>Ga0163152_10000741_pt1 | contig 54148 bp, 44 predicted proteins | sample OliLakLV19MP8IB2_FD_148635 | JGI IMG/M metagenome (GOLD analysis project Ga0163152, IMG submission 148635) | Freshwater microbial mat bacterial communities from Lake Vanda, McMurdo Dry Valleys, Antarctica - Oligotrophic Lake LV.19.MP8.IB-2 | ecosystem: Environmental > Aquatic > Freshwater >... | reverse complement strand
AAAACTGGTAGTGTGACCATGACAATTTTTCCGCTTTCGGGAAGCGGGGCACAAAAAAGACGGCCCGGAAGGGCCGTCGGTGGTGGAGCAGAGGAGTGACGGTGCCGCCGGCTCAGAAGCTGGCGCGCAGGGCCACCTTGCCATAGAAGCCGGTGTCGCCATCGAGCCGAAAATTGCGATCAAAGTAGTCGAACTTCCGATCGGCGACGGCCCCGAGGTCAACGGTCAGCTTGAAGCCGGAAGACAGGCTGAAATCAGCGCCGAGGCCCGCGCGCACCTCCCGGTAATCGAGAAAGGTGTTGGCGAGGCGGGCGATACCGGGGGCGGGCACCCCGCGGTTCTCGGTGACCCGGAAGCTGCCGCCGTTGAAGCCGACACCGGCCCGCAGCGTGAGCCAGTCACCCGTGCGCCAGCTGAAGCCGCTTTGGGGAAAGCCGATGCTGAAGGTCCAGTCCGGGGCGAACTGCCAGCGCACCCCGGCGATGGGCAGGACGGGGTTGTCGGAAAAGGCATTGAGGTTGAGCCCGAAGTTCCAGGTGAGGGTGGGGCTTTGCGTGTAGTTGAACATGGCCAGGACGGGCACGTTCAGGCTGCCGCTCGAGAAATCCTCGAAGTCGCTGTAGAAACCGGGCCGGGCAAAAACCGCCCCGCTCCAAGTGGCGGAGAACCGGCGTTGCAGACCGAGGTTGACCGACAGTTCCGCGAGCTGTCCGGGCAGCAGAGTGGTGGTGGCATCAAGGTCATGCCGCTGATAAGCCAGACCGTAGACGAACATGGTGCTCGCAGCAAGGCTGTGGCGGCCGGAGAGGCTGAGCGAAGTGCTGAGCACCGACACCGTGCCATACCCCAGACCGCCGCGCGCAAGATTTTCCTCGGACGATGAGGAAATTTCAACGTCCAGCGAACTGAGCAGCGCGGGCCGCATCGTGGCGGAGGGCTGGGCGAGGGCGGTGACGGCGAGCAAGGCCGGAAGGAGGACTAGAATTTTCATACCGCCATATACGAGTGAGGCCGGCCGGCGGATGCGCAAGCGGGAATCCGGCGGCGCCCAAGCGGGTCTCGCTCAGGCGTATTGCGCGAGCGCCGGTCCCGTCAGCCGCATGATGCGCCAGTCGTCGAGCGGGACGGCGCCGAGCTTGCGGTAAAATCCCTTGGCGGGTTCGTTCCAGTCGAGCACCGACCATTCCATGCGGCCACAGCCGCGGGCGTTGGCGATCTTCGCGAGGTGCAGCAGCAGGGCCTTGCCGGTGCCGTGGCCACGAAATTCCGGTTTCACAAACAAGTCCTCCAGGTAGAGGCCGGGCCGGGCGAGAAAGGTGGAGTAATTGAAGAAATACAACGCGAAGCCCGCCGGCTGGCCGTTGACCTCGGCGATGACGACGTGCGCGGCCGGGGGTGAGCCGAACAGCGTGGCCCGCAGCGCCGCCTCGGTGGCGACGACCTCAGGTGACAGTTTTTCGTAACTGGCGAGGCCGCGGATGAAATCGAGGATGAGCGACACGTCGGCCGCGGTGGCGGTGCGAATGGGGCAAGACATGGTTGGGATATACGGTCCGGAGAAAATTAAAGCCAGCGCATCAATGCAGCCGCACAATAACAGCACTTCGTAAATAGCGGATGAACAGCGCGAAGAAATTCTGGAGCAAACCTTGGATGAACTGGTCGATATGCGGCTAGGCAAGAATCCATCCAGTCTGCAAAGATGTCCGCCCGCCGCCTCTTGGTCGTTCTCCTGCTTGCCCTCTCCGCCCCAGGCCTGACCGGTTGCGTCGCCGTGGTGGCCGCCGGCGCCGCCGGCACTGGCATGGCTTGGTATCGGGGCGGACTTGAGGCCAACCTGGATCAGAACATTGAGGCCGTGTTCGCCGCCTCCCGAAAGGCGCTCAACCAGCTCGAGTTCGCCAAGATCAGCATCAAGCAGAGCATGGTCGACGCCGAGATCGTCTCCCGCACCGCGCTCGACAAGAAGGTCGAGATCAGGCTCGAAAAGATCACGGACCACTCCACCAGGGTGACGATCCGGGTCGGGGTTTTTGGCGACGAAATATTGTCTATGTCCATCTTGGACAAGATTAAGGCCGCCCTTTGAGTCCCGGGATCCACCGGGTCGAGATGCAGGATTGCAATGCTCGCAGTGGGGCCTGATACCAAAGCCCCATTATTCCATGCTGCGTAAGTTAATTTCCAAGATCCGGCAGACCTTCACCGCGGACGCCAAGCGCCCCGAGACCAAACCGGCCCACAAATCCAGCCGGCCGGCGCCCAAGAGCGGCCCCCAGCGTCATGAGAAGCGGAGCAGCCAAGCCCCGCGTTCGGAGGCGCCCCGCCAAGCCGCCCCGGCGCACGCCCCAGCCAGGCCCGCGGCCCCGGCGCCGCGCGTCGTGCCTGCGGCCAAGCCGCTGCCCGAGGTTCCGAAGATGGACACGACCTTCACCGCGCTCGGCCTCGGCGATCGCATCGCCTACGCGGTTCAGCAAAAAGGCTATGAGATCCCCACGCCCATCCAGGCGCAGGCCATTCCGGTGGTCCTCTCCGGCAAGGATGTCATCGGCTCGGCCCAGACCGGTACGGGCAAGACCGCAGCCTTTTCGCTCCCCATCCTGCAGCGTCTCGGCGCACACGGCCCCATCCGCTGTCTCGTGCTCGAGCCCACCCGCGAACTCGCGCTGCAGGTCGAGGAGTCGTTCAAGGAATATTCCAAGTTCACCGACCTGCGCACGACCGTCATCTACGGCGGCGTCGGCTACGGCAAGCAGCGCGACGATCTCGCCCGCGGTATGGATATCCTCGTTGCCACTCCGGGCCGCCTGCTTGACTTCATGGAACAGGGTGAGATCCGCCTGGATCACATCGAGACCCTCGTGCTCGACGAGGTGGACCGCATGCTCGACATGGGCTTCCTGCCTGACGTGAAGCGCATCGTGTCCAAGGTGCCGAAGACGCGTCAGACGCTCTTTTTCACCGCCACGCTCCCGCCCGAGATCGAGCAGCTGGCCGCCTGGGCGCTGCGCGACCCGTTCAAGATTTCCGTCAGCCGCGAGCGCTCGACGGCCGAGACCATCTCGCACGCGTTTTATCCCGTGGTGCAGGCCCAGAAGTTCCAGCTCCTCGCCCACCTGCTCGAGCAGACCCAATACCACAGCGTCATCATCTTCTCGCGCACCAAGAGCGGCGCCGACTACGTCGCCAGCCGCCTGCAGCAGGCCGGGCACACCTGCGCGGTCATGCACTCCGACCGCAGCCAGCAGGAGCGCGTGGATGCGCTCAAGGGCTTCAAGACCGGCAAGCACGAGGTGCTGGTGGCCACCGACATCGCCGCGCGCGGCCTCGACATCGCCGACGTGTCGCACGTCATCAACTTTGACGTCCCGGAGAACCCGGAGGATTACGTCCACCGCATCGGCCGCACCGGCCGCGCGCAGAAGACCGGCGACGCCTTCACCCTGGTGACCGAGGAAACCTGGCGCGACGCGCGCAGCATCGAGCGCTTCATCGGCATGAACATCGAGTGGAAGAAGGTCGAGGGCTTCAACTACACCTACTCGGGCATCTTCGACGGCGGCGGCATGCCGCAGGCCGCGCCCGATAAGCCCAAAAGCCGGCTCATGCGCGGCGGCCGGCGCTGACCGGAACAACAAACCCGAAACCGGCCCGCGCGGCCGGTTTTTCGTTTTCAGGCCGGGCCAAACCCGCAGCGCGAAAATCCCGAGTTGCTCTATATTCCTATAAAGGCATATAGAATTGATATGGAGCTGATCCAGATCTACGAATGCCTCTGCGACCCCACGCGGCTGCGCCTGCTGCACGTGCTGGCGCAGGGCCCGCTGTGCGTCTGCCACTTCCAGGAGATCCTCGACGAGCCGCAGGTGAAGATATCCAAGCATCTGGCCTATCTCCGCGCCCGCGGGCTGGTGGAGGTAGAGCGCCATGGCAACTGGATGGTCTACGCCTTGCCCGCCCGGCCGTCGCGCGAGTTGAAGGCCAATCTGGCCTGCCTGCAGGATTGCGCGCAGGAGGACCCGGCCTTCAAACGCGACCTCGCGCGGTTGAAGAAACTGGCACCGGGGTTTGCCGAGACCAGCCCGTGCGGCTGCAACTGAATTTACCATGACAAACAGGACTCCCTACAAAGCTTTGATCCTCTGCACGGGCAACTCGGCGCGCAGCATCCTCGGCGAATACCTGCTCCGGGAAAAGGGGCGGGGCCGCTTCGAGGTGCACAGCGCCGGCTCGCATCCGACCGGCCGCGTGAACCCGCTCGCCGTGCGCACGCTGCGCGAAAAATACGGCATCGACGCCAGCGACGCCCGCTCCAAGTCGTGGGACGAGTTCAAGGCCGTGAAGTTCGATTTCGTCATCACCGTCTGCGACAATGCGAAGGAAGCCTGCCCGATCTGGCCGGGCGCCCCCGTCCAGGCCCACTGGGGCTCGCCCGATCCTGCGGGGGCCGCAGGCAGCGAGGAGCAAAAATTCCGCGTCTTCGTGAACGTGGCCTCGCAGATCGCGCGGCGCGTGGACCTGTTCTGCGCCTTTCCCGACGAAAAGCTCACGCCGCTGGCGGTGCAGGACATCGGCCGTCAATTCCCGATCGAAGGGGAGAAGGGGATGGCGCGATGAACGCGGCGCCATCCCCGTTGCTGGGCCGGCTATCGTTTCTCGACCGCTACCTGACGGCGTGGATCTTTCTCGCGATGGTGGCCGGCGTGCTGGCCGGCCGCTTCCTCCCGGCGCTGCCCCAAGCGCTGACGGCGTGGAGCGTGGGCACGACCTCGGTGCCCATCGCCATCGGCCTGATTGTGATGATGTATCCGCCGCTGGCGAAGGTGCGCTACGAGGAGCTGGGCGATGTCTTCCGCGACCGGAAGGTGCTGGGACTTTCGCTACTCCTGAACTGGATCGTCGGACCGGTGCTGATGTTTGCGCTGGCGGTGGTTTTCCTGCGCGACCAGCCGGAGTATTTTGCCGGGCTGGTGCTGATCGGGCTGGCGCGGTGCATCGCCATGGTGATCGTGTGGAACGATCTCGCCGGCGGCAGCCGCGAATACTGTGCGGGGCTGGTGGCGTTCAACGCGCTGTTCCAGGTCTTTGCCTTCGCGCCGCTGGCGTGGCTGTTTCTGAAGGTGCTGCCGCCGCTGGTGGGCGTCGATTTGGGCGCACTGGATCTTTCGAGCGTCACGATCGGCCGCGTGGCGCAGAGTGTGTTCATCTACCTCGGTATTCCCTTCTTCGCCGGCTGGCTGGGGCGGCGCGTGCTTCGGCGGGGCGAGGCGGGCCGGGCGTGGTATGATGGAAAGTTCATCCCGTTCATCAGCCCGCTGACGCTCGGGGCGCTGCTTTTCACCATCTTCGTCATGTTCAGCCTCAAGGGCGACACGGTGCTGCGGATCCCGCTCGATGTCGTGCGCATCGCGGCGCCGCTGCTGGTGTATTTTGCGCTCATGTTCGGCGGCACCTTCTGGCTCGGGATCCGTGCCGGCGCGGACTACCCGCGGGCGGTGACGCTGGCCTTCACGGCGGCGGGCAACAACTTCGAGCTGGCGATTGCGGTGGCGGTCGGCGTTTTCGGGCTGGCCTCGGGTGCGGCCTTTGCGGCCGTCGTCGGTCCCCTCGTCGAGGTGCCGGCGCTCATCGCCCTGGTGACCGTGGCGCTGGCGTGGAAGCGCCGCCGGCCAGCCGGACCTCAGCAGCCGTAGACGCCGCCGTTGATGTCGAGCGTGGCGCCGGTGATGAAGCCGTCGTATTCGCTCGCCAGGTAGACAGCGGCGCGCGCGACATCTTCGGCCGAGCCGCCGCGACCGAGCGGGATGCCCGCGATGGTGGCGTCGGCGGATTGTTTGGTCGTGTGGGTCGTGTGGAAGCTGGTGCCGAGGATCAGCCCAGGGGCGAGCGCGTTGACGCGGATGCCCTGCGGTCCGAGCTCGCTCGCGAGCGCGCGGGTGAAGGTGAGGATGGCGCCCTTGGCCGTCGAATAAATGAGTGAGCCGCCGTGGCCGCCCTTGCGGCCGGCGAGGGAGGAAAGGTTGACGATGCTGGCGCCGCCGCCGGTCTTCGCCGCGGCGGCGAGATGGGGCAGGGCGGCGCGCGTGACGCGGCGCATGCTGCCGACGTTGAGCGACAGCACCTCGGCCCAGAAGGCGTCGTCGGCCTCGGCGAAACTTTTGCGCGCCACGAGCGAGCCGGCGTTGTTGATGAGCACGTCGAGGCCGCCGAGGAACTGCACGGCCCCGGCGACGAGCCGGTCGCAGTCTTCGGTCTCGGTCAGGTCGGCCGTGGCATGGGCGTAGCGGCGCCCGAGCTTCTGCGCCTCGGGCTCGACCGCGCGTGCGGCGTCGGCGCTGCTGCGGTAATGGACAAAAACATCGCACCCGGCCGCGAGGAGCTGGCGGGTGATGGCGAGGCCAATGCCCTGGGCGCCGGCGGTGACGAGGGCGCGTTTGCCCTGAAGCTTCGACATGATGAAGCGTTTGTGACGCAAAAGGCCGGGTGGCGTCAACGTTTGGCGTTGCGCGGGGCAGGGCGGGCGCTTCGCTGGCCGCCCTGATGAAACTCGATATTCCCGCGGGTGATTTCGCCGGCTACATCTTCGACCTCGACGGCACGCTGGTGGACACCATGCCGCTGCATTATCGCGCCTGGAACCGCGCGATGCAGCACGCCGGCCTGAAGCAGGAGCTGAGCGAGGACCTGTTTTATTCGCTCGGCGGCATGCCGACGCGCGGCGTGGCCAAGGTCTTCGCGGACCACTACGGGCTCGTCCTCGACGTGGAGAAGGTCTTCCACCAGAAGGAGGCGCTGTTTCTCGAACTGCAGTCCGAGATGAGGCTGATCGAGGCGGTGGTGGCGTTTGCGCGGAAGGCCGTGACGCAAGGCCGCCCGGTCAGCGTGGCCTCCGGCGGGCCGCGCGACATCGTGCGGCACACCTTGGAGCTGATGCACCTGCAGGTGCTGTTCCCGGTGGTAATCACGCCCGAGGACGTAATGCACGGGAAGCCGGCGCCCGACATGTTCCTCCTTGCCGCGAAGAAGATGGGCGTGCCGCCGGCCCAATGCCTCGTGTTTGAGGACGCGGTGCCCGGCATCCAGGCGGCCGAGGCGGCCGGGATGAAGTGGGTGCGCGTGCCGAGCCGGCCTTGAGTCCGGGCCGGCCGAAAGGAGTAATCCCACGGCCGCGGGCGGATTTTGATTTGAGTCGAAGCCCGCCCCGCGGTGGGCTGGCTGCATGACGTTCGCCGAACTCGCCAACAAAGGGATCCTGACGCAGCCGGGGTATGAGCCCGGCAAGCCGATCGAGCAGGTGGCGCGCGAACTCGGGCTCGATCCCGCCGGCATCATCAAGCTGGCTTCTAACGAAAATCCCCTTGGGCCGTCGCCCAAGGCGATGGCGGCCGCGGAGCGGGCCGTGCGCGAGATGCACCTTTATCCCGATGGGGGCTATTATGCGCTGCGCCAGAAGCTGGCGGCGAAGTGGAACCTCGGCATGGACCAGTTCATCATCGGCAATGGCTCCAACGAGCTGCTCGAGCTGCTGGGGCACGCGTTCCTCGCGCCGGGCCTGGAGTGCGTGATGCACCGGTCGTCGTTCATCGTCTACAAGCTGGTCACGCTGATGTTCGGCGCGACGCCGGTGGAGGTGCCGCTGGCCGGCATGCAGCAGGATCTCACGTCGCTCGCCGCCGCCATCACCCCGCGCACGCGGTTGGTCTTCCTGGCGAGCCCGAGCAACCCGATCGGCGCGGTCAACCGCGCGGCGGAGATCATGGCGCTGGTGCGTGGGCTGCCACCGCACGTCATGCTCGTGCTCGACGAGGCTTATGCGGAATATCTCGACGACGCGCCGGACCTGCGGCCGCTGATCGCCGAGGGCCGGAAGGTGATCGGCCTGCGGACTTTCTCAAAGGTTTACGGGCTCGCGGCGCTGCGGGTGGGCTATGGTTACGCCGCGCCGGAACTGATTGCGATCCTGCAGCGCGCGCGCCAGCCGTTCAACGTGAACGGCATCGCGGTCGCGGCGGCGGTCGCGGCGCTCGACGACCATGAGTTTGTGGAGCGATGCCGGCGCGAGAACCGCGCGGGTCGCGGGCTGCTGGCCGAAGGCTGCAAGCTGCTCGGGCTGGAGTTTGTGCCCGGCGGCGGGAATTTCCTGCTGGTGAAGGTTGGAGACGGGACGGCGGTTTTCACGGCGCTACAGGCGCGGGGCATCATCACGCGGCCGGTCAAGCCCTACGGCCTGCCTGAGTGGCTGCGCATCACGGTGGGCACCCCCGCGCAAAACGAGCGGCTGCTGGCCGCGCTGGCCGCAGTGATCCGCGGCTAAGGCCGGCGCGGGGCGAGGGCGGCCTGCAAAGAGGCCAGCAGCGGCTTTTGCGCGGGCAGCAGCAGGTGGCGGTCGCTACCGAGCACGGCGCAGGCTTGCGTCAGGATTTCACGCGACGGCTGCCGGGTGAGCAGGAAGCGCTCGAGGTGCACGGGCAGCCGGACGAGGGTGCCGGTCTCCAGCTCGAGTCGGATCAGGTGGGCGAGGGCGGCCTGGTTGAGCGGGTCGGTCTCGACCGCCTTGCCCAGGGCCGAGATCGCCAGTTCGCGGGCGCCGAGGTCAGACAGGCGACCGGCCACCGCGACAAGGTTTTCCGCGCGGAGATTTTTCTGGGCCAGGAGGTGGTCGAGGCTCAGACGGGCCTCATCCGCCCGGCCGAGCCCGCAGAGGGCGGCCGCCTGCAGGCCGTTGAAGATCGGGGTGAACTGGCTGGCCCATTCGGGATAGTCCCGCGCATAGCCGGCGAGGAGGTCGAGGGCCGCCTGGTATTCGCCGGCGACCAGATGCGCCTCCGCAACCATGAGCGCGGCGGCGCCGGCTTTTTCGGGCCGGTCCGTCAGGGCCCGCTGCACGCGCCGGGCGAGGGCGGGCTGGCCGGCGTTGGCGGCAAAATCCGCGAGCAAGAGCAGGGCGGCGGGGTCGGAACCGAATTGCTGGAGGAAAGCCGCGGTCTCGCGCTCGAATCGGGCCTGATCCCCGCGCCGCCAGTGCAGCTGCAGGTAGGCCACGCGCGGAGCGGGCGCGAGCGGATCGCCGGCCACGCGTTCGACGAGGGTGGATTCCCATTCGCTGGTGCGGCCGAGCGAGCGGTAATAATCGGCCAGCAGGGCCCGGGCCCCGTCGTGGCTTGAGTGCAGGGCGAGATGTCCCTTCAATCGCAACAGGGCCAGTTCGGGGAAGCCGCGTTCCCACGCGATGCGCGCCTGCAGGACGGCGCCGTCGGCGGAATCGCCAAGCCGGTGACGCGCGAGGATGACTTCCGCCTCGTCGTAATTGCCACGGTGGTAGGCGGCGGTGGCCGCAAAGATGGCGAGCAACGGCCGGACTGCGGGGTCGGTCTGGCCGGCGAGCAGGCCGCCGGTGATCTCAAGCAGTTTGGCGTCCTCCTGAAGTTCGAGCAGGAAGGCCAGAGTGGTTTGCAGGTATGCCCGATCTCCCGGCAGGTGGGCGAGTCCGTCGAGCAACACCTCTTTAGCCAGATCCGGCCGGCGATAGGCAAGATACACCCGGGCGAGCAGCGTGCGGCCCTGCGGATTGGCGGGAGACTTCTTCACACCCACACGTAGTTTGTGCGCGGCCAGTGAATATTGACCTTGTCGTAAGAGCGGTTCGCTCTGGGCGATGTAGTAGTTGCCTTGGTTCACCCGATAGTGCGGCCAACGACCGGGCCACAGCAGATCGACATATTTTACAGCCGGAAAATCCCGCCGGTATTTGACGAACCACCAAGCGCCGAGGGAAAGAAGCGGCCACGATCCCGCTCCGACCACCAGTACTAGCAGCATCAATCGACGCCAACGAAGACGGAAAGCAGGATTTTTTACATCCGAAATCAGAATATATGACCGCCAATCCACGACAAATAATCACATACCTTGATTTTTTAGACAGGCAACCCATCTTAAAACTGAACTAGGGAACGCCTTCCGTGACCAAAAATTGGCATAGTATAGGCTTGAATTAGAAAGTCATTTGCAGTTTTTTACTCAGACAAACCGCAAAATTCCCTAGATAATTGGGAGAACGTCTATGAAACAACCTATTGCTCAAATTGCACTTATCGCGACCTTTCTGGGTCTTTCCGCCCAGGCCGCGCCATTTATGGCCGTTGGCGATAACGCCGAACTGTTTGTGACGGCGGCTGCCAACGTCCAATTCGACGACAACATCTATCTCGATACAAAAAACGAGTCGGATGACACGATCATGAGCTTCACGCCCGGCGTGGATCTCGTGTTCGGCAAAGGCTCCGTGACCAAGGGCAACGCCTACTTCCGCGAGGAGATCCGCCGCTACAGCGACAACGGTAACCAGGACAGCGAGCTGTCCAGCTTTGGTTTCAACAGCCGCTACGACAACGGCGTGACGAAAGCTGACTTCAACGCGTCCTACGCCCAGGTTGCGCAGAACGACAACGATCTTCGTGCCACCGGCTCGCTCGTCCGTCGCAAGCTGACCAACCTTGGCGCCAAGGTGGAATTCGGGATTTCCGAGAAGACCAGCCTCGCGGCCGGCCTTACCTTTGCCAAGACGGACTACGGTCCGGCGTCCTACACGGACAGCGACATCTGGAGCCTGCCGCTCGATGTTTACTACAAGGCCAATCCGAAGATGGATTGGAGCTTGGGCTACCGCTACCGCAGCACCGACCTCGGCGGTGCGGGCCGCGATAGCACCGACCATTTCGTGAACGTGGGCGCGCGCGGCGAGTTCAGCCCCAAGCTGACCGGTCAGGTCCGCGTGGGTCTCGGCCAGCGCTCTTTCGACGTCGGCAGTGACGAAACCCAGCTCGGTTTTGACGGCAACCTCAGTTATGCCTTCTCGGAAAAGACCAGCTACGTCTTCAACCTGAGCAACGATTTCGGGAGCTCCGGCACGGGCGAATCGACCGAGACCTTCCGGATCGGCTTCACCGCCAGCAACAAGATGTCCGAACAGTGGTCCTTCACCGGCGGCCTGAGCCTCAACAAAACGGACTATCCCACCCGTTCGGACGACTACCTTGAGGGCCTCCTGGCCGTCACCTACAACCTGAACGCCATCGTCAATTTCGGCGCTTCCTACACCTACCGCAACAACAGCTCGGACTCGGCCGCGGCGGAGTTCACCAACAGCGTGTTCACCATCGGCGCCAATATCCGTTACTGAGCATATTTCCCGGCTTGCGAACGGAAGAAGGTCGTCGATCTTCTTCCGTTTTTTATTCCTCGTTGCCATGCGATCACGATCCCTCCGGCTGCTTCCGCTCCTTGTCCTCGGGTTGCTGGCCCCCCGGTCTGGTGCCGATACCCCGCCGGCGCCCCCGGCGGCCGAGGCGACTGATTACGTGATGCAGCCCTCGGACTTGATCCGCGTCCTGATCTTCCAGGAACCCGACCTGCTCCGCGAGGTGCGCATTACGCAGGAATACACCATCACCCTGCCGCTGATCGGCACCATCGACCTTCGCGGTCGCACCCTGCGGCAGGCGGAGGAGATCATCCGCAGTCTGTATGACAAGGACTACCTGGTGAATCCGCAGGTCAACCTCACCGTGCTGGAATACACCCAGCGCACGGTGCAGGTGGTCGGCGCCGTCAACCAGCCGGGCGCCGTGGTCTTTCCGCCCGAGCAGAAGATGGGCCTGATCGAGGCCATCGCCCGCGCCGGCGGCCAGTCCCGCATCGCCGACCTGAAGCGCGTCCGGCTCACCCGCACCAACGCCGAGGGCAAGGTGGAGAACCAGATCATCAATGTGGACGACATGATGAAGGGTGCCTCGAACGAACAATACCCGCTGCGGAAGGGCGACATCGTCTTCGTGCCCGAGCGGCTGCTTTGAACTTGAGCAACATGGATACAGCGCCCAAGGCGGATAAGGCGGCCGGTTCCGGCGAATCCTATCCCTACACCTATTACGGCACGAGCTACAGCGGCTACGGTTCACCCGGCCACGGGGACAACCAGATGCAGCGCAGCATGCAGGACTACGTGCTCATCCTGCGCGAGCGGGCCTGGTATATCGTCCTCGTCTTCACGCTGGTGTTTTCCGCCGCGACGATCTTCACCTTCACGCGCACGCCGCTCTTCCAGTCCGTCGCCAGCGTGCAGCTCCTGCGCAACGGCCCGGTCGTCATGCAGGTGCAGGAAGTCGTCAACAATGACATCCGCTCCGCCGAGGACCTGAACACCCAGGTGAAGGTGCTTGAGAGCTTCGCCATCGTCCAGCGGGTCGCGGACCGGCTCACGGGCGAGGAGCTGAAGGCGTTCATCGCCCCTTACCGGAATGACAGGGCCGAGGCGCCGGTGTCGCCGGCGGGGGTTGTTTACGGGAACCGCAAAATTGTGCCGGTGCGCCTCAGTCTGGTGCTGCAGGTGCAATACACCCACCCGGACAAGGTGGTCGCCGCCAAGGTCGCCAACCTCTTCATCGACGAATACATCGCCTACAATTCCCGGCAGCGCATCGAGGACTCGATGAAGGCCGTCGACGACCTCAAGGAGCGCGCCGAGCAGCAGAAGAAGAAAGTCGAGGAACTCGCCATCAGCCTCCAAGTCTACCGCGAGAAGAACAAGATGGTCTCGCTCGACCAGCGCAAGGACATCGTCACCGAGAAGCTCAAGGCGCTCAATGCCTACGTCACCCAGACCACCTCCCGGCTCAACGAGGCCGAGATCCGCTGGCGCCAGGTGCAGGAGCGCAAGGCCACGCCCGCCCTCCTGCTCGACCTCCCCTTCGTCTCCAGCCAGTCGCTGATCACCCAGCTCGTCCAGCAGGTGTCGGCGCAGAAGATCATCATGTCACAGCTGCGCGAGCATTATCGCGACAAGCATCCCAAGATGATCGAGGCCGTCAATTCCCTCGCTCAGATGGATCGGGAACTCAGCCGGGCCATCGACTCGACGGCGGCGATGTTCGAGGCCGATTTCCAGACGGCCAAGCGCAACGACGACGAGGCCCGGTCCAACCTTCGGCGCCAGGAGACCGATTCGCTTGAGTTGGACCGCTATGCCGTCGAATACTCCAACCTCGAGCGTGATCTTGCTATCAACGAGCACCTGCTGAACAACATCCTCGGCCGCATGCGCGAGACCTCGATGAGCAGCACCATCGAGACCCAGAGCGCCCGCGTGGTCGACCGGGCTGCCCCGGCGCTGAAGCCCTTTTCCCCCAACATCCCGCTGAACCTCGCGCTCGGTTTCCTTGGTGGCATCGCGCTGGGCACCGCCTTCGCGTTCTTCGTGGCCTACATCGACGACCGGGTGAAAAGTTCGTTCGACATCGAGTCCGTCGTCGGCCTGCCGCTGGTCGGCATCGTGCCCGAGATCAAACGCCTCGAGCAGCCCGAGAAGGCGCAGATCGTGGCCAACAACCAGGACAAGCAGGTCGTGGAGTCCTTCCTCACCCTGCATTCCAGCCTGCGCCTCAAGGACGAGAGCAAGCGCGCCCAGGCCATCCTCGTGACGAGCACGATCCCGGGTGAGGGCAAGTCCTTCACCACGACGAATCTCGCGCTCACGTTTGCCACCCATGGCGAGAAAGTCGTCATCATCGACTGCGATCTCCGCAAGCCGAACATCCACAAGTCATTCCGTCTGGAGAATCTCAAGGGCATCATCGACATCTGCGCCGGCACGCAGACCATCGATCAGGTGGTGTGCAAGAACGTGCATCCCAACCTCGACATCATCCCTGCCGGTGGCCGGGCCAAGAACCCCACGCAGATCCTCAACAGCAAGAATTTCGAGCTGATGCTCTCCGACCTGCGCAAGCGCTACGACCGCATCTTCGTCGACACGCCGCCGCTGGCCGCCGTGAGCGACGCGCTCATCATCCTGCCGCTGATGGACGGTTCGCTCTTCACCATCTACTTCAACCGCGTGCGTCGCAAGGCCGCGCAGTTCAGCGCTCGCAAGCTCCTCGAGGTGAACGTGCCGTGCTTCGGCGCCGTGCTCAACGGCCTGAACCTGGCGGTCTCCGGCTACTACTACGCCCAGTATTACGACAAGTCCTACAAGGACTACTACGTGACGATGGCGAAGCAGGATCCCGGCACGGTCGAGCGCTGAGCGATCAGCGTTTCGCGGCGGCGCGCTTCAACCGGTCGTTGATGGCCGCAGCCAAGCCGCTGGCGTCAGCCGGCAGCGGCTCCACCCGGATCTGCCGGTAATGGCCGGCATCGGCCTGCCGGAGTACTTGGTAGAGGTTGCGGGCTATTTCCGTGAGTGCCCCGTGCCGGCTCAGCCAGAAGACGTGCTTCGCCGGCTTTTTGCCCGATGGCCGGCGCAAGCGCACCGTCGCAACCCCGGCCGGTGCCGTGCCCGTTGCCGCAGGCGGGCGCAGGACCAGCGGTGTGCGCGGACTGTAGTGCCGCTCCAGCATGCCAGGTGCGCGTTGGCGCGAGCTCGCGCCGCGCGACTTTGCCCCATGGACTTTCACGCCGAGAAATTTTTCCAGCTGGGCGGCGGTCACCACGCCGGGTCGCAGCACCCGGGGCTTCTGCGGGTTGGTCATGTCCAGCACGGTGGACTCCACGCCCACGGGGCAGGCCCCGCCGTCAAGGATGTGCGGGATCCGTGTGCCCAAGCCTTCGCGCACGTGGGCCGCGGTGGTGGGGCTGATGTAGCCGAAGAGATTGGCGCTGGGCGCGGCCAGCGGGATCTTCGCCAGTCGCAACAGCCGGCGGGCGAGGGGATGGGCCGGGGCGCGCACCGCCACCGTTGGCCCGCCCGAAGTCACGATACCGGGCACGCAGGCTTTCTTTGGCAGCACCAGAGTAAGCGGACCGGGCCAGAAGCGCCGGGCGAGGCGCCGGGCCGCCGGGTTGAAGTCGGCCAATTCCTCCGCGTGGGCCAGATCCGGCACATGCACGATCAACGGATCGTTGGCCGGCCGGCGCTTGGCCTGGAAAATCGCCCGGCAGGCCTTGGCGTCCAAGGCATGGGCCGCCAGCCCGTAGACCGTCTCGGTCGGAATGGCCACGAGCTCTCCCTGTCGTAGCGCTGTTGCCAGGCGGCGGAGGTTGGCGGGGGTGGGGGCGTGGACTTGGGCGGGCATGGATCCGGACAATAAAAAAGCCGGAGCGGATGCTCCGGCGGAAAGGCTAAGCCGGCAACGGCTTATTGCATCGTCAGCATGTTACGGGCCCGCTTGATCTTGGACGTGACCTTGCGCTGCTGCTTGGCGGAGAAGCCGGTGTATTTGCGCGGCAGGATCTTGCCGGTGTCCGTGATAAAGCGGCTCATCAACTGGGGGCTGGTGAAAGGAATTTCCTCGGGCTTGAGGGTCTGGGTCTTGGTTTCGGTCGTGCTCATGTTTGAAAAAGGAGTCGGAAGGTTGGCGGTCCACCCTTCCCTGTCAACGGGCATTTTTGATTTGCCAAACCCGGTTCGCGGGCATGTCTGGAAATGGCTTTAGTCCCCGTAGCTCAAATGGATAGAGCACGCGTTTCCTAAACGTGTGATCCCGGTTCAATTCCGGGCGGGGGCACCAGATTTCGCCGAAGCGGAGCGAAGGTAAAGGCTGCCGTCCATACGCTTGGCGACGGACGGTATTTCATTTCCGCCGGCGGTGAGGGCTGCGGCTGGCAGGCCAGCTATCCGTCGATACGGGTTCTTCCGCCTACATTCCGCTCGGGAAGGCGTTGTAGTCTACTGTGCCGCTGGCGCGTACCAACTTCAGGGCCTTGCCGTATTCTTCCAGCACCTTCAGCGCATAGCGCAGGCGTTTGCGTTGCAGGGTGTCTTCCTTGCCAAGGTCGGCCGTGCCGTCGGGTGCGTTCAGGTTCTGTTCGGCGTGCTGGATGATCACGTGCTCGGGGATCCAGCATAGACGGTTGTTCTTGGTGCCGCTCATGCGCAGTTCAGCGACCGGGTAGCTGCCGCCGCGAGAGGCGGACACAGCGATGATCAGCCCGGGCTTGTGGCCGATCTCGCCGGCCGTGCAGTTGAGTAGAAAATTTTTCACGCCGGGCGTCGCCATGCCGCTCCACTCCGGGGTCACGACTACGAGGGCATCGGCGGCTTTCAATTCGGCCGAGATCGGGTCCCATAGCGCGTCAGGCGCGCCGCCGGTCGTCTCGTCCCACAGGGGCAGGGGATTGCCGCTCAGGCTGAAGAGATACGGTTCAGCACCGGGATGTTCGCGCGCCAGCACCGATTGTACATATTTCGCGACCTTGAGCGTCTGCGCTTCCGCCCGGTGACTGCCGCTGAGGATGAAGAATTTCATGCGCCGACCTATGCCTTACCTAGGGCTTGCTTGCAAGCGGACCGGGCTCAAACATTCCGCCCCGTGTCCAACTCCTTCGGCCAGAATTTCCGCATCACCACCTGGGGCGAAAGCCACGGGCCGGCCGTGGGCGTGGTCATCGACGGCTGCCCGGCCCGCCTGCCGATCACCGCGGAGGAAATCCAGGCCGACCTCGACCGGCGCCGCCCGGGCCAGAGCGACATCACGACCCCGCGCAAGGAGGCCGACCAGGTCGAGATCCTGTCCGGGGTCTTCGAGGGCCTGACGACCGGCGTGCCGATTTCCCTCGTTGTCCACAGCGGCGACCAGCGCCCGGGCGCCTACGACGAGATGAAGGAGAAATACCGCCCTTCGCACGCCGACTACACCTACCAGGCCAAATACGGCCACCGCGACCACCGCGGCGGCGGTCGTTCCTCCGCCCGCGAGACCATCGGTCGCGTGGCCGCCGGCGCCGTGGCCCGGAAGATTCTTCACCTGGCCAACCAGCTTGAGATCCGCGCCTATGTGACGCGCATCCACGATATCACCGCGCCGGCCGTGATCGGGTTCCCGACGCTCGCCGACGTCGAGGCCAACGCCGTACGCTGCCCCGATGCCGCCACCGCGGTCAAGATGATCGAGCGCATCAAGCAGGCGCGCAGCGAGGGCGATTCCGTCGGCGGGGTCATCGAGTGCCGCGTGCGCAACGTGCCCGTCGGGCTCGGCGAGCCGGTGTTCGACCGTCTCGAGGCCGATCTCGCCAAGGCCATGCTTTCGCTGCCCGCCACCAAGGGCTTCGAGGTCGGCAGCGGTTTTGCCGGCACCCTGCTCAAGGGGTCGCAACATAACGACGCCTTCGTGTCCAAGGGCGGCCAGGTGCAGACCGCGACCAACCTTTCCGGCGGCGTGCAGGGCGGCATCAGCAACGGTGAGGAGATCGTCTTCCGCACGGCCTTCAAGCCCACCGCCACCATCCTCCAGCCGCAGAAGACCGTCGATGTGCGCGGACAGGAGACCGAGCTGCTGGCCCGGGGCCGCCACGATCCGTGCGTCGTGCCGCGGGCCGTCGTCATCGTCGAGGCCATGACGGCACTGGTGCTGGTGGACCACTGGATGCGCCAAGCGGCACAGAACCAGGTGTTCAAGTTCTGACCTGTAGGAGGGGCTTTAGGCCCCGACCAATCGCGGCGTAAAGCCGCTCCTACAACTGTCAGATTGTCTTTTGCGCGATTTGCGCCTCTTTGCGATCAGATGTCTTCCTCCGTCTATTTCATCCTCGGCACCCCCGGCTCTGGTCGGCGCGCGATTGTGCGCGACCTGATTCATAACGGCATCGAGGGGAACGCGCTGGTGCTGCTGGCCGGCAGCGAGGCCGCCGACCCGGCCGACGACAAGCTGGCCGCCCTGCCGAACACGGAGGTCCGCCGCTGGACGTGGACGGGGTCGGCCCTGCCGCCCATCGAGGTGCCGGCCGACGCGACGGTGTTCTTCCTGGCCGACTCGCAGGTCAGTCCGGTCGACCAGTTGGAAGCGCTCAAGCCTTGGCTGGCGGCGCACGGGGCCGAACTTGCGCGTATCTTCTGCGTCGTTGACTGTCAGCTGGCGGAAAAGCAGCCGGTGCTGCGCCAGTGGTTCGACGCCTGTATTCGTTTCACCGACGTCGTTTTCCTCACCCGTCGCGAGGGCCTCGCCAACAAGTGGCTCAGTGACTTCATCAACTACTTCAAGGACGAGCGCTTCCCCTGTCATTTTGTCCAGGTGAAGACCAAAGGCGATCTCGCGACGCCTCTCGTGTGGCTCGACCCCACGCCCCGGCGGGTCTCCCAGTATTTCGAGGAGGATTATGTCGACCTGTCGGATGTCGTGATCGAGACCGGTGACGACGAGGCCGAGGCGGGCGAGCCAGTGGAACCCGGCGAGGAGGACGGCATCATTGCGCCGGAGCCGTATTTCGTGAAACTCGGCAGCGGCCGGCGCGAACGGGAAGTTCCCGACGTCCGCGACTATCTGCCTGGGAAATAACGCGCCGGGATGATTTTTCGCTAAGGGGATTCCTCAAGGGATGAATCCTTGAAAGTGTGCGGCGACTGATCGTCGTCGCCGATGGGATTGAGGGCCTGCTAATCGCAGGCATTTATGGTCTGCGATCAGCAGACCCCTGGGACCAATTCCGGTGGCGATCAGACGAGGGTGAAGAAAAAGTGCCGCCTCTTGGCGGAAATGATTAGTGGTTACTTCAAGGATTGGGTAAAAATACCCTGCCCGAAAAACGGCGGCAAACTTGCCCCGGCTCGTGATAAAGTGTCAGCATGATCCAGCCCGAATTCCCCATGGCCGCTTCCCTCCAGTCCCTGCCCACGTCCCGCACGATGTATCGGGCGTTGGTCCGGCGCGATGCCGCCTATGAGGGCGTGTTCTTCACCGGGGTGAAAACCACCGGCATCTTCTGCCGTCCGACCTGCCGCGCCAAGAAACCGAAGCTGGAGAACGTCGAGTTCTTCCCTACCATCAACGAGGCCCTGCATGGCGGCTACCGTCCCTGCCGGCTGTGCCGGCCGATGGATTCCACGAAACCCGTGCCTCCGCTCGTCGAGCGCCTGCGCCGCGCCGTCGAGGAGTCCGCCGAGGGCCGCGTGTCCGACAAGGATCTGCAGTCGATGGCCATCGAGCCTTCGACGGCCCGCCGGCAGTTCCAGTCTTATCATGGCATGACCTTCCATGCCTACCAGCGCGCCCGCCGCATGGGCCTGGCCCTGCGCGACGTGAAGTCCGGCAAGCCGGTCATCGACGTGCAGCTGGCCCGCGGTTATGAATCCACCAGCGGTTTTCGCGAGGCCTTCACGCGGATCTTCGGCATGCCGCCGCGCGGCGCCCAGGCCGGTCACTGCCTGCTCGCGCAGCGCCTGGAGACCCCGCTCGGCACCATGCTGGCGGTGGCGGATGAGCAGGGCCTGCGCCTGCTGGAGTTTGCCGATCGGCGCGGTCTGGAGCGTGAACTCGCCGGCCTGCGTCGCCGGCTGAAATGTGCCATCGTGCCCGGCCGCAACGCCGTGTTGGAGGCAACCCAGCGGCAGCTGACGGGCTACTTCGCCGGCGAAAAGCTCACCTTTAATCTTCCACTTGCGCCGGTCGGCTCGGAATTCCAGCAGCGGGTCTGGACCGAGTTACAGCGCATTCCGGCCGGCCGCACGCGCAGCTACAAGGAAATGGCCCAACGCGTCCGGCTGCCCAACGGCCACCGGGCCGTGGCCCGGGCCAACGGCTCGAACATGCTGGCCCTCGTGATTCCCTGTCACCGGGTCATCCGGTCCGATGGCGAGCTTTGTGGTTATGCCGGCGGGGTCTGGCGGAAGCAGCGGCTGCTGGAACACGAGCGCAAGTTTGCCTTGGGTGGAGCGCGCTGACCCCAGCGCGATTAGGGGAAACACGTTGGGGTCAACGCGTTCCACCGCCGCAACAAAGTTCTTGCGCCACCCCGGGCGGGACGTATCCATGACCCTTCTGTTTTTTGCCCGGGTGGTGGAATTGGTAGACACGCAGGTCTCAGAAGCCTGTGCCTAACCGCATGGGGGTTCGAGTCCCCCCTCGGGCACCATTTGAAAAGTCCGCTGGCTTCCCGCCAGCGGACTTTTACTTTGTCGGGCATCCCTGTGACCACTTCGCCGGCCCCCACGACCTTCCGTTCGCGCGAAACCCTCCTTGCGGTGTTGGCCATCGTTGGCGGGGCGGCGTTGCAGGTGAAGCCGGATTTTCCCGAGCCACGGTTCAATCTCGCCAATACGCTGGCGCAGGCGGGACAGACCACCGAGGCGATGACGCATTATGATTTTTATCTGCGAATGAAGCCGGATGACGTCGAGGCCCGCAGCAATTACGCCGCGACGCTCCAGCTTACACGCCGCTTCGACGATGCGGTCGCGCAATTGCAGTTTGCGGTGAATCAGCGGCCGACCGACGCCGAATTGCAGAACAATCTGGGTGCGGCCTTGGCGCAGGCGGGCAAGCCGGCGGAGGCGCTCAAGCACTTCCGGGAGGCCCTGCGCCTGCGGCCGGATTTTCCCGGCGCCCAGGAAAATCTTGAGCGGGCCACCCGGGCGTTGGGCGGCGGATAATCAGGCGACGGGTCCGGTCAGCTTACGCAGGTCGTGAAGCCGTATTTCTTGAGCACGGCCCCGGCGTGGGCGCGCTTTTCCGCCAGCGGCAAATCGGTGCGACGCCAGACCACATGGACCTCGTGCTCGAACGCGCGCATGGCCGGGGCCTTCTCGATCAAATGGGGCACGGCCCGCCCGGGGATTCGAATCACCCCTTCGGCATTGGCGTGGATGATATCGCCGGTGGAAATCTTGAGCCCGCCCACCGTCACCGGGACACCGGGTGCGTGGAAGCGCAACGGGCCGTGGTGGACGCACACCCCCGTGCAATAGGCGGCGAACTGGGTGTTCAGTAGCCCTGGGATGTCGCGCACCCCGCCGTTGGTGACCAGCCCCGTGCAGCCGGCGGCGGTCAGCAACTTGGCCATGCCATCGCCGATGACGCATTCGAAGCCCGGACGTGAGCCCGTGGTCTGCACGACCCACATCACCGGCAGGGCGGAGGCCTGCATCTGCGCCAGCTGCTGCCAGAAGGGTTCGATGTCGCCCGCATTGCCCGGGGTGCTGGAATCCAGCTGGCAGGTGAGGGCGACGCCGCAGGTCGGACCGAGCGCGGGCGTCGCCGATTGGATGTCACCGCCCAGGTAGATCTCGTGGGCGGGCACGGGATCGACATACCCCAGCGTGTTGGCGAGCAGGGCGGTGTCGAAATCGCGCAAAGCCTCGATCTGGCCGTGCGTGAGCGGGGTGTTCATCGGGGTGGTTCGGTGGAGATTACTGGATCAAGTCCTGCACCAGCGGCTCCTGCGACGGGGCCGAGGGCGCGAACCGGATGGCCGCGCGAATGAAGGCCTCGGCCTTGGCGCCCTTGGCGTCGTCGTTGATATGCAGCGTGCAGAGCAGGGTGCCGGCGCTGACCGGTTCGCCGATCTTGATGAGGTCGGCGATGCCGACGGCATGGTCGACCTGGTCGCTCACGGCGGCGCGGCCGCCGCCGAGTGCCATGATGGCATGGCCGCATTTGAGCGCATCGACCTCGCTGACAAAGCCCTTGGCGTCAGCCGGGGCCTTGACCGCGAGCAGCTTCCTGGCCGTCGGGAGAATCGTGTAGTCGTTGATCACCTTCGGGTCGCCGCCCTGGGCGACGCACATCTCGTGGAAGACCTTCAACGCGGACCCGTTGGCGATGGCCGTCTCCATTTGCTTGCGCGCGTCGGCCTCGTCCTTGGCCTTGCCGCCGAGGAGCAGCATCTGGCCGGTGAGCGCGTAGGTGACCTCCATGAGGTCGGCGGGGCCGTGGCCTTTGAGGCACTCAATGGATTCAATAACCTCGGTGGTGTGGCCGGCGGCGCGGCCGAGCGGCTGGTTCATGGCGGTGAGCAGCGCGCGGACGGGTTTGCCGCCGGCCTTGCCCACCGCGACCATCGCCCGCGCAAGCGTGAGCGCGTCGTCCTTCTTTTTCATGAAGGCGCCCTTGCCGAACTTCACGTCGAGCACGAGCGAGTCGATGCCCTCGGCGAGTTTCTTGCTCATGATGCTGGCGCAGATGAGCGGGATGCATTCGACGGTGCCGGTGACGTCGCGGAGCGAGTAGAGCTTGCGGTCGGCCGGCACGACCTGCGGGGTCTGGCCGATCATGGCGCAGCCGACTTTCTGCAGGATGGCGCGGAATTCCGGGACACTGAGCTGGACCTTGAAACCGGGGATGGCCTCGAGCTTGTCGAGCGTGCCACCGGTGTGGCCGAGGCCGCGGCCGCTCATCATCGGGACCGTGAGGCCGCAGGCCACGGCGAGCGGAGCGAGAATGAGCGAGACCTTGTCGCCCACGCCGCCGGTGGAGTGCTTGTCGACCTTGGCGCCAGGGAGGTCGCTCAGGTCGATCACGTCGCCGGAGCGCATCATGGCGTCGGTCAGCCACGCCGTCTCCTGCGGCGTCATGCCACGCCAGAAGATGGCCATGAGCAGCGCGGTGGCCTGGTAGTCGGCGAAGGCCTTGCCGTCGGACACGCCGCGCGCGAAGAACTCTATCTCGTCCTTGGTCAGCGCGCCGCCATCGCGTTTCTTGATGATGATGTCCTGCGGAAAAAAAGTGGGGGTCATGGCAAAAGTTGAGAGCTGAGGGTTGAGGGATGAGAGTCCGATCCAACGATACAGGGGTGCTGACCGGTCCGAACACTCAACCCTCAACGCTCAACACTCAACACCGCCTTTCAGGCATACCGCTCTTCTTTCCAGGGGTCGCCGACGTTATGGTAGCCGCGGACTTCCCAGAAGCCGAGACGGTCCTCGGCGAGAAAGGAAATAGTCTTCACGAATTTCGCGCCCTTCCAGGCGTAGAGCTTGGGGATGATGAACCGCGCCGGGCCGCCGTGCTCGCGCGACACGGGATCGCCGCCGAACTTCGTGGCGAGCAGGACGTCGTCGTCGAGGCAGTGCTCCAGCGGGACATTGGTCGAGTAGCCGTCGTAACTGGTGAAATAGACAAATTTCACCCCGGGCTTCGGGGCCGCGAGTTCGAACAGGGTGGTGAAGGCGACGCCGCTCCACGCGCAGTCGTATTTGCTCCAGGTGGTCACGCAGTGGAAATCGCTGACGTCGGTCACCTGGGGCAGGGCGTTTATCTGCGTCCAGTTGAGGACGGTCGGTTTCTCGACGAGACCGTCGAGCGTCAGGCTCCATTCGGCGTGCGGGATGTCGGGCTGCACGCCGAGGTCGAGGACGGGGAAACCGGTCGTCAGCTTCTGGCCGGGCGGCAGGCGGTCGGTCGCGGCGGTGTCACGCGGCTTGAAGCCCTTCGCCAGTTGTTTCTCGGCCCACTTCTGCTTGGCCTCGATGTAGCGCTCCTTCGACATGGAGGGGTTTTTAACCACGGATGGCACGATGGTCACGGATAAAGGCAAACGGTAGGGCGGGGTTTATCCCCGACTCGTCACGAGTGCAGGTCGGGCGTGACGCCCGACCTACAAGACGGAAGGATTGTCCGGCTCCGGCGGCCGGGCGAGGGCGGCGGTGACCGGGCCGGTGCGGCTCCGGTAATAAAGGGTCAGGCCGCCCTGGAATATAACACTGACAAAAGCCACGGTGCCATAGACCGAGTAGAACACGGTTTGCACGAGTGGCAGCACGTCGGCGCGTTCGAGGCCGCCTTCCTTCAGCATGACCTCCATTTCGGGCGTGAGGCTGGCCATCGCGGTCTCCGCATCGAAACTGCCCAACCGGCTGACACAATAGACCAAAATTACGCTGAGCAGGAATAGCTGGGCCCGCACCAGCAGCTGCATGCCGGCCGGATCACGCCGCCGAAGCCGGTGGCGGCCGCGGAGCTCGATGACCCCGGCAACCAGCACCAGCAAGCCCACTCCCACGCCAAGCAAGTCCCCCAGCAGCAGGGTGCCCAGGGTGCCCAGTCCGGCGACGGCGACTATGCTCCAGCCATCGATGGCGGAGACCAGCAGGACGCGCTGGAGGACTTTCTCCTGCGGCGTGGGTGCGGGGGCGGTCATGCGGTTTGACTTTGCCATTATTGGACCCGCACGGAACCTCTAATTTCATCTGTCATGCCGCCCCGTCCGAAAAAACCCTGGCCCTTCCGGATCGAGTATCCGCCCGAGCTGCCCATCAGCGCGCGCGCGGACGAGATCATCGCGGCCATCCGCGATAACCAGGTGCTGGTCCTCGCGGGCGAGACGGGTTCCGGCAAAACCACGCAGATCCCCAAGATGTGCCTTGTGGCTGGCCGGGGTGAAACCGGCCGCATCGCCTGCACGCAGCCCCGCCGCGTCGCCGCCACCTCGGTGGCGCGCCGCGTGGCCGAGGAGCTGAATGTGCCCTTCGGTCGCGAGGTGGGCTGCAAGATCCGTTTCGCCGACCAGACCTCGGACGACACTGTCATCAAGTTCATGACCGACGGCATGCTGCTGGCCGAGCTGCAGGCCGACCCGGAAATGCGGGCCTACGACACCATCATCGTGGACGAGGCGCACGAGCGTTCGCTGAACATCGACTTCATCCTCGGCCACCTCCGTCGGCTGCGGTTGCGCCGGCCGGAGCTGAAGATCATCATCACCTCGGCGACCATCGATACCGAAGCGTTTTCCAAGGCCTTCGACGGCGCACCGATCATCGAGGTCTCCGGCCGGGTCTATCCCGTGGAGGTGATCTATTCGCCCCTGGAGGAGATGGGTGTAGCCGGGGCCGGTGGCCCCGGTCCGGGGTCGGCGACTCCGGCTACAGCCAGAAAACGTGACGAAAGCTTCACCTACATCGACGCCGCCGTCGAGGCGGTTGAGCGCGTGCTGGGGGAGAGCAGTTCCGGCGACGTGCTGGTGTTCATGCCCACGGAGCGCGACATCCGCGAAACCCGCGACTTGCTGGAAGGCCGCCGGCTCGGCCGGTTGGAGGTTGTGCCGCTCTTCGGCCGCCTCACCAACGCCGAACAGCAGCGGGTGTTCGCCCCGACCCAGGGCCGGAAGGTGATCGTCGCGACCAACATCGCCGAGACCTCGCTGACGATCCCCGGTATCCGGTTTGTCATCGACACCGGCCTGGCGCGCTTCAGCCGCTACACGCCGTCGAGCCGCACGCGCCGGCTGCCGGTCGAGCCGGTCGCCCAGAGCAGCGCCGACCAGCGCAAGGGCCGCTGCGGGCGCGTGAGCGACGGGGTGTGCATCCGGCTTTATTCGGAGCAGGATTTCAACGACCGCCCGCGTTTCGCCCAGCCGGAGATCCAGCGCAGCAACCTGGCGGACGTTATTTTGCGCATGAAGGCCTTCGGTCTCGGCGACATCGAGGAATTTCCGTTCCTCAACGCACCGCCGACGAAGGGCATCCGCGCCGGCCATGGATTACTGCACGAGCTGGGCGCCATCGACGATGCGGGTGTGCTGACGGACCTCGGTCGGGAGCTGGCGCACCTCCCGGTGGATCCGACCGTCGGCCGGATGATTTTGCAGGCCCGCCACGAGAAGGCCCTGCGCGAGGTGCTCATCATCGCGGCGGCGCTCAGCATCCAGGACCCGCGCGAGCGGCCGCTCGATCAGCAGCAGAAGGCCGACACGGCGCACCGGAAATTCACGCACCCGGATTCGGACTTTCTTACGCTGCTAGCGATCTGGGAGGACTACCACGACGAGTTCGAGGCCATGACGCTCGGCAAGCTGCGGAAATTCTGCACGGCGCACTTCCTTTCGTTCATGCGCATGCGCGAGTGGCGCGATGTGCATGCCCAGCTTGAGGACACCTTGCGCGAGCGCGACGGCTTTACGCGGTCATCGATCTACGACGGGGTGAAGCAGGGGCAGGAGGTGAAGGTGGCGCTGGGCACGCCCGCCTACGCCGCGATTCACCGTTCCATCCTCGCCGGGCTGCTGGGCAACATCGCCACGCGGACCGACGAGGGCGACTACCACGCGGCGCACGACCGGCGGGTGAACGTGTTTCCCGGCTCGGCGCTGTTCGAGCGGGTGGAACGCAAAGCCAACCCGCCCGGAGGTCGGGTTCCACCAACCAAGGCAACAGCCAAGCGGGTTGCGCGCTGGCTCATGGCCGCGGAGATCATGGAGACCGCCCGCATCTACGCCCGCACCTGTGCGCGGATCGACCCGCACTGGGTGCTCGACCTCGGCGCGCACCTGCTGCGCGTGGCGCACAGCGAGCCGTTCTGGAACGCCGAGGCCGGCCGCGTGCTCGTGAAGGAGCGCCGCCGGCTCTACAACCTCGAGCTGGAGACGCGCTCGGCCAGCTACGGAAAGATCAATCCGGTCCATGCCACCGAGATATTTATTCGCGAGGGGCTGGTGGGTGACACGGTCACGTGGCCGTTCGATTTCCTGAAAAACAACCGCCGGATCCGGGAGGAGGCCGAGACCCGGCTCACCCGCACCCGCAGCTCGGGTTACATGAACCTCGACGAGGCGGTCTACCGGTTCTACGCGGCGGAGATCGAAAAGGTGGAGCCCGCGCTCCGCGCGGGCTTTCAGGATCCTCTGACCCAAGCCAACCCGCGCGGGGCGCGGGTTCCACCCCCAGGCATCAGCAGCGTGGGCGAGCTGGTGGACTTCGTGCGCCACCAGCAGACCACGCAGCCGAAATTCCTCTTCATGGCGGAGGACAGCCTCCGCGCGACCGAAGAAGCCGAGCACGATGCAGGAGCCTTCCCGGAGGCGCTGCCGGTGGACAACCGGGTGTTGCCGCTCGCCTACGCCTACCAGCCCGGCCAGGAGGCGGATGGGGTCACGGTGCGCGTCAGCCTGGCTGAGGCCGAGGCGCTGACGCCCGCCACGCTCGACTGGGCCGTGCCCGGACATCTGCCCGAAAAGGTTGAATTGATGCTCAAAACCCTGCCGAAGGAGCAGCGGCGCAACCTGATTCCCCTGACCGAGACGGCGCAAAAGCTGGTGCGCGATCTCGCACTGATCAGCGGCCGCGCGAAGCAGCCGACGCTGGCGGAGGCGCTGGCGGAGCTGCTGTCACCCCGGCTCGGCGTACGGATCGATCCGGCGCTGTGGGACGCGAAGATTTTCCCCGACCATCTGCGCGTGCGGGTCGAGGTGGTGGACAACCGGGACCAGGTGCTTGGGGCCAGCCGAGACCTCGCGGAGATCCAGGCGCAGCTGCACAGCCGTTCGCGCGACGTGAGCAAGCAGGCGGCAACGGTGGACAATGGCGCGTGGCGCGCGGCCCGGGCCAAGTGGGAGGGCGAGCCGGCGGCGGATTGGAATTTCGGCGACCTGCCGGAGAAGATCCTGGTCAGCGAACACCATGGCGTGCCAGGGCACGCCCATCCCGGATTGAAGGCGATGCCCGCCGGCGTGGCGGTGCGGCTGTTTGCGACCCCCGAGGAAGCCGCGGCGGCAACCCGTGCCGGCTTGGTGAAACTGCTCGAGGCGCAGCTGCGTTACGATCTCGGCTGGCTGGAGAAGGACCTCAAGGCCCTGCGCCTGCTCGGGACGCTGGCGGTGACGCTGACGACGCCCGATGCACTGCAGACGGACGCCTTGGATTCCATCCGGCGCTGGGTATGCGGCCGGGTGGTCACACCGCTGCAGGCGGCGGTGTTTGCGAAGCAGCTCGCCGCCGCGAAACAGGATCTGCGCGGACTGGTGCCGCGGCTCGGCGACTGGCTGAAGGAAAGCTTCACGCTGCGGCTGGCGCTGCAGACCACCAAGCTCGCCTATCCCGGCATGGCCGACGATCTCGCGGCCTTGCTGCCGCCGGATTTCCTTCGCACCACGCCGTTCGAGCGGGTGCAGCACCTGCCGCGCTACCTGAAGGGTTTGCAGGCGCGGGCTGAGCGGGCGAAGCGCGACCCGACGAAGGACGCGGCGCGCGCAGCGGAGCTGGCGCCGTTCGTCGCGGCCGTGAAGAAACTCGGTTACCGGGCCGGCGAGCTCCGCTGGCTGGTCGAGGAATTCCGGGTGAGCCTGTTCGCGCAGGAGCTGGGCACGGCGGAGCCGGTTTCGGCCGTGCGGCTGGAGCGGATGCTGCGGGAGCTGGGTAACGCGGGCACGCCGCTGACCGCCGGGCCGCGGGGATCCGACTCCGCCAAGGCTACGACGCACAAGACGGAGTCCGCGCCCTACCTCAAGCCGTCGACGACCGCAAAAAAGGGCACCCCGCTCAAGAGCCTCGGATCGCTCGACCAGTTGTTCCGCAAATAATGCGCACAGATTGGCGTTGTCGTGCCTCCTCCGCCCCGTAGGCTGCGGACCTACCCCATTACCCCATGAACACTTCGATAGCTACGCTGTTGGAAGGAAAGGGCCGCGCGTTGCACACCGTGCCGGCCAACGTGACGGTCTTTGAAGCCGTCCAGAAAATGAATCAGCATCGCATCGGCGCGATGCTCGTGCAGGACGGGCCGAAGCTCGCCGGCATCTTTACCGAGCGCGACGCCCTCACGCGCGTGATCGCCGCCAGCCTCGATCCCAAGACGACCCCGCTGGCAAAGGTCATGACCGCCAACGTGCTCACGGTCGGCCCTGAGGCGACGGTGCAGCAGGTGATGGACATCTTTGCGGAGAAACGCTGCCGACATCTGCCCGTGATCCGGGACGGCCAACTCGTCGGCCTGATCTCGATCGGCGACGTGTCGCGGTGGGTGGCCAACGCGCACCGGGCCGAGGCGGAATCACTGCGGCAATACATCGCGGGCGGTCTGTCGACCTGATCATCCCGGGGCGGGGTGGTGCACCTGGCGGGAATTCCCTTGCGAGGGGGGTTGGCGCTGTGGCTTTCTAGCGCCCGATGAGTTCTCCGAACGTTTCCCGCCAGCCGGTGGAACCCGTGCGTCAGGACATCGCGCTCCGGGTCGAGGCGGAGATGACGCGCCTGCTCTACCGTGCGGCGGGCTTCGGGCTCTATTCCAACTTCGTGCTGGCGCTGGTGCTGGTGGCGGGGGTGTGGACCTACTTTCCCGTCGGGCTGACGCTCGGCTGGCTGGCGGTCATCTGCACGGTCAGCTTCGTCCGGCTCGTCCTGAACCGCACGTTTGCTCGAAAAATCCTCCGCGACGACCAGCTCCGGCTCTGGCGCTCGTTGTTTTATTTCGGGGTGATCACCGCCGGCGGCACCTGGGGCGTGGGCGGCTGGCTGTTCCTGCAGACCAACGAGCTGCTGCCGCGGTGTCTCGTCGTGTTCATCATCGCGGGCATGAACGCCGGCGCCGCCCGCTCGCTGGCCTCGGTGCGCTTGTGTTACCTCGCCTACATCGGGACCACGATGTTCCCGCCGGTGCTCGCCTTCCTCGCCTACCGCGAACCCGGCAGCTGGACGCTGGTCGCCTGCACCATCACCTATGCGCTGTTCCTTTTCAACACGGCGCGGCTGCATCGCCAGGACCTGCTCAAGCTTTTTTCCCTGATCTTCGAAAACGAGGAGCTGGTCTCCACGCTGAGCGATGCCAAGCGCCGCGCCGAGGCGGCCAACCAGGCCAAGAGCGAGTTCCTCGCGACCATGAGCCATGAGATCCGGACGCCGATGAACGGCATCATCGGCATGCTGCAGCTGCTGCGCGACACGCCGCTGACGGCGGATCAGCAGCAGCAGATCGGCATTGCCGGCAAGTCCGCCGACACGCTGCTGCGGCTGCTCGACGACATTCTCGACCTGTCAAAGGTCGAGAGCGGCAAGCTCGACCTCGAAGAGATCGAGTTTTCACCGGCCGAGGTGGGCGAGGAGGTGGCCGCGCTGTTCCAGACGCAGGCGGCGGGGAAGAACCTGCCTGTGGCCTATCACGCCAGTCCCGAGCTGCCGCCACTGGTGACCGGCGACCCGATGCGCGTGCGGCAGGTGCTGCTCAACCTCGTGGGCAACGCGGTGAAATTCACCGAACAGGGCCGCGTCGAGTTTCACATCGAGCCGGTGCGGTTGGACGCAATCGAGGCGCTGCTGCGGTTCCGCATCAAGGACACGGGCATCGGCATGGACGCGGCGACGCAGGCGAAGCTTTTCCAGAAATTCAGCCAGGGCGACAGCTCAATGACGCGGCGCTACGGCGGCTCGGGCCTCGGGCTGGCCATCTCGCAGAGCCTGGTGCGCGGCATGGGCGGCGAGATCAAGGTGGTGAGCGCGTCCGGGCAGGGCTCGGAGTTTTATTTCGACCTTCCGCTGCCGGTCGCCGGGCCGCGGGTTGCGGCCGAGGCGGTGCCGGCGAAGCCGAAGAACCGGCTCAACGGCCGCGTGCTCGTGGTCGAGGACGACTGGGGCAGCCAGCGCGTCGTGGAGATTTTCCTGCGCAAGCTCGGTCTGGAGCCCGTGATCGTGGACAACGGCGCCGAGGGCATCGAACTGGCGGTGCGCGAGAACTGGGACGCCGTGCTCATGGACATCCAGATGCCGGGCATCGACGGCTTCGAGGCGGTGCGCCGCATCCGACGGCGGATCGAGGGTCGCCGGCTGCCCATCATCGCCCTCACCGCCAATGTGCGCCCGGAGGATCGCCTGGCGGCCGCGGCGTCCGGCATGGACGATTTTCTGACCAAGCCGATCCGGCAGTCGGACCTGAGGGCCAGTCTGGAGCGCTGGCTCCGGGGTCCGAACTGACCGCGCGGGGGTTGAGTTTTGCGGCCGGCGGCCTAGGGTGCCGGCATGAATCCATCCCGAATCCTGCTGGCCGGCCTCGCTTTGGGCGTGGCCGGGTTGTTGAGCGCCAAAGTCGTCACCAAGCCGGTCGCCTACGAGCAAGGCGGCGTGAAGCTCGAAGGTTACCTCGCGTATGACGACGAAAAGGCGGCCGCCGGCAAGCCGGCGCCCGGAGTCCTCGTCCTGCCGGAATGGTGGGGCCTGACCGAGTACCCGAAGAAACGCGCCGAGCAGCTCGCGAAGCTGGGCTACGTGGCCTTCGCCGCCGACCTGTATGGCGCCGGGGTCACGACGGCCGATCCGAAAAAGGCGGGCGAACTCGCGGCTCCGTTCTACGGCCAGCCGCTCATGGCCGAACGCTCGCGCGCCGGGTTGGACCAACTACTTGCGACGGGCCTGGTCGATGGCGGCCGGGTGGCAGCGATCGGCTATTGTTTCGGCGGGGCCGCGGCCCAGGTGCTGGCCTACAGCGGCGCGCCGCTCGCGGGCATCGTGAGCTTCCACGGCAACCTGATCCCGGCCTCACCCGAGGCCGCCGCCACCACCAAGGCGAAGATCCTGGTGTGCCACGGTGCGGTCGACCCGTTTATCAGCGCGGAGGAGATCGCGGCCTTCATGAAGGGGATGAATGAGGGCAAGTTCGACTACCAGTTCGTCAGCTACGCCGGTGCCGTGCATGCCTTCAGCAACCCCGGCGCGAACAAGATCGCCAAGGCCACGGGTCTGCCCATCGCCTACAACGCCGCGGCCGACAAGCGCTCGTGGGCGCACATGCGGTCGTTCTTCAACGAGATCTTCGCGGTAAAAAAGTGAGCCAGCTTACCGCCTACCTTCATCCCACGTGCCGCACCTGCGAGCAGGCGCGGGCGTGGCTGCACCGGCACCGGCTGGCCTTCGTGGAAAAGGACATTCGCACGACCCCGCCGAGTGTGCAGGAACTGCGGGCCATGATGGCGGCCCAGGGCGGCGAGCGGAAGAAGCTGCTTAACACTTCGGGCCTCGAATACCGCAAGCAGGGCCTCGCCGCCAAGCTGCCCGGTCTGGACGATGCCGCGGCCCTCACCCTACTGGCCGGCAACGGCATGTTCATCAAGCGCCCCTTCGTGCTCGGCCCGGGCGGGTCGGGGGTGGTTGGTTTCGACGAAAAGAAATGGGCGGCGGCCATTTTGCAACCATGAGCCCCGCACACCCCAATCAGGTCAAAGTTCGGCTGCGGGAGCTTTCGCAGCTGTTTAACTCGATGGATCCCTCGCCGTTCATCGACCGCGACCTGGACGCGGCGGCCGAGGAATTCATCGTGGGCTGGGCCCGCGAATTGCCGCACAAGGGGGAGCTGGAGCTGGTGATTCACCTCACCACGCTGCCGGATTCCGACCGGGTCGATGGCACGGAGGAGGCGGTGCGGCATTACTTTGCCAGCCGGGCCGAGATGAAACGGCGGGATCTCCGCCTGCTGCTGCGCCGGGGCCGGGACAGCCTGATCGTCGGCCTGGTGTTCCTGGCGGGGTGTTTCGGGGTGGGCGAGGTGGTGCAGCGGGCCCACTTGGGCTCATGGAGCGAATTCGGGGAGCTCGGGCTTCACATCGTGGGCTGGGTGGCCATGTGGCGGCCGCTGGAAGTTTTCCTTTACGATTGGTGGCCGATGCGGAGCGACCAGTCCCTGTTGGAGCGCCTCGCCCGCATGCGGGTCCGGATCGAACTGGCGGCCTGAGCCGGGTGAATATTGGCTGTAACTTTCCCAGCCGGGTCGTGTTCTCTAGGCACACGACCCATGAAATCCCTCCTCCCTCTCCTCGCGCTGGGCGCCTTGCTGGCTTCGCCGGCGGTGCTCTCGGCCAAGATCACGCGCACGGTCGACAAGACCTTTACGGTGCAGCCAGGCGGTAATTTCAAGGCCGCTACCCAGGGCGGCGATATCACGATCCGGACCGCGGACATCTCCGAGGTCCGCGTCACCGCGAAGCAGGTCATCCGGGCCTCGACCGAGCAGGAGGCCGACGAAATCCTCGAAAAGCTGACCCTCACCCTCGAGCAAACCGGCAACGACGTACTGGCCGAGGCCAAGTATGAGAAACGCCGCGGCGGCTCCTGGTTCGGCAATTGGCCGCCGGTAAACGTCTCCTTCGAGGTCACCGTGCCGAAGAATTTCAACCTGAACCTCAACACCTCCGGCGGCGACATCGAGGCCGCCAGCCTGCAGGGCAACGTCCGCGCCCGCACCAGCGGCGGCAACCTGAAGTTCGACCGCATCGACGGCGAGATCGATGCCCACACCTCCGGCGGCGACATCATACTCAAGGAAGGCACCGCCCGCGCGAAGCTCGGCACTTCCGGTGGCGATGTCGAAGTCGACCGCGCCGGCGGACCGACCGAGGTTTCCACCTCGGGGGGCGACATCACCATCAATTCCGTCGCCCAACTGCTCAGCGCGACCACCTCGGGCGGCAACGTCCGGGCCACGCTGACCGAGCCCATGAAGCAAGACACCGTGCTCAGCACCTCCGGCGGCGACGTGCGCGTGCAGGTCTACAAGGGCGCCGGCTTCGAACTCGATGCCAGCACGTCGGGCGGCGACGTCCGCGCCGAGGGCCTGACCATCACCATCGCCAAGGGTGGCGTGGGCAAGAGCCGGCTCGCCGGCAGCGTCAACGGAGGCGGTCCCGTCCTGAAGCTCCGCTCCAGCGGTGGCGACATCTCGGTCCGCACCGAATAATCTTTCGCCAGGCAACCAGCCCGGTGGGTGTGCAAAGGAAGCCAGCGCGAAAGCGCTGGCTTCTGACTTTTGGCGGGCTTCAATCGCCCCGTGGGACTGATCGATACGCACACGCACCTCGAGTCGTTCGCCAAGCGCGGCGAGCTGCCGGCGATTCTGGCGCGCAGCCGGGCGGCCGGGCTGGACGCGCTGGTGACCATCGGCACGGACACCGATGACTGGTCGCTTTACCGCGACCTGGCGCGGGAGCAGGCGGGTTTCGTCCACTACACCGCCGGGCTGCATCCCTGCAGCGTGGGGGAGGAGTGGGCCGGGCGGGTGGCGCAGCTGGTGGGTTTCTGGGGTAGGGCGGGCACGCCGTTGCCCGCCGCGGCGCGGACGGAGTCCGCGCCCTACCCGGTTGCCCTCGGTGAAATTGGCCTCGACCGGTTCCACCTGCCCAAGGATACCGCCGAGGCGGGGACAGTCCTCGGCTGGCAGAAGGCCGCGTTTGCCGAGCAGCTCAGACTGGCGAAGAAACTCGGGTGCCCGATCGTGGTTCATTCGCGCGGGGCGTTTGCCGAGTGCGTCGAAATGATCGATGAGTCCGGTATGGCGTGGGGCCAGGTGGTGTTCCATTGCTTCACGGAAGGCCCCGCCGAAATGGCCGAACTGACCCGACGCGGCGGCTTCGGGTCGTTCACCGGCATCATCACCTACAAGACCGCCGAGGCGATCCGGGCGGCGGCCAAGGCCCAGGGATTGGATCGGCTGATGATCGAGACCGACGCGCCCTATCTGGCGCCCCTGCCGCACCGGGGAAAACCCAACGAGCCAAGCTACCTGAGGCACACGGCGGAGTTTTGCGCCGGGGTGTTCGGGATCAGCCCTGAACGGCTGGCGGAAGTCTCGACGGCCAACGCAAAACGCTTTTTCGGATTAACCACTAATACTCACTAATGACTCCGGGCATTAGTGGCCCATTAGTGAAAATTAGTGGTTTAAGAAATCAGGCCTCGTCGAACTTCTTGGCGAACAGCGCCTCAAGCTCGGTCAGCATGGTGGGGGCGTCGTCGCCCGTGGCGATGAACTTGACCTTCGTGCCCTTGGCGGCAGCCAGCATCATGAGGCCCATGATGCTCTTGCCGTTGACCTGCTCCTCATCCTTCTCGACCAGGACCTCCGCCTTGAACTTGTTGGTCACGCGCACGATCATGGCCGCCGGACGGGCATGAATGCCCATCTTGTTCTGTACGAGGAGTTCCTTCGTGTGCGGGCCGGCTGACGTGGTGTTGCTCTTTTCCATTGCGATGAGGCTGCTTGGTCGGATTAAAGGGTAACGCAAAAGCCGGTCGTGACCCGGCTTGCAATCACAAAGACCCCCGCATGCCTGCCTTCGCCATCATCGTGCCGTGCCGTTTGGAGTCCACGCGGTTTCCGCGCAAGCTGTTGCATCCGATTAAGGGCAAGCCGCTTGTGTTGTGGGTGGCCGAGCGCATCAAGGCCCAGGCGCCGGACTTTCCGCTGTGGTTTGCGGTGGATCATGAATTGCTGGTCGAATGCATTGAGCGAGCGGGATTTAAGGCGATAATGACCGATGCCAGCCACCCGAGCGGCACCGACCGCATCGCCCAGGCCAATCGCACGGTCCGTGCCACGCACGTCCTCAACGTCCAGGCTGACGAGCCGCTGGTGACCTCCGGCCAGTTGCAGGCCCTGGCCCGGCTCATCCAGAGCGACTGTCCGATGGCAACGCTGTGCACGCCATTCAAACGCATCGTGGATTTCTACAACGTGAACCAGGTGAAGGTCGTCAAAAGCGCGACCGGCCGGGCGCTGTATTTCTCGCGTTCGCGGATGCCCTATTCCCGCGACCTGGGTCTGACGATCGATGACGCCTGGCTGGCCCAGAACACCTGCTACAAGCATCTAGGGCTCTACGCGTACCAGGCGGATTTTCTGGAGAAATTTGTGGCGATGCCGCCGGGCCGGATGGAGCAGATCGAGAAACTCGAGCAGCTGCGCGTGCTGGAGGCAGGCTACCCCATCGCGATCGACGTCACCGACGACCCGACCATCGGTGTCGACACGCCGGAGGACGCGAAGCGCTTCGAGCAGGTGCTCGAAGCTTAGTTTTAAGTGCTAAGTTTTAAGGTTTAAGCCACCGGTCAAAACGTGCTGCCGGACTTTGCTTACAGCTTAAAATCTTACACCTTAAATCTTCCCGGCTTTCCGCTTCTCGACCAGATGATAGAAGTCGGTGAACAGCGGATCGGCGTCGTTCGGGCCGGGGGCGGCCTCGGGGTGATACTGCACGGAGAAGACCGGCAGCTCCTTGTGTCGGAGACCCTCGACGGTGTTGTCGTTCAGGTTGATCTCGGTGACCACCGCGCTGCGCTGCTCGAGCGACTGGGGGTCGGTGGCGAAGCCGTGGTTCTGCGCGGTGATCGAGACCTTGCCGGTCTCGAGGTTCTTCACCGGCTGGTTGCCGCCGCGGTGGCCGAACTTGAGCTTGAAGGTCGTGCCGCCCACGGCGTGGGTGAGCATCTGGTGGCCGAGGCAGATGCCGAAGATCGGGTAGTCGGGCAGCAGCCCGGTGACGGTCTGGTGAATGTAGGGCAGGGCGGCCGGGTCGCCGGGGCCGTTCGAAAGGAAAACCGCGTCCACGCCGTATTCGCGCACCTCCTCATGTGTGGCGGTGGCGGGGAAGACATGCACGTCGAAGCCATGGCGCACGAGCTTGCGGAAGATCGTGTATTTCGCGCCATAGTCGAAGGCGGCGACCTTGAATTTTTTCTTAGGGGTGACCGTGGCACCCTGCGTGGTGCCGACGGGGAGATACTGGGCGTTGTACCGCGAGGCATCGTCGGCGCCCCAGAGATACGGTTCCTTGCAGCTCACATCCTTCACGTAGTCGCTGCCGGCCATGTCCTGCCAGCCGCGGGCGCGGGCGACGGCTTCATCGTCGGTGAGGGGCAGGGTGGAGAGGCAGCTCTTCATCGCGCCGTCGACGCGGAGTTTCTTCGTCAGCGCGCGGGTGTCGACCTCGCTGATGCCGGGAATGCCGTGCTTGGCGAGATAGTCACTGAGCGACATCACGCTGCGCCAGTTGCTGACGACCGGCGAGACCTCGCGCACCACGAGGCCCGAGCATTTCGGCCCGCTCGATTCCTCGTCCTCGGCGCTGATGCCGTAGTTGCCGATCTGCACGGCCGTCATGGTGACAATCTGGCCGAAGTAGGAGGGATCAGTGATGATCTCCTGGTAGCCGGTCATCGAGGTGTTGAAGACACACTCACCGGCGATGGTCGCGTCGGCGCCGAAGGCGGCGCCGCGGAACACACTGCCATCTTCCAGGGCCAGGATCGCGGGTTTGGGTGCAGACATTAAAGAGGCACGAAAGGCATTAAGGCCCCGCCTGTCTAGTGGTTTTCGAGGTCTTGGAGAAAAATTTGATGGCGGGTTCAGCCAGCACGTAGCGGCAGGCGTCCCTGCCGGCCGATCATTGGGCGCATTCGGCCGGAAGACACTGCCCAGCAGACAGGCAGGGACGCCTGTTGCTACATCAACGATGCCGCGCCGTTTGACACCCTCACCGAACGGGCTATCTCTGCCTTCCGCCCATGCCTTACACCGAAGACCGCACCCACTGGTTTGCCGGGCAGGGTCTATGGTCGCATGTGCCGGAGTCCGACTGGAAGGACTGGGTCTGGCAGCTCAAGAACCGCCTCACCACGATCGAGCAGCTCGAGCGCTACATGACGCTCACCCCGTCGGAAAAGGCCGGCTGCCTCTTCGCCAAGGACAAGCTCGCGCTGGCGATCACGCCCTATTTTTTCAACCTGATCGACCGCAACGATCCGGATTGCCCGGTCCGCAAGCAGGTCATCCCGCGCAGCGAAGAGATGGTCATCTCCTCCGGCGAGATGCTTGACTCGCTCGGTGAGGACGAACACTCGCCCGTCCCCGGCCTCGTCCACCGCTACCCGGATCGAGTGCTGTTCCTGGTGACGGACCGCTGCGCTGCTTATTGTCGCTACTGCACGCGCAGCCGGCTCGTGAGCAACGCGCAGGACTACAATTTCCATCCCGAATACGAGCAGGCGCTGCGCTACATCGAGGCGCACCCGGAAATCCGCGACGTGCTGCTCTCCGGCGGCGACCCGCTGCTGCTCTCGGACAAGAAGCTCGACCACCTGCTCGGCCGCCTGCGCGCGATCAAGCACGTGGAGTTCATCCGCATCGGCTCGCGCATCCCGGTTTTCCTCCCGCAACGCATCACGCCGGAATTGACGGACATTTTCAAGAAGCACGGCCCGATCTGGATGAGCGTGCACCTCAATCACCCGAAGGAAGCCACCCAGGAATTGAAGGACGCGTGTGAGCGACTCTCCTTCGCCGGCGTGCCGCTCGGCAACCAGAGCGTGCTGCTCCGCGGCGTGAACGACGATCCCGACGTGATGAAAGCCCTCGTGCACCGGCTGCTGCGGATGCGCGTGCGGCCCTATTACATCTACCAGATGGACCTGATCACCGGTGGCGCCCACTTCAAGGCGGACGTCCGCAAGGGCATCGAGATCATCCGCGCGCTCCGCGGCCACACGACGGGCTACGCCGTGCCGCAATACGTCATCGACGCCCCCGGCGGCGGCGGCAAGGTGCCGATCAACCCGGACTACGTCGAGCAGATCACCGACGACGAGGTCGTCTTCCGCAATTTCGAAGGGAAGCAGTTCCGCTATCCGCTCAAGGCGGCACCGCGGCCGGCAAAGTCCGCCGGCCGCGTGATGCCGGCGGAGATTCACCTCTAGGGTGGGATCGCTGATCCCGCCATGGGTGGAACCCGACCTCTGGCGGGTTTTGTTTGATGTGTGTCCGGAAAACCCGTCCGGAGGCCGGGTTCCACCTGTTGAAACTACTCACTGCATCGCAAACGTCGTTGTGACGGTGGCGATGATGGTTTTCTCGACGGAGGACGAGTCGTTGTTGCCCTCCCAGCTCGTCGACGAGGAATAGAGCGGGTTGATTTGCACGACGCCCATGCGCGCGTTGCGCAGCTCCTTGATTGTGCGGCCGCCTTGCGTGGCAATCTGCCCGGCGCGGGTGCGCGCATCCTTTGTGGCCTCGGCCATCATCTCGACCTTGGCGTCGCCGGCCTTGGTGTAGATGAACTCAAAACCCTCCGACACGAACGCGACGCCCTGCTGCAGCAGTTCGCCGGAATCGCTGGCGAGCCGGGGCACGCGCTCGACCTCGGCGGAGTGGACCCCGATCGACTGGCTGAGGCGGTAGCCGATGCGCACATTCGCCACGGTGCCATCGTCCTCGTTTTTCTGGCGCGCAGTGGTCTCGCGGATTTGCACGGCGGAGGCGACGAAGCCGTCGATGCCGCGCGGGCTGAAGAGGGCCGCGACCTTCGTAGAGTCGGCGCGCAGTTTCTGCTGCGCCTCGAGGAGCGTGGGTGCGTCGACGGAAAAACTGGCGCGCCACACGACGAGATCGGAGCGCACATTTTTTCGCGCGGAGCCGGTGACGTTGATCACCTGGGATTCGGCGATGCGCGTCCAGGCGTTGGCGAGGACGAGCGCGGTGAAGACGAGGCCCGCGGCCAGCGCGAGGCCGGCGAGCAGACCGAAGAGATGCGGACGGGAGGCGGAGGGTGTGTTCATGATTTCATATGTTTATGACAAAACCGCGCGCGTTGCCGGGCCCTAAAGACGGAACCAAAACCATACGTAAGCAACTGCAGCCCAGTGTTAAGCACCAGCCCATTCGCAAGAAATTATTCACAAAAATTACCGCAAGAAAGATTCAACGTTTTCGCCGCGACCACGTCTATCCCTACGACATCAGTGCGTCGTTTTCATAGACGAACATTGTTTGTAGTTCTTACGGTTTGCTTGGTGTTAGGTCATGCAGGGCGTCCCGCGAGGGGCGCCCTTCATGTTTATGGGGTTGGAGGAGCACGAGGAAGGCGTCTGCGGGGGCCACCAAGATTTCTGAAAAAAAGATTCAACGTTCCCGAATAATTCGCGTCTATCCCCACGACATCAGTGCTTCGTTCTCATAGGCGAACATTGTTTGTAGTTCTTACGGTTTGCTTGGTGTTAGGTCATGAAAGGCGTCCCGCAGGGGGCGCCTTTCATGTTTATGGGGTCGAATATCGGGGGGATGGCTCAGCCCTCCAAATCTGGCATGGCGCCGGGCCGCCAGAGCTGCAATTTTAGCGCCATGCGTTCCCTTCGCGTTCCCGCCTGGTCGATTCTAACGCTGCTGGTGCTGGTCCGGTCCGTGGTGGCCGATGTGCCGGTGACCGTGACCCCTGTGGTGGCCAGGCATGGCATGGTCGTGGCCGGTCATCCCGAGGCGACCCAGGCCGGTGTCGCGGTGCTCCAGGCCGGGGGCAACGCCATCGACGCTGCCGTGGCCGTTTCCCTGTCACTTGGCGTGGCCGAACCCTATGGCTCGGGCTTGGGTGGCAAGCTCATGTTGCTCTATTATGAAGCAGCCACCGGCAAGACCTACGCGGTCGACGCCATGGATGCCGCCGGCTCGCTCGATGTCGCCACCTACCTGCCGCGTCCGGAGGAGGACCGCAGTTACGGCTATGGCTCGGTTTGTGTGCCGGGCCTTGCCGCCGGGCTTTGGGCCGCGCACCAGAAATGGGGCAAACTCCAGTGGGCGGACAATGTGGCCCCGTCGATCAAGCTGGCGCGCGACGGCTTCGAGATTTTACCCAAGACCCGCGATTTCTTTGCCGAGCAGGAAAAGAAGCTCCGCCGCGGTGACCCCGAGATCGCCCGTCTCTACCTCCCCGGCGGCCAGCTGCCGGACGTCGGGTCCCGCCTGCCCAATGCCGATCTGGCCCAAACCCTTGAACGGCTCGCGCAACACGGCCGCGACGGCTTCTACCGCGGCCCGGTCGCCGATGCCATTGTCGCCGCCTCGCGGAAGGGCGGAGGTGTGCTGACCGCCACCGATCTGGCGGACTACGCGGCCCGGCTCACTGAGCCGATCCAGCTCGATTTTCGCGGTTATCGTCTGCTGGCCAGCCCGCCGCCGACCAACGGCGCACCCCTCTTCCTCACCATCATGAAAGTCCTGGAGGACGAGACTTTCGCCGGGCCATTGCGCTCGCCGGCCAATCTCGACAAGATCGGCCGCGTCTGGCGCGAGGTGCAGCCGCTCGTCCAGCGCAGCATCGCCGACGTGCCGGAGGCGGTGTTCAATTTCGAGAAACTGGTCGCGCCCGACTCGATCGCAGAGATCCGCGCCAGGGTCCGGGCCGCCGTTACGCCGGTCAAAGAAGTCGCCAGCGCTGCGCCGGTGGTCGCGTGCGAAAACCTGCCCGGAGGTCAGGTTCCGCCTCCAAGCCTTCGCTGGTTTGACGACAGCGGCTGGTCCGAGGATGTCGCCGCCGCCACCACGCATTTCGCGGTGGTCGACGCGGCCGGCAACATCGTCTGCGCCACGCAGTCGCAGAGCCTCCACTTCGGTGCCGGCGTCGTGCCGCCGGGCACGGGCGTCGTCTTGAACGACTCGATGAGCAACTTTGCCTACAGTGACGTGAAAAGCGTCAATTACGTTGCGCCCGGCAAGCGTCCGCGCAGCACCATCGCCCCGACCATCGTGTTTCGGGCCGGGAAACCAATCTTTGCGATCGGCATTCCGGGGGCGGCCCGCATCCCGACGGCGTTGTTGCAGGCGCTGCTCGACCGGTTGGCGTTTGATCGCCCGCTGGCCGAGGCCATCGGCGACACGCGCATCCACTGGGACAGCAACTGGCGGAAAGATAACGAGGTCTCGATCAACGCCGAGCAATCCTACCCGGCGGCCGACGTCCAGGCCTTGTCGGAGCTCGGCTGGAAGGTCGAACTGCCTGAGGCGGCCGGCACGGGCCGCTACTTTGGCGGCATCAATGCCATCGAGTTGAACGCCGACGGCGGCTATAATGGCTACGCCGACCCGCGCCGCACGAATGCGGCGGCGGGCTGGTGAGCCTTTTTTCGGCCAGCGAGCTTGCTCGCGCCCGGATCGCGCCCGATCCGCGCGAGCAAGCTCGCTGGCCTACATCCGAGCCGCGGCGGCCCAGCGCCTTGAGGGCAAGGCGCTCCACCCGCGGAGGCGGCGTTGGGTTGATGTCAACTATTGGTTGACATCAATCTGAGGCGCGAAGGAGGAAGGTCTCACCCGTGGGGCGGGGGATCGTTCCGATTGGAGGGTCGGTCTCCTGGCCGACCCTCCGGCAACTCTCACGCGTGGTGCGGGGCTGCGGCGGGCGGGGTTGATTCCGGCGCGTGGTCGGCCACACGTTTCCGCCGATTCTCGGCTAGCACGGTATAAAATGCCGGCACCACGAACAAGGTGAACAGCGTCCCGATGCTCATGCCCGTGGCGATGACGAGGCCGATGCTGAAGCGGCTCTCGGCGCCGGCGCCGGTGGCGCGCAGCAGCGGCAGCACGCCAAGCACCATGGCGGCGGTCGTCATCAGGATCGGCCGCAGGCGCACGGCGGCGGCGTGCTCGACGGCCTGCCGGATACCCAGGCCATTTTCCTCCTGGAGCTTGTTGGCGAACTCGACGATCAGGATGCCGTGTTTGGTGATCAGACCCACGAGGGTAATCAGGCCGACCTGCGTGTAGATGTTCAACGTCGCGAAGCCGAAGAACAGGAACACCATCGCGCCGGCGATCGAGAGCGGCACCGACATCATGATGATGAACGGGTCGCGCCAGCTTTCAAACTGGGCGGCCAGCACAAGGAAGATGATGACGACCGCGAAGGCGAAGGTCGCCAGCAGCGAGCTGCCCTCCTGCACGAACTGGCGCGAGTCGCCGTTGTAGTCGATGGTGAAACCCTGCGGGAAGAAGGTCGCGGCCTCGGCCCGCAGCCACGCCAGCGCCTCACCCTGGGCCACGCCGCCGGCGGGCAGGAACGACAGCGTAGCCGAGTTGAGCTGCTGGAAGCGCCGCAGCTCACGCGGTTGCACGACATTCTCCGGCTTGGCGACGGCGGAGAGCGGCACGAGTTCGCCCTTGGTGGTCGAGATGTAGTAGTCCCCGAGCTGGTCCGGGTTGAGCCGGGCGAGGCGCGTGACCTGTGGCACGACCCGGTAGGCGCGGCCCTCGATGGCGAAGCGGTTCACGTAGCCGCCGCCGAGCATCGCGCCGAGGTCGGCCCCGAGCTGCGCCATGCTGATGCCGAGGGCGGCGGCCTTCTCGCGGTCGATGGTCAGGTTGACCTGCGGCTGGTCGAACTTGAGGTTGGTGTCGCCGAAGACAAACAGTCCGCTGCGCACGGCCCGCTGGAGCAGTTCGCCCGAGACCTCGGCCACCCGCTCGTGCGACTCAGTGGAGCCGATGACGATCTGCACGGGCAAGCCGCCGGCCGAGCCGGGGAGGGCGGGCTGGAGGAACGACGAGATGCGCAGGCCGGCGATCTCCCCGAGCTTGCCCTGGAGTTCCTGCTGGAGCGACTGGGCGCTGCGCTTGCGCTGGCTCCACGGCTTGAGGCGCCAGCCGATGAAGGCGCCGTTCGGCGCGCCCCCTCGTCCGACGATGACAAACATGTCCTCAGTCTCCTCGGGGTATTCCCGGCGGACCAGCTTGGTGACTTCCTGGCTGTAGAGCAGCGTCTGCTCGACCGTGGCGGTGGGGGCGGCCTCGGCGCTCATCAGCACGATGCCACTGTCCTCGGGCGGCGCGAGTTCGCTGCGGGTCAGCAGGAAGAACGGGATGATCGAGGCGAACACCAGCGCGGCCACGATGAAGATCGCAGGACGGGTGTTCAGGGCACCGTGCAGGAAGCGCTCGTAGGCCCCCTGCAGCCGGTCGAAGGTCCGGTTGAGGAACGCCTCGAAGCCGCGCGGGTTGGGGTTATGCCGGAGGATACGGGCGCTCATCATCGGCGACAGGGTGAGCGCGACCAAACCCGAGATGACGACGGCCCCCGCCAGGGTGAAGGCAAACTCGCGGAACAGCGCCCCGGTCACGCCGCTCTGAAAGCCCACGGGGGCATACACCGCAGCGAGGGTGATGGTCATGGCGATAACGGGACCGACCAGTTCGTGCGCGCCCTTGATCGCGGCGGCGAAGGGCGTCAGCCCCTCCTCAATGTGGCGGTGGATGTTCTCCACCACGACGATGGCGTCGTCGACGACGAGGCCGATGGCCAGCACCATGGCGAGCAGGGTCAGCAGGTTGATCGAGAAGCCGAAGGCGAGCATCAGCGCACAGGCGCCGACCAGCGAGAGCGGGATGGCGACGATGGGGATGACAACCGAGCGGAACGAACCGAGGAAAAGATAGATGACCAGGATGACGATCAGCAGGGCCTCGATGAGCGTGTGCATCACCTCGGTGATCGAGTCGTTGATGAACTCGGTGAAGTCGACGGCGATCCGACCCTGGAGACCGGGCGGCAGCTGCGCCTGGATGTCCGGCATCATGGCCCGGACACCCTTGAGCACGTCGATCGCATTCGCCGTCGGTAGGATGGAGATGCCGATGAAGACGCCGTTCACCTCGGAAAAGCTGACCGACGAGTCGTAGTTCTCGGCGCCAAGCACGACATCGGCGATGTCGCGCAGGCGGACGATCTCGCCGCCGGTCTCGCGGATGATGATGTCGCGGAAGCCCTCGACGGAGCGCAGGTCGGTCTGCGCGGTGAGGTTCACGCGGATCATGGAGCCCTTGGTCTGGCCGACGGCCGAGAGGTAATTCTGCGCGGCGAGAGCGGAGCGGACGGCGGAGGCGCTGAGGTTGAGCGCGGCCATGCGGTCGGGTTTCAACCAGATGCGCATGGCGAAGACGCGGCCGCCGACGATCTCGGCCTTCTGCACGCCCTTCACGGTCGAGAGCTTGGGCTGGACGACCCGGGTGAGGTAGTCGGTGATCTGGTTGCTCTGCATCGTCTCGCTGCTGAAGCCGAGGTAGGCCGACGCGATGGTCTCGCCGATGGCGACGTCGAACACCGGGTCCTCGGCGCCGGCGGGGAGCTCGCCCTTCACCCGGTTGACCTTCGCGGTGATCTGCGTGAGGGCGTCGTTCGGGTCGTAGTTGAGCCGCAGGCGCGCCGAGATGCTGGCCCTGCCCTGGCGGCTGATGGACTCGACGAAATCGATGCCGTCGGCCGAGGAGATCTCGCGCTCGAGCGGGGTCGTGACGAAACCGCGCACGAGGTCGGCGTTGGCGCCGGGATAGGCGACGCTGACCGTGACGACGGCGTTGCTGGTGTAGGGATACTGGCGGACGACCAGCGCCGAGATGGCCTGCCAGCCGACGATGAGCAAAAACAGGTTCAGGACCGTCGCCAGCACGGGCCGGCGGATGAAAATCTCGGTGAGATTCATCGGCTCAGCTCTCCGACGGCTTCGGCGCGGGATTGTTGGGGGGCACGACGGTGTTGTTGATCGTGATGGGCGAGCCCGGCCGGAGCTTGCCCTGCCCGGCGGTGACCACTTCCTCCCCGACCGTCACACCGCCGAGCAGCGCAACCTGGTCGCCGCGCTTGGGGCCGACCTGCACGAAGCGCTGCTGGGCGACGAGCAGGCCGGTCTTATCGTCCTTGCCGGCGACGTAGATCGAGTCCCCGTAAGGACTGTAGACGATGCAGGTGGCGGGCAGGACGATCACGTCGCGCTCCTCGGGCAGCAGCACGTCCACGGAGGCGAACATGCCGGGTCGGAGGTTTTCATCGGGGTTGGGCAGCGTGGCGCGGGCGCGGAGGTTGCGGGTGGTCCCGCTGACGCGCGGGTCGGTCGCCTCGATGAGGCCGTCGAACTCGCGGCCGGGGAAGGCATCGATGCGGACCTTCACGGCGAGCCCGGGCTTGAGCTGGGTGACGTCCTGCTGGGGCAGGGTGAAGTCGGCGTAGATCGTGTCGGTGGCCTCAAGCGTCACGACGGTGTCGCCCTTGTTGAGGAACTGGCCGGTGTTGACCAGGCGGAGGCCGAGGCGGCCGGGAAAGGGGGCGACAATGCGCTTCTTGGCGAGGGTGGCCTTGGTGGACTCGATGGCGGCGGCGGCTTGGGCGAAGGTGGCCTCGGCCGCGTCGAGGTCGGCCTGGGTGTTGGCGCTGGTTTGACGAAGGTCGCGGGCGCGGTGGAGGTTAAGCTCGGTGAGGCGCGCGGTGGCTTCGTTGCTGCGGAGCTGGGCCGTCTCGGCGGCGGTGTCCATCTCGACCAACACGTCGCCGGCCGCCACGCGGGCGCCGGACTCGAAGGCCACGCGCACGATGCGGCCCTCGATCTCGGAGCGGAGCGTCACGCCCTGGAAGCTCTCGAGCGAGCCGACGGCGTGGAGCGTGTGGCGCCATTTCTCCGCCACCGCGGGCGCGGTGGTGACTGTGGCCGGGGCGGGCTTGCGGGCGGCGAGCGCGGCCTTCGCCGCGCGCAGTTGGACATACTTGTAACCGAAAATGGCGCCGAGGACCCCGAGCGCGACCAACACCGTGAGCAGGATGCGTTTATTCATCGGAGTCTGTGATATTGCGGTTTTAGCCACCGAGCGCAAGCGGGTCATAGGGGAAGTTTTTCTTGCCTGCGCCGGCGGTCAGCCTATCGCTGGCGGTGCTCGTAGGGGTGTCCTCCGCGGAGGGCTGAGATTGCGGTTCGCACGACTGCTAAACCCTTTGAACCTGAAACGGATCATACCGGCGAAGGAAACAAGCAAGGGCAGTGCATGGTGTGCCGTCCTCTTTTTTCGAACCGGGAGTCCGATTTGGGTCGGGCATTTTAACCAAAATGCAACTCTCGACACGAATCCTCGCTCTCCCCCTCGCGCTGGTGGCCTTGCCACTGTGCGCCCAGACCGCCGGTGAAGCGCCGGTTAGGCTACCAACAAACGAAGAGAAAATCTTCCTGACTCCGATCCGCGTCACCGCGGATCTCTGGGCCTCGCCGCTCGCGCTCATCCCGGCCAGCGTCACCGTCTATGACGAGGCCGCGCTCCGCGCCGGCGCCGTCCGGCATTTCGGTGATCTCGTGGACCAGATCCCGAACCTCACCTGGACCGGTGGCACGTCGCGGCCGCGTTATCTCCAGATCCGCGGCGTCGGCGAAAACTCGCAGTTCGAGGGCGAGACGCCGGACTCCGCCGTCCGCTTCCTCGTGGACGATCTCGACTTCACCGGACTCGGCACGATCGGCAGTGCGTTCGACGTGCAACAGGTCGAGGTGCTGCGCGGTCCGCAGGCCGGAGCCTTCGGCGCCAACGCCGCGGGCGGGGTCGTGCGCCTCGTGACCAACGCCCCCACGCCGTTCTGGACCGGTCAGGCCGAGGCCACCGTCGGCGGTGACTCGCTCCGCACCGGCAGCTTTGCGGTGGGCGGCCCGCTCGTGGCGGCCAAGCCGGCGCAATGGATGATGCGCCTCGCCGTGCAGCAGAGCGAGAGCGACGGCTTTCGCCGCAACCTCACGCTCAACCGCGCCACCAACGCCCGCGACGAGTTCACTGCGCGCCTGCGCCTGACCTGGAACCCGAACGACCTCTGGCGCTGGGAGGCCGCGGTGCTCGCGGCGGACTTCGCCAACGGCTACGACGAGTTCGCTCTCGATAACAACGGCCGGAACACCTTGAGCGACCAGCCGGGCGTCGACACCCAGAAATCTTACGCCGGCAGCCTGCGCGGCACTTACTCCGGCTGGGACGAGGTGCGCCTCACGACCGTCACGAGTGGCGCGCGCACGGATTCGCGCTATACCTACGACGACGACTGGACGGCGGCCTCCTACATGGGCTTCAGCGATCTCACCCGCCGCCGCTGGGTGGTGAACGAGGAACTGCGGCTCGATTCCGCGCCCGGTACCGCCGCGGGTTGGATCAACCGTTGGACCCTCGGCACCTTCTATTCCGCAATCGATGAGACCACGCGCTACACCAACACCGATCCCGACAACGTCCGCGGACTGAAGACCGCCTATCACTCCGCCAACACGGCGCTCTTCGGCCAGCTGGGCCATGATTTCACGCCGCAAACCCGTCTCATCGCCGGCCTCCGGCTTGAGCACATCGCGATGGAGGGCAACGGCACGAAGACCCGCTTCCGCCGCGGTCCGGGCATCTTCGACCGCGTCGTGCTGACGGTCCCATCATTCGACGACACGCTCGTCGGCGGCAAGCTCACGCTCGGGCACGATCTCACCGATCGCGCGCTCGCCTTTGTCTCCGTCACTCGCGGCTACAAGGCCGGCGGCATCAACGTCGATGCGCGCATCGCCACCGCCACCGATCCGCTGACCTATGCTACCGAGACGCTTTGGAACGGGGAGGCGGGCCTGCGCGGCCATGCCTTCGACCAGCGCGCCACGGGCGAGCTGACGGTGTTTTATCTGCAGCGGCAGGATACGCAGGTGCGCGATTCGGCCGGCTTCGGCGGCAACTACCGGTTCTTCACCGACAATGGTGACAAGTCGCACGTCTACGGCCTCGAGGCCGCCGGGGCCTACGCGCTGACGCGCGACTGGTCGGTGCGCGGCTCGCTCGCGCTGATGCAGTCGGAACTCGGCCGCTTCACCCTCGTGAACGGCAACACCGGTGGTGGCCGCGACCTCGCGAACGCCCCGCATTACGGCTACACGCTCGGCACCCGCTACGACGCGGGACAGGGCTTCTTCGGCAGCGCTGAACTCGTCGGCCGGGCGGAGCAGTTTGACTCGAACAACCAGCACGAGGCGCGCCGCGCCTTCCGGGTCGTCAACGCCAGCCTTGGCTACGCGTGGTCGCACTGGACGTTCACACTCTGGGCGAAAAACCTCCTCGATGAGACTTACGACAAGCGCGTGTATTTCTTCGGCAACGAGGATCCCGACTACATCGAGGCGCGGTACGAGAACCGCGCCGACCCGCGCCAGAGCGGTGGGACGGTGAGCTATCGTTTCTAGAGGGGTTTCACTAAAACGGTAGCCGGGGTCGCTGACCCCGGTGCTGGGTGTCCGGCGCGTGGACCGGGTCAGCGCCCCGGCGACATCCACCAGAGGCGGCTATATGATTATTAAATATTTTCTAGAATCCGGTCGAATTCGGTGGGCCCGCGAGCTTGCTCGCGCTTTGGAGGCGCCCGCAAGCGGGCTGGCCCACGGCAGGAAGTATCTTCCAACCCCGTGAATTGTCATCCTGGCTGTCCGCCAAAGGCCGGGCGACGGCGGAAGCGCAGCGAAGGATCCACGGCCGCGAGCGCGGCATCACGCGCGAGGGCATCGATGCTTCACTTCGTTCAGAATGACCGGAAGTGAGCGTGAGGGAGGCCCGGCCTTCCGCTGTCGCCAAGCCTATGGCGCATAGACCCGGCCGGCCGCGGTCGGTCAGGAGACCGACCCTCCACTATCTTTCGCTCCCCGCGCCCATGCGGCGCAGGAGATACATCGGCGTGGTCTCGAAATTCTTGGCCGTCGTGAGATGGCCGACGTATTCGGAGGTCACGCCGCTGTCGGGCTCCAGGCGCAGGAGCGCGGCGAAGCTGGTCGTCACGTAGACCTCACCCGGGGGTGTGCGCGGCTCGATCCGCGCGGCGCGGGTCAGGCCGCGGCCCATCACCATGTTGATCCGCAGCACCGGATCATAGACGGGTACCAGCGGGGCGACGTGACCGCCGAGCCGGAGGGAGAGATCGGCGGGCAGGCCGGCGGCGGCGAGGTCGATGTCGTGCAGGCGTTCCTGCAGGTCGAGCGCGACACGCGCGCCGTTGACCGCGTTGTCGACCACGAGGAAGATGCCGTCGCCCCAGGTGTTGCGGACGATCACGTGTTCGGCGTGGCGGTCGAGCACCTCCGCGACCGGTTTCATGACGGTTTCGAGGAAGACGGGGATGTGCTCGTCGTGCAGCCGGCTGAAACCCTTGAAGTCGCCGAAGAGCACCGAGCGGATCACGCGCTGGGAAGTGATGGTGAAGGGTGCCGCTGTGCGGCCCCGGGTGGCGTGGACGCGGATGATCTCGGTGGTGCCGCCGGCCGCGCGCCATTGGGCGATGTCGTGCGCGGTGCCGGCGCCCTCGTGGGCATCGTCGCCGTCGAACACGGCGAGCTGCCAGATCCGGGTGTCGATGCTCGCGGCCCGGTTCATGGCCGCGCCCATCGCGATCCGGGAAGCGTAGGCAAAGAGCACGTTGTCCCCGGCGTAGGCGCTGTCGCTGGCGATCGTGACCGAGGTGGCCGCGCCGAGGCAGTGGCGGAACCGCCCGACCCAGTCCGGCCCGGCCGGCGCGACGCTGATGGCGATGAATTCCTCGAGGGCGAACGGCAACACGAGATGGAGCTCGGCCCCGAGTTCGAGCGCGATTTCGGCGATGATGATGTCGGCGCCGGAGGCCAGGGAACCGTGGGCGAAGCCCACCCGCCGAGCCTGAAGCCGCGCGCGAACCTGACGGGCCACTTCCGCCTGCTGGTCGTGTGGAAAGCGCGAGGTCGTGCCCGGCGGCGCCGTCATATGGCCGCAATAGTGCACCACGTCGGGCTGGGCCAGGACCTCGACGATGGGCTCCGGGTCGATCCCGATCGCGCGGGCGAGGAACCGGAGCTGGCGGCGGGTGGTGGCGCGGGCGCCGAGATCATCCTGGGCGCCGACAGCGGCGATCTTCAGTGCGGCGATGGCGCCGTCGCTGTCGCCGAGCACGAGCTGCGCCTCGGCGCGGGTTACCCAGGCCCAGTAGTGGTTGGGGTCGGCCGGGCCGGTGAGGGCCGCGGTTTCCTGCTCGACGACCTTCAGGACATTGCGCGCGAGGTTGTGGGCTTGCGGCTGGCGGCCGGCGATCTGCCAGAGGGTGGCGGCGTTGATGCCGGCATAGGAACGGCCGAGCCGGCGGAAGACATCCTCATAAATGGCGGCGGCGGCGGCGGCCAGCGGAGGGCGTTCGGCCGGGGGCGCCTGCAGGGCCCGGTCCTTGGCGATGCGGGCAGCGAGGGCGGCGAGGTCCTCGGCGAGGGCGGGCGGCAACAGGTCGACCGGCAGGGCGGCGGCGAGGCTGGCGGCTTCCGCCGCGGCCCGCTTGGAACTGCCGGAGCGGGCCAACGCCAGAACGCGCAGATACTTGATCTGTGCCCGGGCCACGGAGGTCAGCGGTGGGTCAAATTCATGCACCTCGGCCTCCTCCGCGAGGTCGTAGGCGGCGAGGTATTGCCCCCGCCGGGTCAGGCCCCGGATCGCGGCGATGGCCTCGGTACTGGTCGTAGCCGCCAGCAAGGCCGGCTTCACTGTGGGGGCGGGGGAGGACATTCGGCCTTATTAGGGTATTTCAACGGGTGCCAGTGAGGGTTTGGGCTGGCAAGGCCTAAGCATAACCGGCATGAACTGCCGGGACTTATGCCGGATAGCACACACACCAAACGGTCCGCGGTTTTGCAGCAGTCTGAAACGCCCAACGCCCAACTTTTAAGGCTGAAGGCTCAATTGAACCCTGCGAAACGCCCAAGGTCGACCCCGGCGGCCTTTCCCGCGCCCAGCCATGGCCGGCGAACCCGGCCGCGTATTCCCAAAGGAGCGACCCTTGAGCGTTGATCATTCAGCGTTAAACGTTGGGAGTTCCGCATCGCGTGGCGCGGTTTTTCTCTCCTATGCCCGCGAGGATACGGACGCGGCCCGGCGCATCGCCGACGGCCTGCGCAGCCAGGGCGTCGAGGTCTGGTTCGACCAGAACGAGTTGCGGGGCGGGGAATCCTGGGACGCCAAGATCCGGAAGCAGATCCGCGAATGCACGCTGTTCATGCCGGTGGTCTCGGCGCGCACGCAGGAACGGCGCGAGGGCTATTTCCGCCGCGAGTGGAAACTGGCGGTCGAGCGCACGAACGACATGGCGGGGGGGGTGGCCTTCCTTGTGCCGGTGGTGATCGACGAGACGCCCGAGGGGGAGGCGCTCGTCCCGGACGAATTCATGCGCGTGCAATGGACGCGGCTCGCCGGCGCCTTGCCCACGACGGAATTTATTGCCCAGGTGAAACAGTTGCTGGCCGGACACCGGAAGCCGACGCTGAAGGCCGGGCTGCCCCGGCCGCCGCCCCTCCCACCGGAGTTCAGGCAGGCCGCCCGGGGGCAGAAGTCAGAGGCCGGAGGACAGAGGAACGACGGCCGCAAATCCGGTCCGCCGGCCGCGCTGTGGATTTCCCTTGGCGTGGTTTTTGCCTGCGTCGGCGTGGTGTTCTTCGTCCTGCGGTCCAAGCCACCCGAACCCTTGGGCGCTGAGCGTTCGGCGTTGAGCGTTGAGCGTTCCGCCAAGGCCGCCCGGGAGCCGGCGCGGGATAAGTCCGTCGCCGTCCTCCCGTTCACCAACATGAGCGAGGAAAAAGACAGCGCCTTCTTCACCGACGGCATGCACGAGGACATCCTGACCAATCTCGCACTGGTCCGCGCACTGCGGGTCGTCTCGCGCACCTCGGTGATGCAATATCGCGGCACGACCAAGCCGATCGGGCAGATCGCGTCGGAGCTGGGCGTTACTTACATCCTCGAGGGCAGCGTCCGGCGTTCCGGCAACAAGGTGCGCGTCACCGGCCAGCTCATCCACGCCGCCACGGACGAGCACGTGTGGGCCAAGAGCTATGACCGTGACCTGACGGACATCTTTTCCATCCAGTCCGAGCTCTCGCAGGCCATTGCCGCCGCCCTGTCCGCTGCCCTGTCCCCGCAGGAAAAGCAGCTGCTCGACCGCCGGCCGACGGAGAATCTCGCGGCCTACGACCTCTTCGTGAAGGCGCGCGAACTGCGACTGACCGGAAGTGGAACTCCCATGGAGATACCGCCGCTCCTGGAGGAAGTGGTGCGGTTGGATCCTAAGTTTGCGCAGGCCTGGGCGGAGCTGGGCTCGGCGCACGCCCAAGCCTATTTCAACGATTTCGACCACTCGGGCGGGCGGCTCGCCTCGGCCAAGGCGGCGATCGACACCGCGGTGCGCCTCGCGCCGAACGATCCGCTCGTGATCGAGAAACTCGGTGACTACTACTATTACGGCTACCGCGATTTCACGCGGGCGACCGAGCAATACCAGCGGCTCGCCGTGCTGCGGCCGAATGACGCCGCCGTGTTCGGTTCGCTGGGGTTTATCCATCGCCGCCAGGGCCGGTGGAACGAAGCGCTGACGGAGCTGCGGCGCGCGGCTGAACTGGAGCCGCGCAACCTGCGCTACGTGCGGACCCTGGCCCAACTGACGGCCGGGCTGAACCGTTTTGACGAAGCCGAAGCGGTGCAGCGCCAGATCGTGGCGCTTTTTCCCGACTCGGTGGTCGATGTCATGTCACTGGCGGTCCTCCCGTTCGTCGCCCGGGGTTCGCTGGAGGATGGAAAGGCGGCCATGGCCCGACTGCCCTCGATCGTGAAGAGCGAGGATGAGTTGATTAACTGGCGCAAAGCCTGGGCCCGGGGCACCGGGGATTGGGCCGAGGCAGTCCGGCTGGATCGTGCCCACCGGTATGTGGAGATTTTCAGCGAACCGCGATGGTCGCAGGACGTGTCATCGGCCGGTGTTCTCTGGGTGCACGGCGATCAGCCGGCCGCCCGGGCTCTCGCCCAAGAGGCTTTGTCCGGGGGAAAAAAGGAACTTGAGCAGAAACCGTCTCCCACCAGTTGGGTGCAATTGTCCTTCGCTTACGCCATCCTTGGGAACAAGGCGGAAGCGCTGCGGTGTGCGCAAATGGCGAAGGATCTCATCCCGGAGTCGAAGGATGCCGTGGCCGGCCCGCCGCTCAGTGTGAATTATGCGCAGATTCTGGCGTGGGTGGGGGAGAAGGACAAGGCGTTGGCTGAGCTCGCGCGTCTGCTCCGCACGCCCTTTGGCGAAAACATCCATGCCGCGAAGATCGGTGGGTTCTGGTTCCCGCTGAAGGATGACCCGCGTTTCCTGGCGCTGGTCAATGACCCGCAGAACAATGCCCCGCATTTCTGACGAAAAGCGGAACGCCCAACGCCCAACGATTAACTTCCGATGATCGGAACAGAATCCATATGCTGGAGGCGGGACTATCAGTCCCGCGCGTTGCCTTCCCGGCGCCGGCCTCGCGGGACTGATAGTCCCGCCGCCAATTGCAAATGCCGGGAGGCCAACCCTTGAGCGTTGAGCCTTCAACGTTGAGCGTTGGGAGTTCCGCGCCCCGCGGCGCGGTCTTCCTCTCTTACGCCCGCGAGGATGCGGCGGCGGCGCGGCGCATCGCCGAGGCGTTGCGCAGTGCGGGCCTCGAGGTGTGGTTCGACGTGAACGACCTGCGCGGCGGCGACCAGTGGGACCAGAAGATCCGCAGCCAGATCAAGGCCTGCGCCCTGTTCGCCACGGTCATCTCCACGGCCACGCAAACGCGCGAGGAGGCCTACTTCCGGCTGGAGTGGAAACTCGCCGACGACCGCACCCACCTCATGGCGCCGGGCAAGGCCTTCATTGTGCCGATCGTTATCGACGAGACCCCGGAGACCGGCGCCGCCGTGCCCGATTCCTTTGCCCGGGCCCAATGGACCAGGCTGCCCGGCGGCCTGCCCACGCCCGATTTTGTCGCCCAGGTGAAACGGTTGCTCGAGCCGCCGAAAAAACCCACGCTGAAACCCGACCTGCCCCGGCCGCCGACCCTGCCGCCGGAATTCAGGCAGGCCGCTCGGGGGCAGAAGTCAGAGGACGGAGGTCAGAGGACAGACGGCCGCAAATCCAGCCCGCCGGTCGCGCTGTGGATTTCCCTCGGCGTGGTTTTTGCCTGCGTCGGCGTGGTCTTCTTCGTCCTGCGGCCCAAGTCACCCGCTCCCTTGGGCGTTCAGCGTTCGACGTTGAGCGTTGAGCGTTCCGCCCCGCCGGCGCTGCCGGTCGCGGCGGACAAGTCCATCGCGGTGCTGCCGTTCGCCAATCTCAGCGCGGACAAGGAGAACGAGTTCTTCGCCGACGGCATGCACGACGACTTGATCACCGCGCTCGCCAAGATCCGCGATCTCAAGGTCATCTCCCGCACCTCCGTGCTCGCCTATCGCGATGCGGCCTCGCGCAACCTGAAAAAAATCGCCGCCGAGCTGGGCGTGGCGACGGTGCTGGAGGGCAGCGTGCAGCGCGCCGGCAACCGGGTGCGCCTCAACGTCCA
>Ga0163152_10000736_pt1 | contig 54460 bp, 55 predicted proteins | sample OliLakLV19MP8IB2_FD_148635 | JGI IMG/M metagenome (GOLD analysis project Ga0163152, IMG submission 148635) | Freshwater microbial mat bacterial communities from Lake Vanda, McMurdo Dry Valleys, Antarctica - Oligotrophic Lake LV.19.MP8.IB-2 | ecosystem: Environmental > Aquatic > Freshwater >... | reverse complement strand
CAACCGGCACCATACGGTGGAGCAGCAGTTATGCCGCTGGCTGCTGTTGACCCTGGATCGAAGCCCCTCGAGTGAATTGACCATGACCCAGGAACTGGTTGCCAACATGCTCGGCGTGCGCCGGGAATGGGGGGGGTGGAAGGTGGGTGTTGGTCTTGTGCGAGAATGCCCGTCTTTTCCGTTTTCATGCCCATGGACCGACACAGCCTCGCCGCCCGCCCCGCCGTACAAGCCCTGCGCAATTCGAAAATCCGCGAAGTCGCCAATGCCGGCATGGGCAGGAAGGATGTGCTCGCCTTCTGGTTCGGCGAACCCGACGAGGTCACGCCCGATTTCATCCGCCAGGCCGGCATTGAGGCGCTGCAGCGTGGCGAAACTTTCTACAGCGAGAACTTCGGCATCCCGGCGCTGCGCGAAACCATTGCGGCCTATGTCGCCCGGCTGCACGCCCCGGCCTGCACGGTAACTGCGGACAACATCGCGGTCACCAGTGCCGGGATGTCGGCGCTGATGCTCACCAATCAGGCCCTCGTCGGCCCCGGCGACCGGGTCGTGATCGTGACGCCGGTCTGGCCCAACCTCGTCGAGATTCCCAGGATCCTCGGCGCCGAAGCGGTGACCTTTCCTCTCGATTACACCGCCGCCGGATGGAAGCTTGACCTGGAGCGGTTGCTGGCAACGCTCACACCGGCCACGCGCATGGTGTGCATCAACTCGCCGAACAACCCGACCGGCTGGACCATCAGCCGCGAAGAGCAGCGCGCCATCCTCGATCATTGCCGCCGGCACGGCATCTGGATACTCGCCGACGATGCGTACGAACGCCTGTACTACGGGGAAGGCACCGCGCCCTCCTTCCTCGACATCTCCGACGCCAACGATCGCATCGTCAGCGCCAACACGTTCTCGAAATCCTGGCTGATGACCGGCTGGCGGCTGGGCTGGATCGTGGCGCCCGCGGAGCTGATGCCTTACCTGGGCACGCTGCTCGAGTACAACACTTCCTGCGCGCCCTCCTTCGTGCAGGCCGCCGGCATCGTCGCCATCGAGCAGGGCGAACCGGTGATCGCGAGCACCCGCGCACGCTTTCACAAGGCGCGTGACTTCCTTGGCGCGCGGCTGAACGAGATCCCGGGCGTCGAAGCGTCCTTGCCCGCCGGCGCGATGTATACATTCTTCAAGGTCGACGGGGTCGGCGACAGCCTGGCGTTTTGCAAACGCCTGGTTGTGGAAGGCGGTTTGGGTCTCGCACCGGGCATCGCTTTCGGCCCGGAAGGCGAAGGCTTCATCCGCTGGTGCTTCGCTTCCGCCGAGGAACGGCTGCAGCAGGGCGTGGACCGCCTGCGAAAAAGCATCCAGCACCGCTAAGGTGCTGGGGGCTGGTCTCAAGGCACTGGTTCTTGAACCACGGATACCCTTCGGGCGTAGCACGTCGGGTATCCGTGGTTCAGGAATCAGAGTTGAATCGTTAGCTGAGGGGACAAGCAAAATGGCGAAGCTGCACCACTACACGGCCGCGGTGCGCTGGACCGGTAACCTCGGCACGGGAACAAGCAGCTACAAGGACTACAGTCGCAACCACGAGATCAGCGCCCCGGGCAAGCCGGTCATTCCTGGTTCTTCCGATCCCGCTTTCCGCGGCGATCCGGCGCGTTACAACCCCGAAGAAATGCTGGTCGCCTCGCTGTCCACCTGCCACATGCTCTGGTACCTGCACCTGTGCGCGGTGAACAAGGTGGTCGTTCTCGACTATCAGGACAACGCCGTCGGCATCATGGAGGAAGCCGTGGACGGCGGCGGCCGTTTCCTCGAAGTGACGCTGCAGCCGCTGATCACGGTGAGCGCGGAATCGGACCTCGAAACTGCGAAACACCTGCACCACGAAGCCCACGAGAAATGCTTCATCGCGAACTCGGTGAATTTTCCGGTGCGCTGCGAACCGGCCTTTCACAAAGCCGGTTAGACTCTCTGAGAACCCAACTCTTACCGCAGAGAACGCAGAGGACGCGGAGGAAAACGCAGAGAAAAGAAGGAATTTGGATTGGATGTTGTGGCGGCGAATCCTGTATGGCGTGGGATAGGCCGGGCGGTGCAACGACCTTCCCCCAGAATTCCCCCTTCGAATCCCTCTGCGGTTTTTCCTCCGCGTCCTCTGCGTTCTCTGCGATGAGTGCCGATCTTGGGTATAGGCTCGCCCCTTTAGCCACCGGCGGCGCCAAGCCGGTGCACGGCTTCCCGCCCCCGCACCAACGACAGGCGCATGGACGCCGCCGTGGCCGCGGAGTAGGCTGTGGGAACCTGAACCACGCTGGGATTCGAGGCAGCGGACTTCGGATCGCTGCATCGGGCAGGGAAAAAACCGTGGCACGGCGATTGCGTACAGGCAATTTGTTTAAGGGAACACAAACGTCGTGTCCCAGATCCAGTTCATCCCTCAAGATTGGTTTGCACGGTGACCGCAGTGTCGACTCCTGACAAGGCTTCTGCTTTGCCCGAACGGTCTGCCGCGCGGGCTGCGTCACCGTTGCATGCGGCGGGCAAAGGCGCCGAGGCGTCGGCGATCGCCGTCGACATCAGCGGGCTTTCGCTGACCTTCCAGACCGCCGACACGCCGGTGACCGCGCTCGACAACGTCAGCCTGCAGATCCGGCGCGGCGAATTTGTTTCTTTCATCGGCCCTTCCGGCTGCGGAAAGACGACGCTGATGCGGGTCATTGCCGACCTGGCGCAGCCGACTTCGGGACACATCACGGTAAACGGCGTGACGCCCGAACAGGCCCGGCTCAAGCGGGCCTACGGTTATGTATTCCAGGCACCCGCGCTCTACGCCTGGCGCAATGTGGTGCGCAACGTCCTGCTGCCGCTGGAAATCATCGGCATGCCGGCGGCGGAGCGCAAAGCCCGCGCCGCGAAGTACCTGTCGATGGTCGGCCTTTCGGGATTCGAGCGCAAATTCCCCTGGCAGTTGTCCGGCGGCATGCAGCAGCGCGTCTCCATTGCGCGCGCGCTGGCCTTCGAGCCCGAACTGCTTTTGATGGACGAGCCTTTCGGCGCGCTGGATGAAATCACCCGCGACCATCTCAACGAGCAGCTCCTGCAGTTGTGGCACCAGACCGGGAAGACCGTCGTGTTCGTCACGCATTCAATTTCCGAAGCCCCATTGAACTGACGCATGAGCAGGGAAAGGTTGGCTCGCCGCAAAAAAAGCGCTGGGCTCGATCAATTGATGAAGCGCCTGGCAGGACGACAAACTCTCGATATCACAATCGTCTTGAACGTTCCCACTTTCCCCACTCATCGAGACGAACGCCGATACGACGGCGTCGGTGCTTGCGCCCTGCCTGCTCAGTAGTATCGTCTACGTTTAAAAGTGTCCGAAAAAGCCGGGGCATCTCAGACTCGAATTTTTTTCTTCGAATTAGTGTCGAAAATGGCGAAAATAGAGTCTGACCCCATTAATTATTGCCGACTCGGGAGGAACAACAAGCATGAAAATAACCGACATCCAGACCATGCAACTGGCCGGGCCGCCTCTTTCCACGGCGGTCAAACCCGCCTGGGCACCGGGCAGCGAATGGCCGCGCTTCTGGGGCACGCTCGTCAAGGTCTTCACCGACGAAGGCATCGTCGGCATCGGCTCTCCCGGCTACGGCATTTCGCCATTGATCGATTCGTGGATCAAGCCGCAACTCATCGGCCAGGACCCCTTCGACCTGGAACGTCACGCGCGCATATTCCGCAACGCCAACGCCGGGTGGGGCGTGGAGATCGCGCTGTGGGACATCATCGGCAAGGCCTGCGGCCAGCCGCTGTACAAGCTCTGGGGCGGTTATCGCGATCGCATGCCGGCCTACGCCTCCTGCATCGAGGTGCGCGAACCGGCGCGCCGCGCCGATGACATCCTGCGTATAAAGGCCGACGGCTGGCGCGCGACCAAGCTGCGCATCCATGAAGCCACGATCAAGGCCGACATTGCGCAAGTCGAAGCCGTGCGCCGTGCCGTTGGCGACGACTTCACGCTGATGGTGGACGCCAACCAGGCACAACTGCCGGGCACACTGCAGCCCGAACCGGGGCCGATCTGGACCTATGAGCGCGCGCTGCACACCGCGCGCGAGCTCGAACGACTCGGCGTGTATTGGCTCGAAGAGCCGCTCGATCGCTACGACTTCGACAACCTTGCGCGGCTGGCCGCGGCCGTAGATATCCCGATCGCAGGCGGCGAGAACAACACCGGCTTGCACGAGTATCGCTGGCTGGTCGAGCGCAACTGCTACGACATCCTGCAACCAGAAGCGATGGTCGGCGGGACCATGTCGGAGCTGCGCAAGGCCTGCGCCTTCGCGGAGATGCACCACAAGCTGTGCGCGCCGCATCACGGCGGCGGCGGACTCGGATTCATCGCGCACCTGCATTTGTGCGCGGCCATTGCGAACTGTCCCTATGTTGAGGTTTTCCACGAACTGCCGGGCTTGAGCAGCGACGTGTTCCAGTGGTATCTCAAGGAACCCGTGAAACTCGATCCGGCTGACGGCTGCATGGCGCTGCCGCAGAAGCCGGGGCTGGGCGTCGAACTCGACGAAGAAAAGATCCGGCGCTTCGCCAAGCCGTAATGCAACGGCGCTGCGCAGCGCGCGAGAACCTGTGAAGCCGCGGCAATCCGCGGCAAAGGAGCAGCGATGAGCATAACCCCGCAGCAATCCGTGGCGCTGGCCAACCCTTATGCCTACGACCCTGCATCGATCGAGGAGCCGCCGCGCAGCTTCGCCGGCGCGCTGAGCCGCATCGGCCCGGGCATGTTGCTGACCGCGGCGATCGTCGGCACCGGCGAGCTGATCGCGACCACGCGGCTCGGCGCCGATGTCGGTTTCGTCATGCTCTGGGCGATCATCGGCAGCTGCCTGATCAAGACGATCGTGCAGGCGGTATGGGGCCGCTACACCATCGCCACCGGCGAAACCGGTCTTGCGGCGATGAATCATTTTCCCGGTCCGCGCGTGCGCGGCGTCAACTGGGTCGTCTGGGGCTGGGCCGCCATGACCTTGCTGTCCATCACGCTGATCGGCGCGATGTATGCCGGCGTTGCCCAGGTCATGGTCGTGATCGTGCCGTCGCTGTCGCTGGGCGTATGGGTCGTCGTGCTGGCCGGGCTCACGCTGGTCGCACTGCTCGGCGGCAGCTATCGCCGCATCGAGCTGCTGGCCGTGTGGATGGTGGCCACATTTACGCTGATGACCGTCTTCGCCGCAGCCGTGCTGACCGGCCATCCGGAATATTTCTCCTGGCGCGCGGTCGGCGAAGGTCTTCAGTTCGGGCTGCCGGAGAAAGGCATCGTCATCGCCATCGCGGTGTTCGGCATCACCGGCGTGAACTCCGGCGAACTGTTCGCCTATCCCTACTGGTGCGTGGAAAAAGGCTACGCTCGCTTTACCGGTCCACGCGAAGATACCGAAGCCTGGCGCCGGCGCGCACGCGGCTGGATACGCGTCATGCACTTCGACATACTCGTGTCGATGCTGGTCTACACCCTGGCCACGGTCGCCTTTTATTTTCTGGGCGCGGGCATCCTGCATACGCTGGGCCAGGTGCCCAAGGGCGACGAAACCATGCAGATGCTCTCCGCCATGTACAGCGAGACGATGGGCACGTTCGGTCTCTACCTGTTCTACGTCGGCGCGCTGTTCGTGCTCTACAGCACCATCTTCTCGGCCACGGCCGCCAACTCACGCATCTTTGCCGACCTCGCGCGCCTGAGCGGCGCATTCACGCCCGACAACCATGCCGCCCGCGTGCGCTACCAGAATTTTTTCATCGTCGCGTTGACCGTCATTCCCTGCGCAGTCTATTTTGGCAGCGGCGAACCGGTGCAAATGGTCAAGGCTGGCGGCATCGTGCTGGCGCTGATGCTGCCGGTCATCGGCATCGCGGTGGTGTATTTGCGCCATCGGCGCCTGCCGCCCGAGGTGGCGCCCAATCACGTGGTCACGGCCGGGCTCTGGCTGGTCGTTGCATTGATGATCGTGACCATGCTTGCGTTCGTATTGATGCAGCTCGGCGTGCTCAAGGCCTAGGGCGGGTCGCTTGTAATTTCCGGCGCAGTTGATGCCGCCCCCATATCCGGTCAAGCAAGTGCAGGTAGCAATTGGCCAACAGCGGCGAGATGACTCCGCCTTGCGGCGTGCCGCGGCTGTTGGCTTTGCCGCCCCCTACATGCTTGCGGGTGCCGTTCTCATCCTCCCCGATGACCGGCGCTTTGAGCCACAGTTTGATCAGGCGCAAAATCGCTCCGTCCACTATGCGCTCGGCCACGACGGCCAGCAGTTTGGCGTGAGGAATGCTGTCAAAGTATTTCGACAGGTCGGCATCGATGACGTTGGTGTAGCCCTGATGCAGCGCGTCGGCTATGTCATCTAGCGCATCGTGGGCGGATTTCTTCGGCCTGAATCCGTAGGAGTTCGGGCAGAAGTCCGCTTCGAATAGCGGTTCGATGATGAGCTTCACCGCCATCTGGGCTACGCGGTCGCGGATCGTCGGTATCCCCAGTGGACGATGTGTGCCATCGGCCTTGGGTATCATGACGCGCCGTACCGGACTTGGGCGATAGGTCTTGTCTATCAGGTCTTGAGCCAGTTCCGACAAAAACTTGTCTATCCCAATCTTCTGCTCTATGACCTCGAAGGTGACCCCATCAACGCCGGGGCTTCCCTTGTTGGCGCGAACCAAGCGGTAAGCAAACATGAGTATGTCCGCTCGCCACACCTTGTCGTATAGCGCATAGAAGCGATAGGCCGGTTCCTGTTTGGCCTTGGTGTAGAGCTTCCTCTGTAGTGTCCTGATTGCTTCAGGGGTGGTTAGCATGTCGCAATCCCCTTCTCCTCCACTCTTCGGTTGCATGAACAAAGCAGGGTCCCTTCCCTCGACCGGGGTTATCCCTCGGTCTCAAGCGGTACTATGAACCCCTCCGACTCCCGATACGGCCTGCTGCGCTTTCGTTTCCTTATACGCATCAGTCGGTGGTCTCCCCACCACCGCATCGGGCCTCCAGCACTGGGCACTAAGTCTTCGAGGACATGCCGACCCTGCTACCCCGGGAGCCGATGAATGCCACTTCCGTTATTCCAGCATCCACCCAACGGCCTTCCCCTTCAGACCACAGGGTCGGCTTCTCCATTTGCATTGACGAGGCTACGTGCAGGTTCACTTGCGTTTCGGCCTGCTCTCTTGCTGTTTGGAAACTCACGACACCGCGTTGCCGCAGTGCCGCTTCCTCATGCTACCGGGGCGTACGGACAACTCCCCAGACGGGACTTCAACCCGCTAGACTTACTGCTGTTACTGCGAACGGTCAGGTCTTGTTACTTGCCTACCCCCCGGTTGATGGCCTGGGTTTAGGATCAAAGACAAAATAAATCTGCCTCCCCCTTGTCTCTTGTCTTGCTTATCAAGAAGCCGGACAACCTGTAAGGCAACGGGGCAACGATGAGACTAGGAACCCGTCGCGAAAGGTCGCAAGAGGCGATGCCACAATGAAGGGGAACCCTGCCTTTTGTCGCGCGCGGAATCGGCTACGGCTTCGCGCTCGTGCTGCAGCAGATCGTCGATCGCCGTCAGGATCTCGTCCATGGTCTCCGGCCGGCTGGCCGGATCGCGCTCGATCATCTTCGCGATCAGTTTCCGAAGTTCCTTCGGCAGCGCCCTGAAGGAATCGTCCGGGACGAAGCGCTCTTCTCGCTCTGCGGGTATCGATCCGGTGAGCAATTCGCAGGCGATCATCCCGGCCGAGAAAATATCCGAGCGCTCGGATTTCGGTTCGTCGGCCAGGGTGTACCAGTTTCTCGAGCCGGTCTCATCAGCGTAATGCTCGTCCAGTCCGGTGTCCGAGAGCTTCACGTCGCCTTCGGCGGAAAACAGGATATTGGCCGGGCGCAGGTTGCCGTGGATGATCCGGTTCTTGTGCAAGAAGCAAAGCCCGCTGCAGATTGCGCGGACAGTAATCATGACGTCCTGCCACGGCCGCACGTTCGCGAGCAGGTCCCTCAGATTGCCCCCGGCCATGTACTCCATCACGATGATGGATATGCGTCCGTCGGTAGCCGTGCCGTGAATGTTGACCAGGTGAGGGTGTTTTAGGTTCATCAGCACCCGGGCCTGCGACTGGCCCGCCTTGTTGCTTCGTATCTTCTTGATCACCAGCAGTTGGCGGGTCTCCTTGTTTTCAAAAAGGTAGACGGCACCATGCTTGTGTTTTTTGATGACATCGAGCAGGCCGAACTTGTCCGTCAGGCTCTGGAAGCCCTGGATGGCCTGTTCTTTATGTTCTTGCGGGATGTGCGCGCCCTGGAGGAACGCGAGCAAGGCGTCCTTGACGGCATCGGCGGTGGGGAAGCGATCGGCGGCCTTGGCCCGCAGGCATCCGACGATGATCTCGTCCAGCCGCCTGCCAATCTTAGGGTTCAGCGCCGACGGAAGCACGCCGGGAACCGGTTTCTTTCCGGTAAAGAGCTCGTACATCACCACGCCGAGAGAATACAGGTCGCTCGCCATCGTAACCCCGGCGGTGCCGAGTTTTTGCTCGGGTGACATGTAACTCGGCGATCCCATGATCAACGTGTTGTCGCTTACATTTCCCGCGCTGAACAGGTGGGCGATGCCGAAGTCGGCGACCAGGACATGGTTCTCGGTGTCGATCAGGATGTTGGACGGCTTGATGTCGAGATGAATGACGCCGTTCTTGTGCGCATAGGCCAGCGCCTTGCAAATCTGGATGAGCACATCGAATTTGCTTGGAAAGTCGTATTTCCCCTCCGCGATGACTTTCGCCAGGTCCGTGCCATCAACGAGGTCCATCACGAAATAGGGCACTGCGTCGGCGATGCCGCGATCGATGACGTGGATGATGTTCGGATGATTGAGGCGACCGATGATGACCGCTTCGCGGTTGAAGCGCTCGACGATTTCCGGATCGTCGGTGAGCATGCGCGACAGGACCTTGATCGCCACCGGCCGGCCAAGGGAGCCCTGGACGCCTTTGTAGACCATGGCCATGCCCCCCTCGCCAATTTTCTCCAACAACTCATAATCGCCGAATCGTGACATGCATGGTCCCGGGTAAAATGTTTAATCTATAATCGTTATCGACACTTCAAACGCGGACTGAAGCGGGTATCGTGTGCAATCGCACTTCGATCGGGAGGATGCCTGGAAAAAGGGGACAGATTTATTTTCCCCGGCTGCAGGGGTAGTCCTTCGTCATAGCGCCTCAAATTGACGGAAGGGTCGCCATGCCCCGGATAGGGAGAGCTGTGCGTGGGCATAACTGGCGGATGGTTTTCGTCGAAGCCGGCGACTTCGGCAAGAGGATCGAAAATCGATCTCGCGGCAGACCACCGAAGGTCCCGCTGGTGCAGCAGTAGTCGCCAGGTAAATAAATCAGCCCCGTTTTTCCTGCAACGCGACGCGCTGGCGCAATTCGTCGAAGCGCTCTAGTGTTGCGGTTAATTCACGGGAATCTGGATCTCGTTGCGGCGCATGAACCAGGGCATGAGGGGCGGATCGTAGCGCGCGAAGATCGGTTCGCCGAGCGCAGTGAGTCCGCGCTCGCCGATGAATCGCAGCAGCGCGGCGAGTTCCTCGTCGTAGTGGTCTTTGCTCCAGGTCCCGCGATATCGCACAACCGCCATTCGCCGGGGCGCGACCGCCGCAAGTTCGACGCGCGCGTCGGTAGGCTTGGGAGCGCTGGCCAGCGTAAACGACGCCGGCAACACGAATGCGATCCGCCAGCGCGAGCCCGCGCGCTGCTGTTCCACTGGCGCGGTCATGGCGATTTTCGTTCCGGCTGCCTGCTGCTCGACCGGAGCCGTCATGGTGATCTTCTGCGCGCTGCGGTTGCTGCCTGAGATGTAGCTGAACAACCTGCGGAAACCTTCGCTTCCTACCTTTTCAAACTCGCCGTCGACATAAGTTTCCGCCACCACATAGCCGCGGTAGTCGCGCAACTCGAAAGATCCGGCGCGTTCGATGATGTTGTGATCGGGTTCGTCTATGGCCATCGCCGGTGTGCCAACCAGGCAAGCCGCCAGCAGCAGGGCGGACCGGCCCATGCGCCGGCGCAAACTGTTGTACCAATGACTCGGACATTTCACCATAGAATCCCGCCAGTGCGCATGTCCCCCGGCAGCCACAGGCTCGTTGCCAGCAGCGACAGCGCCGCCACGACCGTGAGCATCCCGCGCAGCGACTTGAACCATTCCGGAATCCGATCGAGGCGTGCCATGGCATTTTCGACCACAAAGCAGGCGCAAAGTGCCGCAGCCTGCATCATCAGCCCGGCCCTGGTCGGCAATTGCAGGAGGTCGATATGGGGTCACGATATGGCACGATATGGGGTCAGGCACGATATGGGGTCAGGCCTGCGTAATTGCATTATTTATGCACATATGCAGGCCTGACCCCATTGCTTCCCTCGGTCAGCGAGTGAAAGGTTGTATAGGCCAACGGCAAGCTAGATGGGGTCAAGCGCAGCGGGCGTTACATCGATCGTCGGCCTTCCCGATTTCTTATGAAGCCGTCGCCGACATGAACCAGGCGTAGACGCCGCGCCGTGGTGCAGCCATGCCTAAATCATTCCTGCCTAAACTGTCAGCGCGAAGCAGACAACCACGATAGCGGGTAATGCGGCCTACTGCATAACACCACAAGCCATGCGAACGCCACCGCCGCCGAGCGGATCTGGATGATCTGCGTGGTTGTCACCTCCGGCATGAACCATCAAAGAGCGTCCCGTTACATCGGCAATTTTAAGCCTGGGTGCCAATACTGGATTATTTGCATTTCCCATGGCATCTACGAATAGCGCGGGTAAATCACCGAGATGCCCATCACCCCAAGGCTGGCCATGGCGCTTGCTTGCGGCTGGATCGTAATGCCCTCCCGCAGCCAATGCGGGCACCATCTTCCCGTCTTTTTCCCTGGACTCGCAGTTTGGGTTTTCGTGCACATGGAAACCATGTAACCCCGGCGGGAGCCCAGCAAGCGAAGGACTGAATACGACACCATAGGGTGTTTCGCTGACAGCTACTTGGCCAACCGGTTTTCCGACTCCCTTCCCGTCAACAGCGCTCATTTGAACGGTAATATCGGCCTGTGCCGCCCCACAAAGAGAGAATGTGGCTGCTACCACAAATATCCTGAATCGCGCTTGCATAGGTCCTCCGTGGTTGGTTAAAGCACTTTGGTTGATGCGATCGCTCACAGTTATTCACCAGACTTCAGCGTGCAGTACTATCGAAATTCTCAGAACATGGCGATGCGCAAATCATTGCTTGATTCATCCTGGGTGCTCTCAGGTTGTCTGTCCGCATATGTACTGATAGTGAGGATCGACCGTCTCCTCCTGGCCGCAAGCGCAGGCTTCTCCAACTCGCCGCTTGCGGCCAACGCCGGATATTCATTGGGACACGAGCCGCGCCGCATCGTGCCAAGCAACCTGAAGTCAGCCTCGGCGCGTTTGATCGCTTTGGCGATTGGACACGCGCCTCTAGACTAGCTTTTGTTGAGATCCTTAACAGACTGCTTGGCGTCGCCGACGCCCTTTTGCACCTTTCCGACAATCTGTTTTGAAAGCCCCTTGATCTGTTGTTCCTTGCTCCCAACCAGCTTGCCTGCTTGTTCCTGGACTTTTCCGGCAACGACCTTCGTCTCGCCCTTCGCTTGGTCCTTGTTCATGTTCGATTGCTCCTGTTGTAAGCGCTACACTCAGCGCGATGGAAAATCACGGCTATATCTTGCCGAGCAAGACTAAAATCAACACGATCACCAGTATCAAGCCAATCCCGCCGCTGGGACCATAACCCCATTGCCTGCTGTGACCCCACGTCGGAATCACACCCACAAGCGCCAGCACCAGCACAATCAAAAGAATCGTTCCGATACTCATGGCTTCTCCTTTTTCGTCGTTCGACTTGCGAACACAGCACGGTGCTGCCGTGCGCCATTCATTCTCATTGAAATTATTGGCTTGTCAGTCAAGCAGCACTGTGCGTTATCGAACATATCGCGATCGAAAGACCTGAGTCGGCGAACATGAAGTCGACTTCTATCTTCGGCCCTTTATGCTGCTTCAGCCGTCCTGTCTAAGTGTCGAGGTCTACCATCGAAATTATGCGGCTGACGGTGCCCTGTCGGAGGCGTAGGATAAGCCTCTGACGGGGGTGTGGCTCGTGGGGTCCGTGGCGGCCTGGCCGACCACTCGGCTCTGAAATGCCGCCCCCGTCTTCTTGCATCATCCGTGACGTCTGCCGGGATGGCGCCCTCGATCGATGTGGCTCTGTAAGTAGACGAGACGGATGGTCTGGTCGCGTTTACACGAGGAGGCACACGCATGAAACAGAACGAACTTCAGGTGGCAGTGGATGCGGGCGCGCGGCGTCATCGGGACGACAGGGAACGACAGGGTCAGGCACAGGTCGATCGTCGTGGCATCCAGCGCATAGACCGTATTGGTCAAATAATAGAGGACAGGCCACGTTTTCCGTGGCTGCTCAAGTAGAAGACTGCCGCGGTCTTCCGGGAGCTCCGCGCCCCGCCCGCCGTCCGAGCACGGCTTCGATCTCCTCCTGAAAGCGCGCATTGCCCAAGGCGTGATTGCCATTGGTCGCCTGCCGGATCTGATCGACCAGGGGCTCATCCAGGTGCGCCTTGAACAGCGCCCGATAACTCTCTCGGCGCGCGATTTCCGATCGCCCCAGGCGAAGGTATTGTTCGTGCGGGGTGAGCAACTTGTCCGCCTTCCCGTCAGCATTGGCCGCATAGCTTGACCAGCGATAGTCTCTCGGGTGGCGCACCATGGCAGCCCTGACCGGATTGAGCTCGATATAGCGGTAACAGGCAAGAACGTAGTCGTCGGTCTGCGTGAGGCAGGAACGGAACCGGCCTTCCCACAGCGTGCCGCTGCGGCGGTACGCGCGATTGACGTACTGCACGTAACGTTGACCGAGATTTTTCATGAGCAACGCTACGCTGTTGGATTTCGCCGGCGTGAGCAATAGATGCACATGGTTGGTCATTAAAACATACGCTTGCAAGGCGCACCCGAAGCGGGCCGCCAGCTCAGCCAGGTGATAGATGTAGAAGTAATAGTCATCTTCCGCATGGAAGCACACCGACCGATTGTTGCCCCGTTGGATGATGTGCCAGGGAATTCCAGGGACGCTCAGGCGCGCGCGACGAGGCCTATGACTACGTTCTCCGGACGGAAGAATCGTTATAGACTATCAGGGAAATGTGGTCTGTCCCCTAATCGCGCCTAATCGCGCGACGCCTCCTAAGGAGGAGAAAACCGCCACACGTCGTTGTCCACACGCAGGTAGTTGGTCGGGTCCATGAAATTGAAGGTCTCGCGATCGCCGCCGAAGGTCATGATCGATGGGCGCAATCCTCCCCAGCCGCCCGATACCACCAGTGCATCGAAGTCGTACTTGACGTCGCCCGGATCGTCGGCATTCCACGGCGAGTCACTGACCTGATCCCAACTGTGGCCGTCCTTGCTGACCCAGACGTCACGGGGATTGTTCGGCTCGAATCCGTTCGACGGAAGGCCGAAACCGCCGAAGCACACGAATCGATTGAGCAGAACCACGCACTGGTGCCCGGGGCGGGGACTCCACCCAGCCGACGCGGTCACACGCTCCCAGTGGGCACCGTCTCGCGTGCGCCAGACATCGTTGTAGTAGGGCGGGCAGCGGTCAGGACGCGAGGGGTCGCACAGGAATCCATCTTCGCCGCCGAGGATCCACAGGTATCCGTCCTTGACGGCCGCCACCGCGCCCGCACGCGGCGACCAGGGCGCGTGTTCGGTTACCGGTTTCCAATGCTTGCCGTCGCGCGAGCGCCAAACGTCGTTGAAATAGATCCGCGCAGGTGGCCCACCCACGATCGACGAATCGTCGTTCTGGGAGCCGCCCATTACGTAGATCTCGTTCTTGAACACAGCCGCGCTCAGGCCAGCGCGCTTCTTCCAACCGGCGTCCGAGGTCAGGGATGTCCAGTTCGCTCCGTCCTGGCTGCGCCAGACGTCGTTGAAGAATTCCGAGGCCGGCACGTCAGGCAACGTGCACGGTACACCGGGCGGGAACGCTGCGCAGCCGGGATTCGGGATGATCTTGAAGTTCTGGCCGCCCAGCACGAACATCTCCGCGCCCTTGGTCACCGCCTGAAAATATGCGCGCGCCGGCCAGCCGTCAGGCGCTCCCTGGGCAAGCACCGATTGCCACGTGACGCCGCGATCGTCGCTGCGCCAGACGTCACCCCAGATGATGCTCGCGCCTGGGACCGGCGACTGGATCGGTGTGCGCCCGCCCATCACGTAGAGACGCTCGGCGATCTTCACGGCCTGCAGTCCGGCACGCCTTTCCCACTGCGCGCCGGGGTTGACGAGCGTCCATTGGTAGGCGCCGAAGTTGAGCGCACTGCGCAGCCAGTCAATCAATGAGGCGATCGCCGAAACCACGCCGGCCAGGGGCTTCTCCGCCGGCTCCATTACAACCACGTTCGACAATGCGGCATCGGACTCGCGGCGAATCCGCAGGTGGACCTCGGCAGCGTCCGTCCTTGCGCCAAGCAGCATTGGGCTGGGGAGGTTGAAGACTATCTTGTCGCTGGACTCGGCGGCGACGTCGATTTCGGTTGGTTCCGTGAAGGCCGGTTCCAGCGCGACCTGAAGGATCAACTCGCCCGATCCGACGATGGTCGGATTGCCGGACGAATCCCGCACGGTCAGCGCTGTCAGGCCCTCTGCGGCCCCGCCGGCTGGGCCGTTCGAGGGCTGGATGACGATCGATGCGTTGCTGTTCGCGGTACCACCGGCGCTCTGCCCGCCGCCGCTTCCGCAACCGGAGGCGACAACGGCAGCCGTGACGGCAAGAATTTTCATTAAATGTCGCATGTAAACCTCCGGCTACCCTGAATTTGTTTTTTCCGACGCCTACGGCGTAGATAGATAGGGGGTCGGACCACCGCAACACTCTGATCCACAGATATAAGTCGGCAGTATAGGCGCGGTTCTGGCGCTTAGACGCGCCTTTTCGGTAGCAAAAAGCACGCTTTAAGGGAGAATCGATTCCGAAAGGAAAAAAGGGGACGGATTTATTTCCCCCGGCCGCAGGTGTAGTCCTTCGTCATAACGCCTCCAATTGACGGGAGGGTCGCCATGCCCCGGAGGCTGGACGACAAACTCGCTACCACGCACTGCCATTCCCGAAGGCGAGTGGAGTCTCATCCGAGAAGCGGTGCAACGCGGCCAACTCACCGGTACCAACCGCTTTGTGCTGCAGGTCGAAACGATACTCGGCAATGATCGATAGCAATAGGGAACAGACCACGTTTTCCGTGGCTGGTCAATTAGAAGACTGCCGCGGTCTTCCGGAGTAATAGGGGACAGACCAGGTCTGTCCCTAATTGCTAATCGCGCGCTGTACTCCTTCGTGTTCTTCGCGCCTTCGTGGTGCGCGTTTGAGCTCCTGATTCCTTTCCGGGTGCGTGACTACGCGGTCGCGGAAGCCGGGCCACCCTTGCCGGATTTAAAGACCCGTTCCAGGTGGGCCGGGTCCATCGGTTTGGTCAGCAGGCTGACCACGATCATCACGACCGAGGCCAGGGTGACGCAGACGCCGGCCGCACCGAAGGGGTTCTTCCATTCGACGATCACCAGCAGCGTGGTGTAGAGCACTACGCCGGTCAGGAAGGAGGCGATCGCGCCCGCGCGGGTTGCGCGCTTCCACAGCAAGCCGATGACCAGCGGACCGGCCGCGCCGGAGACGATGCCGCCGACGCCGATCCAGAGCAGGATCGACAGGAACTTCGGCGGACTCCACGCCAGGTAGACGGCAGCCACGCCCACCCCGACGGTGGCGATGCGCGAAATCCACAGCGCGACGCGCTCGATCTCCGCTTCGGATTTCTGCGCGTGGATCCTCGGCGCCAGGGTGCGCTTGTAGAGGTCGTTGCTGAAGATGGTCGAGATGGCGATGAACAGGCCGTCGGCGGTGGACATGATCGCGGAAAGGATGCCCACCGCCAGCAGCCCCGCGATCATCGGCGGAAACAGGTGGGTCATCAGCGCGGGGATGGCCGCGTCCGGCCGGATGTCCGGTCCGAGCAGCGCCCGCGCGTGCAGGCCGCCAAGCACGGTGAAACCGAGGATCGAGCCCATCGGAATCACCAGCATCAGGAACAGGCGCAGGCGCTTCGGGTCATTGAGAGAGAACGCCAGCTTGCCGATGTGCGGGTTCATCGCGAACGGCAGGTGGGCAATGAACATCAGCACCACCAGCAGGAAGCTGCCGAAGATTGGGTCGCCCGGCGCAAAGTAGTTGTCCCAGCCCAGCGAAGGGTTCTGGGCCACCAGCGCGTCGTTCACCACCGAAGGGCCGGTGCCTTCCATGCCATACGAAACGAAAAACATGCCGGCGATTGCCAGCGCCACCAGCACCATCATCGCGCCCTGGATGCCGTCAGTCATGATGTCGGCATGGGTACCGCCCACCGAAATGTAAAAGGCGACCACGCCGACGGTAAGCAGCAGTGCGTTCTGGTACTTGAGGCCAAGGATGTACTCGAAGATGGTCGCGGCGGCGACGAACTGCGCGGTGACGTAATAGATCAGTAGCAGCGACAGCAACGCGAACGCGATCCTCAGGAAATTGCTGTCGTAGCGCTGCCCCATCAGTTCCGGCAGCGACCCGGAGCGGAAACGGTCGCCGACGCGCTTGATGACCTTGATCGTGATGATCAGGCCCAGATAGATCCCGATCGGATAGATCGCCGGATACCAGATCGCCGCGAAACCTTTGGAATAGGCCAGTCCCGGCAGACCCATGAAAGTCGAACCGCTCGCAATCGTTGCGACCATCGCGAACGCCAGCATGATCGGGCCGTAGGCGTTGCGCGCCACGGCGAAATCCTCGCCGGTCTTGGTCTTGCTCGCGCCATAGATGCCGATGCTCATGAACAGGACGAGGAAGGCCACCATCCAGACCCATCCCCAGATTCCCAAGCCGGTCGTTTCAGCCATGTTATCTCTCCCCTTCCGTTAGGTGGATCATTCCCAGTCTTCGCGGGTCGCCACCCAGGCGATCGCGATGACCCAGTACGCAAGGATGATCAGGCCGGCGAGCATCAGCAGATTCATGGTTTTCTCCTCCGTTGGTTTTCGGATACTGCTTTTGGGTGCTTTTTTTATAATGGTGCGAAGGGTGCACCATCGATCCGGCATATGCAACCTTGACACGGCCGGGGCGAGTGCGCCGAAGCGCTCCGGCATTCTAGGAGCGGGCCGCTTTTCGCGGGCTTGCCACCTTATCAATGGGGTCTTCGCGCTTCGCGTCACCGGCGGATTCCGGGAAGCGGCTATCATGGGCGGCCAATCGCTTTTGGTCCGACCCCGCGATTGGTGCTTCATGGGCCGGGCGAGGAACTTCACGGGGGAAGTATTTTAGGCCAGGGTATTTTTCGTCTCCACCATCACGTCGGAACATCCGAGAAATCCTGTGCCGAACAACAATTCCCTGCTTCGTCATTTCCCAATACAAGATAAACGTCCTCGTCAAGCAAGTCTTGAATGTTGCTGCAATACGAGGGAGCAAGAGAGAGCTGCTGCGGCATAAGGAAATGAAAGCAAGAGTTCGCACCGAGAGAGCGGCCGCCCTAGACCAGAAAACGGTTAAAGCGAGTGAGGGCTTGGTAAACTCCAATGTAATAGAGAAACGCGCCGAGGATGGAGCTGGTGCTGTTTGTTGCAACATCAATGAATGACGGCTCCCTGGTAGGCAGCCAGCATTGCAGAATCTCGACACCAAGTGAAAGCGTTGCACCAAACACGAGGATGAAGAGAATTACTTTGACAGGTCGCACTCCTTTGCTCTGGGTTAGGGCGGCCAGGCCGAACCCCAAAGGTATGAAAAGTAGCAGGTTGATCACCGTGTCGCCAAAGTCCCATGGATCGCCGATACCAGTTACCAGTTGCTCTCGTCCGTCCACGTAGCCTCTGACGACGCCGTCATAAACGAAAGCAATATGTGTCCAGACACCCAGAGGCGGCTTCACGCTAAATGGGCCACGTAATATGCCGCTCGTATCTCCAAAGTAGAAATCAACAGTCTTCGAATTGTCTCCGTCGAACTCAACACCGTACTGATAATATGGAGACTCTTGCCAACCCCAATGCCAAGGTTTTGCAACAATCACGCCATCCAATGGATAGTCCTCCAGCGCAATCTGCATCGAAATAGTCATGCTCCCACCGGCGATGTCGATGGAAGGTCTATTTGATACTCGTACGTACGGACCTGAGCCGTTGAAGACAAGAACTCTCCGGGACCCCTCCGCACTCCATTTCGGACTCTTCACAAGCGCGCCGTTATTGCCGATGCCAGAATCATCCCGTGCATCCATTCCTGAGGTTTCATCGAAAGAATAGGATGCCGCAAGACGCTCCACTGGCTGGTCTTTGGCGCTCATGCCGGGCAAAGCGGGTGAGGTTGCATGACGAACCGCAAATGCCAGATTCGCTTCCCGTGCAATCTGAAGGGGCGTCAGGGCATCGCGATAGATACGTAATTCTGCAATTTTGCCCCTGAAAGCCTGACCGAACGCTGCATCGGCACCAATGATCAAATCGATTCCGCGAGACCCTATCGACCTGGAAAGCTTGAACCTGTTACTGAAACTGACGTGCTTGTTGAAAGAAAAATCGAATGGGAAAAGCGTTGCGCCAAGAATCAGCACTAGACCGCACGTCACTATTATTCCGCTGGATCGAATAGACACTACTGCCGGTCCGGTACGGTACGTATTGTGCAGTCTTCCGACAATTCTCAAGTTCGCATGCCAGACGGTTTGTCAACTTCCCGGGTAGGAATCCGGGAGGCCCTCATAGAATATAGATTTGCAGGAGATTGGGGTCAGGCCTGCGTAATTGCATTATTTATACACATATGCAGGCCTGACCCCATTCCTTGCCCATTCCTTGCCATTCCTTGTTGTGCCATTCCTTGTGTCCGCGTCGACGGCTGCGCAAGGCCATTCTGGACTCACTCGTTGGGCCGCAACTGCACCTTGCCGCCGCGTGCTTCGCGCTTGGCGTGGGCCATGGCCTCGGCGATTCTTTCCAGCGGATAACTGGCCTCGACGGCGACATGAATCGTGCCGTCCACCAGGCGGACGGCGAGTTTCCCGTACAGCGCCTGAATCTCGTCGAAGCTCATGGTGCGCATCAATTTGGCCAACCAGAATCCGGTCAGATGGATGTCGCGGAACACGCACTGGAACGCGTCGATCTGGATGGGCTCGCCCGACATCAGGCCGTAATTGATCACCGTGCCGCCCTCGGACAGGCACTGCGCGAGGCGGCCAGTGGCGGGACCGGCGACTGCGTCGATGGCGAGCTGGATTGCCGCACCGCCGGTTTCATGTTCGACACGCTTCGCCAGATCCGGGCCGTCGACAACGACCACGTCGGCGCCCATCTTCTTCAACTCGCCGACGAGTTCGGGGCGGCGCACAACGTTGACGGTGCGGATGCCGTCGACGCGGGCGAGGCGGATAAAGTCCACGCCTACGCCCGAATTGGCGGCGTTCTGAATCACCCAGTCGCCACGCTTGAGCTCGATGTATCGGGTGAGCATCAGGTGCGCGGTGGCGACATTGACCTTGAGCATTGCCGCCTGTGCGAGATCGATTTCCTTGGGCAGCAGCACGAACGATTGCGCCTTGTCGCGGATGCGCTGGGTCCAGTTGGTGCGGACCAGGCTCATGACCTTGTCGCCGACCTTCAGAGCGCTCACGCCGGCACCCACTGCCGCCACAACACCGGCGGCTTCGATACCCAGCGGACATGGTGGAGTCGGCCTCGATGCGTAATTGCCTTCGATCGCCAGGATGTCGGCCGGGTTGATCGAGCAGGCGACGACATCGACCAGCACTTCGCCGGCTCCCGGCGCGCCGGGATCGGGAACTTCAATGCAACGGACTGTCTTCTCCGCCGGACCGATGGCGCTTAGCTGAGCTGCTTTCATTCGATGGTTCCCTGGCAGTTGAGAGCGATGAACCTCTGCGACGGACACGGGCTGCAAAGGCGATGAATGGTGTCTTCCGGCTGTCGATGCGTCGGGAGTCATGAATGTACCCCCAACCTGCGCGTGCGCAGCCCACGACAACATTCTCCTTCAAGGTAGGAAAAGGGGACAGATTTATTTTCCCCGGCTGCAGGGGTAGTCCTTCGTCATAGCGCCTCAAATTGACGGAAGGGTCGCCATGCCCCGGATAGGGAGAGCTGTGCGTGGGCATAACTGGCGGATGGTTTTCGTCGAAGCCGGCGACTTCGGCAAGAGGATCGAAAATCGATCTCGCGGCAGACCACCGAAGGTCCCGCTGGTGCAGCAGTAGTCGCCAGGTAAATAAATCAGCCCCGTTTTTCCTGCAACGCGACGCGCTGGCGCAATTCGTCGAAGCGCTCTAGTGTTGCGGTTAATTCACGGGAATCTGGATCTCGTTGCGGCGCATGAACCAGGGCATGAGGGGCGGATCGTAGCGCGCGAAGATCGGTTCGCCGAGCGCAGTGAGTCCGCGCTCGCCGATGAATCGCAGCAGCGCGGCGAGTTCCTCGTCGTAGTGGTCTTTGCTCCAGGTCCCGCGATATCGCACAACCGCCATTCGCCGGGGCGCGACCGCCGCAAGTTCGACGCGCGCGTCGGTAGGCTTGGGAGCGCTGGCCAGCGTAAACGACGCCGGCAACACGAATGCGATCCGCCAGCGCGAGCCCGCGCGCTGCTGTTCCACTGGCGCGGTCATGGCGATTTTCGTTCCGGCTGCCTGCTGCTCGACCGGAGCCGTCATGGTGATCTTCTGCGCGCTGCGGTTGCTGCCTGAGATGTAGCTGAACAACCTGCGGAAACCTTCGCTTCCTACCTTTTCAAACTCGCCGTCGACATAAGTTTCCGCCACCACATAGCCGCGGTAGTCGCGCAACTCGAAAGATCCGGCGCGTTCGATGATGTTGTGATCGGGTTCGTCTATGGCCATCGCCGGTGTGCCAACCAGGCAAGCCGCCAGCAGCAGGGCGGACCGGCCCATGCGCCGGCGCAAACTGTTGTACCAATGACTCGGACATTTCACCATAGAATCCCGCCAGTGCGCATGTCCCCCGGCAGCCACAGGCTCGTTGCCAGCAGCGACAGCGCCGCCACGACCGTGAGCATCCCGCGCAGCGACTTGAACCATTCCGGAATCCGATCGAGGCGTGCCATGGCATTTTCGACCACAAAGCAGGCGCAAAGTGCCGCAGCCTGCATCATCAGCCCGGCCCTGGTCGGCAATTGCAGGGACAGCCAGGCGATCAGCGCCGGCATCACGCTCCAGCCATATTGCAACCAGGCTTGAATGCCGCGCGCATCGCGGCGCACGGCATAGCCCCACTGCAGAGCACCCACGAAGGCCAAGATGATCGCGGCGTACTCAGTGAGCGCGGTCAGCAAGAACGTGCGGTGCGCGCCGGAATCAAACGCGGCCAACAAAGCCAGCGCCACGAACGGCAGCAGCCCTGCCCCGCCGAGAACCAGCGCGGGCAGCGGCGCCGTGCGCGAGCCATGGCGGCGACGCCATGGCTCGCGGCACGGCCAGGCCCTCGGCGATGGCAACCCGAAGCAAGGCGTCTTCCAGCAGTGCGCGTGCTTGCGCGGCGGTCCGATTGAGGTCGCGATGCAGGGCGGCATCTTCGGGACCGCGGTTTGCGCAGTCGGCGCTGTAACGCTCGAAGCTGCCCAGGCTGAGGACCAACTCGGCCAGGTGGCGAGGGCATTCGCAATAGACCGTGGTCGATGCCTCGGCGAGTTTGGCCAGTGTCTGATCGTCGAAGCGGCGCGCAGGCGGGTCTGCGCTGAGCACGGCCGGTGCCGTTGACATGGTCGGCAATTGTGGGTGTCGCACAAGGGCCTGGCACAGTGACTCGATGGCGGCGGCATCCGCGGGCGCGTGTACGACCTCGTGACCGGCCGCACGCAGGCGCCGGATCTGGGCGCTCGGCGCAAAACGATACAGCACAACTACTATTTTCGCGCTGCAGGCTTCCTTGATGGCGTCGATGGTGGCGCTGGATGAGTCATCCAGAATCGCAAGCTCGATCACCGCGACGTCGGCTTTCACATTGCGCAGAATGGCTGCCGCTTCCGTGATGCCCGGGCAGCGCGCGACGATTCTCGACATGGAGTCCGCTTGCGCCACGTCGAACTGGCGGGCCGATATCATTGGACCAACCAGAGCAATGCTCACTTCCTGGCGGGTATCAGCGGCCGGCGCTGCGCCGAGCGTTCTTGCCATGGCGCGCGCCGCGTTCAGCGCGTCGGTTGTCAGCGACGCGACGACGCCAATCGGATGCCCGGCATCCACCAGTTCCTTGATCAGCGCGAGGCGCTGGATTTGCGTCGCGGAATAAAGCCGTTGGCCGCGCGGACTCAGACGCGGGCCCACGACGCCGTAACGACGTTCCCAGACGCGCAGCGTCTCGACCGGAATGCCGGCAAGCCGCGCCGCGATTCCGCTCCGGTAAGTGCCCACATTCGCGGTTTGTTCCGCGCTCTTTGTTTTCATGTCCTTTGTTTTCATGTCACGCCTTTGTGCTCGCTGCCGACTATTGTATTCAAAAGAATGACCCGCTATTGTCACGCAACGTGAAGCCTTATAACGGTTCATAGTATAGACAATAGCACCCGACTCGGGGTAGTTTAAATGCTAAAAGCAGTTCAATACGTGTTCACAGGAGGTCACTTGGTTATCTACAAAGTGCCGGTCACGATTACCGGAGAGGCCATCGTTAAATTCCCCGAAGGCAAGGCAGTCGGCGATTACATGGGCGGCCTGCCGCGCGACGCCGAATTCGAAGTGCGCAATCAAACCCCCTTCATGTGTGGAGCGCGCATGGAGAACGTCAAGATCGACTTGACCGGCACTGCACGGCTGGTCGACTCAGCGCCCGATTTCATTCCGGAAAGCTAAATTCACACAACGACGAAAGGACACACCGTGACTACACGCAGACAATTCATCCTGACCACATTGCCGGCCGCCGCACTCGTGATCGGCACAGGGCGCCAACTGTCCGCGGCCGAGCCCGCGCGACTGCAGGAAAGCGAGGCGATCGCCGTGTCGCTCGGCTACAAGCATGACGCGACGAAGGTAGACGCCAAGAAATTCCCGACTTACGCCGCAGGGCACAACTGCGCGAACTGCCAGTTCTTGAAGGGCGGCAAGGCTCCATGGGGCGCGTGCGCGCCCGTGGGCGGCAAGCTTGTGAACGCGAAGGGCTGGTGCAGTGCCTGGGTAAAGCGCGCGTGACATCGATTCCGGTCAGCTTGCTGCTCATTGCGGCGATGACCGGGATCATGCTGTTTTTCACGATCGCAATCGCGCCAACGGTGTTCAAGGTCCTGCCGCAGCAATGGGCGAGCACCTACATCCGCGCGTTTTTCCCCAAATACTATGCGGTGCTCGGCCTGATCTCGATACTGGCTGCCTGGCTCGCGAGTGATGCACGCACGAGCCTGGTCAGCGCGATCTGCGCTTTGCTTTTCTTCATCTGCTTGTGGGGTCTTACACCGTTCATCAACCGCGCTCGAGACCATTGGGAGAAGAAGACCTTCAGGACGCTGCACGCGTTGAGCGTGGTAATCAATTTCGCACAGCTCGCGGCATTCCTGTGGGTCTTGAGCTAGCGGCGTCCATGGAATCCTTTAGCCAAGGTGCCCTCGCCATTGTGATCGGCGCGTCCGGCGGGATCGGCGGCGCGCTGATGCACGAGCTGGCGCGCGACGCGTCGTTTGCCACTGCCATCGGCCTGGGCCGGCGCAGCGATCCCGCACTCGAACTCACCGACGAAGCCAGTATTGCTGCCTGTGCACAGCATGTAGGCGGCATGGGCATTGTCCGCCTGATCGTTGACGCCACCGGCTTGCTGCACAGCGCGACCGTGCAACCAGAGAAAAGCTGGCGGCAACTCGACCCTGCGCAGATGACCCAGGCATTTGCCGTCAATGCCATCGGACCGGCCCTGCTGATGAAGCATTTCCTGCCCCTGTTGCCCGACAAAGGCAAAGCGGTCTTTGCCACCATTTCGGCAAGGATCGGCAGCATTGGCGACAATCGCCTCGGCGGTTGGTACAGCTATCGCGCGTCCAAAGCGGCGCTGAACCAGTTCGTGCGCACCGCCGCAGTGGAGCTTAAGCGTCGCAAGCCCGAGGCGATCTGCGTGGCCTTGCATCCGGGTACCGTACACACGCGCTTGTCCGAGCCGTTCGCCAAGAGCGGACTCGATGCCCGGTCGCCGCAGTTCGCAGCCCACCGCCTGCTCGGGGTCATCGACCGGCTCGTGCCAGCGCATTCCGGTGGATTCGTCGATCAGCGTGCCGAACCGGTGCCCTGGTGAACGCGGATCCGGGCTCGCCGCCGCGTTACCGTAAAGGCAACCTCCCGCACAAGGTGTGCCTGGCATGCGGGCGGGTGTTCGCCTGGCGCAAGAAATGGAGCAGGTCATGGGACGAGGTCAAGACCTGCTCGAATCGATGCAAGGCGCTTTGGCGAAAGCGTAACAACTCAGGACCGTCCTGCGCTTTGTCCTCGGCGACCAGCTTACGCGCTCGCTGTTGATCGATACGGGTCGGACCACCGCAACGCTTTGATCCGCAGATACAAGCCCGTAATATAGGCCCGGTTCAAGCGCTTAGACGCGTCTTTTCGGTAGCAAAAAGCACGCATTAAGGAGTTAAAGGGATGCGACGTGCCAATCGCCGTATCCTTAGACGGGTCAATTCGATGAACGACGCCGCATCGATGGAACTGCAACGCAAGCAGGACGCGCGTTTGAGACGATTCCTGCTCGCCCTGCCGGTTTATTGCGCCATGGCGCTGCTGTTGTTTTTGTCCAGCAAAAACGGCTTGATCGTCGCAACTGCCGCCGTGCATGGCATAGCCGCAATGGCAGTGGTCAACATCCTGCTGTTCCTGGCCCTGCGCTCCGGGCTGAACCTGCGCGCGAACGATCCGAGCTTGACCTGGTTGCAGATGTTTTGCGCCAGCGCGATCCTGCTGTACGTGTTCTACCATTTCGACCGCGAGCGTAACTTCGCGCTGATGATGTGCCTCGTGGTATTCCTGTTTGGCGCCTTCCGCTTCAACATACGCCAGTACCTGTTCGTCACCATGCAGTTCCTCGCCGGCCTGGCGCTGGTCATTTACCTGCTGATCCGGTTCAAGCCAACGACGGCCGACTTCAACCTGCTGGCCCTGCAATGGATCGCGTTTGCGCTCGTGCTTCCGTTTTTCGCATTTATTGGCGGCAACCTGACCGAGATGCGGCAACGGCTGCGACGCAGCAACGAGGAACTGAACACCGCGCTGGCCGATGTGCGCGACGCGGCGTGGGCCCAGCGTGAAAGTGAAGCGCGCTTCCGCAATACTTTCGACTTCGCGGCGATCGGCATGGCCATCGTTTCGCTCGATGGAAAGTGGCTCCAGGTCAACAAGGCTTTGTGCAGCCTGCTCGGTTACACGGATGCGGAACTGAAGGCGATGACATTCCAGAACATCACGCATCCGAACGACCTGGAAGCCGATCTGGAACAGGTGCAACGCATTCTGCGCGGCGACCTCAGGGAATACCAGATGGAGAAGCGCTACTTCCGCAAGGATGGATGCGAGGTCTGGGCCTTGCTCAACGTGTCGCTGGTGCGCGATCCTGATGGCAAGCCGTTGCAATTTATTTCGCAGATCCATGACATCACAGCGCGCAAGGCGGCGGAGAACGCGCTGCTGGATTCCGAAGCGCGCTTCCGTGCCACTTTCGATCATGCCTCGATAGGCATCATGCACAGCTCGCTCGATCGGCGCATCCTGACAGTGAACCGAAAATTCTGCGAGATGGTGGGCTACAGCGCCGAAGAATTGCAGCAAGGATCGGTGCGGCGCATTCACCACCCCGAGGATTCCGATGCGGATCAGCCCCTGGAAAAACAGCTGCTGGCGGGAGAGATCGACTACTTTACATTCGAGAAACGCTATATCCGCAAAGACGCCAGCGTATTTTGGGCTAATCGGGCGGTGTCTCTGGTGCGGGACCCAAACCGCAATCCGTTATATTTCATCCGCGTAATCGAGGACATTTCCGCGCGCAAGGAAGCCGAGGAGAAACTGCTTTACCTGGCCAATTTTGACAGTCTGACCAATTTACCGAACCGCGCCATGTTCCACGACCGTCTGACGCAAGCGCTAGCCCTGGCGCGCCGGCGCAGGGAAAACCTGGCCGTCATGTTCCTCGACATCGACAAGCTCAAGGAAATTAACGACTCGCTCGGACACGCCGCAGGCGATCTGTTGCTCAAGCAGGTCGCCATGCGGCTGGCGAGCGCGGTACGGGCCAGCGATACCATCGGACGCTTGAGCGGTGACGAATTTGCCTTCGTGCTGGCGGGCCTGCGCGGAACGGAGGACGCTTCGCTGGTCGGGCGCAAAGTCATCGAAACGTTCGGCACTCCGTTCAACCTCGAAGGTCACGAACGCGTGGTGACCGCCAGCATCGGTATCGGTATGTACCCCCAGCATGGCGACGATGAAGCAGCGCTCATCAAGTCCGCCGATGCCGCGATGTACATTGCCAAGCAGAGCGGGCGTAACCAGTATCATCTGAGCACCGGACGTCGGTAATTTACCCGCCCCGTCAGGGAACGTCGGCGGGAGCAATGACACGGAATGCACAGAACAGGATCTGACCCTAAGCTTGGTGTGACCGCAGATATCTGCGATCAGGTCTTGTCTTCCAGCCCGGAAGGCGCCAGACGCGCCAGCGCCCGGTCGAGCAAGGACACCGCCCCGCCGGCAATTTCTTTCCGGTCCTTGCGCGCCATCGCGGCGCGGACGATGGCGCCGCCGAGAAAACGCAATGGCTCGGGCGGGAATCGCCGTGCGCCGCGATTGACCAGGCCGTTCTGCGCCCAGCGGTCGCGTTTGTCGAGCGCCAGACTCGCAAGAATCCGGCCGCCGACACGGCTCGGGTTGACGCCGTTGCCGCTCCAGCCGATGCCATAGCAAACATGCGGCGCGCCGGGCAAGGTGCCGAGCAGCGGCAGGCTGTCGTACGTGCGGTCGATCGGCCCCGACCAACTGCGCTCGACCGGCACGTCGGCCAGCATCGGATAGACCCTGCGGAAATCTGCGGCGGCTTCCGCGATGCCGACCGGATCGTTGAATGCCGTCGCGCCCGGCTCGCCGGTGAAGTACAGCCGTCCGCCGCCCTTGCCGAACACGATGCGCCCGTCGCGGGTGGTCCGGTAGTAATCCACCGTGGCCTGCGAGTCGGTGATGCTCTCGCCGCCGGTCCAGCCGATTTCGGCAAGGCGCCCGGGAATCGGCGGCGTGGCGACGATGGCACTGCCGACGCAGACGAAGCGCCGCTTCAGCTCCGGCACCGCGGCACCCCAGGCGTTGGTGGCGATCACCACGCGGTCTGCGGTGACCGTTCCGGAATGCGTGACCAGCTTCGCCGGCGTCGAGCGGACCAGGGTTTCGACGCGGGAATGCTCGTAGACCGCAATGCCCGCTTCGGCGACGATCCGCGCCAGGCCGCGGCCGAGCTTGCCGGGATGGACGGTTCCGTTGACCGGTTCGCAGATGCCGGCGAGGTGGGCGGCGGAGCCAGTCCTGCGCGCGATGTCGTCCGGGCTGAGTGCCCGGAACACTTCGCCGCGGCCGAGGCACTGCGCGGTTTCCACCACGCTGTCCCAGGCGCCGAGATGCGCGGCGGCGGTCGCGGTCCACAGCCAGCCCGACTGCCGGTATTCCGCGTCGATGCCGTGCCTGTCGAGAAACGGGCCGAGTGCGGCCACCGACCGCGTGGTTTCGTCCGCCAGCCACAGCGCATCGTCAACACCGCAGATGCCGACCAGGCTGGCGATCTTCGGCCACCAGGACATCACGAAGCCGCCGTTCAGGCCGGAAGCCCCGCCGCCGCAGCGGCCCGCTTCCAGCACCGCGACACGCAGCCTCGGTTCCAGTTCCTTCAGCGCGAGCGCCGTCCACAGTCCAACGAAGCCGCCGCCGATGATCGCGACGTCTGCGCTGATGTCGCGATCGAGCCGCCGCACCGGCGCCCGCGCACCGGAAACATCGGCCAGCCATAGGGAACAGGAACTCATCTGTCTGGCGTCGCCCTGGATTTGTGCGTTCAAGACCTGTTGGTTCACGATTTGTTCGTTCACGCGGCCTTCGATCGCCGTCGCGGCCGGGAACCGTGTCCCGGAAACGATACCGCAGATATTGGCGCGCGTCGCTTTCGCCCGCTGCGCGACCGGGTCGTGTAGGCTTTAGCGACTGCTTCGCGGACAGGACCGCCTACGGCAGCATCCGCGCCTCTGCTCAAGGAAAACATACCGAAAGGAACTGCAGTGATAGTGAAACAGATCTGGACCGCGAACGCGTACCGCAACTTCAACTACCTGATCGTCTGCCCGGACAGCGGCGAGGCGATGGCGGTCGACCCGCTGGACAGTGCGAAATGCCTGGCCACGGCAAAGGACAACGGCTGGGCCATCACCCAGGTCCTCAATACCCACGAGCATGGCGACCACACCGGCGGCAACCGCGCGGTGATCGCCGCCACCGGCGCGAAACTGCTGGCGCATGCGAAAGCGTCGCAAAGCATTCCCGGCATCGACCGCGGCCTCGCCGCGGGCGACGTCATCAAGGTCGGCAAGCGGGTGGAACTGGAGGCGCTGGATACGCCGGGGCACACGATGAGCCATGTCTGCCTGCTGTCGCACACCGACACACCGGCACTGTTCTGCGGCGACACCCTGTTCAATGCCGGTGTCGGCAACTGCCACAACGGCGGCCACCCGAGCGAGCTCTACCAGACCTTCGCTGACCAGCTCGCGAAGCTACCGGGCAACACGCGGGTCTACCCCGGCCACGATTACATCGAAAACAACCTCGCGTTCACGCTCGACCGGGAGCCGGATAACGTAAACGCCAAAGCCCTGCTGGCGAAAGTGAAGGGCCAGAACCCGGACAGCCCCTATGTTTCCACGCTGGCGGCAGAAAAAGAAGTCAACAGCTTCTTCCGGCTGCACAGCCCGAGCCTGATCGCGAGGCTACGCGAAGCCTTCCCCGACCTGCCCGAAGAACCCGACGCAAAGACGGTGTTCCTGAAACTGCGCGAGCTGCGCAACAGTTGGTAGCCGCGGCGGCTGCCAGCGCGACCGGGCTGCGAAAACGATGATCCTGCTTCGCCTGATCGGCATCGCGGTGCTGGCGCACATGGTGTTCGTCAGCGCGCGCATGACCGCGTCGCTGTACGCGCTGTCGAACAATGCGTCGACCTTCACCGTCGGCGTGATCATGGCCCTGTTCTCGCTGGTGCCGATGCTGATCTCGTTGCGCGCCGGCCGCTGGCTCGACGCGGTCGGGCCGTGGCGCCCGACGCTGATCGGCGCCCTGCTGGTGCTCGGCGGCGCACTGTTGCCGCCGATGTTTTCCTATGCCGCCGCCGACCTTTCGCCGCTGCTGGTGTCGGCCACGCTGTTCTGCGCAGCGATAGCGTTCGTTCTGTTCCCGCTGTTTTCCTCCGGCATCCCGCTGATGGCGATCGCCTTCCTGCTCGGCCTCGGCCTCGGTGCCGCCCAGCCCAACATCATGTCCCTCGTCCACTCCCGCGCACCGGAAGGCCGGGTCGGCGAAGTGCTGGGCGTCCGCTCCACCATCATCCACAGCAACCAGGTCTTCCTGCCGCTGGTGTTTGGCGCCTTCGGCACCGCGCTCGGCGCCGCGGCAATGTTCTGGATGATGGCCGCGCTGGTGCTCGCCGGCGGCATGGGCGCGGTGCACTGGAACAAGCACAGGCGCTGACTGACGCCACGAGGGCATGCACTAGGGTCACATGCACTAGGGTCACATGCACTGGGGTCAAGCTTGCATAGTTACCTAAGAACTCTTCTTTACCGTAACGCCTCGCGCACAAACTCCATCCTGTCCTGTCCCCAGAACATTTGATCGCCGACGAAGAATGTCGGCGCACCGAACACGCCGCGATCCACGGCTTGCTGCGTCGCCGCCTTGAGCGCGTCCTTGGTGGTCTGTTCGTTGGCCATCGCCATCAGCGCCTGGGCGTCGAAGCCGCCTTTCTTTAGCGTCTGCGCTGCCGTGGCCGGATCGTTCATGTTCACCGAATCGACCCAGATGGAATTGAACATCAGGTTGCAGTAATCGAGGAAGCGCGGATCGCCTTTTGTCTGCAACGCAATGGCGGCACGCATGTACGGCAAGGTCATGATCGGAAAACCGGGGTTGCGCTCGAAGGGCACGCCGTAGCGTTTGGCCCAACGCTGGAAATCTTCCCACATGTATTTGCCTTTGGCCGGCACGCTGACCGGCGACTGGTTGCCCGTGGACTGGAACACGCCGCCCAGCAGCATCGGCTTGAGCACGGCCTTAGCGCCGGTATCGGCTTCGAGTTTTTGAAGCTGCGTCCAAGCGAGATACGACGCCGAACTGCCGAAGTCGAACCAGAATTCAAACGTCTTCATCAGAATTTCTCCATTCAGAATTTCTCCATGTAGGGCCGAAGGTCGAGTTCATGCGTCCAGGCATCGCGCGGCTGCGTGTGTAGCATCCAGTAGGCATCGGCGATGTGGTCGGGATTGAGAATGCCGTCGCGCTCTTTAAGCGCATAGCGCTCGGGGAACAGATTGCGGATGAAAGACGTGTCGATCGCGCCGTCGATAACGATGTGCGCGACATGGATGTTTTTCGGCCCCAACTCGCGCGCCATGCTTTGCGCCAGCGCGCGCAGCGCATGCTTGGCGCCGGCGAACGCGGCGAAGTTCGCCGAGCCGCGCAGCGACGCGGTGGCGCCGGTGAACAGGATCGTGCCGCGCTGGCGCGTGGCCATGCGCTTGGCCACTTCGCGTCCGTTCAGGAAGCCGGCGAAGCAGCCCATCTCCCAGATCTTGTAATACTTGCGCGCGGTTTCGTCGAGGATGCTGGCGGCTGCGTTGGCGCCGATGTTGAACACCAGCACTTCGATGGCGCCGAGGGTGGATTCTATTTGCTCGACCAGCGCGACGACTTCTTCTTCCTTGCGCGCATCGCTGCCGAAGGCATGCGCCTTGCCGCCGGCGGCTTCGATCTGTTCGATGAGCGGTTGGAGCTTTTCCGCCGAGCGCCGCGTCACGCAAGTCATATAGCCCTCGCGTGCAAAGCGGCGCGCAATGGCGCCGCCGGTCGCGTCGCCCGCGCCGATCACGAGGCACACACCTTTGTCCGAGGTCGAAGCGGTCATTTCTGGTCTTCGGGCGATGGGTCAGGCTGGTACAGCGGATTGTCGCGGATTTCGCGCGGGCGCGCAGCGACTTCGCGTGGTGAATATGAGGCAAGGCGGCGCATCGGCCGTAACGGGCATTCCTCGCGATTTCAGCATAAGGGACAATAGTGTCACTCAGAAATCGAGGGCGGGGCGCGCGATCCTGTTCACGGTGGCGACCTGGGATGCAAACTGCCCGAAGCACATTCCACAGCGCTTCGAAGCCGCCGACGTGGCGCGCGCGCTCGAACAACGCGATCGGCGCATTGCCGAGCTCGAAAGCGAGATCAGGCGCTTGAAGGCGCAATGGTCCGGCACAGTCGTGACCGGAACGTGACTTGAGGCCGATGCACGGGCGCAAGCGCGAACGCCCGTTGCGCTCAGGGGTTCGTCTGCACCGTTACGCGATACCCCACGCGTGGAAAATGAACCGCTACCACGCCACATGCCGGATCTTCGCGAGTCAGCACGATGGTGTTGCGGTCCAGCGCCCGCACCACGCCAGTTACCGGCGGATCGCCGCTGTCGGTGACTGGCTGGACGCTGGCTTGCATGCCGGGCTTCAAGCCCTGCGGGTCGTGCGGATCGGCTTTCTCTGGCGTCTGGGGCTCGGCGGCCTTGCCGATGGCGAGCGCTTCGGCGGGCGTCATCGGAGTGGGCGTGCCGTGGCCGATGGCCTTCATGCGTTCGGCCCAGGCCAGCAAAGCGGGAAATTCGGAGAACAAGGCTTCTGCGCCGGCATATCGGTTGCGGATGAACCAGACGATGTACCACGCCAGCAGGTCCGGCATGCCCGGCGCGTCGCCCAGCACGAAGCGCCTGCCCGACGCGAAACGGTCATCGAGCCAGCCCAGTTGCGGGCGCAGTTGCGCCAGCACATGCGGCATGTCCTTGGCGACTTTCTGCAGATCGCCGCGCGAGCCCAGTTGCAAACGGGTGCGGTCGGCGACGAGCGCCGGCGGCAAGGTCTGCGCGACGGGCGCGAACACCGTGCAGAACGCCAGTTCGAATAGCGGTCCATCGGTCCAGCGTGACAGCGCGAACGGCAGGCCGGCGCCGTTGTTCGGGAAAAACGTCGGCGTCGGCGCCCGGCGCTCGAGCTCGCGCAGGATGCACTGCGTGTCGCAGTAAATGTCGGCGCCCACCTGCATGACCGGGATGCGGCGATAGCCGCCCGTCATCGGGAAAAGTTCGGGCCGCTCGGGCATGCGGCTGTGCTCGACGGAGCGCCAGGCCAGTTGCTTGATGCCGAAGCCGGTGCGGATTTTTTCCGCGTAAGGGGACAGCGGATAGTGATGCAGGATTATTTCAGTCATGGGGGTGGCTCGTGATGAGGGGGTTCAGGAAGTGAGGATCGCCGACCGCGCAGTTCACTGGCGGCCCATAAATTTCATCCGGGGCTCGTCCGCCAATGCCGTTGTCACGGGGCGACGCTGACCAATTTCTTGTTTTTGACATTCAGGCGTACATATTCTAGCGCGCCTGACTATTCCGCAAACGTACGGGGCAGGCACACGAATAGCCGCCGTGATGACCTTGAGGCCGATTATGGCGATCCTTTTACTTCAGCCGCATTAATGTTCGGGCTGAATCATCCATTACGATGGTTGTGCCTGCGTGGTTTGGCGCTTCGCCGGATGGGCCACAACAACTCTGTTCAACCGTGGCGCTGATTGAAGCGGCGGGACGAAGGCCGGGCGCTCGACCCTGGCGTCACGCGCACTTTTACCTATGCAGCTTTTGTCAGTAGCGCAGGCAATTCTGCGAGGGTGCGGATTTCCCGATCAGGCGAACCGGGCAGGCGCTCGCGGCGCTGGCCGTAGCGGTTGCACCAGACGACGCGCATGCCGAAAGCCGAAGCCGCGTGCGCGTCCCAGGCGTTGGATGACTGGAAGGCGATTTGCGCAGCCGGCACGCCGAGGGTGTCGACGGCCAGCCGATAGACATCCGGATGCGGTTTGAATACGCCGGCCTGTTCCACGGATAGCACGTGATCGAACAGACCGTCGAGCTTCGCGCCACGCACGGCATCGGCCAGCATGGACGGCGTGCCGTTCGACAGGATGGCGATCGCGTATCCGGCCTGCTTCAGATCGCGCAGCACCTGCGGCACTTCCGGAAAACACTTAAGCGTGCGATACAAATCCATGAGCCGGTCGCGCAAAGTGGCGTCGCTGAAACCGAGGGACTCCAGGCTGAAATCAAGGGCGTCGAAAGTTACCTGCCAGAAATCGGCGTGGCGCCCTTGCAGGCCGCGCAACCAGGTATAGGACAACTGCTTGTCGCGCCAGAGTGTGGTCAGCGCGCCGGCCTTGTCGCCGAGTACGTCGCGGCAACTGGCCGCCGCGGAAGCAAAATCGAACAGCGTGCCGTAGGCGTCGAACACGCACGCGCGGACATTCAGCTTTTCCTGGGTCATGGGCGCTCGCTGATTATGGGGCTGGAAGCGAGCGCGCAGCGCGCTCGCGTCAGGCCATGGTACCGCGCACCGGCAATTTCTTCTCGATCGCGTTCTTGATGCCGTCGAGCATCATGGCCAGGTCCGGTCGGGTCGAAGCGGAGTTCGAACACTCGACCACTTGTGCCTTGTTCTCGGCATTGATCACGTACAGGCCCGGTTCGGCGAACGGCCGGTCGGTTTCCTCCGCCGAGCGCGGTTCGGAGATATACAAGCCGAGCTTGCGCATCTGGTCGACCGTCATGCCGAAAGCCACCGGAAAATGCCAGCCGCCGTCGGCTACCGAGGCCTTTGCCTTCTCCTCCGGGTCGGCCGAGAGGGCGGCGACGGCGACTCCTGCGCTCTTGAATTGGTCGAGCATTCCATCGAGCTTGGTCAGGTAGGTCTTGCACCTCGGGCAATGCTTGCCGCGATAGACCACCAGCATGCGCCAGCCCTGCATGTTCGCAATGTCGAGCTTGCCGCCGGTGGTCGTTTGCCAGATGAGGGAGGGGAACGCGGCCCCGGCGGGAAATTTTTTCGAATCGGTCATGACAGAGTTTCCTTGAAGTATTTTGGGCGAGCGCATGCGCATGCTGGATCGTTCCAGCCCTGTCGCGCAACGCCTGGTGTCAGGACGCAGATCTTGCTGGTCTGCATCCGCGGGTTTGACCTGCGCCCACGGCGGCAGTTCGAGCGCAACCTCAATGCCCTTTATTTGCAGCCCCGTTTCCTGGCGCCAGCCTGATCCGGGCGTTCTGTTTTGTGAACGCTCAGCGTTGGCGATAGACCCATGCTCACGGAACGTTATTTCCAGGACTTTCTTTCTAAGGCTTGATCACGGTCTAGTGTACAGGACATGTCCATCACGGTAGTATGGAGTGGTATAGGACCCCTATAAACGCAACGGCGTGACGTAAATGACACCAAAAAACCCCTCCTCCCCAGCGCCCGCCTACCCTATTGGCGTGACTGCGCGACTGACCAATATCCACCCTGACACGCTGCGAATCTGGGAACGGCGCTACGCGATCGTCGAGCCTTCCCGAGCAAGCCGCGGCAGGCGGTTTTACTCGGAACAGGATGTCCAGCGCCTATCCCTGGTGAAGAAATTGGTCGACGCCGGCAATCCAATCAGCGCGGTTGCCGGGCTTTCGATGAAGGACCTGGAAGTGCGCTTAAAGGCCACCGCGCCGGCGACGATGCTGAGCCTCCCCGTGTTGCCCGCCGGCCCATGTCGAGTGCTTGCCATCGGCGAGGCGCTGCCCACGCTGCTCAAAGAGGGCACGCCGGCGCGGGATATCGAGGTCGTCGCCTCCTTTCGCGATGCCGCGCAATTCCGGACCCGGACCAAAGGCTCGATCGCCGATGTATTGCTGTGGGAACTGCCCGCGGGGCACAGCGACACGGTGCGCGAGGTGTCCGCGCTCCTGGCGCTGGCGCATGCCCGAGGCGCCGTCGTCATTTACAGTTTTGCCACGCGCCGCGCTATTCAGGACCTCCAGTCGGCGGGGGTGCGCTGCCTGCAAGCGCCAGCCAGCGTTGCTCTCATCGGGCAAGCTTGCCTCTCGGCCCTGGCGAGCGCGACGCCGCCGATGCAAGTGTCGGTTCCGGGCCCGGCCGGAATCCCGCCGCGCCGATTTGCGCCAGAGCAGCTTGCGCGCATCGCACTGAGTTCCCCAACCATGGCCTGCGAGTGCCCTCACCATCTTGTGAACCTGATTAACAGCCTGGCCGCGTTCGAGGAATACAGCCAACAGTGCGAGAATCGCAACGACAAGGACGCGCAAGTCCACGCGCTCCTGCACTCGATAGCCGGTACGGCGCGAGCGCTGCTTGAAACGGGCCTGGAGCGTGTCATAGATTCCGAAGGCATTGCCCTCGGTTAACGCACGGCCGCACCAAAGCCCAGCCCCACCCCACCCCGAGAAGTCCAGAAACCGCACACGCCTACCCACGCGCTATTTGTCCATATAATGCCCATCTATTTAGGGCTTTATTCAAATAGGTGTTGACATGATGTCCATGTTATCGGACTATTTGTCCTAGACAACAAACTTAACCCCGTAACCCTGTCCATATACAGCAATCATGAACGCACCCGAACGCTTCCTACTTCCCGATCTGCAGAACAGCGCAGACGAGCGTGAACTGGCAATAGACCGGGTGGGCATCAAGTCCATCCGCCACCCAGTGAGTATCGCTGGACCGGACGGATCGAACCAGGCCACCGTCGCCGAGTTCGATATGTTTGTGGGTTTGCCGAAGCACCTCAAAGGCACGCACATGTCGCGCTTCATCGAAGCGCTCGAGGCGCACTCGCAACCCTTGTCGCTTGCCGGAGTGCGCGCCCTCCACAACGACGTGCTGAAACGGCTGGAAGCGCAGGCGGGGTACCTGGTGATGCGCTTCACCTACTTCCTGCGCAAGCACGCGCCCGTTTCGGGGGTGCCGAGCCTGCTCGACTACGACGTGACTTTTACGGACGAGATAACGCAGTCCGGCAATCGGATTACACGCGTGCGCATTGTCGTGCCTGTAACGAGTTTGTGTCCCTGTTCGAAAGAGATCTCCGCTTACGGCGCTCACAACCAACGCTCGCACATCACCGTCACGCTGCAACTGCGCGAGGCCGTCGATGCCCTGCAGCCCATCATTCGTCTCGTTGAAGAGGAGGCTTCCTGTGAAATATATGGCCTGCTTAAGCGACCCGATGAGAAATACGTTACCGAGCGCGCCTACGACAACCCGAAGTTCGTCGAAGACCTGGTGCGGGACGTGGCACGGCGCCTGGAACGCGAACCGAATGTGGAAGCCTACACGGTGGAGGCGGAAAACTTCGAATCCATCCACAACCACTCCGCTTACGCGATGATCGAGCGGCCGCAGCGAACTGGGTCCGCGATGAGTCAGAACCCGCGTTGATCAACATACACCGCTGACCTACTCATTCTCACACTTGAAGGGGAGATTCAAATGAAAGCGTTCCTGAGGTTATCCGTAGCCACCGTGACACTGATTTTTTCATCGTTCAATTCCGCGGCCGAAGTCGCTGACGGCGGCAGCGACCTGATCGCCAGGGCGAGTGTGGCCTTCCGCGGGCAGGCAACCCTGGCCGAGAGCCCCCAGCGAGATTTACAAACCGGATGGTTCGCCGAGGACGCGACGTACGAATACAGCGCGGCGCCGCTGGGGATGTTGCTGTCATGGCATGGCGAAGCCGCCATCCATCAGCACCTTCATCAGCGCGCGGACCGCGGCGAAATCATCGAGGGATCGAATGTGATGTTTTTTCCCACCAACGACCCTATCACCGTGTTCGTTCAGTATGAAACCTCCGGTACCCGCGCCCGGACAGTTGTGGCTCTAATAGAAATGCGCGGACGCGAAATCGTAAAGCTTCGCAAATTTGCGCGTGCCGAAACCATCGTCGACATCCTTCTGGCCGGCCAGCGCTTCCCCGACACGGCTTTACTGCAAGACTAACTTTACTGCAAGACCAAGTAGCGAAGTCGGGCACGGGTTGCTCGCAGTTGACTGGCACCTGACCCGAGCCCTTGTTAGGCATCATCGGTAATTTATCAACCTGCTGTTTATTCCCAACCTCAAAGGATCGAAAATGAAATTATCCCAATTTGTAGCGTCACTTGCCATCGTCGCGGCCACTGTCTCCAATGTCTCCGTCGCGGCTGAAAAGAACATTGTCGATACGGCTGTATCGGCAGGCTCATTCAACACCCTCGTCACGGCGATCCAGAAGGCCGGCTTGGTCGACACGCTGAAGGGCAAGGGCCCGTTCACGGTGTTTGCGCCCACGGACGCGGCGTTTGCGAAGATTCCCAAGGCGCAACTGGATGCGCTCCTGGCGGACAAAGCGATGTTGACAAAGGTCCTGACTTATCACGTGGTCGCGGGTAAGGTCATGGCCGCTGACGTCAAGGCAGGCTCCGCGAAATCCGTGGAGGGCAGCGATCTGACCATTACCACCAGCAATGGTGGCGTCCAGGTGGATAGCGCGAATGTCGTCAAGACTGACATTGTGGCGAGCAACGGCGTTATCCACGTGATCGACAGCGTGATGATCCCGAACTAAGACGGCGCTAGCGTAGGGAGAGCCAAGCCGCTCAGGTTTGGCTCTTTTTTTCTGTTTCAGGCTCGTTCCCAAGTGCCTTCCATCGAGGACAACAACAGTTCATGAAATTGCGGCGACTGGTAGGTATATCGGCATTCGCGCTGGCCCTGGTCTTCGTAGCCTGGTTGCCGCTGGGCGCGTTCGAGATCATCCCGTTCGTGATGACGTTGCCCGGCGAGCCAAGTGTTCGAGTGCATGCTGCCGCGGCCGTGGGTTGCCTGATGGTCGCCGCGTGGGGATTCTGGAATATCCAATGAGTAACAGGCAGCCGCTCGATCAACCGCTGCCCAACCGAGGAGGCAAGTTCATGATCAAGATGTCCGACGTATGCATTCTGCTGGCCGTAATGGTGTCATTCGCCATTTCCGCCTATCTCTGGTTCAACGGTCAAAAAGACCAGGGCTTGTTCACCGCAACCTGGGTGCCTTCGATTCTTTGCTTTGGCATCTACTTCAAAGTGCTGGCCTTGAAAGGACAACAAAATGGGTGACTCGGCGCTTCTCTATTGGGGAATGTTCTGCTTTTCTCTGACCGTCGTCGGCATGGCTCTGACGGTCTATGAATTCAGGAAAATGTCGCGTTCGCTCGAGACATCGGTTCGCGCCGGCACAGGGCGGATTTCGACCGGAGCCTCAAGAGTGGATTCCATTACGTCGCGCACGTGAGTTCGTCAACAAAACGATGCTCATGCCGCCGCTATAGAAGCGAGAGGGTCAAGAAGTATAGAAGCGACAGCGTCAGGCCTGGCCTTTTGCCCGTTTCGCTCGTACGGGCAAACCGATAAACTCAATTACTCTTCGGGAGAGGCAAAAGGCAAGGCCTGCCCCTATCGCTCCTTAGTCGGCTGCGGCTCGAACTCTCTGGCGGTCTCTATCACGTGACTTCCCACGAGGATCGGCGCATGCGCCACTTGGCACCAATAGCCCAGACGGCGCTCCCGGGCGTTACTTGGGCATAGCGTGGTCCGACTCCCCATCTGATTTTCCAAACTCATAAACGATTTGCCGTGATCGGCGCAAGGCTTGCGGATTTTCAACCGGCACGCTATCTGCGGGACAGGAAGGATTGCGATATCCGCCCCGCTCCAACGTGAGGTCCTTGCCGGCGTCATTCCAGATTCCGCCTCGCACCGGGTGAAATTGCCAGAACAGATAACCCATTCTTCCGGCCGCTTCGACCAGATCATCGGCATCGGGAACCTCGGATACCGCCAGCGACAATCCGTCGTGCAAAATCTCGGGCCGTCCAAAAACCATTTCGCATTCGCACACTTCCGCAGCCGGTGCACCGGGCCGCAAAAAAGGCCGCGCTTCAGTGCGTCTGAGATTCCACGCACCCAGCTCCCACGCCACTTCGATAACCGCGCAATCCAGATCCGTCACCCGGTCCCAGCGCTGGGTGATCTGAAGACACGATGAAGGCACAGGCTCGTAACGAACGGTTTCGCCCGCCGGCGCATCGTCATCCGGCGCATGGACATGCAGCGTGTGCTCGATGAAGCCATGCCAATGCAGCGCGAGAACGATGGGCGTATTGCTAGAGGGCACCGCGGAAACGGTAATGCCCACCAGCGGCAGGCGATTGCCGGTCATTTGTGTTTCGATTGCATCAAGTAATTGCATGGCGCGAGCCTCCGAGCAGGTCATCACTGTTCACGGGCATTTCGCCACAAACTTTAGAGCGCGTGTTGCTAGCACTCCGAACGGTAGGATGCCAAGACTGGAATTAATCGGAGATAAACCACGTTTTCCCTGCGTCGGGGAAGTGAGCGCGCAGAAGACCCACTCTGGCAAGCTATCGGTTTCCCGGGCAGGCCATAACGGTAAAGGTGAAATTTGTGCAGCCCGAGCTGATTCGTCCGCAGTGAAAAGTGGGATCGGGCCTGCAGTACGCAAAAAACTTTTTCCGCTCGCCAACTCGTCACCCGCCCCGTCACCCGAAACCTGGTCGTATGCCCTTCTCGACGTTGACGAGTCAACCCATATCGGCGAAGTGGTCGAGCCCGTCCTGGCGGGAAAGCGTGGTCTATCCCCCGCTTTCGGCGTTTGGGAACGTGCTCTGGCGCACAGACCGCACCTGGTGCGGACGCTATGCTGTATTGGATGGACCCGCACAGGCTGGGTCATCATATATAACTCTGGAGGTCAATCATGACTATCCGGCCGCACACGATAGGCGACGCTCGCTCACATGACGCGGCAGAAGACGCTTTCGCGTCCGAGGGCGGAATCGCGCCGCCCAATCGCCGCCACTATGTTGCGTCTCGCTACAACCCGCCCGCCGACATGCGAACTGGCGCGAACGCGCGGCCGGTTTTGCATTTACCCGGCCGTCGCCTGCAATCAGCGCAAACGGAATACGTCATGCGCAAATTCGCTCACCCACAACATGAGAGAAAGTCCCCATGAAACGGCTATTCGTTACGGCCCTGGCGCTACCGATATTCGTGGTCGCCGGAATTGGCGCTCCCCCTGGCAATGGGCGAGACGAACGACGATTCGACGGCGTCGGTGCTTGCCCTTTCCATGCCCAGTAGTAAGTAGCAAATGGGGGCGGAATCAGTCATTTTCACTTGCGCCGTATGCGAATGAACCGAATGGAGCTGCCGCGCCGAAAACTCCTGCTGTCGGCGCTCGCCGCTGCGGCGATGTATGCAATGCCGACTGTACCGCTTGCGCAGCCACGCGTTAGCTTGCCGAGCGATTCGACCAACCGCCGCTTCTCGATCTTCTACAAGGGTGACAGGATCGGCGCGCACACGGTTTCGACCACGGGAAACGGCGAAATGCGCGTCACCACCGATATCAAGATGGTGGTCAAGGTCCTGTTCCTGACCGTGTTCTCGTTCAGCCACCGCTCGGAGGAATACTGGCGCGACGGAATGCTGGTTTCGCTGAAAAGCGACACAACGGAACATGGCGAGAAGATTTCCGTGGTGGGCAGCGCGGTAGCGGAAGGTTTTCGAGTTGTCAGCAAAAACGGGCCTTACATCGCGGCGGCGAACGCATTGACATCGAACAGCCTTTGGACACCCGAGGTTCTCGAACAGCAGGTGCTGATCGACGCCCAGCACGGCGGCGTCATCGGGGTCAGTGCGCGCAAACTTGCGGACGAGAGTGTGATGATCGCCGGTGAGCAAGTTCACGCCACGCGCCACCAATTCATCTCGCCCTACCTTGCCGGCAGCATCTGGTACGACGATCAGGGCCGGTGGGTGCACGCTCAATTCGAGCGCGATGGATCGAAGGTGCAGTATCGACTGGACGCGTGATTCGCGTCCCGTGGGGCACCCGGGCCTATGAACATGCAACGCCGCACATTGTCTATGCTTGCCGCCGCTACAGCCTGTGTGCTCGCCGGCTGCACGGCGCTGTCCGTCGTTCTGAAGCCCGTACCGCTCACCATCGCCACGGGTACCCCTGGCGGCATTTATCATCCCGTTGGCAACGCAATCTGCCGCCTGTTCAATCTGTCAGACGAAGCCGATGCGGGAGCGTGCATTGCGGTGAGTTCCGAGGGTTCGTTGGCGAACCTGCAGCGAATTCTCCGCGGCAAGACCAAGCTCGGTCTGGCACAGTCCGATGTCGCGTACGCCGCCTTCCGTGGCGAACGGGCTTTCTCGAAAGCGGGCGCCAATACGGATTTGCGCAGCCTGTTCGCGCTGCACTCGGAATCTTTCACCGTCGTGGCGCGCGCCGATTCTGGAATACGTGATTTCCAGGATCTCCGGGGCAAGCGCATCGGGCTCGGCACGAGCGGCGCGGGTTATACCGTCACCCGCGACACCGTTCTCGAATTCTACGGTTGGACCATATCGGATTTCAATCGGTTGCTCGAGGGCGGGCCTGCCGAGCAGAACCGCACCCTTTGCGGCAACATCGTCGACGCCATCATCTTTGAGGCGGGACATCCGAACGGATTGACCCAGGAAGCGACGTCCCAGTGTCACGCGAAGCTGGTGCGCGTGTCGGGACCGCCCATCGATCGGCTTGTCGCCGCGCATCCCTATTTCGTCGAGTCTTTCATTCCAGGCGGGCTCTACGCCGGCAACCCGGATGATGTGCCCACGTTCGGAACGCGCACACTGCTCCTGACTTCAGCCCGGCTGAGCGACGACCTCGCCTATGCCCTGGTGAAGGCGGTGCTCGGGAATTTTGACGATTTCCGTCGGCTCCATCCCGCCCTCCTCGTGCTGACGCCTGAAGACATGGTCCCGAGCGATGCCGTGATACCGATCCACCCTGGGGCCTTGCGCTACTTCCGCGAGGCGGGTCTCGTCAGATAGGCGGCCGGCGACAATAGCGACAATAGCGACAATAGGACATGAAACCTCAGTAAACCTCAGGGACAGACCACGTTTTCCGTGGCTGCTCCTTGTCGCGCACCTACCCTCAATCCAGCATGGGCCAATCGCCCGGCTGCAGCGTTTCCCGATATACATGCCATGCGGCATAGGCCAGCCACGGCATGATGACGACCAAGCCGAGGAAGGCCGTCGCGAAGCCCACGGCAGTCAGTACGGCAATCATCACCGCCCAGAGCAACATCGCCGGCTTGTTGCGCAGCACGGCGTTGATGCTAGAAATGCAGGCAGTGATCATGTCCACGTCGCGGTCAGCAACCATCGGCAGCGACACGGCCGCGGTCGCGAAGGTCAGCGCGGCGAAGACCGTCCCTATGGCCGAACCGACCGCGAGGTACTCGAACAGCATGGCGGTGTCGTTCGCGTCCACCGGAAAGAAGGCGCTAAGCATCATCCCGGCGCGCGACCACACCAGCAGGATCACGAGTTGCGCCAGTGCAAATACCCCGGCCTGGCCGGCAACCCGGCGCGCGAGCACGAAGGACTGCCGCAATGAGGGCGTGCGCCCGGCACCGAGTTCCCTGCTCACACAGTACAGTCCCACGGCGATCAGCGGCGCCACGAATACGAAGCCGGACAGCAAGGCTGCCAGCAGGGCAAACCTGCCGAGCGACCACGCCAGCGCCGACACGGCCACGCTAATCAGCATGATGACAATGCCGAAGATCAGCGACAGGCGCGGCGCGCTCCTGAAATCCTGCCAGCCGAGCCGCAGCCAGCGCCAAGGGGCGTCCAGCGACAGATGGGCGCAGGGAACGACGAAGGGGCGCTCTTCCAGTGGTTGCGTTTGCGGCTTTTCGACCATCGGCTCATTCACTGAATTCGGCTCTTCGAGCTAGTGTCGAAAATGGAGTCTGACCCCAACCAGGTATCGCCTTCCTTTGCGTAGTGTACGGCTTTGCGATGACATGTCTTAACACCAGCCCTGCATTGCATTCCTTTGCGTACTTTGCGCCTTTGCGGTGAAAGGCCCTATGCCCTAGCGCGCCTTGACTTTTTCCTGCAGCGGCTTGACCAGGAACAGGTAACTGTCCTTGTCCAGCGGCTTGTGACAGGCCAGGCACTCGGCCTGGTTCACGCCAGCGCGAACGGTCTTGTCGGTGTTGAACAGGGCGTAGTTCCAGTCAGCATTGCGGATCAGGTCCGGGAACTCCTCGCCCCAGCCCGGCTGGGTTTCCATGGCGGTATAGAGCAGCAGCTTCTCCTGCTCGTACAGGCCGTCGGCGTCGACCACCGGTTTCTTCGCTGCGTCCATTTTCGCGGCGTAGACCTCGACCAGGAAATACGAACCCTGTGGCATCGCTTTGCCTTCCGCCGCGGCGTCAAATGCCGCCTTGTTGACGAAGTACTTGCGCACCTGGCCGCGCTCGGGGAAGTTGATGGAGTGGTAGTGGACGAAATCCCGCTTGTAGTTTTCCGGGAACTGCAGCCGGGTCCGCTCGATGTGGGCCGGGATCGCGGAAGCCGCCGCGGTGGCTGCGCCGGGGAGGCTGCTCCAGAACGCTGCCAGGTTGTCGATGTCGGCGGCATCGAGCTGGGTGGCGATGGCATTCATCAGCGGATCCTTGCGGCTGCCGTCCTTGAAGGCCTTGAGCTGCTTGGCCAGGTAGGCGGTCTTTTGCCCGGCCAGGTTGGGAATGGCGGCACTGACGCTGACGCCGTCGGCGCCGTGACAGGACGTACAGACAAAAGCCCTGGTTTTGCCAGCCTCGATGTCCGCGGCGTGGGCCGGGACCATGAATCCGGTGGCAAGCAGAGCGTGGCACAGCAGCAGCGCGGTTTTCATTTTGATTCTCCCCAGGTAGTGGTCCGCCCGCAGGCGAAGGATTGTCAGCTTAGGTTACGCCGGATGTCCGGCGCGCGCCAGATGGGTTGCGGAAGAGAAATATAGGGTAAGACTCGATTTAATTGCTACCCGTGTACCCGACCACAAAGCGGCAAAGATGAAAATCGAGTCTGACCCCAATTAACCAACGGAGGCTGGGCGGAATCAATCCGGGATTTCCGGATCCACCAGGTTCGCCAGTTGCAAGGCGACTCCTGCCACCCGAGGTAGCAAGCCTCGGCGGGAATGACATCGGGCACGCCTTCCTGCACGACCGTCAGTGCTGTCCCGCATGAGACTTTCTTCATTGTCACGGTGACCTGCATTTCCCCGGGCAGGTTCGGATCGTCGAACTTGTCCGTGTAGCGGATGATCTCGTTCGGCTTGATCTCGAGATATGTCCCGCCGAAAGAGTGGCTCTTCCCGCTGGTCATGTTGGTGAAGGACATCTTGTGCGTGGCGCCCACCTTCACATCTATCTGGTGGACCTTTCCGGTGAAGCCGTACGGCGGGAGCCACTTGGCCATGGCATCGGGATCGGTGAACGCGCGGAATACCCGTTCGGGCGTGCCACGGAGAACGCGGTGAAGACGGATGGTGCTTGGCATGGTCGATTCCTTTCAGTTGGCAATGTGCTTCTCTCATTGGTCGAACGGCGCCTGGCCAGATCGACATCGGCGCGGATAGAAATTTCCGCGGGCTGCCGAGCGACGAACAATACCAAGGTGCCCAGACTTTGCCTTTTACCGCCCTCCCGGGGAGCAACAGGGAAAGTTTGGCTGCCCCGGCGCTTTGGGTACTTTACTTTCGAGGAAATGTCGAAACTCGGGTCTGACTCTCAATTAGCTACTATCAATTGCCCATGCCAACCACCGCACCCTGTTCCGCCTCACGGGATTTTATGAGATGCTGGGGTTCCGGCCCTACCGTTACCAAACATGGACTATCTGTCAACCCTGATTGCCGATCCGACTGCCTGGGTGGCCCTGGTCACGCTGATCGTGATGGAGGTCGTGCTCGGCATCGACAACCTCATCTTCATCTCGATCCTCACAAACAAGCTCCCCGAGCACGCACGTGCGAGGGCTCGTCGCCTGGGCATCGGCGCTGCCCTGGTCATGCGCCTGGCGCTGCTTGGCACCATCGCGATCATTGTCCGGTTGACGGATCCCCTCTTTTCAGTGTTCGGGCAGGGCTTCTCCTGGCGAGACCTGATCCTGATCGCAGGCGGCCTGTTCCTGGTATGGAAGGCGACCAAGGAGATCCATCACAGCGTCGATCCGGAGCCTGGGTCTGACATGTTCGAGAGCAAGACCGCGACGTTGACGGTTACCGCTGCGATCGGCCAGATCCTTGTCCTCGACCTCGTGTTCTCGATCGACAGCATCATCACCGCCGTAGGCATGACCGAGCATATCCCGATCATGGTCGTGGCGGTCCTGGTCACCGTGGCCGTCATGCTCTTCGCTGCCACGCCGCTCGCGAACTTCATACTGGCGAATCCCAGCATCGTGATGCTGGCACTTGGTTTTCTGCTGATGATCGGAACGACGCTCATCGCCGAAGGTTTCGGCGCGCATATACCCAAGGGCTACATCTATGCGGCAATGGCATTCTCCGCATTGGTCGAGGGCCTCAACATGTGGTCGCGGCGGACGAAATCGCGCAGTCCGCAGCCTTAGGCCCGGCAATCCGTCTGCGCCTTCAGTCACGGGAAGTGCCGTGACTACCTCAGCATCCTGAGCATCCGCGCGCTCGCCGCCACACCCAGCAGCATCGCCGCAATAATCATCAAGGCCGTCGCAAGATTGGTCGCATGCGCGACGAACCCGATCAACGCCGGCCCCCACCAGCGCGAACACAACAGTGCAACCGACCAGGATGGGATGAGGGTAGCGAGGGCCAGCCCCGCTGCTGCAACGAGGGACCCGCCGATGACGGTCACCCTGGGGCCGACGCGCCAGGGCAAACGCCGGTCCGCTGCTGCGGCCGCCATACGGCAGGAAGTAAGGTGCGCTGAGCGCCAACAACACCACTATCATCGCTGCTGGTGCCGGTAACGCGTCTGCTGCTGCAGGTGCCGGAGCGACGCGCGGCGGGATGTCGTCTCCCCGAGGCGCTACCATGCGAAGGGCCCGATGAACGGCTGCCATGCCCCGAGACAACGGGAGAGATAATAAATCGCTTATCTCCGGTCTCCTTCTTGATTGCACTTTAGCCTTTTTCTGATTGAGCACGTACTCTTCTTCAAGCATCTGCGGTGAGCACTGGTCCTGAGTCCTTTCTCAGGAGTGTGCCGCGCAGCACGAACCGGCCGCCGGGGCCGCTCGCGCGACGGGTGCCGGCTCGTAGCGATCGTGGTGACGCACCCACTCCATGCCATAGCTGAGGCCCTCCTCGTCGCGGCCCACACTTTCCACTTGCCCAATCCCTGCTGTCTTTGTCTTTCTTCGTGTCCCTTCGTGTTTTTCGTTATGGACGGAGATCAACAGATGTAAATGCGCTTGACACTGCCGCGCGAGGAGCGCTTACTGATATCGCTTCCGCATGCTGTCGGGGAGATGCTCAAACCCAAGGCTGACGAACCGGTTGTTGCCCGGGAGTTCGCTGTTGTGCGCGCCGCAATCGGTGTGCCTGATGCGGACAGGGTGGCGACCACTTTGGACCCCCGTGTTTGAGGGTTATCTTTCCGGAGGCGTCGAAGCAAACGCAAAGGGCGTGACGCAAGTCGCGCCCTTTGTACGTCCGGCGTTTACTCCGCGTCGGAGCGAAAAGGCATCTGCTGAACCCGCGTCGCAAACTGGTCGAACTCCTCGATCGGCAGTGGCTTGCTGAACAGATAGCCTTGATACCCCTGGCAGTTATGCTGGGCAAGAAAGTCTCGCTGTTCCTCGGTCTCGACGCCCTCGGCGATAACGTCCAACCCAAGCGAATGACTCATGGCCAGGATGGCGCGCACGATCGCAACACCGTTCGGGTCACCCGGAATGTCGCGGACAAAGGACTGGTCGATCTTGACCTGATCGAGCGGCAGCCGCTTGAGATAGGAGAGGGAGGAATAGCCGATGCCGAAGTCATCCAGCGCGAAACCCACACCCAGGGCACTCATCTGCCGCATGCGGCTGACGACGTTATCCACGTTGTCGAGCACCACGCCCTCGGTCAGCTCCAGTTTCAGCCGGGCCGGATCGGCGCCGCTGGCGAGCAGGCTTTGGCGGACGTATTTGACGAAATCCGGTTGGTGGAATTGGCGGGCGCTTACGTTTACGGAGAGCCGCAAATCACGCGTATGAATATCCTGCGACCAGGTCTTGAGCTGGGCACAGGCCGTGTCCAGCACCCACTGGCCCAGGAGGAGGATCAACCCCGACTCTTCGGCAAGGGGAATGAACTGGGCGGGTGAGATCATTCCCTGATCCGGAGACAACCAGCGGATCAGCGCCTCGGCACCGATCAGCCGGCCATCCCGGTCGACCTGAGGCTGGTAATGCAGGCGGAACTCGCCTTTGTCCAGACCGCGCCGCAGCGCCCCTGCCAGGGTGGTACGGGTTTCAATCGCCAGTTGCATGGCGGGGTTGAAGAAGCGAACCGCATTGCGACCCGCACCCTTGGCCTGATAGAGGGCAAGGTCGGCCTGTTTCAGCAGGGTCTCCGCCGCGTCGCTCTGGCCGCAAAAAAGTGTCAGGCCGATGCTGGTGGTGTTGAAGTACTCGGCCTCGCTGCCGCCCAGCACATAGGGCAGATTGATGGCGAGGCGGATCTTCTCGGCAACGTTCTCCGCGTTCGTCGCGGCGACCTGCTCCGTCGCGCCCAGCGCCTCCAGCAGGATCACGTACTCGTCTCCGCCCAGGCGGGAAACGGTATCACCCTGCCGCACGCAGGCCGTGACCCGCTGGGCGACTTCGAGCAGCAGGCGATCGCCGACATCATGTCCCTGCGTATCGTTGATGCTCTTGAAATGGTCCAGGTCCAGGATCATCAGCGCGCCGAATTCCCGGGTGCGGTTGCCGGCAGTCATCGCGTGTCCCAGGCGATCCAGCATCAAGCGCCGGTTGGGCAAACGGGTCAGCGAATCGAAGTAGGCGAGGTTGCGTATCTCCTCCTCGGAACGCCGGCGGTCGGTTATGTCCTCGACGAAGGCGATGCCTCCCTCGTCCCGGCCAAGGTCGCTGTGAAAAGGAATGCAGGACAACGCCACCCAGACCTTGGCTTCGTTGTGGCGCAATACGAATTCACCTTCGTACGCACCTTCTTTCCCGTCGCTGGCAGCCCGCAGTGCAGGCAACACCCGCTGGTCCCCAAGCGCCTTCAGGTTGAAGCCGAGTAGCCCTTCCCTCTGAACCTGGAGTATCCGCGCGATGCGATCGTTGCAGTAGGTGACGACGAGCTCGTTGTCGTAGTGCAGGATGCCTATGGGTGAATATTGCAGGATGATGCGTGAGCGTTCTTCGCTGGCCTGCAGCGTCGCTTCGGCGCGCTTGCGCTCCGCGAGTGCGGCTTCGGCGACGTCGCGCGCCTGCTCGAGCTGTGCGACGAGGCGGCCTTGCTCCAATCCCAGGCGAATCGAAACGTCGAGTATCTCGTGCAGGTAGCGCGCGCTCAGAAGCATGCCAGCGAGAAAAATAAGGGTCACGGAACCGAATGCCCAGCCAAGGACCGAATCCGCTTGCAGCAATATGGCCGCAGCCAGTGGAATAAGCGCCGGCAGGGTGAAAGCACGGAAGGCTGCGGGGACGGGAGCCAGGGTCGGGACCGCGCCCGCCACCATGCCCGCGACGACCAGGCCGGTGAACAAGCGAGCGCCGTCGGGCGCATGCCAAACAAACAGAACCGATCCCACGGCCCAGGTGGCGGCCGCCAATGCCATGCCGGCCATATAGCGCCGGCGCCACGCCGGCGCGGTGGCCGCATCCGGATTTGCCGCCAGGAAGCGGCGTGTCAGCAGATATCGTCCTGCCGAGATGGCTACGAGAATGCCCCACCACGCGAATGCGACATCGGCGGAGGCGTGCAAAGTGTTATTTACATAGGCGAGCAACGAAGCATTGACAATCGTTACGCCCAGGACAATTTCGGAGTTCCGGTAGAGGAGCGCAGTTTTCTGTCGTTGCGTCTCGGCTTCGATATCTGCAGCCGGGTTCGGGGCGACGGACATTCTGTTTTTTTAATCTTGAGTGAAGGTACAGAGTATCGAAATACGCGATGTCCGGCAAAGGCGAAGTGGCGGCCTAAGCCGCCCCATTATTCGAACACCTGGAAAGTAGAACGTTCTGGCATATTTCAGGAGTCCTGGAAATCACAATCGCTCCTGTTTCCCTACTCCGCAACGCGTTTCCCTGTCATCACGCTCGTCTTCGCCCATTTATAATAGCCCTCTATAACCATCAAAAGTACGCCTTTCCCCCCATGTTCTCCCCCATGCATAAACTCCACGGCAAACGCGCCCTCGTCACCGCCGGCGCACAAGGCATCGGTCTGGCCATCAGCCGCCAGCTTCTCGCGGCCGGTTGCGACGTATTTGTCCACTATCGCAGCAGCGGGGATGCGGCCCGCGGATTGGAGGCTGAGTCGAAAGCGCTCGGCCGGCGGTACGCTCACGCCGCGGCCGATCTCACGAAATCTCCCGAATGCGAACGGCTCGTCAATGAGGCGGTGAAATTTCTCGGCGGACTGGATGTGCTCATGAACAACGCCGGTTCGCTGGTGGCGCGCAAGACGCTGCCCGAGGCCGACGACGCGTTCTGGGAGGAAGTCATGTCGCTCAATCTCGGCAGCGCTCGCCGCGTCACGCGCGCCGCTGCGCCCCATCTCATAGCCGCTGCGAAGACGGGCGGTGGCGCCAGCATCGTCAACCTGTCGTCGCTCGCCGGTCGCAAGGGCGGCCATCCCGGCTCGCTGGTCTACTCCACCGCGAAAGGCGCGATCCTCACGTTTACGCGCGCGCTGGCCACCGAACTCGGTCCGCAGGGCGTGCGCGTCAACGCGATCGCGCCCGGCATGATTCTCGGCACCAGCTTTCACAACACGCACACGAGCGCGGAGTCTGCGAAGGCGACAGTAGCCGGGATACCGCTCGGCCGCGGCGGCAATGCCGAGGATGTTGCGCGCGCCGCTGTGTTTCTCGCCAGCGAATACGACGGCTTCATTACCGGCGCCACGCTCGACATCAACGGCGGCGTCTACGGCTGCTGACGAAACAATACATCATCCTGTGCTTGTTGCCTCTGCTCTCCTTCGTGTTCCTTCGCGTCCTTCGTGACTTCGTGGTGAGCGTTAAGCTTTAGAATGCGCGGCATGAAGGATTTCCTGCCCGAGTTGCAAACCCTCGACGACGCCGCGGCGATCGTCTACCGGACGATGGCGCCAACGCCGCAGTATGCCTGGCCGCTGCTCAAAGCCAGGCTTGGCGCCGACATCTGGGTCAAGCACGAGAACCACACGCCGACCGGAGCGTTCAAGCTGCGCGGCGGGCTGGTGTATTTCGATCATCTCGCGGCCGGGAACAAGCCTGCCGGCGTGATCTCGGCGACCCGTGGCAATCACGGGCAATCGGTGGGCTTCGCCGCACGCCAGCACGGCATTCCCGCCACCATCGTCGTGCCTCACGGCAACAGCCTGGAGAAGAATGCGGCCATGCGCGCGCTTGGCGTCGAGCTGATTGAGCACGGCGACGACTTCCAGGCCTCGCGCGAACGCGCATCGTGGATCGCCGGACAGCGCGGGCTGCACCTGGTGCCGTCTTTCCATCCCCTGCTGGTGCACGGCGTCGCATCCTATTCGCTGGAACTGTTCGGGGCGGTTGCGGATCTGGACGTGGCCTACGTCCCCATCGGCCTGGGTTCGGGAGTCTGCGGCATGATCGCGGCACGCGAAGCACTGGGCCTGAAGACCGAAATCGTCGGCGTGGTCTCGGAACACGCGCCGGCCTATGCGCTTTCGATCGAACAGCGTCGTGCCGTCGAACATGCGGTGACCACGCGCATCGCCGACGGCATGGCCTGCCGCACACCCGAACCGGAGGCGCTGGAAATTCTCTGGCGCCATCTCACGCGTGTGGTCCGGGTCAGCGATGACGAAGTGGCCGAGGCGATGCGGCTGATATACTCGGCAACCCACAATGTCGCCGAAGGCGCCGGTGCCGCGCCGCTGGCAGCAGCCCTCAAGGAAAAGGACCGGCTCGCCGGACGCAGGGTCGCCGTGGTCCTCACCGGCGCGAACGTGGATCGCGACGTCTTCGCTCGCGAGCTTTCTACAAGTTAGCTCTCACCACAAAGGACGCGGATACCCTCGCGAAGCGTGGAGTACCCTTTTAGGACGCAGAGGAAAGACAAATACGAGGAAAAGAAAACGTGAAATTGAGGGGCCATTGGGTAGATGCCTGGTGTCGCCAATATTCGCGAGGTTGGATCGTCGACCAATAGAACACTCAAACTTGTTTTTCCTCTGCAGTTTTTCCTCTGCAGTTTTTCCTCTGCGTTTTTTCTCTGCGTCCTCTGCGTTGAGCGCTTTTTTTGCGCATTGGAGTACGCTTTAGCCGATCCACCCCCTTGTCATGCCGGCGCCGTGGCGCGAAGATGCGGCTCTCGCACACCGGATGCCGTCATGCCGAATCGCCACCCCCGCCTCGGGATCCTCGCCATCGGAGGTGCCCTCATGCTCGCCTCCCTCCTGTTGTCCGCAGACGACACTTATGCGGCGACCGCAACAGCGGCCTACCGCGGCGAAGCCCCTTCGGCCAGTGGTCCGGGACGCAGGATCGAACTGCGGCTGCGGACCGACGGCACCTTGAGCTGGATCACGGACTACCGGAACAATCGCGCGCCCGTCATCGAGGAAGGCCGCTGGTACCCGATCTCGGCCGAGGAGTTCGACCTCATCGTCGAAAGCCGTGACGGCAAGCCGGTCAATCCGTCGGTCATACGCTTCGTCAAGAAAGGCGACACGCTGCACGCGACCGCGAAATCCGCCAAAGAGTTCGGCGCACAGGGCCTGCAACTGAAGCGAGTGAAGGCCGCCGCCCCTGCGGGCGTTGCGGTCAGCGGCGCTGCGAGCCCGTTAGGCTTCTGGCACTGGGAAGGCCAGCTTGCGAACGACAAGCTGGTGATCGATCAGCCCGAGCGCTATACGCTCGAGATCCAGCCGGGCGGCAAGGCGCAGGTGCGTGCCGACTGCAATCGCGGGTCCGCTTCGTACAAGCTCGACGGGCGGGACCTCAGCTTCAAGCTCGGACCCCTGACCCGGGCGGCCTGCCCGGCGGGATCGCTCGCCGACCGCTTCCTCAAGGCGCTCGAATCCGTTGTCGGCCAGCGCACCAGGGGAGAGAACCTGTTCCTCGCCTTGCCCGCGGACGCCGGGACGCTGAAGTTCGTGCGCGCGAAGTAGCCCATGCCTTTCGATCCGACCTCTCCCGGCAGCCGGGCCCGCAATGTCCTCGGCGGTCCGCTCGGCGAATGCTCGGCGAAGCCGCAGACCGGTTTCTATCGCGACGGTTGCTGCAACACCGGCCCGCAGGACCGCGGGGTGCATACCGTCTGCGCCCTGATGACAAAGGAATTTCTGGAATTTTCGCGGGCAAGCGGTAACGACCTTAGCACGCCGATGCCCGACTTCGGCTTTCCCGGGCTCAAACCCGGCGACCGCTGGTGCCTTTGCGCAGCCCGCTGGCGCGAAGCCCTGCGTGCGGGCGCCGCACCGAAAGTCGTCCTGACCGCCACCCACGAACGCACCCTCGATTTCGTCAGCCTCGAAGATCTGAAGAAGCACGCGATTGACTTGCAGTAGGGGCTAGGGGAACGGCCGGACAAAGCTGTGGCGGACAAAAAAGTGGCCGGGTCATCCCCGGCCACTGTCGAACCATCGCTCAACCGTTCTTGCGAAAAATCCGGTCGAGGTGCTCTATGTCGTTCACAACCTTCCAGTCCGATGCGCCCGCCGTACGGGTGCGCTTCTCCCACCACTGCAGCCGGTCGAGATAGCGGCGCGGATCCACGTTGTCGGTTTCGAGCTTGCTGACGTTGAGCGCCACGACCTGAATCCCGTCCAGCTTGATCGGGATGTCCCGCACCGTCTTGTAGTCCAGTTCTTCCGGTTATGCCTGGTCGTGGGACCACAGGCGACGATCAAAAGAAACGCACCGAGGACGGCGAGAGTGGAGGTCGCTTTCATATGGCCTCCCCGGAGCCAGCGGCGCGTTTCATCGGTGGCACGGATCCAAGCTTGTTGCGCCGTGCGGCGCCCTCGCGATAGCCGAGGATCCAGCGCTCGATCGCGAGCGGCGCGAAGATCAGCACGTCGTAGAGCATGATGGCAAACCTGCCGAGGCCCCGCATCAGATTGGCCGCAAGATGCAGGACGAAAGCAAGGGCCTGCAGCGCCAGTTCCAGGCCCGCACCCACGACGACACGGCCCGCGTTAATGAAGGTTTCCAGCGGGATTGCCACGAACGCGAGCGCGAACGGCAGCGTGAATCCCAGGATCATCTGGCCAAAGGCGGGAATGCGGGCCACCCAGCCCGCCTCGGGCGTCGCTGCGTCGCCGGCGCTGAGCGCCTGCTTGAGTGAGACATCCGCCATGATGATCATGTCGCGCATGACCGCGAGCGCCACCTCCACCCCGGCGAGAACCAGCAGGATTGCAAGCGACGCCCACATCAGCTTGCGGCGCATTTTCTCCGTGATGTTGCCAAGCGGGAACAGGCTGGTGAAGCGCAAAGTTTCCATCAGGAACAGCCCCATCAACGTCTCGAACAGAATGATCACCAACGCGGCCACCTCGGATGCCTGGAGCGTATCGGTGATGTAGTCGCCACCGCCGACCATTGCCGACATCGGCAGGGCAATCAGCTTGAAGTTCACGTAGGCGCCGCCGAATGCGATCAGCATCACCAGCGCAGCGACAAAGAACTGGGTCGAGGCCGATTGCGCCAGCGCATTCGCGGCATCGTTGCCGCGCGCTGCAATGTTCTCCAGCTTCAGCACATTGGCATCGATCTTCGCCGCGCTGTGCTGCAGGCTGGTGACGTTGCGGTCCACCTGGGCGAGCGTCTGGCTTACCGTGCGCCAGGAACGGCGATCACCAGAAGAAGCAGCAGAGACGGCAGCGGCCTGTCGGGCCAGATAAGTAATGATTGCAGAAGTGCCATATTTATTTCCCCCTTTTAACAACGACGAGAACAGCGAAATCAAACAGCAAACGGCCGGATGGTTGTTCGCCGATTGATGACTGACTACTGCAACCGGCGGGCCAGAAGAACCCGCCGCACCGCTTCCGGGCGCCATCCCGGCGATGCGGGCTACGTTGCTGTTCTTGCGGGG
>Ga0163152_10000731_pt1 | contig 54747 bp, 39 predicted proteins | sample OliLakLV19MP8IB2_FD_148635 | JGI IMG/M metagenome (GOLD analysis project Ga0163152, IMG submission 148635) | Freshwater microbial mat bacterial communities from Lake Vanda, McMurdo Dry Valleys, Antarctica - Oligotrophic Lake LV.19.MP8.IB-2 | ecosystem: Environmental > Aquatic > Freshwater >... | reverse complement strand
ATATCTTGCCGGTGAGGATACGTTCAACGAGCGCTGCTTTCATGGCTGCGAGTTGGTAAGCGTGGTGGTTTTTCATGCCTCCACGGTAGACCGCTAATGTGTAAGGTTAATTGCTGCAATAAGAACAGATGGATACAAAGAGGTCATTCGGATTGCAGACACATGCAAAATCAATCGCTTGTTTTTTAATGAGACGCGACGCATTGCTCGCAATCCCGAAGAGTCGGGGAAAATTGCGCAAAGACTGACTGATGGAAGAATTAACGAAATCATGATGTTGAACGGCAGGAGGTTCCAAAGAGGCGACAGTGCTCAGCTTTTGTTGTTTCTAATTGAGGGAGGAGTGGGATGGATGGAGAGTGCGGATAAAGGACGTGATGTCAGTCAGGGTATGTTGGATAAAGCCAAGGAAGGGGGTAGCACGGGGTGGGCTCCTATCGGTTATCAAAATGTCTGTGATCGCACAGGGGAAAAAAAATGGATAGAGCTTGATCCCGAGACAGCTCCGAAGGTGAAATGCCTTTTTTTGTTAGCTGCAACAGGAGGATATTCTTTACAAGCTCTAACGAAGGAGGCGAAGAAAATGGAATTAAAAACCCGCCCAACAGTTAAAAATCCAACGGGATTATACCCCCAGAAAACAACCATGGCGTATATGCTGAAAAATCCTGAGTACAAAGGATTGAAGCACTTCAAAGGTGCGATCTATCCTGGCGAACACGAAAAACTTGTCGATGTGGACGTATGGAACAAAGTACAATTGGAACTGATGAAGCGTTCTACGAATGCCGAGAGGCCGAAAGATATGACTCTTAGAGAGCTTTTTCTGATGGCAGGCTGTGTACGCTGTGGTCGATGCAAAACGCGCAGCATGTCGCCGTATAAGGTCAAAAAAGGACGGTACATCATGTACGAGTGCAAAAATCCCAAGACAAAGTGTCAGAATTGCATAAATCAAACCGATCTTATAAGCCAATTAGAAGCTTCTTTAGAAGCACTGGTGATTCATGATGATGAATATGAATACATGCGCAAAACCCTAAAAAGCATTCACGAACAGGCATCAAAACATCGAATCGACGAAAGAAAATCCTTGGAAAAGCAGTATCAAACTGTGGAGCAGCAAATTGCAGATGTGTTCATGAACATCGAAGAAGCTCGTCGACAGGGCGTGTACGACACTGTAACTATGAGGCTGGCACAGCTCAGAATGCGTAAGGATGAATTAAAAATCGCCCTCGATGCCGTGCATAACGAGGAGGATAAATGGATCGACCATGTAATCCGATGCTTCGATCTCGCTAAAATGGTTCACAGAGCCATCCAATTGGGTTCACCCGAAATTAGACAGGCAGTTCTAAAATCCCTTAGTTCGAGTTACGTAGTTTGTGACAAAATACTGGTTTGTGATTGGTTATCACCCTTCAAGGAACGCTTAGAAGGTGATCGTACAATATGGCTCCCCGGGCTGGATTCGAACCAGCAACCCCCTCGTTAACAGCGAGGTGCTCTACCATTGAGCTACCGAGGAACATGGGAACGGGTACAAAGAACGGAGAAGGACGAGCAGGTACTTTTTTATCACGCCCAGCCTTCTATACATTGGATGGATTGTGCCCGGTGGCTATTACCAGCGTCCAGACAGGCTGGGCTAGGCATTGAGCTACCGAGGAACAGGGGCGAAGAAAAGAACTATGGCACGCATTCCTTTTACCGGAATGCGGAGGTGATTATACGGAAGTTTTCCCTCATGTGAATATCAATACTGAAACACGAAAACTACCAGATACTTGGCTAGAAGACGGGCTACCTGGCCCACTCTTACACGACCTTTACCGCTACACCTTGCAATTCTCGTGAGAACAGCGGTTTCGCCTTGCTGCTACCTTGGCATAGATCATCTGGCCTACTGTCGGGACGCCTGGAAAAAAGAGAGTTGGATAGACGGGCCAGAGGACCGGAATGTGCTTGGCCAGCGCGCGGAAGGCGAAGAAGCCTTTTTCCGTGCGCCCGTCCGGGAAGCGGATGTGGATGGAGCGATCCAGGTCTTCTTCCGATAGATCGGGGGCGGCGGCTTTGCGTGCGGGCAGGTCTCGAAAGTCGACGGGTTTCAGGCGATGGAGATGATCGATGATGACAAAGCTGAACATGCTTCGTCGGCAGAGGCCGCAGTTGCCATCGTACAGAACAGTGATCGGGGCTTTCTTGTTGCGATTGAAAAGGCGACGCAAGGCGGTGAAATCTTCTCCCAGTAAGAGGCCGAAGTAACCTGCAAAAAGCGAGAGCGTAAAAGAGCCGACATCCAGGAACAGAAAAATGCCGCCGTGGAAAAGAAGACCGCCTATCAGAATCGTCCGGCGGACGACAAGGCGGTTCCACAGGGGAATGCGATTCGTGAGCGCTGATGGAATGTACAGAAGCAGCCAGGAAAATTCCCACGCGACCGTCGCATGCGTGACCGGAGTTGCGAGGGGGCTGATGGTGTCCATAAAGTGCATCGGCCAACGGGCGAAGTGCGGATGGTGTAGGACCGCGGCCACAGCGGTTCCCGCGCGCCACATTTCACCGAATAATTTATCTATTCCCGAAGCGAGATAGATCACGCTGAATTGCCAGAGCAAAAGAAAGAATGGCCACGCGGGCTGCGTGAGCGTCGGCAAAAGCTCTCGTGTTTTTCGCCATTGCTGCCACTGTTGCTGGAAGCGCTTGAGAGAGAATGCGTCAATGCCCGGAGCGATCATGAGCAGGAAACCGATGACACGCAGTACCGTCTCGCCGCCGCCGAGGACGAGGTAGGAGCGCTCATGGAAAGAGAAGAGAAAAAGTGTCGTGAGGATGGTCGTGAGGCGGGGCCAGATGCCGAGAATCGTCAAGAAAGCGCAGGCGAGGAAGACCACATACACCCCGAAGACGGCGTACGGTTCCGTGACAATATCCAGCAGCGTGAAGCGCCACTGCATGCGCATAACGATCGATTCCATCGACACAGGAAGGAGTCCTGCGCCCGAGTAATACCTGGTCACGTCGTGCCACTCGAGAAGATAATAAAACAGGACTGCATAGCCCCAAGCGATACGCATCAGTCCGAATCCGCTCGCAGAGATCGGATGAAAGAAAGCCTGTTCAATTTTTCCCCAGAGTTTCATTTGCGAGCGAGAGGAGGACAGCGCGTGATTGCGCCGGGCACATCAGATTTTTCCGGAACATAAGTCCGCCACCAAACAGGCGGTAAGGGCTTGAGCAGAGGCGGAAGAACGTACGAACGATAGATCAAGCGCAAAGAGGTGCCGACAGCAACGCGAGCACACTGCTCCCGTAAAAAACGTTCAGCAATCGGGGAGAGGAGCTTATTTTTATCTTCGATAGTGCGGAGAATTTTCAGTTCATCCGCACGGCGCCAAACCTGAATCGTGCTTCGATTAAAATCGGCGATATCTTTCCAGCGGCCGCCTGTCTTTGCTTGCAGCACATAGTTGGTGACTTTTCGCAGGGGATTGGGAGAAAACAAATTCCACTGCTGCCATTGGCTGGTGACGAACATATACGGAGCGATCCAAGGATAGACGCTCGCCCGAGCACGTCCGATCACCGTCTGCTGCAAAGCGGTTGGCATCACAAAAATCGCCACAGCCGCCATGTGCCAGAAACAAAAGAGAACGATGAGTGGTCGCTTCAGAGCAGAGAAGTTCACGGTGGATAGCATACGGTATGTGGGTGTTTGAGGTAAGAAGTTAGCAGTGACTCCACTCCACCTTTACAATGATAATCCAAACTAAGTTTCTTCCCATCATACTATCCTTACTCTCTCTCTCATAAAACACACAATCAACCCACAACCCACACCACACAAGACTCCGTTTAGCTCTTCCACGAAGATCGCGCGTGCTGTTTGAGCGCGGTTCGAAAACCGCGCGAGTTCACGCGCGCTTAGTTTTCTTGGGTACTTCTTTGGGTTCCCGACCGAAGCTCGCCCATCGCGAGCGTAGGCTGGCGATCCAAAGAAGTACCAACCCTTTCCCACACCAACCTTTGTTCTCTGGAAACGACAAATGCGATCATCTCATGGAGCCACAAAGAGAAGGCTTCGCGGTATCCTTTTAAAATGGAAATAGTTCAGGCATTGAAAAATGATGGTGACGAAGCAGGATCGCTACTTCACACCGCGAAGACGCCTTATTTCTTTCGTGGCCTTAAAAGCACAATCTCTCGACCAACGTACTGATCCGGACGACGGTAGAGCAAGCTGACGCGGTTTGAATCCGGTTCTACACCGGGTGGCAATATCGCTTGGTAGCCGGCTTCGTGTAGAGCTTCCCAAGTTTTTTCCAGGCGGACTTGGCCGGAGCTGACGTACCAGACGGGCCAGGTACAGACGATGGGGGTATCGGGGAGAGACTTGGCGACATTATGAATGAATGCGATCTGCAGGCGCTCGTTTTCGTGCATTTCACGCATCGCATCTTTGATCGACGCGCGCTTTTCCAGCGGAGCGCCAAGACTCGTTTCGGTGACGATGACGTCAGGTTTCAGTTTGATCTCAAATGGCTTGGTGGCGTCTTGTTTCCACACTTGTGAGATCACGTCTTTTTTTAACACTTTGTATTCTTTGCGAATCCATTCGATATTTTTCGTCGTGCCCTTCACCGCGCGTTCGGATTTGTCCGAAGCCAAAACGGTCCAATCGCGCAGCATGCATTCCATCGGAATGACGCCGGTGCCGCAGAACGGGTCTAGGACGACAATCGGTTTCTTGCGTGCTTTCTCGCGCTCCACATCAGAGAATTCTGAGAGATGCATCCACTGTCCAAAATTCAGGAGTACTTGCGCCAGTTTTGGCGGGAGAAGACCGGTCTTGGTATCGCGCACCGGTTTTTTCATATCACGTTTTACATACGAATCCACATCTTGCGCGGCCACCGTTCGCCCGATCCACACATTCTCCTTCCATACGATCACCGCAATTTCCGCACCATGCTTGCCATCCAGCAATCCCGCATCGCGGAGTAACACCGGAGCGGCTGCCGCGCGTTCAGAGCCGACGTAGCGTGACGGCTTGCCTTTGCGCTTCAGCGCATCTTTGGAGCGACGGTACAGATCATGAATCTTGATGGGTGCAAGTCCGTGGGTGCGCAGAGCAAAGACGGTCTTGCCGCGGACATCCGCCGTTTCATTCACCACCATTTGCGGGACATCTTCCAGAGACATCTTTACATCGGAGATCCGCTTTGCGAGCGTGATCGTGCCGCCGAGCATATCGAAGCGCTTGTGATCAATATCCTCGGAGCTGGTAAAGAGCACAATGGCGTTGCCAAGCACTTGATCCAACACAAAATCAGGAACCGAAGCGGAAAGCTCCGCGATGCTGATATGAGGCTGATGACCGATGAAGGCTGCGTAGGAGTTCATAGGTTGAGAGAATAGCTGGAATAGGTCGAGATGCAATGACAGGATGGATTTCTACTCTTTTCTCAGGCGCATCCACCCATCGCGCAGGAGCAAGGTCGTCAGCATGATCAGAATCGGCATGAGGTGGATCAAGCCGCGAGCGTATCCCGTTTGAAACAGGGCTTCCGTGGAGAGGCCGGTGAACATGAAGATCGGCATTTGACCCAAATAGAGGAGCAGAAATGCGGCGGAGAACACTGCGAGCGGAGAGAAGAATGCTGCGCGGTAGCAGAAGATGAAGAGAAGAATGAGCAGAGGGAAGAGCAGCAACCAGTTTCCTTCGAAGAACGTATTCACCATGATCGCGTTGATCACGCCGGGCTGCCAAGCAAGTTCCATGCCCGCGATGCCCTTCGCATTTCCGAAGGGGAGATCATGAGCCATTTTAAACGCAATCCACGGAACGATGATCATCAGCGCGAGTCCGAGGTACCATGAAAGTGCGATACCTGCATCGCGCTGAGAGAGCCGTTTGGTTTTGATCATCCAGAAGAAGCTGCCGGCAAGCACTGCGCAGACGAGCGGAAGATATAGAACGAGCCCTTCGTTTTTCGTGAATGGCAGAAGCGCAGTGGCGAACGCCGAAAGACGCAGAAAGGCGTTTCGTTCGCGCCTATCTTGGCTTTGGACTGCCAAAAAGAGAAGGCCAACCGAGGAAGCCAGATGCGCCGAAAAGAAGACATCTCCGTAGGGATTTGTTCCTTGGATGAGGTACAGAGGAAGACAGGCAAGCAGATAGACCGCTACGGCTCCCCAGAAGGTGGAGGACACGCGACGGACAATAAAAAATACAATGCCGAGCGCGCCTAGGAACCAGATCAAGTGAATGCTGTTGGCGAGTCCCTCATCCCATGTTCCCGCCAAGTCTGCGAGCCAAGCTTTGGCCATGGAGACCGTGGGCGGATAAGAGCTGATGCCGCTCGGAATCGTGGCGTCCGGTCTTTGGGTCGGAAGAATAAGAGTGAGCGCTTTTGTTTCATAGAAAAGTTTTCCGCGGAGATTCCAGTTGCTCAGTGTGTCATCCAGATATGTTGGTGCAGAAACGAGCATCGCTGAACCAAGAAGAATTTTTAGGAACGTCCAGAAGAGGAGCATGCTGAGAAGTATCCAGGCCCAACGCGGTGTCGATTCTTCGCGCGGAGAATGTGCCGGAGGAATCGTATGAAGTTTTAAAAGCGTGACTGGAAGTACCGTGAGAGCGAGCAGAAGCATCTGCACGCTCAGAAAACCGACGCGTGAAAAGGGAACTTTAAAAACGATGTGGGCGAGGAACGTAATAAAGAGCGTGAACGTAAGACCGAGCACCGACCCAAATACCCAGCGCTCTACGCGTCCCAACACCGGCGATTGCCCTTCGAGCAAGCGGAGCAAGCACCAGCCGATGCATGCGGGAGCGGCGAGGCCGAGGGGAAGGAGAAGGAGTTTCATCGGATACGGAAGAGAAAAGACGTTTCATCAAAGTCTTGGATGATTTCTCCGGAGCCGGTGATCGGCTTGCCGTCCATCGTGAGGCGGCCGTTCGTGACGCCGATGTCAGGCCTGCGGAAGATCAGCCAATGATGGACGCTACTGGTGTCATCGCCTTCCAGCAGCGGAGTTGATGGATAGGCAAGATAGCGAGCGATGCCCAAGAAGGGGGTTTTTGGGGGTCCACGGAAGACAAAGTGCGGTTCATTTTTTATGTGAGGCAGACTCTGTTCGATAACATCGTACAAATTCTGATAATTGCGGAAGATTTTTTGGCCGGGCGGTTTCCATGCATAGGACGTCAGGTCGTGCCAAGCGTAACTCATTGTTTCCAGCCCCATACGCAGATCAAAAATCAGCCAAAGCATCAGAAAGACGCCGATGAACATGCGGGCAAATTTCTTTCCGTTCGCCTTTTTATGTTTGAACCAAGAAGCAAGGAGAATGACCGCCGTGAGCAGGAGAATTGCGTAGAAAATTCTATTCACGGACCACCCGAACGGCGGCATGGTGGTAAAGAGTTGTGCTTCTCCCATGGGAGTGAATTGCAGAATGGGACCCCAGAGAAAATTGATGCTGTACACAAAAAAGTGATCAAAGTGCCAGAAGGATTGCCAGACAGATTGAATTTTTTCCAACGGAGACCAACGTAGCAATTCAATGCGATCCAGTACGACGTCGCTCCCTGGGTCCAGCTGAAAACCGAATGCATCAAGGTCAGCGTCCCAATCGGCATACTGACTCACGTTCATTTCCACGGTTTCCGGCGATTGTCCGGCGAGAGCGAACTTCAATTCGCCGACAAGGTTTGGCGCCAGTTTGCGCGGATGCCAGAGCACCGAGCCGCCGCCCGGAACGGTCTTGGAGAAAACCAGGCGAATCGCATCAAAAGCCGGAAGTTCGGCGACGCGGATCATGCGTCCGCCTGTGGATGGATCAGGAGACAGGCGCACTCCTTCCGCCAATTGTTCCGGCGCTGCAAATCCCTGGATATCCCACTGGCCAGCGTCGCCGCCCGTCCGAAAATCCCACACGATTGTCTCCAATGCGCTCATGCTCGAAGGAGCGAGGAGTACGACGGCAAGAAGCCCGAGAAGAAAGTGGGAACGGAGCATCGGAGCCAGTGTATGGGAGAGATGGAGGGAAGGGAAAGGGAAGGAGTCAGAGGATGCAGAAGACTCAGAAGACTCAGAAGACTCAGAAGACTCAGAAGAAGATAAGGAATTCTTTTTATTTCCTTTTTCTCCTCCGAAGTCCTTCTTCTGCAATCCTCTCCTCTGAATCCTCTGAATCCTCTGAATCCTCTCATCTAGCCTCCCCCGCCACCGCCACTTCCGCCGGTCCTCCGTTCACCGATGCCTTGATTCGTCGTACTCCCGCAGATGAGCTCTCTTCTTTTTGGATGGTGAAATGTCCGAGCATGCCGGTGCGAGCGACATGCGGGCCGCCGCAAATTTCGCGGCTGAATACGTTATTTTCGGTCACATCACCGACGACGTACACTTTTACTTCGGAAGCGTAGCGCTCATCAAAGACGCCGATGGCCCCTTCTTTCTTTGCGCCTTCCACGGTTGTGAGGTGATAGGCGATGGGGAGATCGGCAGCGATGGCTTCGTTGACCAAGTCTTCGGTTTTCTTGATTTGCTCGGGCGTCATTTTATCGGGATGACTGAAATCGAAGCGCAAGCGATCGGTCGTGATGTTCGATCCTTTCTGCCAGACATGATCGCCCAATACTTGTCGGAGCGCGGCATTGAGAAGGTGCGTCGCCGTGTGCAACTTGGTCGTCTCCGCGGAATGATCAGCCAGGCCTCCTTTGAATTTTTTCTCGCCGCCCGCGCGTGATTTTTCCTGGTGCTCTTCGAACGCGCTTTTGAAACCGTCTTCATCGATGGAAAGTCCCTGCTCGCCCGCCATTTCTTTGGTCAGTTCCACCGGAAAGCCGTAGGTGTCGTAGAGATGAAACACGGTTTGTCCGTCGATGATTTTCCCTGCCGTCAGCGAAGAAGCGACTTGGTGAAATTTTTTCTGACCTTCCTGCAACGTGCGGCCGAACTGCTGCTCTTCGCCGCGGAGAATCGTCAAGATGTCTTTCTCTTGTTCGCGCACATGCGTGTAAAAATGTCCGTATTCTTTGATGACCGCTTGCGCGATGGCGGGCGAGAATGATCCGTCATGCGGAATGCCGAGTTTCCGCGCCGAGCGAATCGCGCGACGAATGATGCGGCGTAGAATGTACCCCTGATCAATGTTCGAGGGTCGCACGCCGTCCGCGATAATAAAGGTGGCTGCGCGAATGTGATCGGTGATGATGCGAGTATCGCGCGTCTCTTCTCGTTTGAGCGTTTCCTCATCGCGGTTTCTGGAGAGCCCGCCCGTATCTTTCAAGTCGAGCACGGTTTCCAGAATCGGTTTGATGCGATCCGTTTCGTACACATTCGATGCGCCCTCATCGCGTTGTAACACCCAGGCGAGACGGTCGAGGCCCAAGCCCTCATCCACATTTTTTTGCGCGAGCGGCTCAAACGTTCCGGCGGCCGTTTTTTGGTACTGCATCAAAACATCGTTTCCGATCTCCAGCCATTCGTCCTCGTGCGTCGCGGGATTGCCGCGAGGAGCTCCTTCGCCGATCCAATAGAACATCTCCGTATCCGGGCCGCATGGACCCGTCAGGCCCGCCGGTCCCCACCAGTTTTTGGCTTTGGGAAGATATCCAATGCGATCAGCCGGCATGCCCATTTTTAACCAAATATCAGCGGATTCGATGTCCTTCGGCGCGTCTTCATCGCCGATAAAACAAGTGACAGCCAGTTTTTCCACCGGGATTCCAAGAATGTGCGTGAGGAACGCGAAGCTCATTTTGATCGCTCCTTCTTTGAAGTAATCGCCGAGACTCCATCGTCCGAGCATTTCAAAAAATGTCAGGTGCGATGCGTCTCCCACTTCATCAATGTCTTGCGTGCGGATGCAGCGCTGCACGTCCGCCAATCTGTTTCCCGCCGGATGTTTTTCTCCCAGCAGATAGGGGACCAGCGGATGCATGCCCGCCGTGGTGAACAGGACGGTCGGGTCATTTTCCGGAAGCAGCGGCGCGCCGGCGATGATGGCATGCCCTTCATTCTTATAAAAATCGAGGTATGCCTTGCGGATGTCGTCGGTCAGAATGGGATGCATGGAGCGGGATTGTAGCAAGAACAAGGGGTATGTGCGAGCAAAGGAGTGCCGGAAGAAATGCTGATATTTTGGCCTCAGAGAGACAAAAGACGTATCTATGCCCTCAATTTGGAAGCTTGTCTATAAACAGGTATATACTTTGGTAATGCATTGTGAAAGTGCTCAGGAAATTCAGGAAGAATTTGTGTCTACACAGGAAAAGGCCTATCTGGATCTCAGCAACATCCGCGTCGGATGTGCGGAGACGCGCTCAGATTTGTATGCGAGATTTCATCCGAAGATGCGCGACGCCCAAAACAAGGAAAAGTTATCGAGTATGATTTTGGAGACGACATCCCAGGGAATTACCGCTTGTTCCAAGAGAATAGTGGATGAGTTTGTCGCATGTTCCGGTGTCCAAAAGTCGCATCGTTTTGAGTGGATCGTGAATGAATTGCTGATGAATGCCGCGCGCCATGGAAATAAGTGGGAGTCGGAAAAAAACGTCTATATCACTTGGGGAGTGCATGCCGGGGAATTTGTGGTGTATATGGATGACGAAGGAGCCGGTTTTGATCCCACGCGTATTGAAGACCGCAGCACGCCTGAATTTCTGGAAGATACGCATGGCAGAGGACTGCTGACTTCGGACAGGCATCTCGACAAGTTAAACGGTCACCTTTTGTATCTTCCAATGGACCAAAAATCGACGCACTGTCGTGAGGCGATGCTGCGCATTCCCCTCGCATCGGGGAAGAATGGCATTTTGGCTTCGCGCTGAGAAGAGACGATCGTTTAAACGCTCTGTACATGCTCAAAACATCGCCGAAAGGACATAGGCAAAACAGCCTTTTTTTGCTATACTATCTAGAAAACACATGCCCATATCAATCGTCTCCAATCATGCTCCTTGGCGCCTCTCCCGCTTGCTCCTGGTAGCAGGCACATTACTCACGCTCATCTCCTTGGCGGGAATGGTTCTTTTCGTTCGCAGTCGTGACATCATGCAAAGTCAGTTGGAGGATAAGCTGAAGGACACCGCGCAATTGGGTTCCCTGAAATTCGAACATGAGGATCTCAAAAACATTTGGACGCGCGAGGACATGCAGACGCCCGTTTTTCAGAATACGGTGCGAAAATTACGGAGAATTCGCGAGAGCATCCCGACTATTCGGTATGTCTATATCATGCGCAGAAGCGCCAATGATCATCAGCTCCTGTTTGTGGCGGACGCGGATTCGCTCGCGACCGTTGGTGACTTGGATAGGAATAAGAACGGTAGCATCGATAGATCCGAACAAGCTTCGTATCCCGGAGATATCTATGATATTTCGGGTACCACATCGCTTCGCGACGAAGCATTTTTACAACCGAGTGTGGATAAGCAAATCCATTCGGACCAGTGGGGCTCCTCCATCTCCGGCTACGCCCCGATCTATTCCGATACGGGCGCAGTCATCGCCGTGCTGGGGGTGGACATGAATCCGGATGAATTCTTCCAGCTCTCGCATAGCATGTTCTCGCCTGTCGCGTTGCTGTTGCTTTTGCTCGGAGCCGTCTGTCTGGCTGCGTATCTCATTCACTTTGTCTGGGCTCGCCGCTTGGAATCACTCCGGGATATAGAAGAGCACCGCTCCGCGATCATGGATCTCACGCTGCATCAGCTCGGCATGCCGTTGGCGCTCTTTAAGTGGTGGTTGGAAATATTTAAAGACAGCAAGGGCGATATTAAAAACGGTGATGATATTTATGCGCAGATGGTGGAAGGTGTCGCCCGCATGGACTCCATTATGGTCGCGCTACGCGAAGCGAATGAAGTCCGCAAAGGGACAATCAATTACCGGCCTCAAATGGCCTCCTTGGCAGATCTTATTCACCAGGAAGTGAAAGTGGGTTTGAGCACCGCGAATGCGCATCATCAGAAGATTGAAGAAGTGATTGATCCGTCATTGGGAATGCTCAACTTCGATCGCAAACTGGTCAGCGCCGTCATCCGGGAGCTCCTGGATAACGCGATGTCGTATTCGCCAAAAGAAACGACCATTACCATTCGCTCCACGCGCACAAAAGACAAAGTCCAGGTGGAAGTGCAAGACGAAGGATGCGGCATTCCCGCCGCCGACAAGCCGCATATTTTTGAGAAATTCATGCGTGCCCGCAACGCTACCAAAATGAAGGCTGCCGGTAACGGACTTGGGCTCTACACAGCGCGCGGCATCATCCAAAGTGCCGGTGGAGAAATGTGGATGGAGAGCACGGAAGGGAAAGGGTCCACGTTCTTCTTTACGTTGCCCATCGCCTGATGGCGAACCAAATTACCCGTCGGCTGCATGCCACTTGGGGCGCGCTCTTCGTATCGTCGCTCGTATCATTTTGCATCATCGTGCTGGGCATCCTCTTTTTTCTCAGAGGTCGCATTCTTATGGAGCAGCAGCTGAAGGCAAAGCTTGTTGCTACCGCCGCCGCCGCCGCAATGCAATTCGACGGCGCACTGGTGGAAAAAATTCGCGGACCCGAAGACATGTCATCGCCGCTGTATCACCGGATGATTGCGCAATTGCAGGGTATTATCGAATCTGTTCCGCACATCCATTTTTCGTACATCATGCGAAAGACCGAGGATCCGAATATTCTGGAATTCGTCGCAGACGCTGATTCGCTGAAAACCAAAAATCAATTGGATGTGAACAGTAACGGCGTTGTAGATATTGATGAACGCCCCGCCTTTCCGGGCGACACATACGATGCTACGGAATTTCCGCAACTGCGTGAGGATGCGTTCACCCGGCCCGCAGTGGATCCCGGCGTTACCAATGACCAGTGGGGTTCTCTTATCTCGGGCTACGCTCCGGTCCGAAACTGGGAGACCGGCAAGATAGTCGCAGTCCTTGGCGTGGACATGAGCGCCGATGATTACAATGCTCTCGCGCAGACTGTTTTTTCCCCGATCGCTTTCCTGCTGGTCTTACTGGCGGCAGCACTCATCGCCGCCTATTTAATCTATGTTCTTTGCCGCAGCCGCATTGAAGAAATCCGCGTACTTGAAGTGGAACGTTCCAGTCTTGTGCTCCTGACTTCGCATCAGATCGGCACACCGCTGACGCTCTTCAAATGGTCGCTGGAAATGCTGCGCAACCCCGATCCCACCGAGCCCTTCGATGTGCTCTTGAAAAAACATGTCGCAAATCTGGAAGAAGGTATCGCGCGCATGGAAAAAATTCTGGCGGGCTTTCGCGAAGCAGGCCAAGTGGAAGAAGGGAAAATCCCTTTCCAATTGGATTGGGTTTTGTTGCACGAAGTAGTGCAAGCGGTTTTGAAAGAATCAGAGAAGGAACTTGGTTTCAAAAACCAGCGCGTGGAAATGGAATTGGATTCGCATTTGCGCGTGCATGTGGATCCTACATTGATCGGCGGTGTCATCCGCGAACTCTTAGACAATGCCAAGACCTATTCCCCGGAAGACACGAGCATTCTCGTCCGCGCCTATCGCAAAGACGGTTTCGCCGTCATCTCCGTCACCGATCACGGCCAAGGCATTCCAGACGATGATCTCCCGCGCATCTTCGAGAAATTCTCCCGCGCCGCCAATGCGTCGCATTTTTATGCCGACGGCAAAGGACTCGGACTCTTCATCGCCAAAGGAATCGTGCAAAGAGCAGGAGGAAATATGTGGATGGAGAGCAAAATTGGAAAAGGAACGACGGTGACGTTTACACTGCCGCTGCCGAAGTGAGACTGAAGATCAAAGATCAAAAATTTAAGATCAAAACAAATTTGAAGACAGAAGATCAAAGATCAAAATTTGATGGAAGCTGAGAAAATAATATAAATATATACCTGGGAGCGGCCTTTCTGCACCGCGGCGCTCGCAAGCGACGGGTGGCCGCGTTCGCGAAGCAATAATTGATCTCCACATTCCCAACAAGAAAGTGCAATTATTCTGTATGTGTGGCTAGTATTTGGTATACTGATCATCTGATCTCTGGAACGATCGGCCGTTAATGTTGCACCATATGAATCAGTGTTTCCCAGATATACCTATGGGGATGACCCGTCTTTGCTCCTGCGGGAGCTCCGACGAGGTAAGGGAAGAAGTGATTTTTTCCTGATAGTTCCTTGATATACCTATGGGGATGACTTGGCTTCGACAGCGTGATTCATAGTCTGCGTGCGCTCCTGTTCGGGATGGCAACGGTTCCCGTTACCCACTTGTTGCACACCATATCTGCCAAAACGTCAGATAAATTAGCTACCTTCAAGAACGCTTTCGCGAACTTCGCGATGCCGGCTCTTGTGGCTGCCTAATCAGTCGCGTTCGCGCGACACGTCTCCCCTCCGACTCCCGCTGAGAGGGATGAGGCGTCACCAGCGGGATGGGTTCATCGTCTGATGCCGCGATGATCCGACACTCCAGGCATCGTCACTCGCGCTCCATTTTTGTTCCTTCCTGAGGATCGCGAGTATCGGAAGGATCATGACAGTACAAGCCGCCGGATTACACGTTGGACCCGGGTTCGATTCCCGGCATCTCCACCATTCGGTAATTCACCGAAATCCAAACTCATAAAATCGTCTTTTGATATAGAATTTTGCACCTCTAGGCACTTTTGAAAAAGTTCGAAAGGGGCTTTTTGTGATGATAGTGCATTTTTAGCCTCAAAGGGCATTCATGGCTTTGTGTTGCGTTTTTTTGCGAGTTCGGAAATTAGATCGCCTACCAACATTAGGGCGTGCAAAGCGTCGCTCGCTTAGAAACTTCCATTCAACAGGAGGAAACGATCATAAAAATCTCAACTCTAATTTTTCTTTCAAGTCTTTCCAGTTGGGACATTTTGATTGCAGAAATCGGAAATATTTCTCACTGTGATTTTGATATTTCATATGACAAAGCTCATGAGTAATCACATAATCAATGCATTCTTTTGATGCCTTAACCAGTTCCGGGTTCAGCAATATTTTCTTTTTCACAAGGAAACTTCCCCAGCGCTTTTCCATTTGTCTGATTGCCAATGTTGGAACGAAGTCATAATTAAAGTTTTTAATCATCAGTTTGTATCGCTCATTGAATACAGACTCAGCCCGACTCTGATACCACGATTCAAGCAATGCTCGGTTATGTGATGCATCATCCAATTTCTTCGTGGTTTCAATTCTTATGCGTCCTTTTTCAATCTTCACTGAATCTGTAGCCGCCTTACAAACCACGAGCTTGTATTGACGTCCCAGGTACAAAAACGCCTCTCCTGAAACATACTCTTTTGGCATCTTTTTGCTCTGGAATCGTCGCAAGTCACACAACTGCCTTTCCATCCAGTGCCATTTTCTTTTGAGAAACTTCTCAACATGGGACGACGTGTAATCGTGTGGGCACTTCAAGATTATATTTAGGCTGGGCTGCACTGTTAGGCTGACTGTTTTACGATCCTGTTGCACCAAATAATATTGGTACGAGTAGTCGCCGTAGAGGAAGCATTCTTGTTTCAAGAGAAATATTCGGGATTTTCTAGAGCCAATGCGAGTGCGCGATCAAGGATGTCACGAATGGCATCACTATCTAGAGCTACACCCCGCTTTTTCTGCACTTCATCGTACAAATAGTCATCAATTTTGCTCTTCATGATGCGCTGCGTGTCTATTTGTCGCTGCCAGTCAACAATTGCCTCTCGTTTTAAGATCGCAAAAACATCCAGAATAATGTCGCAAATGGCATCTTCTGAAATTCCAATCTCTTTAAAGTTCACGTGAAGATTACGATAGAAAACGTCAGAACCCGGCACAGAAGCAATCTTTGCAGGCAAGGTATCGTCCTTCTTCTCTACGAGCTGGTCCCTGGCTTCCCGCATCTTTTTCAATGCTTCAACGTCAGCGATCTTCCCCATGCGCATCTCCGCTAGAATCTTTTGAATTTTGTCTGAGAACCGATGGTAAAACTCGGGATCTGTATGAGCCTTTTCTGTAATAGTGCGCTGCATCTGCGCCGCAATCGCTTCCGCCTTTGATTTATTCGATCCAAGCTCATCCAAAGCCTGATTGAATGCAGCTTTATCGTTTATATTGATCTGGCCTGTGAGCATTTCTACTTTCTCGGCATCGACATACTCATCCAAAATTTTCACGAGCTGCGTCTTGTACTCAGAAAGATCTTTCTTGTCAGCATATTTGAGCTGAGCCGAATGCCGTAGCTCTGCGTAACGCTTAAGCTCTTTTTTATACATGTCCAAATGAGCGAATTTTTGTGCAAAATCATGAAGAGACAGACATTCATCAAGATTTTTTATGAAGGCACGGAACTCTTTATAGAACTGATCACGCTTCTGTTCATCGGCAAGGTACTGAATATAGCTCTCACTATCCTTTTTGTTCTCTACCGGCTTAAAGAGAGTTTCTAGTGCGTCATAACTTTCTTCCAACTCCTCAATTTTCTGTGCCGTGTCGATCAATGCTCGTCGCACATCCTCTTTGTCATAACTCCCAAAGAGATCCATTGCCGTTTTGATATTCTGGGCATTCTCAGAGTAATCGATAATAAATCCCGATGTCTTGGGTCGCTTCGTATTTTCAAATAAACGGTTCACGCGGGCAATTGCCTGTAGCAGGTTATGGTCACGTAGATCCTTTGTGAGGTACAGAACAGTGTTTCTTGGGGCATCGAAGCCGGTTAGGAGCTTATCGACCACGATAAGCATTTCCACGCCGTCGGGATTCTCTTTGAAGCTTTCGATCACTTCTGTCTCATAACTCTCCAGCCTTTCGTAGTCTGCGGCAATTTTTTTCAAAAAATCGGTTACCTCTCTCTTGTGGTCATCGGTTTCCTCATCTTTTGCCTGCGTTTCTGAAATGACAACTGCCGAGTTAATCCTGCCACTCGCCGCAAAGATTTTTTGGAAGAGAATCGCAGAATATTTCGAGGGTGCGACGAGCTGTGCCTTGAGTCCCGTTCCTTTGAACTGATCGCAAAAATGATCCTCGATATCGTATGCGATCTCCGCAATACGATGGGGGTTGCTCTTGATTACTTTGCTATTGATGAATTTTTGCAATTCGCGAACCTCTGCTTGATTCAAACCCTCGGTTATCCGCTCCATGTGACGGTCAACCTTCTCCTCGTTCTGATTCATTTCTGTATAGCGACCGTCGTAAATAAGCGGCAGAATTACCCCATCCGTGAGAGCATCATCAATCGTATACTTATCGATGAAGCTGCCAAATTGGTTGTTGGACTTATCCTTTTTTAACAGTGGTGTTCCTGTAAATGCGATGAAACAAGCATTGGGGATTGTTCGACGCATCTCTGCATTGGCCATGCCACCCTGTGTGCGGTGAGCCTCATCGATAAGAACAAAGATATTTTTGTCTTCATCCGTAAAATCAGCTCTGTTTTTACCCGCGCTTTCAAACTTATGAACAAGGGACGTAATAACTGCAGGATTTTTCTCTTTGATAAGGCTGAGTAAGTGCTTGCCTGTACTGGCCTGTAACACCTCTTTTTTAAGATTGCAGTTACGGAACGTCTCGGAAATCTGACGATCCAAATCAATGCGGTCTGTAACGACAATGATTCGCGGATTGATCAAGTTTGGGTCTTCGATGAGAGCTTTCACAAAAAGAACCATGCTGAGTGACTTCCCTGACCCCTGTGTGTGCCACACAATGCCACCTTCTCGCTTGTTCCCATTCGTTCCAGGGATTTCGTGCTCTACGCGCTTCAGCATGCTGTAGAGGGCAAAGAATTGGGGGTAACGGGCTACCTTCTTCGTGCCAGCATCGAACAACACAAAATGGTGTGCGAGATCCAACAGACGCTCCGGTCGCAACAGGCCATACAGCCCCCGATCTTGTTCGGTGGTAAGACGCTTCAGCAATTGCTTATGATGCAGGGTCGCTCCGTTGAGGTCGCTACAGAGCTGTGTGTAGATCTCTTTAACAATTGGTTTTTGGATAAATTCCTGAATGGAAGCATCCAGCGCTTTCGGTTCAATGTTTTTCTCTTTCCATGCGGCATAGAACTTATTGGGAGTCCCGGTAGTTCCGTAGAGGCATTGCTGCATATTTGTGCCAATCAACAGCTGCGGATAGACAAAGAGCTTGGGGGCACGTTCTGGGCTTTGATTGCGGTTCATTTGGTCGATAGCTTCTTTCACGTCCGTTCCAGATTTCTTGTTTTCGATGATGGCAAAGGGAATACCATTCACAAAACACATGATATCAGGACGAATATTCTCCTGTTTCCCGTTCACCGGAAATTCCACCGTAACGTGGAACGCGTTCTTTTGAGGATTTGCAAAATCAACAAAGCGGAAGTTGTGCGAGCTTAATCTACCATCCACCATCTCTCGGATTGTCTTCCCTCCATTGGTCATCATCATGTGATAGACCTTCTTTGTGGTGTCCTGCTTGCCCTCCAAAGGCACGTTCTCCAACTCATCGATGGCATCGTAGATATTCTTGTCGCTGAATTTGTGCTCCTTGCCTTTGTGTTCAAATGAATTGATTTCCTTGAGCACCTCAAACGCCACGTCACGCAGGATGAATTTCCCATCATCGCCGCCACGTAGCCGCCGTACTTCACTACAAGGAAGATACATGTAGCCCATGTTCACGAGCAGTTCTACTGCTGGGAGTTGGCTTTGCCGTGCTTCATCAAAATTTGCTTCCATAGTTAGGATTTGGGAATAGGCATAGTCTCTGGCGTACGAATACGGCCTGTAATGAGGTGATTGAGGAGGTAAGTTTTCTGTTGCTTCAGCAACTCTAACTTTCGCTCTAAAAAGTAGATTTCCTTATCTGCAACCATAAGAGCCTTTGCGATAGCAGACTGCTCATCGATTGTTGGGCAAGGAACATTGCACTGAAAGAAATCTTTCACCGCAACATTCAAAAGTCCATTTCCCCGCACGCCCGAAGTAATAAGTGCTTTGAGTTGTTTTTCTAAAAGGCCATGAAGAAAATATTGCTTATAAAAATCACTATCCACTGTTCCTTTATTTTTAAAACTTATATACACAAAGGGTACAAGCCCTTCCGTTTCTTCAAATACATAAATACAGCCGTATGGATACGTAAGTGAATTTCCTTTGTTGTAAGAAAATTCTCCTTTTAGGAGATGCGTATATTTTTTCAAGCTACTTCCCGACATCACACGGCTGTATTTTTCTTCCTGAGTTTCGAATCCAATTTTCGATGATATCGAATAAGATTTTACAGAATCAGTGTTCTTCGTAGTCCTTCTGACATGCTCGAAAATATCTTCCATCTTCACTGTTGCCCATGGCTTATGAAACCCAGACAATCGAATTTTTCCAGTCAATAGACATTGCATTAGCTTATTTTTTACATTCTTCCTCAGGGCAATCATATGCTCGAATTTCTCAATGGCTTTGTTCCATGTTTCAAGTACGGCAACGATGCGCTCTTGCTCAGCAAGAGGGGGTAATACGATTTTTAAGTGCTTGAAGTACGGAAGGCCAATTGTTTTAATCGTGCTTCCCACAGCTATTCTTTCAAATTCAGCTTTCTCAGCCTGTAACCAGTGATAGAGAAAATGATTGTCCAAATTTGGACCGCATTGCCAAGCCATAAAATGCTGGCTTACAGCCATGGCCTCTTTCGTAATTGCACTTTTTCCTACGCCAGCATCTCTTGATAAAACGACGGTGCCTGCAGGGTGTAAAACAGCTGATGAATTTGCTATTCCTGCGGGCGTAATTCTTTCAACCGTATCGAGAATATACAAATTATCGAGACGATCAGAGTCTTTCAGTGAGATCCACTTGATGTCGCCATTCCAATACTCTGGTTTCTTTTTATTGGGCGTGTGGCCACTTCCACGTTTTGCAACGGTATCAAGTGCTACTTCTTGCCAATTTAGAGGAGGGTGGTTGGTCATGTTCTGGATACAACTGGCAATTCATAAGAAATCGTTTCTCGATCGAAAAGATGTATTTCCTTGGCCGGAAACAGCTCTTTCGCTTTTTTATAATCCCTATCTTTACTTTTTTCTTTACTCGAAATAAAAAGTGCATTAACTTGAGATGCATTAATTTGCTCGTAAATATGACTATCATTATCAGATAATGCACAGCCAATCATAACTACGGAGCCAGTTAATTGTGACAACTTCTGGTATCCATTATGCAAATATTCGTTTCCATGTATTTCTTCTTTTTTCCCATCACTCCGAAATACACAAATAATCTCTTCTTCATCGTTGTTTATTATTCTTGCCAATTTATCATACAAAGCTTCTTCACTCTTTTGTGTTATTTTCAGGATTTTATCCTTGTTTTGGTAAATGTGGAAAGCTCCATGGAGAAAGAATAAATTTTGGCTCACAGCATCTACATCTGTACTCCTATAAGTTGGCTCTGCATCACCCATGAGCTTTAAAAATCCATCGTTTATTGGCAATTCCTCTTCCTGATTTTCCTCTTTCCAGACCAGATTAACCGCCTTTTCTATGTTGGCATTCGTCCAGTTTTCTTCTTTGAAGTGCTCCTTCACAACAGTAGTGAAAGTTGACTTTGTGCACAGGCTCAAACTTTTTTGAGTATCGCTCTTATTTACATGAATATTTAGCAGCCCATTAGTTCTCGCCTCTTTAATTTTTGTGTAAATGTTGTTTTGTTCTTCGTCTAAATCATCCTCTATAAATTGTAGTGTCTGCTGAAACATAACAGTCTCCTTTTTGCTGTCTTCTTTTTTAAATTTCATGAGCAACAAGTATATAAACGGATCGTAATTTAGGGTGAAATAGTTACTAAAATTATTTAACAGGATGTATATACCCTTGTTTTTCTCCTGATAGACTCTGCTAATTTGAGAGGTGGCAAGGTGACTAGCCGCTTTCATAAAATCCAGTTTTATCTTGTTGCCAATGAACTTTGGCAAAAACCCCTCCTTTGTTCTTAAGCTTTCTTTAAGATTTCCTAATACTTTCTCCAAATCGTAGTCACAATCAGAAAATAAATGTTCTATCTCTTGATAGCCAGCATAGTCTGTCTTCATTTGCTCAAAAATGCTTTTATAATCAGTCTTTATCCCCAAAGAGGCATTAAAGCCATTGCCTAGAAGTAAGGCAGAATTTTTACCCGCCTGCCCAAGTGCCTCTTCGTATGTGAGAAGTGTACTAGTCATGCGCATGTTAAGAAATATTGAGAAGTTTCAAATACCCATCCATCTCTTTTTCCAGTCGCTTGATTTCCGGCTCTAGCTCTTTGAGCTCTTGTAGATTCGCAGAGATATCAATTTCTGCCTCTTCTTCAAAGGTATCTACGTACCGCGTGATATTCAGGTTGTAGTCGTTCTCCTCATTAGCAATCTCCTTGATTGGAACTAGGCGGGAGAATTTTGCGATTTCCTTGTGTCCTGCGTATGTACTGTAGATCTTTTCTGCATTCTCGGGACTTAAGCTGTTCTTGGCCTTCTCTGGCACAAATTCTTTACTTGCTTCAATAAAAAGAATGTCCCTTTTCTTTTCATTCTCGCCTCCCTTTTCGCGTGAACGATCGACGATCAAGATTGCTACGGGGATACCCGTGGTTTGGAAGAGTCCAGCCGGAAGGCCAATGACAGCATCAATAAGATTTTCTTCGATGAGTGCTTGGCGAATCTTTCCCTCGGTTCCACCACGGAACAGGGCACCATGGGGAACTATGACTGCGACACGTCCGGTCTTTGGTTTGGCGGTTTCCACCATGTGAAGAATAAAGGCAAAGTCGCCTTTCCCCTGCGGGGGGATGCCACGCAGGAAACGCTTGTACTGGTCGGATTCCGCATTCTCTGCGCCCCACTTTTTGAGGGAGAACGGCGGATTAGCTACTACAATATCGAATTTCATTAGCCGATCATTTTCGACAAGCAAAGGATTGTTTAATGAATCACCCCACTCGATACGCGCCGAGTCCTTGCCGTGTAGGAACATATTCATCCGCGCCAATTGATAGGTGCTACCGGTGGATTCCTGCCCGTAGAGGGCATAGTTCTTTGACCCCTGCTTCTCCACCTCTTCTCCAGTCATAAGAAGTAAGCCACCCGCACCGCAGGCAGGGTCACATATACGTGCGCCATCTTTGGGTTGAGCCAAGCGAGCCACAAGACGAGCAACTGACCGCACTGTGAAGAATTCTCCTGCCTTCTTGCCTGCGTCTGAACCGAAGCGCTCAATCAGGTACATGTACGCATCGCCGATTACATCATTGCCGTACTTCGTAAGATCGATGCTGTAAAAATCATGCATGAGGTGACGCAACATCTTGTTGCGCTGTTCTAGCTTCCCCAGTTTATTTTCGTCATTGAAGTCCACAGAAGTGAGAATTCCCTCCATCTTTGCCTTGTTGTGATCTTCGATCTTATGGAATGCTTTATTGATAATTTGGCCCAAATCGTCACTTTCGATTTTCGTGTATACCTCATCGAATGATGTCCCCGGCGGGAGATAGAAGCGGTCGAGTTTCATTTTTTCCTGAATGCGCGCCTCATCGCTACCGAACCGCTCGCGATATTCTTCATGCGTCTTTTTTGAGAGGTCACTGAGGTATTTATAAAAGAGCATCACCAGCACGTAGTCCTTGTATACGGCTGCATCGAGACTGGTTCGGGAGGAATCGGCAGCATCCCACAGTGTCCGATTGAGCTGATCCTGGGTGAGGGTGGACATACGATTTATTGGGAAATGAGAGAAGCAATGGTTTGATTTGCAATTTCAGTTTCCAAACGCGACTTCCGTTCATACAGGTCAGCACGCGTCACATAATTTTTCTGGATGTCGATTACCGTTTTTTGCACGGTAATGGTGGGAAGAGGAATGTGAAGATCCATCAAATTCTTTTTGGGTAAGGACTTGATAAGCGTTCCTCTGTTAATTCCCACCAGCAAAGTCTGTCCTGCCAACGAGTTCAGAAAAATTGTCAGGTATTCGGGCAGGCATTTCTTATGATTGGAAATACGGATGATGTAGAGGGACGATGCGGCAACAATGTTTTTTTGCTGGCCGTAGAACACTCCTGCCCTGAACGTGCCTCTGTTCGATAGCAGCACGTCATTCTTTTTTACGAAAGCATTAATCTTTGTACCCGCGAGGTCAGTCTGCAGGAAATTCTCGTCCTCCACCACTCCGTTAGATCGGACATTTTTGGCTTGAACTACAAAAAACTTCCCGTCCTCATTTTCAGCAATGGCATCGCGGAATGTGTGGCCGAGAATAACATCACCGATGTTTTTCAAATTCGCAATCACCGATGCAATCTAGCGGTCGTCTTATGAAAAGTCAACAGTAGGAGATTGGTGTGTATTAAAACTGATTATTTTGTGACATATAACCATTCTCAGAGTTCGGAATCACTCCCGCTAGCTCTTTGACGAATCCAAATTATAGGATCACAAACCGTTTCATATCTTGCGGCTTACCCAGCAGCTCTATGAGCGTATGCAGCGAATAATTGAGCTCTATGTATGTTTCTAGAATATCGGTTACATCTTGAGTAAAGAACGGAGGCGGTTCGGAATTAACCCTGAGTGCTCCACCATTTGGGACAAAAATATTCAAATTTTCGTCCTTGAGTATAGGGAATGGCTTAAATCTGCGGTATTCTCGGAGTTCGAACACTTTAATCCACCGAGCTTAATTTCAACTCCAAAGCTGCGCACATCTGAATTCATTTTGAGATAAATTTTGTTATTGCACTGATATTTTGCATCGTACAAGAAGCCTTATGCAGATGAAGCTGGCAGGTGCGATGATAATTCCATTTAAGAATACTTATGTCGGCAAAATAATCCCTGGGATAAAGGCTAATTGCGAATCCATAAAGAAGACGCCCATAACTTTCTCGAGTGCAATCAATGCCCTTCTAATCCGGTTATTTCCTAAAAAGTTAACGCTCCCACTTGGCAATGATGCCTCCGCCCTCCGTGATAAAGTAGCCAGTTCCATCACTATCCTTTGGCGCAAGCGGATCAACAAAAACTGAATGAAGATAGGTGCCTTCCAGCGGTTTTAACGTCGCCATTCCTTCACATGGAGAATCCCAATGTCGACAAATCTCTGCCTCCTTCACTCCACTGGAACCAATCTGAGCTATAGATGGAAATGTATAAGGAGATTCGACATTATCATACCATTCAGGATGCGCTTTGTAGTCAATTTCATACTGCTTAATTGCATTACTTATAGAAGCAACTGCCATCTGTCTTTCTGCATTTCTTGATTCTTTCGTGCCAAGCATCTTACCGTCGCCAGCACATGCAGCGAGCGAAAGAGCTATTGCAATAATTGAAAATCGAAGAATGGCTTTCATTCTCAAAGAGTAGACAGCTTCTTCATTAAGGTCAATGAGCTTTGAGCTACGCGAAGTATGCATTGAAACCCGAATTTCAAAAGTTCGAGGTTCATCCTGACAGCTCATTAACTGATTCCTCGTCACAGGATTAAGGTATCATTTTTTTCAAAATTGCCACCCAGTAGCGTTGTCAGGCATTCCAGCGAATATACCAGCTTCATTCTTCACGAAAACTTTTTTAACAAATTTTGCAGACAAATGAGCTGTTCCTGATTTAATTGTAAGCTTCGGAAAGAACTCTTGATAATTCCCGCCTTAACGACAGTGTTATGGCTTCTCGTATATTTGTGAGAAAGAATGGAAAATTTCTCCGAAAGAGGATTGATATATTTCATGTGACTTCCTTTTCCCTGACTTACATCTTTCTCCATGCCCAGTCCCAGCAGAAGCCGGTCTAATTCCGAAAATCGCATCTGCTCTATTTTAGAATCGGCAAAAATGTCATACATATCAAGTTCGCTGCTTGTATCGATATTTTCCTCGTCCTCTTTTGCTTCCATCGGCACCTGGGGAGATGACAGTTTTTCAACGGAAGCTTGAAATTCCACATAATCCTGAGAAGGATCAACTTTTTCGGGGCCAAGCGGACACTGCTTTTTATTTTGTAAAAGAGATTCAAGAATCGGACCATCCTCCTTGTCACATTTTACTGCAAAATCTGAATTTCCATGCGTGACGAAATACAGGTCTCTGAAGAGATGATTATTTTTCATAAGCAAGGGTTGCCCATTCACTATGCGCATGAGTTCGTGATGGACACCTGCAGCAACATTTTGAACCATTCCTTCCGCTCCGGCGGGCAGTTGATCGTATGACATGCCCGCAAATTCCGAAGCTTCGCTGATGCAAAGACGGTCGCCATTGAGCAAGGAAAACTGCGGGAGAATGTCTTGAATTTGAGCATGTTCTACATCCAATGCAAGACTTGCTGGAGTAGGAGCTTTCGTAAAAAACCCGTTTATATTTATTACTGTAATTTCCTTTTGAACCTGACCTTTGTTTAGCATCGAAAATAAATAATCACCTTCAGGCTTGTGAATGTCTAATAAGATAGAACCTTTCGGCATTTCCTCCGAAGAAATTCTTTGCTGCCCAAAGCTTTCACTTGCTTCCTTTAGAACCTTGCCTAAGCGAATATGAGACATCGCGTCCATTCCACTTCTTTTTAAGCAATTTTTTGCTCGATCAAATTCTTGCACAAGGCGTCTTGCTTCTACGGGAAGTGTGTACAACTTTACAAATTTTTTTGAATGGAGTTGCTCAATTGTATCATCTAGTCCGGGTAACGTTCGCATGAGTACACGCAGACATTTTGCCATAGTGGAATGTGAAATGCTTGATATGACAAAACTGGGAAATCCTATGAACGTAGTATCAAGATCTTTTATTTGTGTCATTTTATTAATTCGACGAATACTGCTTCTGCCTATGGCCACTATTGTTTCAAGGAGAAGAAAAGCCATGTCTTCCAAAGATTTATTTTGAAAGGCATGTGTGCGTGATAATGCTTCTAGAATATAACTTGTATTGTCTGAAACAGATGTTTGTACCTGATCTGCAAAAGGAGCAAGCAAAGATCGAATTGTACTCGCTTCCTTGCGTAACATATCGATCAAAATTTGCTGATTCGGACCCTCACAGTCATCTTTTCCATAGAGATGCGGCGCCTCATCCAGTGCAGTTTTCAGGACATCGTCTAACGCGGGTGCAATTGAATGAAGATGTTGCAAAAGATGAACACGAAAATTTGCAGGAAATCCAGGCTGGTATTTTTCTGATTGAATTTCTGAAATATTTTTTTTTAACAAACGGTCATCCCCTCCCTTGCCATCGCGAAGTATTTTTGACAGCAAGCCGATAGAGTCCGCTGTTTCTAGGATCATACTATGATGATACAAAGAAAAATGATTTGGTCAAGACATGCGCAATGCCCAATTAACTGCAGAATTTACAATACAATGCGAATTCAAAAGAAAAAATGGAGTGACCAAAGGCCTCTTCCTACCCGGAACTGGTCAGCACGCTGCCTACTTGATGTGTGCCTTCTGGAGTATAAAAAAAATACTCTTCCGCTACACTTCCCCCTACCCTTCTTCCCTTCTCTTTTTTATGAACAAACGTGCCGCTTCTATCATCGGATGGACCTGCGCTATTCTCGTAGCCGCTCTCAATATTTTCGCTGCTGTCATGAAATTCGTTCCTATCACTCCCGGTTCCCCGGCGGAAGAATTTGGTCGGAAGGTCGGGACGCTCGGTTTGGAATATCAACTGGGTGTTTTGGAAATCGCCATCACTGCGCTCTTTCTTATTCCGCGTACTTCGACGGTGGGATTTGTGCTCATGGTCGGCTATCTGGCCGGCGCTCTTGCTACCAATATCACGCATGGCTTCAGCACTATGGAGGTGTTGCCGCTCTACATCGCGCTCTTGCTGCTCACGGTCAGTGCATATTTCCGCAGCCCGGAATTGCTCAGCAGATTGCTTGGCCGCCCGATGCCGACGGACGCGTAAGCGAATTCTTGCTTTCGGAAAGACCGCGGCGACGCGGCCTTTTTTAGATTCCGATAATCGATGTTCCGTGCAAATGCTTGTTACGGACAGAAATGCTATGCTTGCAGCCATCTCTTCTCCCCCTCTGTTTTATGAAAAAGTTTTTTGCCACGAGTAGCGACTACGGTCTGCTCCTTCTGCGCGTCGGCGTGGGCGCTGCCATGCTGCCGTATGGTCTGACGAAATTGGGTCTCATCGAAGGCGGAACGTATGACGGAACGATCCAAGCCTTTGCGGGCATGGGTATCCCGGCGTTCATTGCTATTTTGGTGATGGCCGCGGAGAGCGTGGGCGCGATCAGTTTGATTCTTGGTTTCTGCACGCGCTTCTGCGCGGCTTCGCTTGCTGTCATCATGATCGGCGCCATCTATATCGTATATGGCATGGGCTACTTTACCGGTTATGTATCTCCGCTTTTGTTCCTGATCGCCTTGCTACCGCTGATCCTCAACGGTGGCGGCGCATGGTCCGTGGATGGGGAGATTGCGAAGAAACTTGCGTGATACAAAAAAGTTTTTCAAACGGACGGATGCCATCGCGACCGTCCGTCTTTTTTGATTATTTTGTTTCTTCTGTTTTACAAGACTGCAGTTCTTTGTGAGGAAGGAGGCAGGATTATCGCAAAAGCTCGACCGAGAAGAAATAGATATTTCGGGAGGAAAAACAATCTTTTCATTGCTACACTGTTCGTCTGATGCTCCCATCCATCCACATCACCGCGTGTTATGCGTTTTTTCCACTGGGAGAAGAGCAGCTTTCGCAGATGCAGAACGGACTGCGCGTCTTTGGACAAGAGCGCGACATGCGCGGACTCGTATTGCTGGCTTCAGAGGGAATCAACGGCACTGTCTCGGGAAACGCCGATGCCATCCGCGAATGGAAAGCGCATCTCACGATGCTCTTCGGGGAAATCGTCTTTAAGGACAGTGAAGCGGAAAAAACGGTCTTCCGCCGTTGGTCCGTCAAATTGAAGCCGGAGATTGTCGGACTTAAGCGGCCCGATTTGCAGCCGGAGGGCAGACACAAACATCTTTCGCCGAAGGAATGGCAGAAAGTTCTGGAACACGAGGATGTGGTGATGATTGATGCGCGCAATGATTATGAAACCGAGATCGGCATCTTCCGTAATGCGATCGATCCGAAGATTCAAACATTTCAAGAATTTCCCGATGCGGTGCGTTCCATGAATCTCCCGAAGGAGAAAAAAGTGCTGCTGTACTGCACGGGTGGTATCCGCTGCGAAAAAGCTTTGCTGGCCATGGAGGAAGAAGGATATGAAAACGTCTATCAGCTGGAAGGTGGCATTCTTGCTTACCTTCAGCAATTTCCAGATCGTGATTTTACTGGCGAGTGCTTCGTCTTTGACAAGCGCGTGTCCCTCGATCAGCGCCTGCGTCCATCGCAGATTTACGGACTCTGTCCGCACTGCGGGGATCCGGGTGCATTGGAAACGCAGTGTCCCGCCTGTGGCGTCACCAAAAAAGTGTGTGTGACGTGCGCGAAAGAACTACCCGGGCGCGCGTGTTCCAAACGTTGTGCGGGAGAGATGAGACAAAAGACGGCTTCGAAAGCGTGAAGAGGTTCTGCTACAGTCTTTTCATGGACGATCAGAAAGCTCTCGCGCAACAGCTATTTCATCCTGATGGCGATGTGGGGCGGGAAGTGGGTGTAAAAATGGCGGAATGGAACGCGCCCGCGAATGCTTTTGTTATCGATTGCTTGGATATTCAGCCTGCCGATCATGTATTGGAAATCGGCTTTGGACCGGGCGAAGCGTTGGCGGAAGTGGCACGACTGACACCGCAAGGATTCGTCGCGGGTATCGATCATTCGGAGACGATGATGAAGATGGCTGAAGAAAGAAACACACGCGCGATCATTCAGGATAAAATCGAGCTGACGTTGGGCGATGCCTCATCAATGCCATTCGCGGACGACAGTTTTCATAAAATCTTTGCGGTGAATGTGGCGCATTTTTGGAAAGATCCTTTGGTCGAGCTGGGCGAGTGCCGACGCCTACTGAAAGTCGGCGGACGTCTTGCGTTGTTTCTCGTCCGACCTCCGATGTATCCGGCCGCCTTCTCTCAGTCCGGCCTATTTTTTCCAAGAGAGCCGGATACTCTGGAGCAATTTCTCCGGGAAGCGGGATTGCAAAATGTATCGAAAATCGCGAAGGTTTTCCCTTTTGGAGAGGGTTTTTGTGTTACGGGTGAAAAATAGTGAAATAGCTGTATTTATGCTATAATATATTATTGTCTGCACTTCGCAGACATTTGCAACCTTAGGAGGACTGCCATGTTCTGTTCTTTGAAAGAGTTCTTCTGGAACGTTCTTCGGTTCTGCGTAGATTTTAACTACGCAACCGAGGTAGCCGCAGGGAACTTTTACGAGACGCGCCTCTAGGGGCGCTCAGTTGTATGGCAGCTCCGGCTGCAGAAACGGGAACCGCAAGGTTCCCGTTATTTTTTCTGCCATTCGCCGCTTATGTCATTGGATGCGCGCACAAAAGAAAGGAAATAATTGTCTCGACCGTACAGAAGACTATCGAGAAGTTGTCCGAACTTCTTTTGCCTTTCTCGCGTGCTCATTCCCGAAGAATCTGCTAGGCTGTCGCCCCGTCTTTCTTTCCATTCATGCTGTCAAAAAACAGTCCGCTCGCCGCTATCTTGCTCACGATTTTCCTCGACTTGTTAGGAATCGGCATTTTGATTCCGGTCATTCCGCAGCTGCTCGCCAATCCCGCGTCGCCGGAATTTTTGCTTCCGGAAGGCATGACCATTGATCAGGGTTATATCATGTTGGGATTGCTCTTGGCGTCGTATCCGCTGGCGCAATTTTTTGCCGCGCCAATTCTCGGTCAATTGTCGGACCGCTTCGGACGACGTCCCGTCTTGATTATTTCGCTGATCGGTACGGCCATCGGCTATGCATTCTTCGCTGTTGGCATTCTGCTGCAGAGCATTCCAATTCTCTTTGCTGCCCGCATTTTGGACGGTATCACGGGCGGCAATCTCTCGGTCGCGCAAGCCGCCGTGGCGGACGTGACGACGCCGGAAAATAGGTCCAAGAATTTCGGCTTTATCGGCGCCGCGTTTGGACTTGGCTTTGTGCTTGGCCCGTTCATTGGTGGAAAATTGGCGGATGCGTCCTTGGTATCGTGGTTCAACGCGGCGACGCCATTCTGGTTTGCTGCGATCCTCAGTATCATCAACGTCATCTGCATTATCTTCCTTTTGAAGGAGACGAATCAACATCGGACCAATCAGCCACTCCGGTGGAATCAATCGATTCATGACATTGTGAAAGCGTTTTCCATGGAGAAGCTTCGGTCACTCTTCCTTGTCGGATTTTTGTACCAGACGGGATTTTCCTTTTTCGTGGCGTTTTTCAGTGTGTTCCTGATCGCACGGTATCAATTCAAAGAGTCGGAGATCGGAAATCTTTTTGCCTACGTCGGCATTTGGATCGCCATCACCCAGGCGGGCCTCACGCCCAGAGTCGCGAAGTTTTGGGATGAACGGAAAGTGTTGTCTTTTTCCTTCATGGGTACCGGCTTCGCGGTGCTTCTCTATTTACTCCCGGGTCCATGGACGATCATGCTTGTGACAGTTCCGCTGTTCGCAGTCGTCAACGGCCTCACGCAGGCAAACTATATGGGACTCCTCAGCCGCAGCGCCGGCGCGGAGGTGCAGGGAGAAATTCTCGGGCTCAATACGAGCGTCGCTGCTCTTTCGCAGGCGCTGCCGCCGATTGTTTCGGGATTCATCGCGGCCAACACGTTTCCCGAAGCGCCCATCATCGTCGCGGGAGTCATTATGATCTTGGCAGGCGCAGTATTTGTGATGATGGAATGGAGAAAGGCAGTGTGAGCGTTGATCGTTTTGATCGGCCGTTTTCCTCTGACTCCGGTTTCACTGCTAGAATAATTCTATGCGCTGCCTTTTCTCTCTGTTTGTTGTTTTGTTCCTCACCGCTTGCGTTCCTGCAAAAACGCTCGCTCCATTTGTTTCCAATCAAGCGTCTTCGCCGCAGGGTGGATCATGGCGGACGTTTGCGAAGCCGGATGCGGCAATACTGCGGAAATCACTGACACCGATTCAGTTTGAGGTGACACAGCAAGACGGCACGGAGCCGCCGTTCCATAATACTTACTGGCATACCGAGGAAGAAGGTTTATACGTCGACGTCGTCTCGGGCGAGCCGCTCTTTTCTTCGGCTGACAAATACGATTCCGGCACCGGTTGGCCGAGTTTTACGAAACCTCTGGTGCCCGAAAATATCATCGAGCATACCGATGTTTCTCTTTTGGAGACGCGCACGGAAGTGCGAAGTAAGCATGCGGATTCGCATCTGGGTCATGTCTTTGATGACGGTCCCGCGCCTTTGGGTCTGCGCTATTGCATGAACTCCGCGGCACTGCGTTTTATTTCGACGGAGAATTTGGAAGAAGAGGGATACGGAGAGTACGCGCATGTATTCGCGCGCTGATTACCACCTTTCTTCAGAGAGCGAGAACGACAGTGAGGACATATTTTTTATAGTGCATCGGGGAAAATCTGAGCATATCTCCGCTACTGCAAAAGACAAACTCACATTTTCAGCCCCCAAAATTTCCCATGAAGCCAAGAAGGACCTATGCCGCCTTCGCGCCGGGCACATACCCTTGCTCAAAGTATTCTTGCTCGTTGCCCACCTCGTCCACGTCTCTGCGCCTGCCGGTTAAAATGCTCTGCGCAGCGAGGATGCCCATTTCCAGTGAGTGGTCTTGGTTCGTGTAGCGGAAACGTCCGGGACGTCCCACAGCAAAGAAATTATCAAAAGCATCGAGCCAATGGAGGACTGTTTTGGCGCGATTCGCATACTCAAAATCGTAGAGTGGATAGACATGGGGGATTTTGAAGTGATGCAGCGAGCCGACGTCCTCACGATGCAATAGATTCATCTTTTCCAGGAAAGGAATCGATTGCGCGAAGAGCTCTTCCTTTGATGCGTTCCATATGGCGTCGCCCTCAAAGCAGAAAAATTCGATGAAGAGCGATGTCTTGCCCGGGGGACACATGTCCGTACTGAAATTTTTCATCTCGCTGATGCGTCCGAAAGGAATGTTTTTATCCGGGAAATATACCCAGTTATCCGCCGTCAGTCGCTCCTTATTCACGGTCAGGAAGAGATACACCTGTGAGCGGAAGCGCAGGCCTTTGGCTGCATCCATTACTTCAGAGGGCGGGGCGGGCGTGAAGAGTGCCGGGGAAACCGTGAGCGGCACGGAGCTCACGACCGCTTTTGGATGAAACGTCCTGTGGCCGTGCGGCGTACGAACAATCACTTCAGTGACATGTTTTCCATCGTGCACGATGGATTCCGGCTCGGAAGACATCAGCATTTCACTGCCTTTTTCTTCGATGCGCTGCCGGATCGTTTCGTAGATGAGGCCGCAACCTTTGGAGGGATAATAAAAGGTATCGACAAGCGACTTTGGTCCGCCTTTTCCCGAGATCGCTTTTTTGAGGGTGGCCCAGACGCTGAGGCCGCCGATGCGTTGCGTGGCCCAATCGACGTTGATCTCGTTGCAGGGAATGCCCCAGATTTTTTCGGTGTAGTTCAGCATGTTGAATTCCGCCAAGCTGCGTCCGAAGTTCGCAACGGCATAATCCTCAAAGGTGCGGATCTTGCGTGGAATTGTTTTGGAGCGAATTTTCTCGATACCAAAATCCTTCATCATTTGTACCGCTTTCAACAAGCCGATCTGGGAGAGCACATTTCCCAGTTTCACCGGATAGAAATAAAATTTCCCGTCGATGACAAAGCGCGTGAGGCGCGGTACTTTCATCCACTCTTCGCCCAGTAAATCTTCAATGAAATCATACAGATATCGGTTTTTACTGTAGAAGCGATGTGGTCCTATATCCGTGCGGTATGTTCCGTCTTTTTCCTCAAACGTCAGCGTCCGTGCCAGTCCTCCCACTGCCGCGGACTTTTCAACGACGGTCACCTGCCGTCCGGCACGCACAAGCTCCATTGCTGCAGCCATGCCGGCTGGACCGGCGCCGAGAATAAGAACGTCGCAGGATTGAGACGACATAGATGCAGTGTAGCAAGATCATCCGGTTCACTACTAGGTGGAAATTGTCCTCAGGCGGCAAGTAGGGCCGCTTTTAGCAAGTCACTGAGAAAATGGGTTTTTCTGTTACGCGAAAGCGACGGTGATGCTGAGATACAATGCGGGTCGTACGATGATGCGAATCCTGTGAAAGCCGATAGCATCGGAAAAGTTGATGATGCTATGACGATTTAAGCAAGAAGTTCTTCTTCCGATTCTTTCTTCGTTGCGAGGCGGAGCGTGAAGGAGACGGTCGTGCCTTTTCCTTCGCGACTGACGATAGACATGCGGCCACCGTGTTTTTCGATGATGCCTTTGACGATGAAGAGTCCCATGCCATTACCGACCGGTTTGTACTTGGAAGCGTTTCTTGCGCGGAAGAATTTTTCCGTGACGCGATGCATATCATCTTCCGGAATGCCGTAGCCTTGATCGGATACATCGACTTGGCACATGTTCTTGCGTTTCCCCACCTGTACCGTGATCACCGTATTTGCAGGGGAAAAACTGATAGCGTTATCGATCACTTCCTTCACGACATCGAAGAATTGCTGACTGTCCACTTTCACCGGTCCGATGCTGTCATCGTAGAGCACGCGGATTTGAAGACATTGCGTCTTGAGTCGCGGAGTCACTTCCTGCACCGCGCGTAGAATGATGTGCTTGAGCGATCCTAGGACCTGCTCCTCCAGCTTTACTTGTCCCAGGCCCACTTTTGTCGCGTTGCTGAGCGCTTTTACGATGCCGTCCAAACGGTTAACGGCGTCGCCGACCTGCTCCACCACGGCTTCTTTCTCTATGGTTTCGCTGATTTCAGGATCTTTCACCAGTTCCAGCCACCATCGAAACGTCGCAAGCGGCGCTCCAAGTTGGTGCGTAGCCAATTCCATAAGCGCAAGGCGTTCCGCATCCATTTGCTTTTCCATGCTTATATTTTTCTTGCGTAAGATGACGCTGGCGCTTTGAATCAGGAAGAGTCCGAGTACCATTATACCCGCCATCAAAAGGAAAACGCGCGCGGAGAAAATTGTCCACTGCTGAATATGAGCATCGGCACCGAGCAACATTTCAATTTCTCCTTTGCTATTGCGCATCGGTGCGTAGGCAAATATCAGACTGCCTGACTGGAAAACGGCAACATGCTCTTTGAGTGTTCCTTTTTGAAATGCATCGGAGAGCATCATCGGAAAGTTATCGCGAAGATAGGGTGTGCCCAGCATCGGAGGTTCCTCACTCGGATCGATTTTTCCATCGACATTGATGTCCAGCACGTCGCCCGTGTCGAATGTGTTTGTGGAAGCAATGTATTTCCAACCGGCCAGATTATTGCTGCGCTGGAGAATATACACAGACCGTGCTTTCGGCATCATTTTCCGCGCCCATTTTAATTGCACGACCAGACTATGATAAGGCGTACCGATTGTTAGCTCCGGTTGAATGGCAGCGATCTTCTCCACAGGGAATGCCGTGGCTGCAAATTGCGTTGCAGTTCGGACAGAATCCTCGGTCATCGCTTGGCGGAGATGAGTGCCGAGCGTGTAGATAAGAGTTCCACATAAAAGGGTGCCGCTCATGAGGAACACAGGCACCAGGATTAAATGCACCATTTTTCTGAGATTGAGCGCGGTGAGTGGATTATCAATAATCGGCATGGTGTGTGTTTCTCTTGATTATATCAAAAATCCGTCATTCTGACCAGAGCTTGGCGAATGACGGAAGTGGTTTATCCTTGCGAAATTATCGGCTGTGGAGGGGGCGGACTGGCAGCGTACGAGGTCGAGTGGAAGTCGAGGATGGTTCCATCTTCCAGGGCTCTGCCAAGCCAAAACGTGCCTCACGGTAGCGCAGGCCGTAGAGCATGCGCGCTACATCGCGGCGTGTCAGAGCTTTGCCTGGATTCGTGAGTGTAGCAGGAATGCCGCCACGGTTACGAAGGTCAAAGATGTAGTTGTCGTACCAGTTTTCGCCACGTTGCATGGAGCGAGGAAACGCCAATCCGTAGCTTTTTACGAGAATTTTGGATGCTTCTGCCAGCGTGATCGCAGAGTTCGGACCGAACGTTCCGTCCGTATGTCCGCTCACGAGTCCAATCTTGAGGCCAACACAAGCCACCTGCGCGATAGGGTCCACACGTTTAATATCCTTGAAAAGCAGCGTATAGCTCAATCGACGTGGATTTGGCGCAATTTCCGCAAAACACATGTGCTTCACGTCCATCGGATAGAGGCGATTGACAATCATAGAGAGGAATTCGATTTTAGTGACCAGGACATCTGGCTGAGTCTTCCAGGTAGAAAATGGCTGTACGAAGCCGCGTTCCTCTAAATAAGCGAGCCAACGCGCATAGGCTTGATCTTCGGAAGGAGTGGCTGCAAAGCCGCTTTGAGCAGACATGCTGACGGACATCGTCAGAGTAACTAAAGCGAGGAGAATCTTTTTCATAGGAGAAATGGATGAATGAAAGGGCGGGAGAATAACATAACTGTCAAGAATGTACAATTTAGTTTTCATCACAAGACAATTTCTATCTGTATCGCGGTTAAGCGCGTAGAATCGCACATATGCGTCGGTTATTGGTCATTTTTCTCTTGCTCCCGGCAGTAGCTTTTGCGCAGGGGATAGCCATGCAGACGCCGGACACGCAGTGGCAGAGCGCACGAAGCGTATCCGTGGGACCCATGCACATGGTCAATGGATTGCCGCAATTATTCGTTCTGCGCAATTGGAAGGGCGCAGATCGGATCGTTCAGCTTCTGGGTGTTACGACAGATTCCTGGAGCCAGCCGCTTCGTGACGATGAAAACTATGTGATCTATACGAGCAACGATCCCGCACATCCTGTCATCGCAGTAACCTCGCTCGATCGCAGCGCTGAATTTTCGTTGCTGGCCTATGTGGAAATCGGCGTGTGGTTGGCGGCACTCATTGTACTTCGCATGCTCTGGTTTTTTCTGCGCGCTACGTCGCCTGCCCGCCTCGTCTCATTCGCCGGGATCGGATTAGCCGGAGGATTGATCATTGCTCTTTTGCTTCGGCCGTTCATCGAACCGTTTCTTCCGGCGTTCATGGGCCTTGCGATTCCGCCAATGGGAATGGTTTTGGGGGGAATATTCGGATCGATTGTCTCCACAAAAACGGAGTTCTCCCTTCCCGCCTGGATTTCTGCGCTGGTTGTTTGTCTCATCGGTTTCCTATCGTCTTATTTTTTCGATCCTCTCGCTCCGTTGCTCCTCGTTACAGCTGCGATTTTCGTAGCTGATGCAGGACGTCGCGCCTTGAAAAAAGTGGCGGAAGACGTGAGAGGGAGAGAACGTTTTGCTCCCCTGCAATTTCTTATGATCTCCCTCATGGGATACGGACTGGTTGCAATTGATGTGTGGGGACGATGGACGGGGAAATTTTAAGGGAGGAGTTGGGAGTAAGGGGTTAGGGGGGAGGCAACACATACACATCACACAAGACCACATCAGCTCTTCCACAGAGATCGCGCGTGCTGTTTGAGCGCGGTTCGAAAACCGCGCGAGTTCACGCGCGCTTAGTTTTCTTGGGCACTTCTTTGGCGCCCCAAAGAAGTGCCAACCCTTCATGGCTCCAATCCTCATTCTCCAAGAACGATTCCACTGCGGATGAGAAAGGAGATCAAAGGCGAACAAACGCTGTGCGGTATGGACGCTCCCTAAGTAAAAAGAGACGAAAAATTGCTCCCAATTTTGGAAATAAAATGTCAAACAATCAAAAAACTTCCAACTCTCACCCGACTTCATGAAACACTTCGCGCGGCTTGTGGCGGAACACCGCATAAAAAAGTCCCCAGGCGACAAAGGTTACAATGCTTGCGAGGAACATCGGGAGGTTGGAGCCGATAATGCTGATGAAGCCGGCGATGAGCGGAGGGATCGCCTGAGCGAGTGATTGGATCGATTGCTTAATGCCCATGATTTCGCCCTGCGATTCCTTGCCGGTCATGTTAGAGACTACGGCGGTACTGGTCGGTTCGGTCAGTCCCTGAAAGAGCGCTATGAACGGCATAAGCAGATACATGCCGAACGGAGTATCGGGAACAACCAACAATGGCAGCACAATGGCGAGTCCAAAGATGGAATAGGAGAGTATCAGTTCCGGCGAGAATCGAGCGGAAAGCGGCCGTAGAACCAAGCCCTGCACGATGGCGATGCATATTCCAACGAATCCGAAGAGCTCACCGATATTCACTTGGTTGAAATGAAATCTTTCAATCAAATAGACATTAAAAAATTGCGTGAAGAAATTGAAGCCGAGTGTGAGCAAAAAGATGACAAGCAAAATCGTGCGCATATGCTTCAGGTCAAACGCGCGATGAATATTGCGGAAGCCCGTGAGCAGGCTGACGGGCGTATTAATCTTCTTTGCAAGCGTTTCATTGAAAATCCAGAAGAAAAGAAGGATGTTTACAGATGTCAGTAGCGCAGCGAACCAAAAAGGAGTGGCGAGATTAAACCATGGAAGCACCATGGGATCCGCCAATTTCCCTCCCAGATACGGTCCTAAAATAAACCCGAGCCCAAAGGCCATGCCGATCAGGCCGAAGTTGCGGCTGCGACTCTTCTCATCGCTGATGTCCGCAATGGATGCGATGGCAATGCTGATGTTGCCGCCCGTGAATCCGTCGAGGGCGCGCGAGAGAAAGAGCAACGGAATATTCCGGTACACAATACCAAGCGCAAAGAGGATGTAGCCGATAACCGTACCGCATAGCGACAAGATCAAAATGGGTTTTCGTCCGCGTTGATCACTGAGTGCCCCCAGTAACGGCGCTCCAAAGAATTGTGCGAGTGGAAAGACTGCAATCAAAAAACCATACAAGATTTTTCTGATTTCCGGAGGAACCGATGCGGGAAAAATCGAGAGATTCGGATCCAGAAACACAATGGAGAGCGCCGGGATCGCGATGCCAAGACCGACAAGATCAATGAATACCGTCAGAAAGAGCGGTACCATGGAGCGATCAGTGGTTGATTTACGCGAAAAGAAAAACATGAGGGGGAGAGGATCGAACCCTTACTTCAGTGCGTGCTTCATCATCCAGTTTGCAGTTCCGACAATCATTGCGACGATGATCCAGCCCAGGATTCCTTCGATGCGAAAAACGACGAGAGCAGGATCAAGTCGTTCGGCAATGAAGAGCGTAATCCAAATAAAAACGCCGTTCGCCAGAATGACCGCAATGAGTGTTGCAAATAATTTCAAGGGAAATGTGATCAGCGCCAGCACCGGCCGGACCAGTATGTTCATCAGCGTGAGCAACGATCCGATCACCACATAAGCTCCAATACCTCCTTGTATAAAGACATACGGCGGCAAATACCACGCCATTAGCGCGACCAGGAGAATGTTAAAGACTGCGCGGAGAAACAAGCGCAGAGGAGCAGAAGGCTTTTTATCGTCACTCATGGAGGAAGTGTACAGGGGGAGGGAGAGGGAAGAAATGGATCTGTAAAAATGTAAGATTTAGCGCATTCCTTTTCCTCGATCGGAGGTTCCAGCGAAGGTAACCACAGGAGGACAAGTTCCAATGTAAAGCGCAGAGCGGAGAGCTCAGTGATTTGGAAATATTGATAGTATAGAGTTAATGAATATATGGGAGCGGCCACATATGGCCGCTCCCTAAGAGATAGTTATATACAATGTTTGGCTCTCCGCTCTGACCTCTCCGCTCTACATTGGAACTTGTCTTCCTCTTGGGAATTTTCCAAAAGGTTCAGAAAAATTCCTCTATTCCCTACATATACATCATCATTCTATTCCCTAGAAAAGAGATGTAACCTATTCCTTAGATCGAAGATTCCAGCGAAGGTGCCCACAGGAGGACAAGTTCCAATGTAAAGCGCAGAGCGGAGAGCGCAGTGATTTGGAAATATACATAGTATAGAGTTCATGAATATATGGGAGCGGCCATACGTGGCCGCTCCCTAAGAGATAGCTATATACAATGTTTGACTCTCTGCCCTGACTTCTCCGCTCTACATTGGAACTTGTCTTCCTCTTGGGAATTTTCCAAAAGGTTCAGAAAAATTCCCCTATTCCCTACATATACATCAACATTCTATTCCCTAGAAAAGAGATGTAACCTATTCCTTAGATCGAAGATTCCAGCGAAGGTGCCCACAGGAGGACAAGTTCCAATGTAAAGCGCAGAGCGGAGAGCGCAGTGTGTGGAAGTATTGATGGATGGAATCAATGACTTTAGGGGTTAATGATATTGGGTTAATGATTGTATAAAAAAATGCTCTCCGCTCTGTCCTTCCGCTCTACATTGGAACTTGTCCTCCTTCGCTCTCATGCACCACCTCTGTTCTCCAAAAAAGAATTCCATCAGTTTCAATTTTTATGTTTCCTCTTTAAGAAGATCGATATTTCTCCCCATTCTCCCACATCCACCCGGTGTTCTTCACCTTCGGGTGTTCCCCACACAATACTTGTTTCCTGCGCGATCAGGTCGCCGTGGGCTGAGAGAATGGTTTTGCAGGCATCATCAATGCCCACTTCCACGGTATCGCTGATATCGTAGCCAGCTTCTTTGCGCAGTTGCTGGATGGCACGGATAAGATCGCGGGCCGCACCTTCGGCTTGCAGTTCTTCGCTGACCGTTGTGTCCATGCTGATCACAATGCCATGATCGGAGGCGACATCTTCCGAGCCGGTGCCGCGGTAGACGAGGGACGCTTCCTCAGGCGTGAGAACTTCTTCCATGATGAGAATGCCGCCGTCCGGTCGGATCTCAAAGTCACCGCGTTTGCCCGCTTGGATCAGTTCTTGGACGCGTCCGCCCAGGCGGGGTCCTACTTTGCGCGCATCAACCAAAACGATTGCCTGCGCGAGTGAACCGGGATCATCAACCAGTTCCACTGTTTTTACATTCAATTCTTCCTCCAGGAGGCGGATTTCGGCGGAAGTGATAGGTGTTTCTTTTCGCAGAGACGCGGGAATCGCCACCAATGCTTTTGCCAATGGTTGGCGGATTTTGATCTTTTTCTCAGAGCGAATCTTGAGACCAAGGGAAACGACCGTACGCAGGAGCCGCGTTTTGCGCAGCATCAGTCGTTCTTCTTCCGTGAGTTCGCGACGTTTCGGCCAATCGGTGAGATGAATCGAGCCGTGTTCTTCGCCGACGAGATTTAAGTACATCGCGTCCGTGACGAAGGGGCAGAAGGGCGCAAGAAGTTGTGTGAGCGTGAGTAGTACATCGTAGAGCGTCGCGAGTGCGTCTCGTTGTTCTTGTTCATTGGTCATATTCAGTTCTTCCAGAGCGGATGCACCCGTGAGTGCGCTCTTTCCGGCGAAGCGGCGGCGCGACAGGCGCACATACCAGTTGGTGAGCGCGTCGATGCTGTCGTGCAGTTCCGCGCAGGTCGCAGAGAGATCATAGGATTCCAATTGATCGGTCATCCGATTCACCAGGTCCTGTGTTTCGGCAAGAATCCATTGATCCAGCGAATGCCGCGATGTCCTGCGCGATTCCGTTGGCGACCACTCCGCTGCGTTCGCGTACGTGACAAAGAATGCGTAGGTATTCCAGAGCGGCAGAATAACGCTGCGCAAAGCCTCTTCCACTCCTTTCTCCGTAAAGCGCATGTCCTCGCCGCGCACAGCGGGAGAACTCATCAGCATAAAACGGACTGCATCCGCGCCATGCTTTTCCACCACGACCAACGGTTCAGGATAATTTTTCAGGCGCTTGCTCATTTTTTTGCCGTCTTCAGCCAAGACAGTTCCATTGACGATGCAGTGTTGGAATGCAGGACTCTTGAAGAGTGCCGCGGATAACACCGTCAGCGTGTAAAACCATCCACGCGTCTGGTCGATTCCTTCGGCAATGAAATTTGCGGGGAAGCCCGGAGGAAGAGATAGCTCGGATCGTTGATCGTTGATCGTTGATCGTTGATCGTTTGCGAAGGGAAAGTGCGATTGTGCGTAGGGCATCGCTCCGCTTTCAAACCAACAGTCGAGCACATCAGGGATGCGCTCCAGCAGCGGGTGGAACTGCAGCGGAATCGGTTCGCCGTTTGGAACAAGTCTGGAACCCTTCGCGTAGGTGAGGTCTCCTGTGACGACGCGCAGTCCTTCGGTAACGCCACCGTGTGCGACGATCAGAATTTTCTTTCCGGCGTAGAGGCGAAGGAGTTCGCGATGCGCATCCTGCATGCGCTTCAAAAACTGCGAGAGTGTTTCTCCCTTCGGGGGTGAATGCGGCGAAAGAGCGATGCACGGTTCGGACTCGCGGCCATGCGGATAGCGCTCAAAATACGCATCGCGCGTCAATGAGCACCACTCGCCCAGACTTCGTTCTTTTAAGAGATCCATTGGTTCATCCAAAGGAATACCCAGAGCTTTGGAGAGAATTTCCGCGGATTCGTGTGCGCGCAAAAGCGGTGAGGATACGATGGCGTCGAATTTCTTGCCCTTCAATTTTTTTCCGAGCTCCTCCAGCTGGTTCCGGCCAGTCTCATTCAAAGGCAGATCGATTTCAGAACCCTGCAGCTTGTGGGCTTTGTTCCAATCGGTTTCTCCGTGACGGACCAGCAAAGCGTCGACGCTGTGTTTTTTTGAGGGTGCGCTGGCCCAGGCGATGTCATCGGTATTCTCCTTATGCAGATCCATCTCGCGCTCCGTGTCATGATCCCAAAAAAATTGTATGGGCTGCGCGAAAACGGGATAGGGTTGATGCGTGAGCTTGGTCGGCTCTTCGCCGTTGAAGAAATGCTTGATGGTTAGAAGGGGATCGGCGTGCGTCACGATGACGATGTGTTCGCCGCGATGTTTCTCCAGAATTTCTCGCAGAAAATCGGTGGTGCGCAATGCAACCTCCGCCCAATTTTCCATGCCCGGAAAGTGATAGATGCTCTCCACTTGTCCGCTTTGCAATTTGTGCGCGCGGCGCGCTTTCAAGAACGTGAGATCGGTAAAATCGATGGTTTTTCCTTCAAATTCCCCAAAGCGGATTTCGCGGATGCGCTCATCGGTCACGATAGGAGCCTTTGTTGTCTCTGCGATGTGCGAAGCCGTTTGTTGCGTGCGGGCCAACGGCGACGCATAAATGCGCGTGACTTTCTGTGATCCCAAAATTTCTCCAGCGGCCGCTGCTTGTGCTCGGCCCTGGTCCGTCAGATCCGTGCCAGGGAGCTCCCCTTGGTAGACTGGCCGCACGTTGCCAGCGCTTTCGCCATGACGCAGCACCGTCACTTTCGTGAAGCGCTCCGGGCGACGCATCATCAAATCATCCCGGCTGCCAATGACTTCCATCTCGCCGGTTACTCTGGAGCGCCAGATCGGGAGCGGCGTCCCCCAGTATCGCGTGCGGGAAATCGCCCAATCGCGTGCGTTCTCCAGCCATTTCCCAAAGCGTCCGTCACGGATGTGGGAGGGCACCCACTCGGTTTTGGCATTCGCATCAAGCATGTCATTTTTGATCTTCTCGACGGCCACAAACCAGGAACTGGTTGCGTAATTGATGAGCGGCGAATCACAGCGCCAGCAGTGGGGATAGCTGTGCTTGAATTTTTCCTCCCGGAACAGTGTTCCGTGCTGCTTCAAATACGCGGCTATCTTGAGATCCATTTTACTCGGGTCATCCTTTGGTTTCACTTCTTGCCCGGCAAAGTCAGTCACATCGTCGATACATTTCCCATCCATCCCAACATGCTGCAGAAGGGGATCGATCCCTTCGCGCTTTCCGATTGCGAAATCATCCTCCCCAAATCCTGGCGCGATGTGCACGACGCCGGTTCCGTCTTCCGTCGTCACAAAATCCCCCGCGACTATTTTGAATCCCTGATCACGATACTTTTTTTCGAAGTAGGGGAAGAGAGGTTCATACGTTTTACCAAGCAATTCTTTCGCAGACACTGCTTCCACAATGCCATAGGCCTGTCCTTTAAAGACATCTTCCGCTCGATCTTTGGCGAGAATGTAATTGATATTCACGTCATCCAAGAGCCGGACTTTGATGTATTCCACCGCAGGATTGATAGCGAGAAAAAGATTTCCAGGCAGCGTCCAAGGAGTGGTGGTCCATGCCAATACAAAATTCTCGTCTTGGATCTTTGTTTTTTCATCTTTGATTTTTTCCGGCACGAGTCGAAATTTCACATACGCCGAATGATCCGTGATGTCCTTGTATCCTTGCGTCACTTCAAAGTTGGAGAGTGGCGTCTGACAGCGCGGGCACACATGCATCGGCTTGTGACCTTCATAGATTAATTTTTTGTCGAAGAGCTGCTTGAACACCCACCAGATGCTTTCCATATAATCCGGGTCCATCGTTCGGTAATCCCAGTCCATATCCACAAAGCGACCCATCCGCTCCACCGTAATGCGCCATTCTTTGGAGTAGCGCTGCACGGCTTTGCGACAGAGATCATTGAACGCCTTCACGCCCATGTCCTCGATCTCCTTTTTGCTGGTGATGCCGTGCTCTTTCTCGATTTCATATTCCACGGGCAGTCCGTGACAATCCCAGCCAAAACGGCGTTGTACGCGCTTGCCCTGCATCGTCTGGTAGCGAGGGATAACATCCTTGATGGTCCCAGCAAGCAGGTGCCCATAGTGGGGAAGCCCGGTCGCGAAGGGTGGGCCATCAAAAAAATGAAACTCTTCCAGATCTTGCCGTTTCCCTGGTTCTCCGCCGCCCTTGAGCTTGCGCTGAAGATGCAGTGACCGCTTGAAAATGTCCTCTTCTCGCCAATACGAGAGAATACCGTGCTCCAGCGCCGGAAAGGATTGCTTGGGGTCGACGGGGTCGAACATGCGTTGAGTCTACGGAAGAAGCCCACCGAAGGGCAACCGGATGAGAAAAACGAGAAAAGTATATTTTCCCGCTTTTTGCTGATTGCAGCAAAGGATGCGGAGACGTAGAGTATTTTCCTTCTTTCCCTTTTTCATGAAGTCATTTCAGTACGCCGACGCAGCAGTGGAACAGGGGATCAACATTCGTTTTCGCGATCCAAAGCAGGCAGAGGTGATGGAAGTGCAAGATACTCTTGGAAAGATAGCTGATTGGATGGGCCATGATCTTCGAATGGAAGGACCTCCTCCCAAAGGATTTCTTATCAAAGAACTGACGGAGCAGCAGAGGAATTTGCTCAACGCGGTTCTTGGTCTCCAATACGCGCGACGAAATGCCGAGCAACAGGCAGAGCTTCGCAATGTTCCTTTGGTGGAAAGCGGGGAGCAAATGGTGGATTTGCGAGAGCATCTTCAGAGCGGATCGCAAGTATCATTCAGCGATAAGCCATTCCATGAAGCCTGTGGCAGCTACGCGAAAAAAAAACGTATTATGTGTGTCAGGCAGGAGGTGGCCACAAAATTGATGTTGGTCTGCCGGGCATTAAACGAAGTCCATATGTCTGCGCACATCGAGGATTGTTGGCGTCCGCCCGAAGTGCAACAAGGACTGCTTCTTCGGCGGCTCGTCGATGTCGCGCGTGCAAATCCGGACTGGAATTGGGAACAAGTGAAGATGGTTGCGATGAGTCTAACCGCCCCGTCGCCCGGATTAGCCGGTCATCAGGCGGGTGCCGCCGTGGATTGGCGCATCTATGATATTGATGGCAGAGATTTTCTTCCGCTTGGAAATGATTATCCGGAAGGCGGAGCACATTCATCTCTGGAATTTCCCTATCTCACCGCTCAGCAATGGCGGACGCGCACTCTTTTCGCATCGGTGATGCGTATGCAGGGTTTTCGCTTGCTTCTTACGGAAGATTGGCACGCTTCTCATGGAGATCGTGGCATGGGGGCGGACGGTGCACTCACGCGAAAAGCGCACTTTGGACCCCTTCAATCTTTTAATGTTCAAACGGAGGAAGTACTTGCGTATGAGCCTCAGGAACGGGAAATACCTTATTTTACGGATGACGAGGTGCAGGAGCTCATCCTGCGAGCGCGTTTGCCCGGCGGCGGGAGGGGAAAGTTTGCAAGCAAACCCACTGAAATCTACGCTTGGTTTTGGCATAAAAAGAGTGAAAAGAAAGCGGATTGATGGAAAGATTTTTCTTTCAGAAAAAATGTCACTATATTTGACAAATAGCTAAGTACTGCGTAAATTATGAACACTATGGTTCTGCGAGAAAGTATTGTTGGCGATTCTGTTATGGATGGTGAACGTATGGTAAGCATCGGAGGCTCAGAGGAGACCGATACTGTTGCTGCGCAAGCCGATGTGGACTCGGGCGTTCGTATCCGCAAGCTTATAGCTACCGATATGTTTGTTGCAGGTATTTCTCGGGAGGTATACCTGGAGATAAAGCGGCAAATTGAGACGAACCTAAATTCAGGGCATCCAGAGATAAATTTGCAAGGCCGCTTGATGGCCGAGTATCTTCATGAAGAGCTAGAAGCCCTCACGAAAGACCTCACAAGAGCTATGACTAGCGAAGGACTAGTGCAGCTTGATTTAATCTTGAACAAAATTAAAAATAGTGTCAAAATAGAAGAGGCTGCTTGAGCACTTGGAAGGTTTCTACGCATTCTTCCGTGCTTTCTAGTGAATGTCTCTAGTATGCTATATGAATGTATTTTGACCATGATTGAACTTCCGAAGCACACCGGCTCCAGTAAAGGAATTGATGTTGTTCTCGACGAAGATGCTTTTAATGAATCTTTTCAGAGAACTAAGAGCCAGTGGTCTCCACATAGGCATTATCCTTTGCAGCCGCCACAGACGGAAATCGTACGCAACACTATTGCGCGTATGGTAGGTCATGACAATGCGGGAGCCTGGGTTGGGCGTGAGCAATATGACAAGGATTTGGAAGCGGTGGTGGCAATGAATAATTCACTCGTGCTTAGTCCCCATGATTTGGAGAACGCTCTCAAAGAGTCGAAGGCGGAAAACACGGATGTGAAAACTCTCAAGGATTACGCCGAGAATGGTTTTCATACCACAAATGTCACTCGTGCTTTGATACATAAATTATTGAAGAGAAAAACAAAGGGGTATTCCTTTCTGATGGAACATCAAGCCGACGGCTTGGCGACTCCCATTGCGTATCAATTCGGTTTTTCCGTTATTCCCTCCAGCGCCTACCGGAGTTTGTCGCTCAAGTCGTTGCCTGAACTTTCTGTTTTCACCGAAAATGTAGAAAGTACGATGAGCATCTGGAGAACGGGCGTTCTTCGCACAGTCAACAGCGTGCGGACCAAATTTGAAGAAATCGGCATAGGCATTCATCCGAATCTGGAGAACCAAATGCTACACAGGATCGGGATAGGACAAGCAACAAAGCTTGTTGTTGCGACTGCGGCGGAAGATTTGGACAAGATAGCGGTGCAATGCAATATCGGGACCGTCGTTCGTCCTAATAATCAGAAAGATATTCTCGTGCAGAATCTGGCGAGCCGGGGTTCCAATGAGGAAGTGTTTAATAAAACTGATTTTTCCCGCCTCTACACAGATCGCATCACGTCAGATAGTGGCATCCCTCTCGTAGAAATTTATTGGAGGTTGTATCGCAGTACACCGCAAGAGATGATTGCAAAATTGAAAAAAAACGATAGCGGCATCACCGTGAAAGGTTGGAATCTGGAGCGTTTGCAAAAATCGGGTCATCAACTTGCGGATGTCATTCGCAGAGATCCCTCGTCAAAATAATAAAACTCATTCCACTGCGACGATGCTTTTTCGCCATTGAAAGACGAGTAGTGTGACCAATGTGATGAAGATGACCGCATATAAGCTGAGAGGCAGCACGATAGAAAGAATCGCCGCTTCCAACAGCATAGCGAGAGGAACTTCCAAGAGGAAGTAATCCGTAAAGTGTTTGAAGCGTGTTGTCTTAAGCAGAGCGGAGTAACAGGCATGCGGAATGCAAACGCACACAAGTACATAGAAGATGCTCGGGATCGTAAGCTCATGCAGCAGCTGGCTGATAGGCTGGAAGAACAGCATGATTATTCCTGTTAATCCCAAGAGTAGTCCCATTTGGAAGAGGACATAGGGATAACGAATGTCGATGCGATGCTCCTGCAAAGTGCGTTCAAGCGATAGCGAATAGAACGTAAAAGAGAGTAAGGTCACCACGGAGAAACAGATGCCGAGAGCAATATATCCACTCGCTATAAGGAAAATACTCAATGCAATAAGCAGAGCCAGAAGAGTGAGTGCAGATACCATTTGTTTGCGGTCTTTTGCGGCCTTAAGCGAAATAAGAAGCGCATTGAAACGAAGGATGGTCAAGTGAACGGAGGGCGGCAAAAATGAAATCGAAAGATAGGTGACTGTGGAGTTGAAGGCGTTCCAAAAGGTTGCCGGGCCCACCAGCAGGGCAAGGCGCGGAATCGGAGAAAATTTTGTTTTTGTCATCTGGCGCCAGATCAGAAAGAAACCTGTGGTAAAAACGGAGAAAACCAAAAAGCGAATCGTCAGAAGAGACATAGTGGTCATGCCATTGATGATCAGCCATTTTGCCAAAACCGGATTCAATGACCAGAGAATGATGACCGTAGCGAGCAGAGTGATTTCCCGCTTTGAGCGAATAATGACTTCGATATTCTTTGCGCCGGCCAATTCCAAGTCGGCGCGGATTTTTTCCATGCGCCGAGGGGGCACCTTTAATTTTAATTGCATGAGGCGCTCATTCGGACCTGATCCCGCCAGATGGCGAAGGACCTGTATGGAACTCCAGTATGTTCGAAATATCCCATTAACTGATTCCATCGTTTCTTCATCGGACAGGTCCATCGTGCAGCTGATGAGATAGGGCAGTGCCTCCTCTACCTTCGAATTGGAAAATGATCCAAAGAGCGTGTCATATAACTCGCCGGTATCGATGCGGCCTTCTGCCAGGGCGATGAATGAATCGTCCAAGGAGAGAAATCCTTTTTTCTGCACCCGTTCATCCAAGCCTTTACTGTCAAATTCCTCCAAAAACCCTTTCTTCTTTTCGAGCATTAATTCTTGCAGCAGTTCCTTCCCGATAGATGCCCGTTTTTGCTCGGATTCGCTCGCCAAAGCAGATCGGGTAAGAGCCATCGCGTATCCAGTTTGGATCCAGCGGAACCATTCACGATGGACCGTCGGTTTATCGGAGAAGGATGCATTGAGCGTCACTGCATGGGTAAGCGGTGTATAGAAAGGGATTTCTTTTCCATCAACTTTGATAGACTCAACTGATAAAGCTGTGCTTTCAAACAAATAAAACGCCCCATCCAAAGCAGTCGCTCCTATTGGCAATTGGATTGTCTGATCATCCGGTCCGTGTACCACGATGGATTCGCCGAGGATATCGCTTTGCAAGCTCTGCCAAAAATCCTGGCTGCGGTCTTTGGTGTCGTCCGCGACGGAGTTGATCCGCTTGGTCCATGGAACCAGTTTTTCCAATTCTTGCCTCCTGTCCGGCTGGAAGCAAATCGTCGTGACGCCATTTTTCGCATATTCTTGCATTTCGCGTGTGCGGATTTTACAACGGATGCGTGTGCCGTCTTCCAGAATGATGGTGGTATGCAGGCCCCGATAGCCATTGATCATCGGGGAATTGATGAAGTCCTGGAAGGATGTTGTCTCGCGTCGCCAGGGTTCGTGAATCGCTCCCAGCACGCGATAACACATGTCACGGTCGCTGCAGACAAAAATCATCGTGGCGTTTGCCACTCCGGTTGCGGCGGAACCTCCGGCGTTCAATTGTGCGCGCAATTTTTGCCAAGATTTGAATTCGAAATGCACTTTTACTTTGTCCTGCAAATCAGGTTGTTGATCGATATACCCGGCCATTGTTTCTGAAATGCGCCTGCTGAGTTCTTTATTTTGTTCGAGTAATTCAATGAGCTTGGCGTAGAGCTCCGGCTCCAGGACGGAAAGACACATACCTTCCAGCTCATAGCGCAGATCCTGCATGCAGAGCCGATCTGCGATTTTTACATACACATCAAAAGTTTCACGCGCGAGCGTCGTTTGTTTTTCGGGAGATAAGAACCGGATCGTTTCCATGTTATGCAACCGGTCGAACAACTTAATGATCATGATGCGCAGATCCAGTTGCATCAGTCGGAAAATTTTACGGAGCGTTTCGATCTGGGTATCCAGGTTGGGCAGAAGTTCAAACTCGGCGGCGGTGAGTTTGGTCACGCCGTCGATGAGTGTCATCACGTCGCCGTTAAAATTCTTTCCAATCTCTTCCAGCGTTGCATCCGTATCTTCCACCGTGTCATGGAGGAGCGCCGCGATCAGCGTGTCTGCGTCCGCGCCTTGAAAAGCCAATCGAATCGTGATGGCGATCGGGTGCGTGAAATAGGGCTCTCCTGACTTGCGGAGCTGTCCCGCATGCAAGTGTGAGCCGAGCTCGAACGCCCGTTCCACGCGTGTTTGATCAGCGGGTGAGAGATGCCGGAGATAGCTCGAAAATTCTTTCCACTGCATCTGGATAAGAAAGTATACCCTTGGTTTTTGCTGTCTCCTACACGTTTTTGAGGGGGAAATGGGGGAAAGGACTCAGAAGATTCAGAGGACTCAAAGGACTCAGAAGAAGATAAGGAATTCTTTTTAATTCAGCTTCTTCCGAATAGTCTTCTGAAATCCTCTCCTCTGAATCTTCTGAGTCTTCTGAATCTTCTGAGTCTTTTTCATAGTTCTTCTCCCTCCCCCCGCTCAGTCAAAGAAAGCACATACGCCTGCACATTTGCGAAAATTTCTTTTGAGGGATCGAGGGCGGCCACTTCCTCTGCGGTGAACCATCGCATGTCGCTCCCTTCTTCCTGTTGCAGGATCAAGGTTTGCGATTCATCAAGCGGACGCGCGAGAAACAAGAAATCCATATGCTGATGGGCAGGTTCGCCGCGCGCTTTGCTTTCGGGAATATTTTCCAGGAGCATCGCGATCGGTTTTTTAAGCATGCCGCCTTCGGAAGGATTTTGTGCAAAAAGATCCGCCTGAGGATCGCCGATGATTTCCACGTCGAGCCCCGTCTCTTCTTTGCATTCGCGCTTTGCCGTTTCTTCCGGCGTCTCATCCGGGTCCACATGTCCGCCCGGCGGCATCCAGCGGCTGAGCCGTTTATGCCAGAGCAAGAGACAGCGATTACGACTGTCGAGGATAAAGGCGGTGGCGGTGAAGTGTTTCATGGAGGAGCAGAAGAGTCAGAGGATTTAGGAGAGTAGATTTATGGTATCATCTTTTCCTTAGGTTTTTTCTTCTCGTTCGCGATGACTCGGATTAACGACAATTCTCCCGTTTTGCGCATCGGTGACATGCTGCCGCACTTCGCGCTGCTGGCCACCGATGGTTCAGCGATCGATTCGCGGAAACATGCCGATGGCGTGCTCGTCGTCGTCTTCACCTGCAATCATTGTCCCTACGCGCAGGCCGTGGAACCGCGCTTGATCGAACTCGGCCGTGAAATTCAGGGGCAGGACGCCTACATGGTTTTGATCTCCAGCAATGACGAATCGACCTATCCGGCCGATTCATTTGAGTCGATGCGAACGCGTGCGCAGGAGAAGGGATACCCGTTTCCCTATTGCCAGGATACATCGCAGGAAGTCGCAAAGTCATTCGGTGCGCTCTGCACGCCGCACTGCTTTGTGTTCGATCATGGAATGCTTCGTTACAAAGGAAGGGTCGATGACAATTGGAAGGAGCCCGAAAAAGTGACGCAACAGAATCTCCGGGAGGCGGTGATGGCATTGATTGATGGCAAAGATCCTCCTGTCGCGGAAGCAAATGCGATTGGATGTTCGATTAAGTGGAAATAATACTGTGTCGGATATTAGGTTTGTTTTTGGCGCCCTGAAGAAGACAAGAGACTACAGACTACAGACGACAGAGGGACTATAAGACACAGACAACAGAATCGACCCATCTCTAGTCTGTTGTCTCTTGTCTCTTGTCTCTTGTCTCTTGTCTCTTGTCTCTTGTCTGTAGTCTCATAGACTCGATCACTTCTTCCCCTTCTTTTTGTTCAACATCTCCGCCAAGTATTCTCCCGTATAACTCGTCGTCACTTTTGCGACTTCCTCGGGGGTGCCTTTGGCGATGATCAGTCCTCCTCCGGAGCCGCCGTCCGGGCCGAGATCAACGATGTAGTCGACGGACTTCAGCACATCAAGATTATGTTCGATGACGAGAACGGTGTTGCCTTTCTCCACGAGGCGCTGCAGCACTTCCAGTAATTTACTGATGTCATCGAAGTGAAGGCCCGTGGTCGGTTCGTCCAGGATATAAAATGTCCTACCCGTGGCGCGCTTGGTCAGTTCGGTTGCCAGTTTCACGCGCTGCGCTTCTCCTCCCGAGAGCGTTGTGGCGCTCTGGCCGAGATGGATATACCCGAGGCCCACATCCTCCAACGTTTGGAGTTTGTTCTTGATGGATGGAACTGCACTGAGAAAGGTCAATGCTTCGGTGATGGTCATGTCCAACGCTTCCGCGATATTTTTTCCTTTGTAGGTGATTTCCAATGTTTCACGGTTGTAACGTTTGCCATGACAGACTTCGCAGGTCACGAAAACATCCGGAAGGAAATGCATTTCAATTCTTTTGAGTCCGTCTCCTTCGCATTCCTCGCAGCGGCCTCCCTTCACGTTGAAGCTGAAGCGGCCCGCTTTGTATCCGCGCAGTTTCGCTTCCGGAGTCGATGAAAAAATATCGCGAATGTCCGTAAAGACGCCGGTGTAGGTGGCGGGATTGCTGCGCGGCGTGCGGCCGATGGGGGATTGATCGATGACGATGGCCTTATCCAAATGCTGCAATCCTTGGATCGATCCCACGTCTTGGGCTTTGGTATGCGCTTTGTTGAGGAGGCGCTGGAGTTCGGGAGCGAGGATGCCGTGGATAAGACTCGACTTTCCGGAACCGGATACTCCCGAGATGCCGATAAACGTGCCGAGGGGCAGTTCCACGTCCACGTGTTGCAAATTGTGATGGTGCGCGTCTTTGATCTCCACAAATTTGCCGTTTCCTTTGCGGCGTGTCTTCGGGATTTCGATGCACTTTTTTCCGCTCAGGTACTGGCCGGTCACTGAGTTCGGATTCGCGATGAGCTCTTCCGGTGTTCCCTGCGCCACCACCGATCCGCCATGCTTTCCGGCACCCGGTCCGATCTCCAGCAAATAATCGGCGGCCCCAATGGTTTCCTCGTCATGTTCCACCACAATGACGGTGTTACCCAGATCGCGAAGCTGCACGAGCGTCTTAATCAGTTTCGCATTATCCCGCTGATGTAGCCCGATGCTCGGTTCATCCAGGACATAGAGGACGCCTTGCAGCGCAGAGCCGATCTGCGTCGCCAGACGAATGCGCTGAGCCTCTCCGCCGGAGAGCATTGCGGCAGAACGCGATAAGGTGAGATAGCGCAGCCCCACATTTTCCAAAAAGGAGAGTCGTGCAATGACTTCCGAAAGCACTTTCTTCACGATGGTGAATTCATAGGTAGTCAGCGCGAGTGACGAGCCCGAATCCGCAAGAAGGGATCGGAAAAAAGTTTCAGCATCGCTGATGCTCATGTCCGTTGCATCGACGATATTTTTTTCGCCCACGGTGACGCCGAGAATTTCTTTCTTCAAGCGGCGGCCGCCACAGGCGGTGCATGGAAGTTCCAACATATATTCTTCCACTTGCTGGCGGATGTAGCTGGAGTCCGTCTCCTGATGCCTTCGTTGCAGATTCGGGATGACTCCTTCGTAGTTGGTTTGGTAGGTGCCGCCGAATTTCATCGATTGGATTTGAATATGCAAGGGATGCGGATAGCCGTGCAAGACGGTCGTTCGCTGCTCTTCCGTAAGTTTTTCCCATGGCGTCCCCATGCTGAACTTCATTTCCTTTGTGAGCGCTTCCAGCAACTGTGACATGAAACCCGTGCGACTGGCGGACGTTGCCCACGGATGAATCGCGCCTTCCGCAATCGAGAGGCGGGGATTCGGGATGATCGCCGATTCGTCGACTTGCAGGATCGACCCCAGTCCATGACAGTTTTCGCATGCGCCATGCGGAGAGTTGAACGAGAAGCTGCGCGGTTCGATATCCGGGATATCCGATTCCGGATGATCCGGACAGACGAAGGATTCCGAGAAGCGCGTTTCGGTATTGGCGTCCGCATCAAGCACAACCAGCGATCTTTCGCCTTTTTTGAGCGCGAGTTCTACGGAGTCCGCGAGACGCGAACGGTTGGGATTCACTTCCCCCGATTTCACTTCCAGATCGCGGATGATCAAACGATCCACCACGATGTCGATGGAGTGGGCTTTCTTGGGATCCAATTGAATATCCTCATCCACCGTGACGATGGCTCCATCAATACGCATACGAACAAACCCCTCGCGACGAATCGCTTCGATTACTTTGACGTGTTCACCCTTGCGCCCGATTACGACCGGGGCGAGGAGGTACACTTTTTTACCATCCGGCATGTGCGCGATGGTGTCCACGATTTGACTGGTGGACTGCTTGCTCAGGATTTTTCCGCAAATACTGCAGTGCACACGACCGACTTTCGCCCAGAGCAAACGCATGTAGTCGTAAATTTCCGTGACGGTACCCACCGTCGAGCGGGGATTGCGCGGCGCGGTTTTCTGATCGATGGAAATAGCGGGAGACAGTCCTTCGATGGATTCCACCTCCGGTTTTTCCATCTGCGCGATAAATTGGCGCGCGTATGCCGAAAGACTTTCCACATAGCGGCGCTGACCCTCGGCAAAAATAGTATCAAAGGCGAGCGAAGATTTCCCCGAACCGGACAGTCCGGTTATAACCGTGAGCATGTTTCTGGGTATAGAAACATCGATGTTTTTCAGATTATGCATCTTGGCTCCTTTGACGATAATTCTGTCCATAAGGTTGGTGCCCGGGGCGGGCGAAATAAAGAAATATCAAAAACGCCCGCGGCGCGGCGCGAGCCAGAGCTCGTAGCGTAGCAATTTTAAAGCCTTCTGTCTAGGGTATAACGGGCCGTTTCTCTTTGCTCAATTGCAGAGAAGGAGGATTTACAAAAAAATTTCTACGCTATACTCCCTTGCCCATGTTTACCGGGATCATCGAAGCAACGGCAGGTATTCTAGCGACTTCCGCAAACGGACTGACGATTGAAAAACCGGCGACTTTTACGGATTGCAAGATCGGTTCCAGTATCTCCGTCAGCGGGGTCTGTCTGACCATCGTGCGGATGACCGATGAACGTATGCTCTTTGATGTCGTTCCCGCAACACTCAAGAAAACGATGCTCGGTTCGCTACAAACCGGAGATCGCGTGAATCTGGAGCGCGCACTTGCAGCCCATGGCCGCTTCGATGGGCATGTGGTGCAGGGACATGTGGAAGGGGTGGGAAGAATCGTTTCCCTTGCCGATGCGTCCATCCCCCCGCCCCTTCCTCCTGAGGAGGAAGGGGAGATGAAAAAAAGGGAGTTGGCTGGCCGTAATATCCGCTCTTTTGCTCGCCAAATGCGGGGTGAACCGACGGAGGCTGAAGAAATATTTTGGAAAGCGGTGCGATTTGATCGATTTGGGTATCGCTTCCGTCGTCAGTATCCAATGGGCGGACGTATACTCGATTTTTATTGTCCTGCTTTGAAACTTTGCATTGAAATAGATGGGGAATATCACGCTACCACCGTGGCTCAAGCTGAAGATCGTCTGAGAGAATCCTATCTTCGAGAAGAGCACGGACTCCGTTTCATTCGTTTTTCAAATAAAGAAGTGCTGACAAATCTGCCCGGTATCATCGACACTCTCCATACAG
>Ga0163152_10000727_pt1 | contig 54820 bp, 53 predicted proteins | sample OliLakLV19MP8IB2_FD_148635 | JGI IMG/M metagenome (GOLD analysis project Ga0163152, IMG submission 148635) | Freshwater microbial mat bacterial communities from Lake Vanda, McMurdo Dry Valleys, Antarctica - Oligotrophic Lake LV.19.MP8.IB-2 | ecosystem: Environmental > Aquatic > Freshwater >... | reverse complement strand
GGGGATGGCGGGCGGCACATGGACGCGCGCCCAGGCCTCGGCAAGCCTCAAGGCGGAATGGTCGCCGGAGAGTTTCATGGCGGATGCGCCCAGCGGCCTGACGTTTTCGTGGGCCGAGGCGGCCTATGGCGAGACCCGGATCGGCGCCGGAGCGCTGTCCTACCAGCCGACGGGCAGATTCGCAGAGCGGCGCGGCGACGTCGTTGAAGGCAGGGGCCGGATCGCCGAGTTGCGGTCGCCGGTCACCGGATCGAATTTCACGGCCGAAACGCGACTGGGCGCGACGGCGGTTTCATGGACCGCAGGCGATACCCTGAAACTGACATTCGACGCCGCGCCGACCATGCTGGACCTGCGGCGCGACGATCGCCCCATGCCCGTGTCGATCGCCGATATCAGGGGCACGGTGGAAATCGACCGGGGCTGGAAGGTCAAGGGGGCATTCTCGGGCGGCGCGCTGACGGCGGACCAGCTCGCCGTCTCGAACCTCGCCGGCGGGTTCGATCTGGCCGGGGCCGGCGACCGGCTGAGCGGCAAGCTGAGCGATGTGTCGCTGGTGATCGCCGATCCGCATCCGGAAGAAACCAGAATGTTCGAGGCGGCCCGGTTCGACGGGTCCGCCCGCCTGGAAGACAAGAGCGCCGATTTCTCAGGGGTTTTCGCGCTGGTTGAATCGGGCGTCCAGATCGCGACGGTCAAGGGGACGCATGATCTTGATGATGGCTCGGGCGCCCTGACATTCGAGCCGACGCCGCTGATCTTTCGGCCGCGCGTCTTCGAGCCAGCCGATCTTTCACCGCTTTTTCGGGGGCCGGCGAATGTGACGGGGCGGATCGACCTTTCGGGTGCGGCGACCTGGGATGGCGAGGGCTTGCGGACCAGCGCAACGGCGGAGCTGCGGCGGCTCGGGTTCGCCCTGGCGTCCGCCGGGGTTTTCGAGGGCGTATCGGGCCGAATCGAGGTTGCCGACCTCGTCGCCATGACGTCGGCCCCGGGCCAGACGATCACGATCGACAAGGTAACGCTTGGCATGCCCATCGAAAAAGGGGCGATCCGTTTCCAGCTGATCGGCTATGACGCGATCCGTCTCGAAGCGGCCGAATGGCCGTTCGCCGCGGGCGCCATCCGCGTACGGCCGGTCGATTTCGTGTTCGGGGCAGATGCGAACCGCATCGTGGCTGAAGCCGAGAACTGGGACCTGCCGACGCTGATCGAGCAGTTCAAAATTCCCGACATCAAGGTCAACGGCAAGGTGAGCGGTGAGTTTCCCGTGGTGTTCAGGACCGGTTCAGCGCGCGTGGACAATGCTTTGCTTCAGGCTTCGTCTCAGGGCGGGGTCATCCAGTACACGGGATCGACCGGGGACGCAGCCGCCCAGGCCGACCAGAACGCCAAGATGCTCTTCGAAGCGCTGCGGGACTTTCGGTACAAGGTGCTCAAATTGGGACTTGATGGAGATATTGCGGGAAAGATGGTGCTGTCGCTCACGCTGCAGGGCCGCAACCCCAAGGTGCTCGATGGCGCGCCATTCGATCTCAACATCTCGATCGACAGCGCGCTGATGGATCTGCTGAACACGACGTCGCGAGGAACCCCCGAGGTCAACGCGGTGATCGATGCGATCACGGGCGCGTGCAATTGACGAAGCGAGCGACCGGAGCAAGGGTCGAAAACCGGGCTGCCGACGCGGCCCAATACAAGGAGCGGCCGATGGCAGTTCGACAGACACCGGGAGCGGGGACGGCCAAGGCGTTCGCGTTGGGGGCGCTGGCGATCGCGGCGGCCTGCACGCCGACGGTGAGGATCGCCGCGCCGGACAAACCGATCACGATCAACCTCAACGTCAAGATCGATCAGGAAGTACGCATTCGCCTCGACAAGGAAATCGAGGACCTGATCGCCGACAATCCCGATGTGTTCTGAGCCGGGGAAAAGGGAGATTCGCATGAGCATGTTTCGCAGAATGTTGACGCTGGCCGCCGCCGTTTTCACAGCAGGCGCCCTCCTCAGCGCCCACGCGCAGGACGCGGCCCTCGAACAGGCCAAGGCGCAGGGCGTCGTCGGAGAAATGCACACCGGCTATCTGGGCGAGGTGTCCGGCAAGTCGGCTTCAGCTGATCTCAAGCGCCGGATCGACGAGACCAACGCCAAACGCCTCGCTGCCTACACCGAGACATCGGCCAAGACCGGAGAGCCCGTCGCCACGATCGCCGCGCTGACCGCCGAGAAGCTGATCGCCCGGGCGGGATCTGGCGAAGTCGTGATGCCAGGGTCGGGCGAGCCCTGGACCCAGAAACCATAACGTCAGGACAGCTCGCCGATAGTCTCATCTCGACACGGCACGCTCTCCCGAGCCCGTCAGGCGGTGTCGCCGCGTGACCATCGCGGGATGTTGCAGCGGCATATTTTCCCCGGACGCGCGCAGAGGCTGGCGCCGTGGTGTCGCAGAAGGCATAAGGCAGACCATTCGCGCTGGGGATTGAAATGGTCATGCGTGCGTTCTTGCGCGGTCTCGCCGCCGTGCCGTTGCTGCAGCCCATAACCCATTGGGTCTATCGGGCGCGGACCCGCGACCATGTCTACAATCGCCGGCATCCGATCGACGAGCGTCTGGGGATCGACACGGGCGGCCTCATTCCTGGTTTCCTGCTGGGCGAGGGCGGCAATTTTCGACCGACCGGCTATGGCGGATGCGTGCCGTCCACGGTGAGAACCGCGCTTGGAACGCTGACCGACCTCGACCGGGCCAGCTTTATCGACCTTGGCTGCGGTAAGGGCCGGGCCATGGCGGTGGCGCTGGAGTTTCCGTTCCGCGCCATCATCGGGCTCGAGATGAATGCCAGTCTTGTCGCAACGGCGCTGGCCAATGCGGCGATCGTCCGGCGCAGCCATCCCAACAGTCCAGAATGGCGCGTGCTGAGGGCCGACGCCACCGCCCCCGAGGCCCCTGAAGGCGATATCGTTTATTTTCTCGCCAACCCTTTCGGGCGCGGACCCATGGAACAGTTGCTGGCGCACATCCAGAAACAGATGGCGCCCGGGCGCCGCATCTTCGTGGTCTACGAGAATCCGGTCCAGGGTCTCGTGTTCGACAACGATCCCGGCTTCAGCCGCTGGTACGCCGCCCACCTGCCTTATGACGCCGACGAAATCGGCTTTGGTCCGGACGAGACGGAGTCGGTCGTGATCTGGGCGGCCGGGACCGCTACGCCATCTCCTCACAAGACAAGTGGGGTCATCGCCGTCAAGGACGAGGTGATGCGCGCCGAGGTGGAGGGGTAGGGCAGGAAACTTCCGGCCATTCGCGCGAATTCGGCTTGGGACGCGCGCGGCAAATCAGCTAGAGCCACCTCTCGTCCGTCTGGACGCAACAAGTTGCCCTACACTTTTGAGATAGAGCATCTTTCCTCGATCAAACTGATTCATTTTGATCGAAGGATGCTCTAGCCTGCACGCTCGGTTCGGCCGCTTTCGGGAGGAGATCGAGTGATGATGGACGCGTCGAAACTGGCGGCCTATGTGGCCTCGCGCATCTGCCACGACATGGCGTCTCCGCTCACGCCCCTCACCATGATGGAAGACACGCTGTTCACGCCCGGACTCGACGAGGCGACGCGCCGCAACAATGAACGCACGGTGCTCGAAGCCGTCGCCAAGATGCAGGCGAAAGTCATTCTGCTGCGCTTCGCCATGGGCGGGGAGGCGATCAATGACGACCTGTGCAGCGTCCCCGTCGCCGAGGACCGGCTGAAGAAATTCTTCGCCTCGGTGGGAAAGGCCGAGCTCGACTGGAATGTGGGAACCCAGCGCATCTCAAATCGCCAGATGCGGCTTCTGATGAACATGGCCCTCATCATGATGGATCCTGCGGCCAGGGGTGTTTGCCGGGTCGCGGCCCGGGAAGCCGACAACGAACTTCTCGTTACCGTCGATGCGGTGGGCCGCTTCTCGCCGATCAAGCCGCAGGTGCTCGAAGCGCTCGAAGGCCGGGAGCCCGCCGACGGCTGGAATGGCGGCACGATCCAGCCTTACTTCGCGCGCGTCCTGGCCGACGAAATCGGCTTTGCGCTGGTGATGCATTCAGGGACCGGCCAATCGACCCTGACAGCGCGCGGACCGCTGGCGGACGTCTGAGTCCAGACGCCGGACATTGACCAAGTCTTCACGATTTGCAGCGAAATCTTAACCCTCTGCGTGCTTCCTCGTCCTCAAAATCGAGAGGGTCGGCCATGAAACGCTGTCTGATCGTTGACGATTCCCGCGTGGTCCGGAAGGTCGCTCGCCGGATCATCGAGGATCTGCGCTTTGCAACCGACGAAGCTGCGGACGGTCAGCAGGCGCTGGACGCCTGCCGGAAAGCCATGCCCGACGCCGTTCTGCTCGACTGGAACATGCCAGTCATGAACGGCATCGACTTTCTTCGGGCGCTTCGGCGCGAGCCCGGCGGCGACCGGCCTGTTGTGGTTTTCTGCACGACTGAAAACGACATGGCCCACATCGCCGAGGCGATGCGTTCCGGCGCCAACGAATACATCATGAAGCCGTTCGACTCCGAGATCATCGAATCCAAATTCGCGGAAGTCGGCCTGGTCTAGAATCGGTGGACGGAGACGCCTCGTGAACAGCCAGGATTTCGAGTTTGTCTCCGGCCTCATCAAGAGGCGTGCAGGCATCGTGATGACGCCCGACAAGACCTATCTGCTCGAGAGCCGGCTCGCCCCGCTCGCGCGCAAGGAAGGGCTGCCGTCGATCGACGATCTCGTTCATGTCATCCGGTCGCGCCGCGAGGAGCGACTTATCGCGCAGGTAATCGACGTGCTGACGACCGGCGAGACGCATTTCTTTCGCGACAAGACGCCGTTCGAGCATCTCAGGGAGGCTGTGCTGCCGGCTCTCGCGGCGGCGCGGCGCGGCGGACGGATACGGCTCTGGAGCGCCGGCTGTTCGACGGGGCAGGAACCGTATTCGATCGCCATGATGCTAGACCAGCAGCCGATGCTGACCGGCGGCGTGCCCGTGGAAATCGTGGCGACAGACCTGTCGGACCGGGCGCTGGAGAAAGCGCGGGCAGGGCTTTACACCCAGTTCGAGGTTCAGCGCGGCCTGCCGATCCAGATGCTGATGCACTACTTCACCCAGCATGACGACCAGTGGCGGATCTCGGAACGCCTGCGGCTCCAGGTGACGTTCCGAAAGCTCAACCTGCTTGACGCCCTGAGCGCCGTCGGAAAGGTCGATATCGTTTTCTGCCGCAACGTGCTGACCTATTTCGACGCGGCGACGCGAAGCGACGTGCTCAACAAGATCGCCGAGCAAATGGCGCCTGGGGGCTATCTGGTGCTGGGCGCGACCGAGACTGTCGTCGGCCACAGCACGGCGTTCGAGGCCTCGCACGAACGCCGCGGCCTCTACAGGCTCGCGCAGAATGCCGCGCGGGCGGCCTAGACCAACCTCCGGTCGATCTGGAGCCAGCCGATCCTGATCGATCGAAGAACGTTGCTCTAGGTTCATTGGTGTAGAGACTGATTTCAGCGATCGACCTGATCCAGGTCTATAGCATCAGGCTCTAGGCGCGCGCGCGGCGCACGAGGACTTTTCCATGTTCGGACTTATCGGCAAGATGCGCTCGATGCCTGGCAGGCGCGGCGAACTGATCGCAATCCTCGCGGCCGGGACCCAATGCATGCCTGGCTGCATCAGCTATGTGGTCGCCGAGGACATTGGCGACGCCGACATGATCTGGATCACCGAAATCTGGGACAGCGAAGCCAGCCACAAGGGTTCATTGCAATTGCCGTCCGTGCGGGATGCGATCGCCAAGGGCCACCCGATGATCGCCGGCTTTGAGCTTCATGTGACGACCCGCCCTGTCGCCGGCATGCCAGAGGGGGGAGTGTCATGGAACTGAGCGAAACCGGGGCTAGCGTTTCGTGAAGAAGCCGGTTCAAAATCGGCGAAACAAAGGTACGCGTCCTTATGCAAGGGTCGCGAGCCTGGAGGGAGGTCTCAATGCATCGTTCGACGGGTCTGGCGGGGGTGATGCTGGCGGCTCTTGCGGGCTGGGGATGTTCCGGTCCTGACCGGGCGCCGGTCGAGTCCGCCGCAGCGCAAACCTGCAGTCTGGATGCGCCGAGCGCGGCGGACGCCGAAACGGGTCTCGCAGGGTGCGGGGCGCAATGGATCGACGCAAATGTGCGTCTCGACCAGGTCCAGGCGATTGGTTCGCACAACAGCTACAAGACGGCCATCCCCGAGGCGGAACTCGCCCTCATCGCCGAGCGCAACGCGAATTCGGCGCTGTCGCTGGATTATTCCCATCGGCCACTCGCCGAGCAGCTGGACAAGGGCGCGCGGCAATTCGAGTTCGACCCGTCGGACGATCCCGAGGGCGGGCTTTTCGCAGAGCCGCTGGCGCGCAAGATGCTGGCGGAGCGGGGCGTCGCCGTTCCCGATTATGATCTCTCGGTGATGAAACAGCCGGGGATCAAGGTGATCCACGCGGCGGACATCGACTACCGGTCGCACTGTCTGCTGTTCACCGACTGTCTCAAGCAGGTGAAGGACTGGTCGGACGCACACCCGGAACACTCGCCGATCCTGCTGATGATCAATCCGAAATCGTCCGGCATTTCCTGGCCCGGCGCCGCCAAGGTGCTGCCCTGGGGCCAGGAGGCGTATGAAAGGATGGACGCGGAAATCCGCAGCGTGCTGCCGGTCGAGAAGATCATCACCCCGGACGATGTGAGGGGCAAGTCGGCAACCCTGCGCGAGGCGGTGGTGAACGGCGGCTGGCCCAAGCTCGGCGAGGCGCGCGGGCGCGTAATCTTCGCGATCGACCTTTCGGCCAAAGCCACCGCGCCCTATGCGGAGGGTCATCCTTCGCTGGAGGGTCGGCTGGCTTTCATCAATACGGATCCCGAGGCGCCAGAGGCCGCCTACTTCACCATGAACGATCCCTTGAAGGATCAGGCGCTTATCCAGGAACGGGTCAGGCAGGGATTTCTGGTGCGCACGCGCGCCGACGCCGACACGCGCGAGGCGAGGGCGGGAGACCGCACGAGGCTGGAGGCGGCGCTGGCCTCGGGCGCGCAATACATCTCGACGGATTATCAGTGGGTGGAGGAGCGTTTCGGCACGGGCTATTCGGCAGCCCTACCTGACGGATCGACGGCCCGCTGCAATCCGGTAAGCGCGCCGTCCGGCTGTGGTTCCCAGCGCGTCGAGTAGCCGTCCAGCCGGGGGGCTTCGAGGTGCGGCAAACAGCCCAAGCCGAGGAGAAGCCGAGCATTCAGGGGCGCACTTGCTGGGCCGGTCGAAAAAGCCTAACTCCGCTGCCTCGTCCGTGTCCGGCAAGGTGAACTTTCGTTAAGGGCGCGCGTTGTATGGCTCTACATCTCAGGGTGGGGCGCATTTAGGAAGCAGAATGCCCAACAAGTGCGATGACGTCGCCCGTCTCAAACGGCTTGAACAGCGGCTCGACAGGCAGTTCTCGGTTCTCGGCGTCAAGTTCGGTCTCGACGGGATTGTGGGCCTTGTTCCAGTTGTGGGCGACGCCGTGACCGCCGCCTTCGGGCTCTATCTCGTGTTCGAGGCGCGCCGCCTCGGCGCCCGCCGCTGGACGATGGCGCGGATGATGTTGAACCTGGCGGTCGACGCCGGCGTAGGCGCGGTGCCGGTGCTGGGGGATGTCTTCGACGTGGCGTTCCGGTCGAACACCAAGAACGTGCGCCTGCTGATCGCCGATCTGGAACGGCGCGCGGGCGAGTTGCGGGAAGTCAACCGCGAGGCGATCCGGGCGGCCTAGGCGCCTTGCGGTTCAGCCGCGCCCAATACTGCACCCGTCCCGGGAAGAAAAATGGGCGTGATGGGGCCCGAGCTTGACGTGTGCGGGCTGCCCCGAGCATTCACCGAGCGGACCAGCGGCGCCGACAAATTCAGAAAGCGAAAGGGCGGAACTTGCGTTCCGCCCTCTCTTTGTTGGATCAAAGTGTCCGTCGGCAGCGTTACGCCGCTTTTTCGGCCATGCGGGGATCGGGATCGCGCAGCACATAGCCGCGGCCCCAGACGGTCTCGATGAAATGATCGCCGCCGGTCGCCTGCGCCAGTTTCTTGCGCAGCTTGCAGATGAAGACGTCGATGATCTTCAGTTCCGGCTCGTCCATGCCGCCATAGAGATGATTGAGGAACATCTCCTTGGTGAGAGTTGTCCCCTTGCGCAGGGAAAGCAGCTCGAACATCTGGTATTCCTTGCCGGTCAGGTGGACGCGCTGATTGCGCACCTCCACCGTCTTGGCGTCGAGATTGACGACGATCTCGCCGGTGCGGATGACGCTTTCGGCGTGGCCCTTGGAGCGGCGCACGATCGCGGTAATGCGGGCAATCAACTCGTCCTTGTTGAAGGGCTTGGTGAGGTAGTCGTCGGCGCCGAAGCCGAGGGTTTTCACCTTGGCTTCGATGTCCGGAATGCCCGAGAGGATCAGCACCGGCGTGTTGACACGCGACTTGCGGAGTTGCTTGAGCACGTCATAGCCCGAAATGTCGGGAAGATTGAGGTCGAGAATGATCAGGTCGTATTCATAGACCTTGCCGAGATCAATGCCGTCCTCGCCCATGTCCGTCGTGTAAATGTTGAAGCCAGCAGCTTTCAGCATCAGTTCGATGCTGCGGGCGACCGCTTCATCATCCTCGATCAACAAGACCCGCATCAGGCTCTCCCGAATCGTTCGCGCCATGTGAATGGCTACGTTAACCACCACATTAGGCCGCGAATTAGTTAATGATTCCTGCTGCCCCCGGCAGTTGATTCGTAAAAGTTACCGCGATTCTTGAGTCCACCAAGCTCCAAAAAAGCCATGTAGCCCAAGATGTTGGGGTTAACCGGTCATAAACCGGAAGACTGATCTGATGGCTCCGCCGCTGCATTTTAATGAATTCAGTGGCTTACGGAGCTGTAACAATGCTGGCGGCGGCGATCCGGGATGTGAAGTCGCTCGAGCCCCGGCGGTTCGAGGGACGGGTGACCGCCCTCGAAGGCCTGCGGATCGAGGCGGCCGGACCGGTGGAGGCGTTGCGACTGGGCGCCCTTGCGCGGTTTGGCGACGCGACCGGACCGCGTGGCGAGCTGGTGGGATTCCAGGGCGAGCAGGCCATCTTCCTGGCGTGCGATCCCCTGGACGGCCTCCGCCCTGGCGCGCCCGTGCTGTTTTCGCAGGGTTTCGACATGGTCAGGCCGTCCGACGCCTGGCTGGGGCGGGTGATCGACGCATTCGCCGAGCCGCTTGACGGTCTTGGACCTCTTCGCACCGGAGGGCGGCCGCGGCCCGTGCGCGCCATGGCGCCGAACGCTCAGGCGCGGGCGCGGATCGACAAGAGACTGGCGCTGGGCGTCAAGGCGATCGACGTCTTCACACCCTGCGCTCAGGGCCAGAGGCTGGGACTTTTCGCGGGCTCAGGGGTCGGCAAATCCACGCTGATGTCGATGCTGGCGCGAAACGCGGACGCCGACGTGGTCGTCATCGGCCTGATCGGCGAGCGCGGCCGCGAAGTGCGCGAATTCGTCGAGGACACGCTGGGCGCTGAGGGCCTGAAGCGGTCCGTGATCGTCACGGCGACGTCCGACGAGGCGGCGCCAAAACGGCGTCGGGCGGCGTGGCTGACGCTCGCCGTGGCCGAGCATTTCCGCGACGAGGGCAGGCGCGTAATCTGCTTCCTGGATTCGGTGACGCGTTTCGCAATGGCCCAGCGCGAAATCGGACTTGCCGCCGGAGAGCCGCCGACGACGCGAGGCTATACGCCCTCGGTGTTCGCGGAACTTCCCAAGCTGCTGGAGCGCGCAGGGCCGGGCCTCACCGTCGGGCCGGGCGAGGCGCAGGGACACATCACGGGCCTGTTCACGGTGCTGGTCGATGGCGACGATCACAACGAGCCGGTGGCGGATGCGGTGCGGGCCATCCTTGACGGCCACATCACGCTGACCCGGCAGATCGCGGAGCGCGGAAGGTTTCCGGCGGTCGATGTGCTGAAGTCCGTCTCGCGCCTGACGCAGGTCTTGTACTCGCCATCCGAGAAGGCGCTGGCGGTCAAGGCGCGGCGGTTGATAGCGCTTTACACCGACATGGAGGAGCTTGTGCGGATCGGGGCCTATGCCCGAGGCGCCGACGCGGAGGTGGATGAAGCCGTCCGGGTCTGGCCGATGATCGAGGAGTTCCTGTCGCAGGAGACCCACGCGGCGTTCACGCTGGCTGAGGCGTTCGCCGGGCTGGAGGCTGTTCTCCGGCCGCCCGTCTTTGCTCCGGTTGCAGACAGGAGAGCGCGGTGAAATCGCTCGAGACGCTGTTGAAGCTCGCCCAGCGGCGGATGGACGATCTCGGCGTCGAGGCGGCGCGCTGCGTCATGGGGGTGGAAGCGTCGCGCGTGCGCCACGCCGCACTTCGTGGACAGGCCGAAATCGAAGCGAGACTGGCGGCCGACGATCCAGGTCTTGCGCCGCTGATGCCGGCGTATCTGGAGCGCGTGAAAACACAGGCAGCCGCGCTCCTCAAGGCAATTGCAAGCGACGAGGCCAATCTTCAGGCCCTTCGCGCCCAGATTGCCCTGGCCTACCAGGAGAAGTCGAAACTCGCGGAGTTGCTGGAACAGCAGAGTGCGCGCGACAGCAAGAGGCGGCTCGATCTAGAGCAGGCCTTGCTGGACGAGGCGGCCATCGTCGGCGCGAGCCGTTACCGGGCTTAAGGCCGACTGCTTCAGATTGATCGAAGGACGTTCTAGCGGGGGAGGCGGGTCAGATCCGACGGCGCGTCGATGGCCGTGGTTTTTGAAGGCCCCTTGAGCCTGGCGGCCACCCATCCGATCACAGCGACGGCAGCCACTGCGAGCGCGACCCAGACCGCGACCTGGATGGCGACGCCGATGAGCGTCACCGCGACCCAAGCCGCAGCAATAAGGAAGAGGCCGCCGAAGATCAGGAATTTCATATCGTCCACCCGAGGTGAAATTGATGACGACTGCCAAATGCGCGGGCGGGGGCGTGGTTCCGGGAGGGGCAACCGGGCGCACGCTGCGTCTCGACTGGACGCGACAGACGACGAGCCGCCTTGCGCTCTGTTTGTCAGGATAATCAGGCGCTTTGGGCGACGCCTTCAGCTCCGCCGCGCACCAGCGCCTCGGCAATCTGCATCGCGTCCAGCGCAGCCTGGGCCTGCGGGTCGATGGAGATCAGCGTCTTCTGCTGGCGAATGGCCTCGCGCACCTTGGGATCGCGGAGAACGATTCCCGCCATGGGAGGGCGAAAGCCGAGGAAGGTCTGGCTGGCCCGCGCCAGCGCCTCGTAGGTCCGCCGGCCGGCGACGCGCGTATCGGCCATGTTGATGGCGATCCAGGGTTGAACGCTGGGCGCATAGCCGCGCAAGACCTTGATGAAGGCGTAGGCGTCCGTCATCGAGGTGGGCTCGTCGTTGGCGACGATGAGGCACCTGTCGCAGGCGCGCGCGAGACGCATGACATTGTCCTCGATGCCGGCGCCGAGATCGACCAAAACCTGGTCGTACTGGAGCGCGAGGGCGGTGAGGCTGGCAGCGAGACGGGATGCTTCTTCAGCAGGGAGGCCGGCGAGCGCTCCTGATCCGGAGCGGCCGGGCAGGACGTCGAAACCGCATGAGGCGCCGGCGCCGCCATTGATCGGCGTCACCGCATCCTCCAGTTCGACCCATCCGGCGATGACGGCCGCGAGATCGGTTTCGGGGGCGATGCCGAGCTGGACATCGACATTGGCGAGGCCGAGATCGCCATCGACCAGCAAGGTCCGGCGACCCATCTTGGCGAAGCAGGCGGCGAGGGTGGTGGATAGCCAGGTCTTGCCGACCCCGCCCTTTCCGGACGCGACGGCGATGACGGACGCGGGCGCGACGCGCGAGCGCGGCGTCCGGCTTTCAGGTTTTCGCAACGCGAAGTTCATCACGCGGCTCCTTTGAGCAGTTCCGCCTCGGGGGCGTCGGCCAGCAGCAGCCTTGCGATACGCGAAGCTGAAGCAGGCGCCAGTCCGCTTGCCGCATTAGACCCCATGCCGAGTTGAGCGATGCTTAACCGCGCGGAAGAAATTGCAGCGATTATCCCGCCGCGCCGGCGGACGGCGTCCAACCGGGTCAGGATGACGCGGCGGATGCCGGCGGCGGCGAAAGCGCGCGCATTGTCCTCAAGATCCATCGGATGACCTTCGGCGGACATAACCAGAACCGGTTCGATATTCAGACGTGAAATCAAGTCGGTAAGCCGGTTCATGTCGCCTGCATCCAGCGGGTTGAATGGAGGTCCGTCGATGACCAGGCGCGTCCGTGTCTTGTCGCGCTCCTGGACAAGCCGAACCAAGGCGTCCGGCGACAGGGCAGCCGTGATTGTGGGTTTCATCATTAACGCGGCCAGCCGCGCGCACTGGCCGCTGGCGTCGAAATCGGCGGCGACCGCTTCGAGCGGCGAATCGAGATCGGAGAGCCGGCGCGCCAGTTTCGCGCTCGCCGTCGTCTTGCCCGAACCATGGGGTCCGACAAGCAGGATCGAGCGTTCGAGGCGCGGTTGAAGCGGCGCGAACGTCAGTATGCCTTCAAGGCCGGCCGAAAGCGCGCCCAGCGGTTCGGAGCCTGCTCCGAGACGGCTGCCGGCCTCCGACACCATCTGAATGAAGCCGTCGGGCGCGCCCTGCCAACGCAGCGCAACCGAAAGCTGGTCGCGGGTTGCATCGTAGCGAGGCCGCGCTTCCGCGAATTTGGGCGCGGCGAAGCGGTGGTTGAAGGAGCGCTCGATCGCCGCCCGGATTTCAACGACGCCGTCCTCGTCCCGCGTGGAGAGAATGACCGCGTCAGGCCCCATCTCCTTTCGCACCATGGCCATCGCCTCATCGACGCTCGGCGCCGAGAACATCTTCATCTTCATCGGCAGACTCCTTCTGGGATGTGAAGGCTCTTCGCGCGAGCCTCCGGGCCGGGGGGACGGTCAAACATGGCCGGCGGACCGCAGCCGGGCCTTGGGATGGATTTCGTTCTGCGACATGACGATCGTCTGGGGCCGGAATCGCTCGACCAGGGAGCGCACATAGGGCCGGATCGGCGCCGAGGTGAGAAGGACCGGAGCGTCGCCCGTCTTTGCCGCGCGCTCGAAGGCGCCGCGAAGGTCGGCGACGAAGGCGTGAAGGCGCGACGGCTCCAGCGCCAGCTGGCGCTCCGAGCCGGACCCGATCAGCGCCTCGCCGAAGGTCTGCTCCCAGTGTGGCGACAGGGCGACGACAGACAGCGAACCCGAACCGTCGAGACTGGCGTTGCAGAGTTGCCGGGAGAGGCGGCCCCGAACATGCTCGGTCACCGCCAGCAGATCAGTGGAGGCCGATGACGCTTCGGCGACGCCCTCGAGGATGGCGCCGAGGTCGCGGATGGAAACGCGCTCCCGCAGAAGGTTCTGAAGGACGCGCTGAACGCCCGAGAAGGTGATCTGGCTCGGCGTGATGTCGTCGATCAGGGATTTCTGCGCCTTGGGCAAATCCTCGATCAGGTTCTTGACCGCGCCGAAGGAGAGAAGTTCGGCCATGTTCTCCTTCACCAGCTCGGTGAAATGCGTGGTGAGAACCGTGGCGGCGTCGACGAGGGTGTAGCCCTGAACCGCTGCATTCTCCTTCTGGGTGTCGTCGATCCAGATCGCCGGCAGACCGAAGACGGGTTCGTTCACCTGCTCGCCCGGCAGACGGGGCGCCGATCCGGACGTGTCCATGGCGAGATGGTATTGCGGACGCAGCTTGCCCCGCCCGGCCACGACCTCCTTGATGAGGATGCGATACTCCTCGGACGCCAGTTCCAGGTTGTCGACGATGCGGACCTGCGGCACGACGAAGCCGAACTCGGAGGCGATCTGGCGGCGCACCGCCTTCACCTGGTCGGTCAGCTTGCGTCCCGACGTCTCGTTGATGAAGCCAAGCAGGCCGAAACCGAGCTCGATCTTGAGCTCGTCGACCGCGAGACTATCTGAAATCGGCGGTTCGGCGGCGGGTTTCTTGCGGGCCTGGTCGGCGGTGGTTTTTTCAGTTTGCTCGGCCTTTTCGCGCTGAACCCTGAAGCCGCGCCATGCGCCGTAGCCCGCCCCGGCTGCGAGGAGAGCGAACGGGATCATGGGCATGCCTGGCAGAAGTCCGGCGAAGACGGAGGTCGCCGCAACCATCGCCAGCGCGCGAGGATCGGTGAAGAGCTGGACGCCGATCGCCTTGTCCGCAGCGCCCTCAACGCCGGCCTTGGAGACCAGCATGCCGGCGGCGACCGAGACGATAAGGGCTGGAATCTGCGAGACGATGCCGTCGCCGACCGTCAGGGTCGTGTAGGATGCGGCGGCTTCCTGGAAGGGCAGTCCCTCCTGTGCGACACCGATGATCATGCCGCCAATGACGTTGATGAAGGTGATCAGGATGCCAGCGACGGCGTCGCCGCGCACAAACTTGCTCGCGCCGTCCATGGCGCCGAAGAAATTGCTTTCGCCTTCGAGCTCCTTGCGGCGGAGGCGCGCCTCGTCCTCGCTGATGAGACCCGAGGACAGATCCGCGTCGATCGCCATCTGCTTGCCGGGCATGGCGTCGAGCGTGAAGCGCGCGGCGACCTCGGCGATGCGCCCCGAACCCTTGGTGATGACGACGAAGTTGACGATGACCAGGATCACGAAGACGACGACGCCGATGACGAAATTGCCCTGCATCACGAAGCCGCCAAACGCCTTGATGATGTTGCCGGCGGCCGCGTCGCCCTCGTGGCCATGGGCGAGGATCAGTCGCGTGGTGGCGATGTTGAGCGCGAGACGGAGGAGGGTGGCGAGCAGGAGCACGGTCGGGAAGGCCGAGAATTCCAGCGGCTTCTGGATCATCAGCGCCGTCATCAGGATGAGGACCGAGAGCGTGATCGAGATCGCCAGCAGAAAGTCGAGCAGGAAGGCCGGGATTGGCACGATCAGCATGATCACGAGCGCCATGACGCCTGCGCCGAGCGCGTACTCGCCGCGGGCGAACAGCTTGGTCAGCGCGTTGAGATCAAAGCCGCCTATCGTGGCGGAGCCGGGTTTCGGGATGGTCGCCGCCTGAGCCATCTAGGCCGCCGTCCGGTATGAGTGAACTGCCTGCGGCATGATCAACCCGCTGCGCGGGTTTCGCCGGGAGCGGCGATCTCGACGCCGGCATCCTGGTAGGCGCGCAGCTTGTTGCGAAGCGTGCGGATCGAGATGCCCAGTATGGTGGCGGCGTGCGTGCGGTTACCGACGCAGTGGTCCAGCGTCGTGAGGATGAGTTCCTGCTCGACCGCCGCGACCGTCTGGCCGACGCGAAATCCGCCGGCGAGGCCCTTGAGCGCGCCCTCAGCGGCGGCGACGGCTCGCTCGGCGGCCGCGTCAAAGGCGCTGGACGAGACCGGCCGCCCGTCGGGGGTGCGCAGGACGTCGGCGGCGATATCCTCTCCGCGCGACAGGATAACGGCGCGATGCATCGCGTTTTCGAGTTCGCGGACATTGCCCGGCCAGGACGCGGACTGGATGCGGCGCCGGGCGTCGTCGGACAGGCGCCGCGGCAGGTAGCCATTGGCGCGGGAGTACTTGTCGACGAAGAATTCCGCCAGCGCCACGACGTCGCGCGGACGCTCGCGCAGTGGTGGAATGTGGAGATTGAGAACGTTTAGGCGATAGAGAAGGTCCTCGCGAAACTCACCGACGCGCACGGCCTCGCGCAGATTCCGGTTCGATGTGGCGATGATGCGGATGTTGACGCGAATGGGCCGCGCGCCGCCGACCCGGTCGATCTCGCGCTCCTGGATAGCCCGCAGGAGTTTGGACTGCAGGCGGATGTCCATCTCGGAAATCTCGTCCAGCAGGAGGGTTCCGCCATCGGCTTCCTCGAACTTGCCGATGCGGCGCGCGACAGCTCCCGTGAAGGCGCCCTTTTCGTGCCCGAAGAGTTCGCTTTCCAGCAGGTTCTCCGGAATGGCGGCGCAGTTGACCGAGATGTAGGCCTGGTCGGCGCGGCGAGATTTCTTGTGGAGGTATCTGGCCATCACCTCCTTGCCGACGCCGCTCTCGCCCGTGATCAGGATCGAAGCGTCTGACGGGGCGATCTGTTCGGCGAGCGATTTGAGCTCGGTCATTGCGCTGTCGTGCGCGATCATCGGACGGTCGTCGTCGGCTACCGCCGTCAGCACGGCGGCGATCAGTTCCGGATCGGGCGGGAGGGGAATGAACTCCCGCGCCCCGGCGCGGATCGCGGCGGCAGCCATTTCCGGCGTCGTCGAGACACCGCAGGCGACGACAGGCGCGACAATGTGCTCGCGGGTCATCGCAAGCACCAGACCTGAAATGTCCTCGTGGACATCGATCATCAGGAGGTCGGCGCCGCGTCCCGCGCGCAGAAGGTCAAGCGCGGCCGCGATGTCACGGGCGTGCAACACCTTGGCGCCCCGATCGAAGGCGATCTTTGTCGCGTTGGACAATTGCCCGTCGAGATTGCCGATGATCAGGACGCGCATGGGATGGCTCCGTGGACGTTCGCATGGTGCAATTCGACGCTCAACACGGATAAAGCCGGCCTCCCGAGTGACCCGGCGGACCGTTGCGGGGTCCAGGATTTCGCCGGGATGAGCGGTAGGGGAAGCGGCATCAGGCCCAGCATAATCAGGCGTCCGTGTTCTTGATGATTTCGGTCATGGTGACGCCGAGGCGGTCATCGACGACGACGACCTCGCCGCGCGCGACGAGGCGGGAATTGACGTAGATGTCGATCGCCTCGCCGACGCGGCGATCGAGTTCGAGGACCGAGCCTGGTCCAAGTTCCAGCAGGTCGGCGATCTCGATGGTCGTTCGGCCGATCACGGCCTGGATCGAAACCGGGACATCGAAGACCGGGCGCAGGTCCGCCGCCATCTTGTCACGCGCGTCTTCCGCTGCATGCTGATGGCGCGGCGCCGTCATGGCGCCTTGGGCGAGGTCCGGAAGGTTCAGATCGCTGGAACTCATGGGGCGAGGCTTTCTGCAGGCGAAAGGAAAGTTCTGGCTCTAGGCAACCGAAAAAAGCTGAAGCTGCGGTTCGACCGGGTCGTCGATCCGGGCGTGGATTGCGGCGGCGACTGCGGCTTCGACATCCTCCCGGTTGAAGCCCGCCGCCCCCCCGGCCCATTCGATCCGCCAATCGCCCGGCTGCGCCGCCGGATCGGGCTCGAATGAAATGGACTGGGCGCGACCCGTGCTGCGCAACTGGTCCATGCGCCGTTCGATTTCCTGAGCCGCCTCCGGCGCCGCGCTGACGATGATGGCGGGATCGGACTTGAGGAGGCGAACGGCGTGCGCGATGGCGTCGGCAGCCGTCCGCGCGCCATGCGCGTCGAGCGCCGCTCCGGCGATCTTGCGGGCGGCGACCAGGGCGAGTTCGGCGGCCTCGCGGCGCAGGCATTCGACGATCGCCACAAGCTGGGGAAGGACGGGGGACAGGCGCCCGACAATGAGATCGACAGAGGCGAACCCCCTGGTCTCGGCGGCCTGCCGCGTGCGCGTTTCGGCGTCGGCGCGGGCGGCGGCGGCGAGATCCTCCGCCTCCGCGCGCGAGAAATATTTGCGGTCGGCGCCGCCGACAATGTCGCCGGCTGGAGTGAATTCGGTCTGGAAGGCAAAGGTGCGCGGCGTCATGTTCTGCATCGCCTCAGTAAATCAACTCGTCCTGCCCGCCGCCGTCGGCGAGAAGGATTTCACCGCGATCGGCGAGCGCCTTGGCGACGACAACCAGTTCCTGCTGGGCGCCTTCGACGTCCTTGAGTTTCACCGGCCCCATTGACGACATGTCCTCGCGCATCAGCTTGGCGGCGCGTTCCGACATGTTCGACATGAAGAGATTGCGCATCTCGTCGTTGGCGCCCTTGAGGGCAAGCCCGAGCTTGTCCTTGTCGATGTTGCGCAGGAGGGTCTGGACGCCGCCGGGGTCGAGCTTGGCCAGATCCTCGAACACGAACATCAGCGAGCGGATGCGGTCGGCGGAGTCCTTGTTCTTGTCTTCCAGCAGCGAAATGAAGCGGCCTTCGGTCTGGCGGTCGAAATTGTTGAAGATCGCAGCCATCTGTTCATGGCTGTCGCGCTTGGACGTACGCGCCAGGTTGGTCATGAACTCGACCCGGAGCGTGCTCTCGATCTTTTCGAGGATGTCGCGCTGCACGGGCTCCATGCGCAGCATGCGCTGGATGCATTCGAGGGCGAATTCCGGCGGCAGGGACGTCAGCACCCGCGCCGCATGCTCGGACTTGATTTTCGAGAGGATGACCGCGACCGTCTGCGGATATTCGTTCTTCAGATAGTTGGCGAGGACGTTCTCGTTCACATTGCCGAGCTTGTCCCACATGGTCCGGCCCGCCGGACCGCGCAGCTCCTCCATCAGCGCATCGACCTTTTCGCGCGGCAGGAATTGCATGAGCAGGCGATGAGTCTGGTCGTAGGAGCCGGTGACGGCGCCGGAGCCCGAGAGGCGGTTGACGAAATCCTTGATAAGAAATTCGACCATCTCGGCCTTTATGGGTCCGAGACTCGACATGGCGGACGAGATTTCGCGGAGTTCGTCGTCGTCGAGGCGGTCCCAGATCGGCTTGGCGTCCTCGCCAAGCGCGAGGAGCAGGATGGCGGCCTTTTCCGATCCGTGCATCTGGCGCAGCGCGCCGAGTATCTCCGTGATGCGGCGCGCCGTGTCCGCGTCGTTTGAAAGGGCGGGCGCGGCTGCGCCAATTTGGGGGGCTGTTTCCGGGTGGAGGGCGAGGGCGGCATCGCTCATGCGGCGCGCTCAGGCGCTTCTTCAGAGAGCCAGCTGCGAATGATGGCAATGGACTCATCCGGATGGGTGCCGACGACCTCGGAGATTTTCTTGATCGAGGAGGCTTTCACCTGTCCCGAGATACGCGCGACGTCGATCCCGGCGTCCAGTCGGTCGGGGCCGGGCACGTCGATCGACACGGTGCGGCCTTCGGACATGTGGAGCCCGCCGGCGCCGTCGCCCTGACCGTTGGCGATGGCGCGCGTCGAGCGTTCCGGTCCACCGAGTTCGGGCGGCAGATCGTCCGTGTTCCGGTTCATCAGTCCCTTCACGAGCGGGCGGAGAACAAAGAAGACGAGCGTGAAGGCGGTGATCAGCAGCGCTCCGATTTCGACGCCCCGCACGATGTCGAACTTGTCGAAGTCGAATGCACCGGGCGCCTCGGCGCCCTCCATCGAGACGTCCGGCCGGGCGAAGGGTATGTTCTCGACCGTGACCGTGTCGCCGCGCGCCTCGTTGAAACCGACGGCGGATTTCACGAGTTGGACGATGCGCTGGAGTTCCTCCGGCGTGCGGGGAGAAAAGGTGGGGGGCTCGCCGGCCAGGCCGTTGACGCGCTGATGATCGACCGCGACGGCGACGGAGAGGCGCTTGATCTCGCCGCCCTCGATGATTTCGGTGCGGGTGGTCTTGGATATCTCGTAGTTGACGGTTTCCTCGGTGCGATCCTGCGTGCCCTGGCTGGTCGGCTGCGAGACCGGCGGAGCGGCGGGCGCGCCGGTGGGGACATTGTTGGCGACCGTGGTTTCGTCGCCCGGCGCCATTTCGGTATTGCTGGACGTATCCTCGACGGTGGTCGAGGAGCGCAGGACGCGGCTATCAGGGTCGTAGGTTTCGGCGCTCTGCGTCACCCGGTTGAAATCGACCTCGGCCGACACCTGCACGCGCGCGGCTCCCGGTCCGGCGATATTTTCAACGATTTCAAGGGTTTTCGAGCGGAAGCTGGCTTCAAGCCCGGCCTTGCGTCCGTCGGCGCCGCTGCCAGAGCCATCGACCCCGCTTTCGGCGCCGGCGGCCAGCATCCGGCCCTGATCATCGACCACGGTGATGTGGTTGACGGCAAGGCCGGGCACGCTGGTGGCGACGAGATTGCGGATGGCGAGCACCTTGTCCGGACCCATGGCGTTGCCGGTGAGCGACAGGACGACGGAGGCGGTCGGCTGCTGGCTGTCGCGCTGGAAGAGCGGCCGGTCGGGCAGGTTGAGGTGGACCCGGGCGGCCTTCACCATGTCGAGCGAGGAGATCGTGCGGGCGAGCTCCCCCTCGAGGGCGCGGACCTTGTTGAGGTTCTGCACGAAGCTGGTCGTGCCGAGCGCCTCGGTCTTGTCGAAGATTTCCCAGCCAACCGAGCCGCGCGTGGGCAGGCCCTGTTCGGTCAGCATCATGCGGGCGTCATCAACCTTGGCCCGGTCGACGAAGATGGCTGAGCCGCCGCCTTCGAGGTCGTAGCGGATGTTGGCGGTGTCGAGCTTGCCGGCCATCTCGGCGGCTTCCTCGAGATCGAGGCCGGAGAACAGCAGCGCCTTTCCGCCATCCTCGCCGCGCAGCATGATGACGCCAAGGCCGCCGCCGACGAGAGCGGTGACCACGAGGGCCGCCGCGATGCGCATGCGCCCGGAGCGGGCGAGGGTCGCGATCAGGTCGTTCGGTTCAGCCATGTCCGCCCGGAAAAAACTGCCCGCCAAAGTTTGGGCTAGGCAGGTTTTTCCCAGCGCAGCGTAAACGGCAGCTTAATGGGGGCGGCGATCCGCGAACAAACACCGGAGGCGGCGGCCGCTGCGCCAGGCGGGGCCGTCACGAGCGCGCCATTCGCGAAGTTTCCGGAATCGGCCTAGGGGAAATCGTCCGTGGGCTTGACCCGCTCACAAATTCACGTTTTGTTCTAGGCGCTCGGGAGCCGCACGGATCATGGAAAGGCACCTCTATTACGGCGATAATCTCGACGTGCTCCGCGAGAGCATACGGGACGAAAGCATCGATCTCATTTATCTCGACCCGCCGTTCAATTCGAACGCTAATTACAACGTGCTGTTCCGCGCGCCGGGGGGCGAACAGTCGGCGGCGCAGATCGAGGCGTTCGAGGATACCTGGCACTGGAATGAGAGCGCCGAGCGAGCCTTCGACGATGTGATGAAGTCGGGGAATACCGAGGCGGCGGACCTGCTTCGCGCTATGCGGTCGTTCCTGAAAGAGAACGACATGATGGCGTATCTGGCCATGATGGCGGTCAGGTTGATCGAACTGCACCGCGTATTGAAACCGACGGGGTCGCTCTATCTGCACTGCGATCCGACGGCGAGCCATTATTTGAAGGCGGTGATCGATGCAGTGTTCGGGAAGGACGCCATGCAGAATGAGATTATCTGGAGGCGCTCTACCGGTAAGAGTCTCACAAGCCGCCGGCTACCGACCAACCATGATGTGATTTTCTTCTATACCAAAGGCGCATCAGGCACTTGGAATGGAGACAGCCTGTTCCTCCCTTATGACGAAGGCAACCTGCCTGACTCTACCGCCGAGAAGTATTCGCATCGGGATGACGACGGGCGTCGCTATCAACTGGATAATCTTATCAATCCCAACCCCAATCGCCCGAACCTGACCTACGAATTTTTGGGCGTGACCCGAGTTTGGAGATGGACTCAGGAGAGGATGCAAGAAGCCTATGAGAAGGGGCTCGTCATTCAACCAAGGCCGGGCGGCGTCCCGCGGTTCAAGCGTTATCTCGACGAACAGCGCGGTTTACCTCTAAGTGACGTATGGATCGATATTCCCCCCTTGAATTCGCAAGCCAAAGAACGCCTAGGCTATCCTACGCAGAAACCCGTAGCGCTGTTGGAACGGATAATTTCCGCGTCTTCAAATCCAGGCGATGTCGTGCTCGATCCTTTCTGCGGGTGCGGCACTGCTGTTCACGCGGCGGAGAAGCTGGGGCGGTCATGGATCGGCATCGACATCACGCATCTGGCAGTTTCGCTGATCGAGCGGCGACTGAAGGACGCTTTTCCGGGTATAAAGTTCGATGTTCACGGCACGCCGAAGGATATCGGCGGCGCCCGAGATCTCGCCATGCGGGACAAGTACCAGTTCCAGTGGTGGGCGGTCTCGCTGGTGGAGGCGCAGCCCTTTGGCGGCAAGAAGAAAGGCGCCGACGGCGGCGTCGATGGGGTGATCTATTTCAAGGAGAACAAGAAAACCACGCGGCGGGTCATCGTCTCCGTCAAGGCGGGAGACAATGTGAATGTCGGGATGATCCGCGATCTAAAGGGCGTTCTCGAAGGAACGAAGGAGCCGATGGCGATCTTCATCACACTTGCGCAACCTACGCAGCCGATGATCGCCGAGGCGGCTTCCGCCGGTTTCTACACGGTCGAGTCGCGAAAGTTCCCGAAAATCCAGATCGCGACGATAGCGGACCTGCTGGACGGCAAAAGACCGCTTCTGCCTCTCGTCGATGCATCGGCGGCGTTCAGGGCGGCTCCGAAGGAGGAGACCGAAGTCGATCAGAGCGATTTATTTTGAGGGATCTGCTGATCTGGACCTTCTGTGTCGCGGCGAAGACGTCGCGATCCACCGAACCCGCTGAGCGGTGGAGGATGGGCGCGGGCGCCGGCGGCGATGCATGAAAGGACATGGCTCCGAAGTCGGAGCTTCGGAGCCAAGGCGCGGGGGAAGGCAAAGACGGGGCGGCGCCAAGTGCTTCGATACCCGGCCCGGACACGTCCGGGCCGCCTCGGCATGACGGTCAGCGATAGTTCTGCAGGCGGGTGGTGCGCAGGCCCTTGACGCCATGGCGGTCGAACAGGCGCTCCCAGCCTGCGAATTCCTCACTGGTGATTTCGTAGCGCCCGCAGGCGTCGTCAATGGTGAGAAGACCGCCGCGCACCGCCGCGACGATCTCGGCCTTGCGCCGGGTGACCCAGCGCTGGATGCCGGGGGCGGGGAGATCCGAGAGGGTCAGTTGGCGTCCGTCGGGTCCGATGACGGCCGCGTTTTGCACGCTTTGGCTCAGCATGGATGTCTCCCTTTGCTGGTCTGTCTGACGAGAACCATACGGGAGCGGATTTAAGGTCACGCTGAGCGCGGCCGGCGGGTTTCGCGTAAAATTGGAGGAATAGCGGAACGTCCCGGCGACCATCATCGGCAGGTGCGGGCGGCGGAGGCGCGTAGCGGTAGAGAATTAGCGCTTGAGGCGGATCAGCTCGTCGAGCATCTCGTCGGCGGTGGTGATGATCTTCGAGGACGCCGAATAGGCGCGCTGGGTCATGATCAGGTTGGAGAACTCCTCGGCGAGATCGACCGTCGAGGATTCCAGCGCGCGGGATTTGATGTCGCCGGTTCCCGAAACGCCCGCGCCTTTCATGGAGAGAGCGCCGGCGCCGGGTCCGAGGCGGTAGATGCCGCCCGATTCCGGCACGAGGCCATCGACATTGCCGAAAGTCGCGACCGGAATCTGGTAGATGCGGCGGCTGAGGCCATTGGTGAAGATGGCGGTGACGTAGCCGTCATCATCGACATCGACGGACGCCAGCGACCCGAAAGGCGTGCCGTTGATCTGAGAGGTGCCCAGCACCGAGGCCGAGTCGTAATTGGTAAGCCCGCCCGGCGCGCTGGGGCCGCCCATGTCGAGTTGGATAACCTGAGTGGCGATGCCGAGGGTTGGCGCCCATTGCGGTCCGGTCCCGACGCCGTTCTGGCTGATGGTGAGGTTGGCCGGAAGGGTGGACGCAGCGGTGTCGAGCTGACCGAAAGGCGTGAAGCGGGCGACCCCGGTCGCCAACTGGCCATTGACCAGGCCTCCGCCGGCTACGACCTCACCTGCCGGGAGATGCACTTCGGTATACCAGGCGTTGGGCCCCTGCTTGAGGAACGACATGTTGAGCGTGTGGAGCCCGCCCTGGCTGTCATAGATCTGGATCGGCACCTGGAAATCCGGCGTCACGGCCCCGGACGCCATGTTGTTGGTGGCCGCATTGTAGGTCGCCGCCGCCGCCGACACCGTCTGAGAGGATTGCAGGTTGGCCGACAATGTGAGGCGAGACGTCGCCTCCGCGCCGCCGGCTATCCCGGAGACGCGGACGGGCTCGAGGGCGTTGAGATCGGTCGGATTGGCGGTAACCTGGCCCTCGGCATTGACGCTCCAGCCCTGCACGAAGAAACCCGCCGTGTTCTTGAGGTAGCCGTCGGAATCGGCGGTGAACTGGCCGGCGCGGGTGTAGTAGTAGGGATCGCGGGCAGTTGCGTCGTCGCTGCGTCCGCGCACGATGAAGAAGCCCTGGCCGGAGATCGCCATGTGGGTGGGGACCGAGGAAGCTGTGGCGGCGCCCTGTTCGGCCATCAAGGGGGAGTGAACCGAGAGGACGCCTCCCGCGCTGTAGGTGGTGGTCTTGTTCTGGGAACTGAGGGCCGCCGTGAAATCGTTGCGCAGGCGTTTGTATCCGACCGTATTGACGTTGGCGATGTTGTCGGAAATGGCGGCCAGCGCGCTCGAATTGGCGCGCATGCCCGAGGCGCCGGCAAGCATGGCGGAGTTGATGCTCATAGGTCAAAGCTCCCAAGTCGTTGGTCGGTGGCGGGCGGTCAGGCGGCGCGGTTCTGCGCCGGGTCAGGTCGGACGAGCCTACTGGCGCGTCAGGCGCAGAATGTCGGAATAGGCGAAGATGCCGGCGGACGTTGTCAGTGCGGGCTCGCCATAGGTGAGATCGACGCCGGTGATGTTGGCGAGCAGCGAGTGTTGCGGAGCGAGGGCAGCGCCGTTGGCGTCCTCGGCGACGACGTTGATGAAATAGGCGCCGGCAGGCGCCGCAGCGCCGCCAAAGACTTCTCCGCTCCATGTGAACTCATGTCCGCCTGCTTTTTTCTCTCCAGCCTGCGAGAAGACAACGGCGCCGCGCGCATCGGTGACGGTCACGGTCGCCAATGCGGCGTCCGAGGGAAGCGTGTAGCGCCAGTTGACCGGGGCGCCGCTGAACTGCGCGCCGGCAGTCGAGATTTCAGCCTGCTGCCCGAGATAGCCCGAGAGCGAAGCGCCGGCGGACGAGCGTGTCGCCGAGATCAGGGTTTCGAGCTGGGTATTGGCGCGGATCTGCTGCTCGACGCCGGAGAACTGCACCAGCTGTTCGGTGAACTGGCTGGAGTCGAGCGGCTCCAAGGGATCCTGGTTCTGGATCTGCGCGGTGAGGATGGTGAGGAAGGTGTCGAAATTGGTCGCGAGCGAACGGGCGCTGTCGACCGGCGCGGCGGCCGTGCTGGCGGCGGGCGTGACGAAGGAGATCAGGTCAGGCATGAGCGGTCTCCATCAGGCGAGCAGGTCGAGGCGGGGCGAACCCCAGCGGAACGCACCTGGCCGGAAGCCTGCGTCCGTGCTTTCGGGAATCTCGACGCGCGCGGCGCCGACGGACAGGGCGTGGGGCCAGCGTGAACGGTCCTCGTGCGATCTTGCCTCGTCGCCTCGCGAGCCGCCGGCGTCGCTGGAAAGCTCGAAACGGAGGCCGCCTTCGGCGAGGTCGAGGCCGGCGTCGGTCAGTGACTGTTCGAGCGCGCGGGCGCCGCGCATGAGATCGCTCAACGCCGCGCTGTCGTGGGCGGCGAGCACGGCGTGAACTTTCTGGTCCGCTCCGATCTCGATGCGGACATGGACGCGGCCGAGTTCGGCGGGATCGAGGCGGACGTCGAAGCGCTGCGCACGGCCGTCGAAACGCTCGACGATGCGCGCATAGACCTGGATGGCGGTCTCCGGCGCCTGGCGAAGGGCTGGATGTGCGGCGGCGGTCGGCGGCGACCGGGATGCTTCGCTGGACAGCGGCGGGACGACCAGCGCGTCCGTTGGCGAAGCGCCGGGGGAGGCGGCGCCCGAGGAGAGCGCGCCGACGGCTTCGGAAGAGACGGCGAGCGCCGCAGTCTGCATCGGTTTGGCGTCCGCGCCAGAAGCGGAGTTCGGGGCCGAGTTTGCGGCGCCGGATCGTTGAGCTGAATCTCCAGCCGGTTCCGCGTTGCGGCCGGCTCTTGTTCGGAGCTCTTCGCGACCGCTGGCGGCGCGGCGCGCGCCCGGCGCGGATTCTGAAGGCGCGGCGACGGCAGGTGCGGCGGGAGGCAGCTTCACTTCCGATGGGGATGGACGTGCGAGCAATGTAACAGGGGCGCCAGCTGGCGTGAGATCGGAGTTCCCGGCGCTTGCCTCCGTTTCGGCCAGCCCTGCGGTGGGAAATTCTGCTGCGTCCTCGGAGGCAAGAACGGTCGCGGCGGCCGATGCGCTGAAATTCAGGTCGAGCGTCAAGGCTATTGCGGCGGAAAAAGCAGGCGCGGGAGCAGCGGGCGCAGGAGCAGCAGGCGCAGCTTCGAGCGGAGGCGCCGGCAGCGTCTCTGTCCGGGAGAGAGCGTCCTCGGCGCCTCCGGCTGCCGGATCGGGTTCGCCCGAGAGGGATGACAGCAGCGTCAGGGCGGCGGACGAGGTTGAGAGGCCGGCGGCGGCCGGGACCGGGGCTGAGGTGTCAGGCACCGACGGTTGAGCGGCGCCGGCGGCGTCGGTTGCGGTCTCGACAAGGCGGGCGAAGGTGGGGTTTTGCGCGTCGGGCGCGAGCTTGCGCGGGGACACCGCGCCGGCGGGCGCCGCCACTGTCAGCGGAAGCAGGGAAGGCTGGTCCAAGTTCATCGTCTGCCCACACGCCCGATACGTTGCCTGCGGCAGCCGCGTCCAGCCGGACGCAAAAAAACTGTCGCGGAAGCCTGAAATCGATCAGCTTGAAGCCAGTCGAGGCGTCGAGCGTGTTTGAGGCGTGCAACCGGCGGGCCAGTAATGTTTACCCAGAAAATCCTCCGCAAACACGGGTTTGCCCGTTTACGAATGCCGGCGGCGGCCATGCCGCCCGGCAGGCCTTGCTGTACAGGTGGGCAGGTGTTGCCGGGAGCGAGCGGTTCTGGTTGAGCCTGCGGGCGACCGCTACACAATGCCGCTTCCGGCGACACGGTCTGCGGAGCGCGCCAAACGTATCAGTGCAATGACACTGAGATCGCTCGCCGACGGATACCGCGCCGCCGTGTTCGGCGCGAGCGGCGGGCTGGGCGCAGCATTCGTCCGCGCATTGGAGCGGGATGAACGATGTTCGGTGGTCCACGCCGGATCGCGCCTCGGCGCGGTCGGGGAAGGCAAGACCCGTCCGTTCGCATTCGACCTGGAAGACGAGGGCTCGATCCGGGCGGCGGCGGCCGTGTGTTCGGCTGATGGACTGCTTCACCTCGTGATCGTGGCGACAGGGCTGCTGCACGACGGCGCGATGAAGCCCGAGAAAAGCTGGCGTTCGCTTGACCCCCAGGCGTTGCAGCGGGCGTTCGCGATCAATGCGATCGGCCCGGCGCTGATCGGGAAGCATGCGGCGCCGAATCTCGCCAAGGGAGAGAAATCCGTGTTCGCAGCGCTTTCCGCACGGGTGGGGTCAATCTCCGACAACCGGCTTGGCGGCTGGCACGCCTATCGCGCTTCCAAGGCTGCGTTGAACATGCTTGTCCGCAATCTGGCGATCGAACTGACGCGGGTGAATCCCGATGCTGTCTGCGTGACGCTGCATCCAGGGACGGTCGATACGGCGCTGTCGAAGCCGTTTCAGGCGGGCGTGCGCGAGGACAAGCTGTTCACGCCAGATGCGGCCGCGGCCCACCTGCTTGAGGTGACGGACAAGCTTGCGCCAGAGCAGTCCGGACGCTTCTTTGCGTGGGACGGCGCTGAAATCGCGTTCTAGTGTCACCGGCCACATGTCGATGGAAGATATTCATGGACGAGCGCGTGAAGAGTGCAAAAGCCGGCGGGGAGGAGCCAGCCTCGGTCCGCATCCGCGCCCGGCTGCGCAAGGCGAAGCGGAGGTTTCACGCCAACGACAATATCGCGGCCTTTCTGGAGCCGGGGGATATCGAGGCCCTGCTGATCGAGGTCGAGGGCAAGATGACGGGCGTCCTTGAAAGCCTGGTGATCGACATCGAAAGCGACCACAACACGCGCGAGACGGCCCGCAGGGTCGCCAAGATGTATCTGAAGGAAGTGTTCCGGGGCCGCTATGCGCCGCCGCCGCTAGTAACGGAGTTTCCCAACGCCGCCTCGCTCAACGAGCTGATGATCGTCGGGCCGATCACGGTCCGCAGCGCCTGCAGCCATCACCTCTGCCCGATCATCGGGCGGCTCTGGATCGGTCTCATGCCCAACGAGCATTCCAACCTGATCGGGCTGTCAAAGTATTCGCGGCTGGCCGAGTGGATCATGTCGCGGCCGCAAATCCAGGAGGAGGCGATCACTCAGATGGCCGACCTGCTGATCGACAAGGTGCGGCCCGACGGCCTGGCCGTCGTCATGGAGGCCGACCATTTCTGCATGCACTGGCGGGGCGTCAAGGATGACGCGACCAAGATGATCAACAGCGTCATGCGCGGCTCGTTCCTGAAGGATCCGGCGTTGCGCCGCGAATTCCTGTCGCTCCTCAACCTGAACCCGTGAGGCCAAGATGCTCGTGCGATGTCTCTATGCCAGCCGTTCGCTCTCCGCTCCGACCGGCCCGATGCTCGACCGGATACTGGAGCAGTCGCGCAAGAACAATCCGGCGCTCGGCATTACCGGATTGTTGTGCGTGTCCAACACCACCTTCATCCAGGTGCTGGAAGGCGGACGGGACGAGGTGTGCGAGGTGTTCAACGCCATCGTGCGCGACGAGCGCCACGAGAATGTGCGGCTGCTGAGCTATGAGGAAATCGCCGAGAGGCGCTTTGGCGGCTGGACAATGGGGCAGGTCAATGTCGCCAAGGTCAATCCCTCGCTGCTGCTGAAGTATTTCAAGCGTGCGGAACTCGATCCGTTCGACTGCTCGGGGCAGGCGACGCTCGCCCTGCTGGGAGAGTTGGTCGCGACCGCGGCGATCGTCCACCGGGGGGAGTAGCGGTCAGCGGACAGGATGCCGGGAAGTCGCCCGGCGGTGCGGAACGTGCTGGCCCGGGTCTTGCTTGGTTAACGGCGACGAGACGGCCAGGCGCCGGAGCGGTCGGGGCGCAGAAGCGCGGGCGTGAAATTTTCGCGCGCACATTCAGGAAGTTGGAACGCCGCCGGCTGAAACTGGTCCGCTCTCGGGCGGCCCGGCAAATTCTGCCTACGCGGCAGATTCGTCGGAGCCAACCGGCAGGAGACGGTCGTGAGCATAACAACGATCATGGGGACGGGCCTGTCGGCGCTGAGCGCCAACCAGCTGGCGCTGAAGGCGACATCGACGAACGTCGCCAACGTCAACACGGTGGGGTATGCGCGCCTCGACGTGCAGTTCGTGTCGAGACAGGCCCAGGGAGGCCTGCAGGGCGTCGAGGTCGAGGTGACCCGGATCGCCAACGCGTATCTCGCCGCAGCCGAGATGCGCGGCGCGGCGGATGTCGCGGCGGCGGACATTCTTTCCCGGTTCATGGACCGGGCCCAGGGCCTCCTGGGCGATCCCTCCGACGCCAATACGGTGTTCGCGGCGCTCGACCCGGTGTTTTCAAGTTTTGGCGGGCTGTCGGTCGATCCCGCCTCGGCCTTGCGGCGCAGCGAAGTCCTGTCGAACCTGAGATCGCTGCTCGACCAGCTCCAGACCACGTCGGGCGAGATTGCGGCGCTGCGCGAAGAGGCGCACGCGCGCGCCATCGTGACGCTGGAGGAAGCCAACACGCTGATGGCGGGAATCGCCAAGCTCAACACATCCATCCAGCGCAACACGATCGGCGGGCTGAGCGCCAGCGAAGCGACGACGGAGCAGGCGCGAATGCTGGACAGGCTGTCAGAGATCATTGACATCCGCACGCAGGAACGTTCGCTCGGCGGCGTCGAGGTGCGCACGACGGACGGGTTGCTGCTGGTCGATCTCGACGCGGCCCGGCTCGCCCTGGACAGCACGAGCGACGGCGAGGCCTATGCCGGCGTCGTGATGCTGCAGCCCCGCTCGATGACCGAGGTTCCGATGGGCGCGCGGCTGGGCGGCGGCGAGCTGAAAGGGTTGCTGCGCGCGCGCGACAAAGACCTTGTCGATCTCGCCCTGTCGTTCGGAGAATTCGCGGCCGGGGCGGCGGATGCGCTGAACGCGGCGCACAATGCGGCCTCGGCCGTCCCGGCGCCAGCGGTGCTAAGCGGGCGCAATACGGGACTGATCGCCACCGACAGGCTCAGCTTCACGGGCGCCGCCAATCTCGGTATTGTCGATGGCGACGGCGTCGTTCTGCGCAACTACCGGATCAGCTTTGGCGCGGTCACGGGGACGATCACCGACGATCTTGGCGCCGTCACCAGCTTCGCCAATTCTGTGGGCGATTTCCAGAACGCGCTGAACACGGCGCTAGGTGTCAACGGATCGGCCTCGTTCAGTGGCGGCGCGTTGAGGATCGCGACCACGATTGCGGGAGCGGGCCTTGCGATGACCGATGATCCGGTCGCGGGCGCGACACGGGCGGGCAAGGGGCTCGCCCACACATTCGGGCTCAACGACCTCGTCGCCAAGCAGAACCCTCTGAGCACCGCTACGGGTCTTTCCGGAGTGGACCTGCACGGCTTTTCGGCCGGGCAGACAATCAGTTTCGCCATGCGCAACACCGAAGGCGTCATCGTGCGGACCGTCGATTATACGGTCGGCGCAGCAACGACCATCGCCGCGCTGAGGGGCGAGATCGATACGGCGCTGAGCGGCCTTGGCCAGACCGTGTTTGACGCCAATGGGCGGCTGTCGATTGAGCCGTCCAGCCCGACGATCGGCCGGGTGGATGTCTTGCAGGACGTGACCGTGCGAGGCGACACGGGTTTCTCCCTGTCCCAGCTTTTCGGGCTCGGGGAGACGCTGCCGGCCGAGCGTGCGCGCGGGCTCCAGGTGCGGTCCGACATCCTCGCCAATCCCTCGCTGATTGGGGTCGGGCAGGCGGACCTTGCGGGGGTCGCTGCGGGCGTGCGCGTTCTCGCGCCGGGCGATGGGCGCGGGGCGCTGCGCGTCGAGGCGGCTGGATCGGCGCCAAGAAGTTTCGCGAGCGCGGGCGGGCTCTCGGGCCAAGTGACGTCGGTCGCCGACTATGCCGCCCGGCTGGCGGGCCATGCCGGCGTCCGGGCCGAAGCGCTGGAAGCCTCGCGATCGGCGGCGGAGTCCGTGCGCGCCGAGGTGCGCGAGCGCCGGATGAGTGAGGAAGGCGTCAACCTCGACGAAGAGCTGGTGAAGATGACTACCTACCAGCAGGGCTACGCCGCCGCCTCGCGCCTCATCCAGGCGGCAAAGGATCTCTACGACATCGTCCTCCAGCTGGTGTGACCTCCATGAACCGCATCTCCTCTGCGATGATTCCGGCGGCCTCGCTGTCAGACCTTTCGCGCGCGCAGCGTTCGCTGGTCGAGGCGGCTCGACAAAGCTCGGCGCAGACCAAGGCCAATGACCTCAAAGGCTATGGCCGCGAAGCGCAGACGCTGGTGTCGGCGCAGAGGCTGTCGGCACGGACGGACGGTTTCCTCGCCACGGCCTCGGAGTTGAAGACAAGGCTTCAGGTCCAGGACGTCGCGCTCGACAGAGCCTCGGAGGTGATCGCCAGTCTCAAGACTGACCTCTTCCAGAATGTCGGGCTCGAAAGCGGCGAAGGCGTGCGCGCCCAGCTGGAGGAGGCGTTCGCCGTGCTCAAGGACACGATGAACACAAATCTCGGCGGCCGGTATCTGTTCGGCGGCGTGCTCAATGACCGGCCTCCGGTGACGGCGGCGACGCTGAGCGATCTCGCGGCCGATCCGCTCACCGCGTCGATCGAGCAGGGCGCAGCCTCGCAGGTCATGCGGATAGAGGAGGGACGGACGGTCGCGGCCGGCCTGGTGGCGGACGATGTCGTGAGCCTCGCGATGGCCTCGATCAAGCGTCTGGCCGAGCTGGACGAAGGGGCGGGCGGGCCATTTCGCGGCGACCTGACGCCGCTGCAGAAGACGGCGATCGAGGATGAGCTGGGCGCCCTGTCGGATGCGTTCGACGCGATCATCATGGCGCAGGCGCAGAACGGACGCATGCAGGAGGAGGTCGACGCCGCGAGCGACCGTCAGACGGCGCAGAAGCAGGCGCTGAACAGTGCGATCGGCGAGATCGTCGATGTCGATCTGGCGGAGGTGGCGGTGAGGCTAAACCAGGCCAAGTTTTCCTACGAGGCCTCGGCCGGCGTGTTCAACACGCTGCGCAGCCTGTCGCTGCTGGAGTTCCTGCGGTAGGGCGGACGCCTGGCGGGGGCGCCCGCCCTTAACTTCAATGACTGCCGGTCGCGGCAGCCACGACCCCGGCGGCCCGCCGCCACGTCTGCGTCTGGCAGAAGACGCCCAATGCGCAGCCCTTCAACTGCAGGGAGTCGTCCTTCAAACGGATCGTCCCGGTGTAGGTTCGGCCGTCGTCGGGGTTGTAGAGAGCGCCGTCGCTCCAGACGCCCGGCGCGATTTTGGTAAGGCCGCTGACAATTTGGATGTCCACCAGCGAACGAGAGCGTAGCGCGCGATCGGGGTTGTGTCGGTCGGTTCGCAGACGGCCTGATTCATCTGTCTCCTCCCACAGCCAGACGATGCGGCCGCAATGCGCTCCATCGGCCTCCCCGCACGGAGCGAGTTCGACAATCGAACCAAAACCCTGTGTCGCCCAGCGGCCGCCTATGTCGGCGCCCGTCTGCGCTTCGGCGGCGCGAGGCGCGAGAGAGAGCGTGGCGACCGCAAGGAGCAGGGACACACCGGCCGCCTTCGCTGCGCCTGCGGGCAGAGAGGCGCTGCCGTCCTTGCGGTTGGCGACGCTAGCAAAGCGCGCATGGTAGTCGGGATGCTCGGTCCCCATCATCCTGTCCCACCATGTGAAATAGAGACCATAATTCCAGCCGGCTTCCGAATGATGGAGGTCGTGATGGGTCGTGGTGGTGAGAAATCCGAGTATCGGCCGCCCATTGCGGTTGGCGGGCATCAGTTCATAGCCGGCATGACCGAGTGTGTTGCGCACGATCTGATGCAGCATGAACAGCCCCACGACCGGCCACGCCGTTGGGACCAGCACCATCCACACCGGCACGAAGATGGCCATCACGGCCGCCTCGCCAAGGTCGAAGCTGTAGGCGGTGAACGGCGAGGGGTTGTGACTGCGGTGGTGACGCCGGTGCATGCGCCGGAACAGTCGCGGGTCGTGCATCAGCCGGTGTGACCAGTAGAACCAGGCGTCGTGAGCGATCACCATCATCACGAGACTGGCGGCGCCCCACGCCAGCCCCCATTGCGCAGCGAGGGCCGGGCCAGGCAGAGACCCCGCCTGTTCGAGGACAAACATCGAGACGCCGATGGTGGAGAAGATGGCGATCGACCGGATCGACACGAGGAACTCGATCGCCAGCTGGCGGGCCGGCGGCGTGTCTTCCCGGATCTTGCGGGAGCGCAGGAGGCCCTTCAGGGCGACCCACAGAATCAGCCAGACCGCGACCGCAAAAATGACGTAGCGGGCGACATCCACGCCCATGTTCACAAGCCACTGGCCTGCGACGCCCTGAACCCAGTCCGACATGACATACCTCCATTGCTTCGGTGAAGCAGCCATGTCGCGGCGCCGGTCCCAGGTCTCGCCGGGGACTGAAAAGGCTGGACGTTTTCAGATTCAGAGAGGCTTTTCCGGTTTCAGCGAGGACGTTTGCAGCGCCTGCCTGCGCCATTCCGTCGGCGAGAGCCCGGTCGTCTCCCGAAACGCCCGGTTGAACGGCCCCAGGGAGCCGAAGCCGAGGTCGAAGGCGATGGAGGACACGGTTTTCCTTGCCTGGTCCGGATCTGCAAAAACCCGCCTGGCTTCGTCGATCCGATAGGAGTTGACGAAGGCGGCGAAGTTGCGGTGCCCAAGCTGGTCGTTGATCAATCGCCGGACCCTGTGTTCCGGCGCGCCGAGCCGGGCGGCAAGAGCGCCGATGGTAAGCCCTTCCTCACTCCACAGGCGTTCGCCGGTCATCAGCGAGGTCAGCCGGGCGATTTCCGCCCGATCTGCGCCGCTCGTTCCCAGCTTCGATACGTCCGGCGCAGCGGGGGGCGCCGAAGCGCCAAACAGGACGGAGCGCGTTTCAAGAAGGATCAGCGCTCCGCCGAGGCAAAAGGCGGCAAGCGCCGCTGCCCCGGCCAACGGATACCAATCGGCGGCGATCCCGAGACTTTCGCCAATCTGGAAGCCGGAAACGATCACCACGAAAAGCGCCACAACAGCCAGGAAGGGGCCCCGCAAGCGTCTACGCGCTTCGACCAGATCGTCCCGCCATCCTCGCTGGATCGTCCATAGCGCGTGTCCAGCCAGACCCACCTGAATCAAATTGTGGGCGACCCAGAAGCCTTGCTGGATGGAAGAAGGCATGGCCATGGCGATCACGCCGAGCGCCGTCAGTCCCGCAAAAGGTGCGGCCTCCGACCAGGTCAGCGCCCTGTCCTCGAACAGCGCGCGCACGAGCAGCCAAAAAGCCCCGACGCCCCCAAGCGACATGATGTGAAGCAATGGCTGCACCGGTCCGAGCCCGGCGCGAATTGTCCACGAGGAATTGAGCGCGTAGGCGATCACGCTCGCACAGAACAGGACGCCGCCGACGCGGACGGCGCTGCCTGCGGCGCTGCGGCCAAAGGCGGTGGCGGTTGTTGCCAGGGCGCCGATGGCCAAGCCGCGAAGAAGAATTTCGAGGACGATGAGACTATCCGGCATCGCCGCGAGGCTAGATCATACTTCGATCATACTGAACAAGACTGACCGGAGAAAGATGCCCTGTCCCGAACGTGTAGAGCAGATTGTATGTGTCCAAGCGGGCGCAGGCTGCTGCAGCCCGCCGCGAACGCCTTCGCCAGACGCGGACGACGCAGGTCCGGAGTTGCGGGTTTGAATACAGGTATGGACAATCAGCCCCTCGGCGGGGGACCCGGCGTGCGAGGCGGCGCGACGCTCTGCGCCTCCTTGCCCGAATAGACGATGACCTCGCCGCCCCGCGCGGCGGCAGCTTGCGCCCAGCGCTGGATCTGCGCGTGAAAGGGCTCGCGCTTCCATGTGTCGCGACGGTCCTTGTCGACATGGATCACGATGCGGTTGGGCTCGAACTTCACCACCATGCGGGAGGCGTTGGGCCGCCAGTCGTCGGTGATGCTGGGATCGAGCAGCCAGCCGCAATAGAAGGTCCGGCAGTCGGCCGGGCGCGTCCCGTAGATGGTGCAGCCGACGCTGATGGCGCAATGCCCGCACCAGGCCTGCGGCGGTTTGGCGAGTTCCTCCACCGCAAGCAGCTTGCAGCACATGGTGCAGCCAGCGCAGGAGCGGCCGGGGACGAGGGTGGGCGCAGGTGCGTCGACTGGCGCTTCGGGCATGGCTTGAGCCTATTGCGCGGTCCAGCCGCCGTCGATCGGGAGGGCCGCGCCGTTGATCTGATTGGCGGCTTCCGAGGTCAGGAAAACCGCGAGGGCGGCGATGTCTGTGGTTTTCACAAACTCCTTCGTGGGCTGGGCGGCGAGCAGCACGTCGCTTACGACCTGTTCGGGCGTGAGGCCGCGAGCCCTCGCGGTGTCCGCGATCTGGTTTTCGACCAGTGGCGTGCGGACATAGCCGGGGCAGATGGCGTTGACGCGAATGCCGAAAGTCGCACCTTCGAGCGCGGCGGTCTTCGTGAGGCCCAACAGGCCGTGCTTGGCGGCGACATAGGCCGACTTGAACGGCGAGGCGACCAGCGCGTGGGCAGACGCGATGTTGATGATGCGGCCCCATCTGCGCGCCTTCATCTCGGGGAAGGCGTGGCGCGTGGCGTGGAAGGCGGCGCTGAGGTTGAGGGCGATGACGAGATCCCACTTGTCGATGGGGAAATCCTCGATCGGGGAAACATGCTGGACTCCCGCATTGTTGACCAGGATGTCGATGGGGCCGAGTTGTCCGCGCGCCAAGGCGAACATCGCCCCGATCTGGTCCGGTTTGGTGAGGTCGGCGGGGGAGTAGGCGACCTTAACGCTGTGCTCCGCCGCCAGGCCGGCACGCAAGGCCTCGATCTTGGCGGCGTCGCCGAAGCCGTTGAGGAGGATGTTGCAGCCGGCGCCGGCGAGGCCGCGCGCAATGCCCTCGCCGATGCCGGAGGTCGAGCCGGTGACGATTGCGGTGCGAGGAGTGGTGAGGGGCATTCGTTTTCCTACATACTTGAAAGGCGGGGGGTGGACCCGATGATGATATAGCACCAGACCTGCTTGTCCTCGACAGTCCCGTTACGGCTCGCCCCAGCCGGCTTGCGCGCAAGAGCACGCAATCCACCTCCCCCGCCTTCGGCGGTGGAGGACCAGGATCCGGTACGCGTTTTATCGATTGTCGGAAAATCTTCGCGATCACGATCTTGTATGAGGGCGGGTTTGGACGCACGTATTGACTCGGCGTGAGGCGGCCGTCGCGAGGACGGGCGCAGGTTCGATGGAGACGGCAGGATGGCGAAGAGCCCGACGGCGCTGCAGTATCTCGACAAGGCGATGGGAAGTCTGCGGCAGCTGGGGCTGGGCCTCGAGAAAAAGTCCGATCCCGCGCCGGTGGTGGCCCTGCTGAACCAGATTTCGGAACTCCAGCCGGACAAGGTCGCGGCGATCGCGCGCACGCTGGACCAGGCCTCGCACTTCAACGATGTGGTGCGCGAGCACGTCGCCGCAATCACCGTGGGCGAGCGCTATGAGGGCGTCACGCAGGCGTTCAATTCCATTCGCGACGACGCCAAATCGCTGGTCGATCAGTATGCCGACGGCAAGGTCTCGACGATGGAGCGGGTCTCCAACGTCTGGATGAAATTCTCTCGCGGCGACATCGCGGCGCGGTTCGGCAAGATCAAGGATCTCTATCTCGACGTGCAGAAGGAGACCAAGCTGCAGATCGAGAAGGAAACGCTGATCCTCGAAGCCTACATGGATTTCCGCGGCGCGATGAAGCAGTCGGAAGTGATGGCGCTGGACGTTCTCAAGACCGCCGAGGGCAAGCTGGAGGAAGCGAAGACGCAGATGACTGCGGCGGCCGACGCCGTGACGGCGTTCACGGGCGAGGACCCAGCGGCACGCGCCGACCTCGAACTCAAGCGCGACGAGGAGCTGCGCAGGCTGCAGGCCGAAGAGAAACGCTATCAGGTGGCGAAGGACCTCTCGGACAATCTCACCGTCGGGTACAACACCTCCGAAGTCATCATGGCGCGGCTGGTGCAGACGACCAACGCGAAAGAACGCATCTACGCCCAGTCGGTGTCGTTCTTTGGCACCAACGAGATCGTGCTGACGGCCCTGACGGCGACCTTCACCGGCATGCACGGGCTGCACGAATCGACGCAGACGCTGGAGGCGATGAAGAAGGGCGTGGACCAGTCGCTGGAAGTGCTGGCCGAGATCGGCGGCAAGGTTCAGGAGGCGGCCGTCAAGGCGGGCTATGGTCCGACCATCTCGGCGGCGGCGGTGAAGAAGCTGGTGGACAGCGTGGTGAACTATCAGGAACGGTCGCTCACCATCATCGCCGAGATGCGCAAGCTGGCGACCGAGAACTCCAGGGAAATCCGCGATGCGGTGGAGGACGGCAAACAGCGGATGACGAAGCTGGTCGAGCAGGGCGCGGCAGCGGCGCTCACCATCAGCACATGAGCGACGGCGGGGCGTCTCGCGTGCAAGAACACGCAACCCACCTCTCCCAGTCTTCGACTGGTGGAGGACCTGGCGGCGGGCGCATTTCTGTCTGGACCCGTTGACAATGTTGACCCCGACCGTGCCGGCCGTCGCCCAATCACCTTCCACAACGGAAAAACCCAGAAAACTCGACGACGTCCTCCTCGCGATGGACGTGGTCGACACGCTGCGCCATCGCGAACGCGTCGCCGACATGGAACTGGACGCCGAGGCGCGCGAGGAAAAGCTGATCGGCCGGCTGAAGGAAATCTATCAAGCGCAGGGAATCGAGGTGCCCGACCGCATCCTGAAGGATGGCGTCAAGGCGCTGGACGAGCAGCGCTTCGTCTACAAGCCCCCAGAGAACACGCTGAACGTCAGGCTGGCGCGGCTGTATGTCGGGCGCAAGGCATGGTTGCCGCAGACGGTGAGCGTGGCCGCCGGCCTCGCGGCTCTGGCCGCCGGCTGGTATGTTTTCGGCGTCGCGCCGCAGGCGGCGGAGTGGCGAAGGCTGCCGGCGGAGATTGCGGAACTGGCGCGCGAAGGTCAGGCGCTGGCGGTCGATCCGGCGGTGGACCAGCGGATCGCCTCGATACAGAGCGCGGGCGAGAGGGCGCTCGCCGAACGCGATCGGGGAGAAGCCAAGGCCCAGCTGGCGGCGCTGGAACGGATGAACGATCAGCTGGCCGATGAGTATGAAGTTCGGATCGTCTCGCGGCCCGGGGAGGATACCGGCTTTTATCGGATCCCCGACGACAATCCCGTTGGGCGCAATTACTATCTTGTGGTCGAGCCCGTGGCCCCGGGCGGGCGGGTTATCGAGGTCCCGATCGTAAGCGAGGAGACGCAAAAATCCGAGCGCGTCGACAAGTGGGCGCAGCGCGTCGAGAAGGCGGTGTTCGACAAGGTAGCGGCCGACAAGGCGCCCGACCAGATCATCCAGAACGACATACTGGGCTACAAGGCGCGAGGTGTGCTCGAGCCCACATTCGACGTCCCGGCGCCGGGCGGGGCGATCACGCAATGGTAGCCGATGTGATTTCGGGTCGCGACGCGCTGCACCGCCTGGACAGGCAGATCGCGGAGGCGCGCGGGGATTTCGACCAGTCGCTGAAGGCGGCGGATGCGCATGGCGGGCGGCGCGCCGAGCTGTTGAGGCTGAGGGCCGAGGGCTATCGCGAGCTGGCGCGGATGCGGCTGGACGAGTTGAAGACCGGCGCCGAGGCGGCGCTGTCGGCGGCGGAAGCGGCGGCGGTGAAACTCCTTGAGGCGCACCAGCAATTCATGGCCGGCATAGAGGGAGAGGCGGAACAGTCGGCCGCCGAACTTGCAGCGTCGGAGGCCGGGCGACTGGCGGCCGAACAGCGCGCCAGCGCCGCCGTCGATGCCTATGAAACCCTGGTCGCGGCGACGGAGGCGCGGATCGAGGCCGATCCCGCCTATGACGCGCTGACATCCTCATACGAAGAGGCCAAGGCGGTGCATGCGCGGGCGACACAGAAGCTGGAACTGGCGCGGACGGACCGCACGGCCAAGGGTGCGCCCTATGAGAGCGATCCCTTGTTCGCCTATCTCTGGGAGCGGCGTTTCCGCACGACGGAGTATCGCGGACGGGGGATCACGCGGGCGCTGGACGGATGGGTCGCCAAGGTCAGCGGTTATGATCAGGCCTATCTCAATTACGCGCGGCTGATCGAATTGCCGGACAGGCTTTCGGAGCATCTTTCACGAATGAAACTGGAGGAGGCCGAGGCCGAGGCGGCGATCGAGCGCTTCGAGGCGACGGCTCTGGAGGCGGATGGCGCGCGGGCGCTGTCGGATGCGGCGGCGTCCGCCAAGGCCGAGGTGAAGGCCGCCGACGCGCGGCTCGACGGGCTGGAGGCGGCGGAGGCGGCGCTGCGCACGCGGCGCGAGGCGGCGGCGAGCGGCGACAGCGGTCCGCAGGGCGACGCCCGCAGGCTGATCGAGGACGGGCTGGTGAAGGCGAGCTTCCCCGATCTCAAGGTTCTGGCGGCGGAGACAACGTCGCTGGACGACGACCGCATGGTGGACGTGCTGATCAAGCTGCGCACCGAGGAACTGGCGATGGAGGTGAGCGGCCGGAGCCTTGGCCTCGTGCCGGCGCGGCGGCGCGGAACTGTCGAAGCGCTGGAGGCGGCGCGCCAGCGCTTCAAGGCGGCGGGACTGGACGGGCCTTATGTGGAGCTGGGAGGCGCGGCGTTCGAGGCGGCGCTGATGGCTTACGGTGGGGCAAGCGCGACCAGCGGCGAGCAGCTGTGGCGGGCGCTGGCGGCGACCGTGCGTCAGGCGCCGGCGCACGAAGACAGCTATTTCGGCGGGCGGCGACGGCGCGAGACGATCGGCGCGCCGGGCGGTCTTCCGGGCGGTCTGGGGGACGTGGTAGGCGGCCTCGCCGGTGTGATCATCAGCGAGGTGATCCGCGAGAGCGTGCGCGGCGGCATGCGCGGCAGGTGGGGCGGCGGCGGATCTGGCGGCGGCTGGGGCGGTTCGAGTGGCGGCAGGTCGAGCGGCGGCGGCGGATTCCGCACCGGCGGCCGGAGCGGCGGCGGCGGCTTCAAGACCGGCGGTCGGTTTTAGAGGGCGGTGTTGGCTTGCGGGGGCGGAGCATGCCAGTCTCCACCCAAACAGAAAACATGAGGGAGACAAGATGAGCAGGACAGGTGTGGCGGTTGCAGCATTGCTCGCGGTGCTGGGCGCAGGAGCGGCGCAGGCGCAGATGGCGTGCGAGGCGCTGAAGGGTATGCAGCTTCCCGACGTCAAGGTGACCGAGGCGGTTTCGGCGGCCGCCCCCGCCCCGCACTGCAAGCTGTCGGGCGTCATTGGCAAGGAGACAAATTTCGCGGTCTGGCTACCGGATTCGTGGAACGGCAAATTCGTGATGGGCGGGCAGGGCGGCTTCGCCGGCACGGTCGAGAACCAAGCGATGACGATGCAGGCGCTGCAGAAAGGCTATGCGACCGCCGGCACCGACACCGGACACAAGGCGCCGGGAGCGGACGGGAGCTGGGCCTTGGGCGACATGGAGCGCATCGTCAATTACGCGCACGCCGCGATCCATCGCGTCACCGAAGTGTCCAAATACGCTGTCAAGGCGCGCTATGGCCAGGCGCCGGAGAAGTCGTACTTTGCGGGCTGTTCCAATGGCGGGCGCCAGGCGCTGATGTCGGCCCAGCGCTATCCTGACGATTTCGACGCCATCGTCGCGGGCGCTCCGGCGCTCAACTTCACGGGCATCGCGGCGACCTTCACCAATGTCACCGCCAAGATGTATCCCGATCCCGCCAATCTCGCGACGCCGGTGCTGGGCAAGGGCGACCAGGCGACGATCGCCAAGGCGGTGCTGGCCAGTTGCGACAAGGCCGACGGGCTGGAGGACGGCGTGCTGACCGATCCGCGCACCTGCTCGTTCGATCCCAGGACGATCGCCTGCAAGGGCGCCAATTCGGATACGTGCCTCACCAAGGCGGAACTCGACGCGGTGGACGCAATCCGCAGTGGACCGAAAGCCGGCGGCAAGGCCTATCATGTCGGCTTCCCCTATGGCGGGGAGGCCAATCCGGCCGGATGGCAGACCTGGCTGGTGGGCGCGAAAGATGCGATCGCCAAAGGCTCGCCTAGCCTCGCCTACGGCTTCGGCGTCGGCTTTATGAGATATTTCGTGATGCAGGATCCCAACTGGGATTACCGCAAGCTGGACCTGCCCAACCTGGCCACGCAGACAGCCTTCATGCAGAAGACGCTGAGCCCGAACGATCCGGACCTGTCGGCGTTCCGCAAGTCGGGCGGCAAGCTGATGATGTATCACGGCTGGTCGGATTCGGCTTTGTCGCCGCTGATGTCGATCGGCTATCTCGACGAGGTGTACGCCAAGGACGCGGCCGCAAAGGACGACGTCAGGCTGTTCATGCTGCCGGGCGTTCTGCATTGCGCGGGCGGGCCGGGGCCGGACCGGATCGACTATCTCGACGCTCTGGACAAGTGGGCAAGCGGCGGACCGGCCCCTGACGAGCTGCGCGCCAATTTTGCGGCAGGCGGCGGCCGGAAGGTGTGCGCCTATCCCAAGCTGCCCGTTTTCAAGGGAACAGGCGACGGCAAGAGCGCCGACCAGTTCGAGTGCAGGTAGAGCGACCTTCGGTCGATCCGGATCGACGCGATCCCGATCGATCGGGGAAAGTTGTTCTTGTTTCACTGGTGTGGAGACTGATTCAACGATCGACCTGATAGAGATCGACCGCATCAGGCTCCAATCCTTCGTCCTGTGGCCGGCCCCAAGCCGCGCACTATGTCGGGGCAGTGAGCATGTCTCACAGGGAACCGACGCATGACGTATCCTTCAAGCCGGATTCCAGGTTCAAGCTGGATTCTGGCGGTCGCGCTGGCGGCAGGCGGATGCGCGCAGGCGTCGCGCGATCCGGTCACGGTCGGGATGGGGGCGGCGCCGAGCCTGCCTCAGCCCTCCACTCCGCTGATCCCGACGCTCAAGATCGCCAAGGCGGTCGGCTGGCAGGGCGAAGCGCCAATAGCGGCCGCTGGCCTCGGGGTGCAGGCGTTCGCCGAGGGGCTGGACCATCCGCGCTGGATCGAGGTTCTTCCCAATGGCGACGTGCTGGTCGCCGAGACAAATGCACCTGAGAGGCCCGAGCAGGGCAAGGGGATCAAGGGTTTCTTCGAGAAGCAGGCCATGACGGAGGCCGGCGCCGTCACGCCCAGCGCCAACCGGATCACGCTGTTGCGGGACGCCGACGGCGACGGGCTGGCCGAGGTGAAGTCCGTGTTGCTGGAAGGGCTGAACTCGCCCTTCGGCATGGCGCTGGTCGGCGAAACGCTGTTCATCGCCAACAGCGACGCGGTCTGGGGCTTTCGCTATGCAGCCGGCGTGACGCGCATTTCAGACGCCGGAACGCGGCTGACCGATCTGCCCGCTGGCCCGCGCAACCATCACTGGACCAAGAACATCATCGCCTCGAAGGACGGAACAAGGCTCTACGCCACCGTCGGTTCGAACAGCAACATCGCGGAAAACGGGATGGAAGAAGAAAAGGGGCGGGCGGCGATCTGGGAGATCGACGCGGCGACTGGCGCGAAGAGGCTGTTCGCGACCGGGCTGCGCAACCCCAACGGTCTGGGGTGGGAGCCAGTCAGCGGCATGCTCTGGACAGCGGTGAATGAGCGAGATGAGCTGGGGCACAACCTGGTGCCGGACTACATCACCTCGGTGAAGGACGGGGCCTTCTATGGCTGGCCCTACAGTTATTTCGGCCAGACCGTTGACACGCGCGTCAAGCCGCCAATGCCGGACATGGTGGCGAAGGCGATTGCGCCGGATTATGCGGTGGGGGCGCACACGGCCTCGCTGGGTCTCGATTTTGCGGACGGCGCGAAGCTGGGATCCGCGTTCGCGGACGGCGCGTTCATCGGCCAGCACGGATCCTGGAACCGCAACCCGTTCAGCGGCTACAAGGTCATCTTCGTGCCGTTTGCAGGCGGCATGCCCTCCGGCGAGGCGGTGGACGTACTGACCGGGTTTGTCGATGAGGACGATCAGGCGCGCGGCCGGCCGGTCGGCGTCGCGGTGGCGAAGGACGGCGCCCTGCTGGTGGCGGATGATGTGGGCAACACGATCTGGCGGGTCAGCGCGCAGTAGAGGCCGGATGCGTAGCGCCAGATGCTAGGCGTCAGGCGTCGGCGAAATGCTCCATTGCAGCGGCGATACGGTCGAGGGCGTGGGCGACGCGCTCCCTGTGTCCGCGCTCGGCGCGGGCCAGATAGATTGGCTGGGTGACGGCGAGGTGGCGGATGACGCCGCTTGCGGCCAGGATCAACGGCGGAAATTCGCGCAGATCCACACTCCAGCCATCCTCGCTGAAATGCAGGAAGGTGTTGCGCAGATCGACGAGGTCGTCGAAGGCCTCGCTGATGGTGAGGTTGAGCGGCAGCTGGTAAGGCGGCTTCAGGAAATAGCTGTCGCCCGCGCGCCGCAGGAGTTCCAGAGGCGAGACGATGCGGGGCTCGCGCACTGCGAGGGGCGGAGCGCCGGCTTTCCCGGTGGAGGTCCAGCGGCGGACGATGCGGGCGTCGGCTCGCGACATGCTCCTTGTGCCGAGGTCGTCTCCGGCGTCGAGCGCGCAGAGGCAGGCGTTCTGGACAGCCAAAACCATCGAGATCGACAGCCAGCGCCAGGCGCCGGGATCGTCGCTCGCCTTGTCTGCCTGGTCGGCGGCGAACTCGACGCAGGCGAGGAGTTCTCGCGGCTGGCTGGTCTGGAAGTGGTGGGCGGATGGCGGGATGGGTTTAAGGGGCATGGGAGAGGTTTAGGGTGGATTGAGCGGATGCGAAATCCACCGCCGACAGGCGTGCATTCACCCGGCTTGTGGGGTATGGCCACGCCAGCACTGGTTTGCTGCGGGCCTTGACCCCGCTGGAGACACGACATGGCGACCATCATCGGGCCCGGCGCGAGCCGTGGGCCATCGGCAAATTCAGCGAATGTGGAGGGAGGCCCCCTCCGTCCGGCTGCTGCGCAGACATCCACCTCCCCCGGCTTCGCCGGTGGAGGACTGGCGATGCCGGGGCTTTGCGATTTTTCGAGGCTGGCCGGCGTGGACCTGTCGGGGGCGGATCTGCATTTTGGAATCGCGAGGCCGCGCGCCGAAACGCGCGTCGTCGTGGCGATGTCCGGGGGCGTCGATTCGTCGGTGGCGGCGGCGCTGGCGGTCTATGCGGGGTATGATGTCGTCGGCGTGACCCTACAGCTTTACGATCATGGCGCGGCCCTGAAGAAGCAGGGCGCCTGCTGCGCCGGGCAGGACATTCACGATGCGCGGCGCGTCGCTGAGGCGCTGGGCATCCCGCATTATGTGCTCGATTACGAAAGCCGGTTTCGCGCGCAGGTGATGGAGGATTTCGCCGACACCTATCTGGCGGGATCGACGCCGATCCCGTGCATAAGATGCAACCAGACCGTCAAGTTCAAGGACCTGCTGACGACGGCGCGCGATCTGGGCGCCGACTGCATGGTGACGGGGCACTATATTCGCCGGACGGTCGACGAGGTGGGGCCGGAGCTGGCGCGGGCGGCGGACCCCGACCGGGATCAATCCTACTTCCTGTTCGCGACGACACGCGACCAGCTCGGCTTCCTGCGCTTTCCGCTGGGCGGGATGCGCAAGGACGATGTGCGCAAGGCGGCGAGCGCGCTGGGACTGCAGGTGGCGGCCAAGCCCGACAGCCAGGACATCTGTTTCGTGCCGGCGGGGAAGTATTCCGACATTGTCGAGAAGCTGCGCCCGGGGGCGTCGGCGCCTGGCGACATCGTCCACATGGATGGCCGAGTGATGGGTCGGCATGAGGGCGTGATCCGCTACACGATCGGGCAGCGGCGCGGGCTGGGCGTCGCGACGGGCGATCCGCTTTTCGTGGTGAGGCTGGATGCGCCCGCCAGGCGTGTGATCGTGGGGCCGCGCGAGGCGCTGCTGACCTCGGCGCTGGCTATTGGCGAGAGCAACTGGCTGGGAGGGGGATCGCTGATGGAGGCGTGCGCCTCTGGGGTGGCGGCGCTGGCGCGCGTGCGCTCGACCCGGGCGCCCGTGCCGGGACGGATGACGCTGGTCGCCGATTCTGAAGGCAGGGGGCTTCCGGGGTTTGTGTTCGACACGCCGGAAGAGGGCGTGGCGCGGGGTCAGGCGTGCGTGCTGTACGCTGCGCCCGACGGGCGGACAGTGCTGGGCGGCGGGTTCATCGTGAGCACGGTGAGCGCGGTGGTGGGCTGAATTGGTTCAGTTGCCCGTGAAATCCGGGTCGCGGCCTTCGAGGAAGGAGGCGATGCCTTCGGCGAAATCGTCCGAGCGTTCCAGCAGGGCGAAGGCTTCGAGGTCGCTGCGGGCGGTGAGGCGGCTGTGGGCGAGGGCGGCGGCGTTGATGTCGTGCTTGGCGATCTTCAGCGCGCTGGGCGGGAGCGCCGCTGCGGTGCGCGCGAAGGCCAGCGCCGTCGCGAGCGCCTGTCCGTCTTCGGCGACGGCGTCGGCAAGGCCCCAGGCGTGGGCGGTGGCAGCGTCGAGTTGTTCGCAGAGCGCGATGATGCGCTTGGCGCGGGCGGGACCGACGAGAGCGGTGATGCGCGGGACCGAGCCCCAGCTCATGTTCATTCCGCGCGCGATCTCGGGAACGTAGAGGCGTGCGGATTTTCCCATCACCCGCAGGTCGCAGGAGACGGCCAGCGCCGCGCCGCCGCCGACACACCAGCCCTCAATCGCGACGATGGTAAGGGCGTCGATCCTCTCCCAGGCCTCGCACAGGTCCGGACCGGCGCGCAGGGAGAGGCGGCGATCGGCGAGACCCTGCTTTCGCAAGGCGGCGGAAGCCGGATCCTTGAGGTCGGCGCCGAGGGTGAAATTCTTCGGACCGCCGGACAGGATGACGGCGGAAATGTCCGGGCGAGCGTGAAAGTCGCGCGCGGCGAGGGTGAGCTGGCGGATCGCTTCGGCGCTGAGGGCGCTGACGCCGTCGCCGCGATCAAACCGGATGGTGGCGATGCGGCCGTCCACCGTGATGTGCACGAAGGGAGGACTCATAAAGGCGCTCCTCCAATCCTGTTGGGTTCCGGCATTCCTGTCGGGTTCCGGATTCACGGGTGCGAACGGTTCGGCGGCGAAGTATGCGCCGGAGCGCCGGCGGCGTCCATTCCGCGCCGAAGTCGGTGTACGGACAGTTTGCAGAATTCGCCTGTTGCGTGCGCGGCGTTGCGGCGCCTGTCTCCGTGCGGTCAGATTGGGCCTGTCAAGCTTCGCAAGGCGTCTTTATGGCCATCATGAAATCCGAACAGATTCTGACCGAGTCTCCGATATCGTTCGAAGACGCGATCCAGACGGCCGTCACGCGGTTTTCCAAGACGGTGAGGGGCCTCAGATCAGCCAACGTCAACAACATGTCCGCGATGATCGCCAATGGCGCGATCACCAGCTACCGCGTCAACCTGCAGATCACCTTCGAGGTCGAGGATGTCGGCGGGACGGGGGTGGGGATGCAGGCCGGCATGGACGCGCCGCGCAAGAAAAAGAAGAAAAAGGGCTGATGGCTCATCGCCGGGCTCCATCTCCCGTCGGCTGGCGGGCGGCTGGCATTCATGTCAGCGTCCGCCGAGGCTCGCACAGGTCAGCTGATGCGGGATCGACGGATGGGAAGGGACAAGCATGTCCCAGGCAGCGCCTGACGATGGATCGCAGGCGCGGGCCGCCGGAGCCGAGTGGCGCACGGGCTGGCGGACTGTGCTGGCGGCCGGGATCGGCTCGTCAACCGGGCTGATCCTCTACTCCTTCATCGTCAGCCTCTTTGTGAAGCCCATGACGATGGAATTCGGCTGGACGCGCGGAGAGACTGCGTTGGCCGGCTTTGCAACCCTGGCCGCAGGATTGCTGGCGCCGTTCGTGGGGCGGCTGGTCGACCGCTTCGGCATCCGGCCCATGATCCTGATCGGGGGGCTGGGGTTCGGCGGTTCCTGCGCGGCCTTCACCGTGCAGTCGGGCGATGTGCGGATGTATTACGGCATCGTGTTTCTGCTTGTGCTGTTTGGCCTCGGCACCACAAGCATCACCTGGTCGCGCGCGGTAAGCGTGTCGTTCGTGCGCTCGCGCGGCCTGGCGCTGAGCACGGCGCTGTCCGTGGTGACACTGACCGCCGCGATCATGCCGCAGGTCCTGAACGAGGTGATGGGCGCCCAGGGCTGGCGCGCGGGCTGGCTGGTTGTGGGCGTCGTCGGGATCGTTTTTTCGCTGGTCGGTCTGGCCGTTCTTCCGGCCGGGCGCGCTCTATCGTCGGGCGATGTGGGCGGCGCGCCGGCGCAGAAGGGCCTAGGCGGCGCGCTGCGCTCGCCCGCGTTCTGGTGTCTGGTGCTTGGCATGTTCGTGATCAACATCCCGTCGGGCGGGTTGATGAACCAGATGGCGGCGCTGATCTCCGACAAGGGTTTTAACGGTCGCGACACGGCAAGCGTGCTGTCAGCGTTCGCGATTTCAGTGTTTGCAGGGCGGTTGATCGCTGGGCTGTGTCTCGACCGGTTTCCACCGCCCCTGGTCGCGTTCGCGACGATGGCGATACCGGCGGCAGGCTGCCTCATGCTGGTGGGGGAGGAGGCCGCCCTCCTCGCGGCAGTCGCGGGCATCGCCTTGGCGGGCATGAGCCAGGGCGCGGAAGGCGATATCGGTCCCTACATGGTGGGACGCTATTTCGGGCTGGCGTCATTCGGGGCGATCATGGGCTGCGTCAACGCGGCGGTGGTGTCCGGCACGGCGTTTGGCGGCATGCTGTTCGGCCAGGCGTTCGATCGCTTCGGCTCATACGACGTGGCGCTGTGGGGCGGTGCGGGCTGTTTCCTGTTCGGGGCCGTCATGTTTCTGGGCATGGGGATGGGCGGCGGACCGGGCCAGCCGCGCAAGACGCAGCCGGTTGATACGACCGCAAGCCAGATCGGATTCTAGACGGGAGGGAAAGAAAGAGAGGGACGCTTCAGGGTTTCCGGTCGTCGTCGTCGCTGGCCGTGTCGTCGTCTTCCTCGTCGTCGATATGGTCCGCCGGATCGTCGTCGTCGGAGCGGCTGTCGGCATCCATCGCAATCGATTCGAGCATTCCGTCGCTATCCGCCGGGGTGTCGAGGTCGGCGATGCGGCCTTCGACATAGGCGAGCATGTCTTCCGAATCTCCCATCATGTCGCTGGACTGCCGGCCCTTGAGGTCGTCCCGCAACTCCCTGAGCCGGGCGCGACGATCCTCCAGCGGAATGCCGGGCGAGAGGGCGATGTCATCAACGTCGTCGACGGTCAGTTCGAGCGCTATCCCCGGAAGGTCGTCATCGCCGCCGAGTTCGATGTCGAGCGCCCGTACATCGTCTTCGTGCCCCGCTCTTTTCCCGACCATGTCGCGTCCTCGCCTGATGTGTGTCATCCTAAAGCGACTGGAGGCCGTGCGGTTCCGCTTGACGCAAGCGCCGCCGCCTCATCATTTGCGGCTGGGTATTCAACGACCGGCTCTTCGAGCCGGGTCTACTGGAGGAAATCCGATGAGCGCTTCTGATTCCGTGGTGATCGTGGGCATGGCGCGGACGCCGATGGGCGGGCTGCTGGGGGAACTCTCTGGACTTTCCGCCAATGAGCTTGGGGCTATCGCGATCAAGGGCGCCATGAAGGAGGCCGGGATCAAGGGTGAAGATGTCGAACTGGTCTACATGGGCAATTGCCTGCCGGCCGGTCAGGGCCAGGCGCCGGCGCGCCAGGCCGGCATCAAGTCGGGCCTTCCCAACGGCGCCGAGGCCACAACCATCAACAAGATGTGCGGGTCAGGCATGCAGGCCGCAGTGATGGGCCGCAACGCCATCCTCGCCGGCGAGGCCAAGGTGGTGGTTGCGGGCGGCATGGAGAGCATGACCAACGCGCCGCACCTGATCGACCTGCGCAAGGGCCACAAATACGGTGCGGCCGGCATGAAGGACCACATGGCGACAGATGGACTGGAGGACGCCTATGGCGGCGGTTCGATGGGCAATTTCGCCGAGATGATCGCCAAGGAATACCAGTTCACGCGCGAGCAGCAGGACAATTTCGCGCTCGAAACCTTGAGCCGGGCGCAGTCGGCCACCAAGGAGGGGCGGTTCAAGCGGGAAATCTCGCCGGTCACGATAAAGGGCAAGAAGGGCGATGTCGTGATCGACACGGATGAGCTGCCACGCCTGGCGATGCCAGACAAGATTCCCACCTTGAAACCTGCTTTCGCCAAGGACGGCACGGTGACGGCGGCGACGTCGTCGGCGATATCCGACGGCGCGGCGGCGCTGGTGCTGATGACCGCCTCGGAGGCGAAGAAGCGCGGACTGAAACCGCTGGCGAAGATCGTCGCGACGGCGGCGCACAGTCACGAACCTGCCTATTTCACGACGGCGCCCGTGCCGGCGATGAAGAAGGCGCTGGAGAAGGCCGGGTGGAAGGCAAGCGACGTCGATCTCTGGGAGATCAACGAGGCGTTCGCGGTGGTGCCGATGATCGCCATGAAGGAGCTCGGGATCTCGCACGACCGGGTCAATGTGAATGGCGGGGCGTGCGCCTTGGGCCATCCGATCGGCGCTTCGGGCGCGCGGGTGATGGTGACGCTGATCAATGCTATGGAGCAGCAGGACGCCAAGCGCGGCGTCGCGGCGCTGTGCATCGGCGGCGGCGAAGGCATCGCGATCGCCATCGAGCGGGCCTGACGCCTCCACCGACCCTTCGCGTCAGATCAGCCCGCCGGGCTTGGGCTTGGGATTTCTGGGGCGGGGCGGTTTCTTCGCGGGGTTTTCCACCGTCATTTCCCAGGCGCCGGCGTCGTTGTGGGTGCGCAGGAGGGCCTTGACCTCTGGCGGGCGGGCGGGCGTCTCGCCGAGCCAGACCGCCCAGTCGGCGGGATCGAGAAAGGCGGGCATGCGGTCCGTGATCGGCGCAATCAACGCATTGGCCGGCGTCGTCACCTGGACGAAGGTGGGCAAGGGCCGGCCCTGCACGCTGGCCGTCTCCCAGACGACCGCGAAGGCGAGGGGGGCGCTGTCGCGAGCGCGGAGGGTCCACTGACGGGTCCAGAGGCGGCCGGACGGTTCGCCGTCGTCGTAGTGGACCGGGACTTCCTCGCCCTCGTTGAAGCTGCCGACAAGCAGGATCGCGCGCCGCTCCGCGAACGCCGCCGAAAAAGTGGGCAGGCGGTCGATGGTCTCCGCCCGGGCGTGCATGTGTTTCGGGATGTCGCACGCACCGGGGTGATGATCGACGAAGCCCCAGCGCATCGGCACGGCTTCCCGGCGGCCGTCGGCCGCGAGGCGGATGATATGGGCGAGACGCATTGGCGTCGATGTCAGGACGGCGTCGTTCGACGATTCCGGCCCGGGCGGAGACGCGCCAAGCGCCTGCGAAAAGGCCACAACCTCGGCCCACGACGCCATCTGGGTGAATTTTCCGCACATGGGAGCTGCCGCTTTCAAATCCGGAACGGACCCGTCCGGTCTATTTGTAATCCGGCGGCACCGTTTCCAGGGGCGACAGTCCGCCATAATCGCAGAGCAGCTCCTCGCCGGCCGCGATATCGCGGGTGGCGTAGAACTCCCAGCCGAGCGCATCGGAGGACGCGATGTTGGGACGGGAGGAATGATTCATGTACCAACCGACGGACATGCGGTGGAAATCGAGCGGGCAGACATACCCGCCCTCGACGACGACGCAGTGAACGTCCCGGGCCTCGCGGATTTCCGGATCGGCCTCCGCCTCGGCGTCTGTGACGAAGCGGCTGTCCTCGTTCTGCCAGAGGCGGACGTGGGCGCCCCGGGCGATAGCCGCCGTTGTGAAGACGCCAACGCCGGAGGCGAGGATGGACGGTTTCAGGACGAGCATCAGAACAACCCCGAGCGGCAACCCCAAATCATGGCGCGCGACCTCTGCCCGGGATCGGCGCAAGGCTCAAGGGGAAGCTAGGCGCGAGCCAGTCTCCTCATGGCCTGGGGCGGCTGTCCGAAAGCGCGGAGAAAGGCTTTGCGCATGCGGTTGGGGTCACAAAAACCCGAGGCCAGGGCGATCGCGTCGATGGGATCGGCGCCGTGTTCGACGCGTTTGCGGGCGGCTTCGAGGCGCAGGCGCTCGACGGCCTTGGCCGGCGTTACGCCGGTTTCAGCGGTGAAGGCGCGCGCGAAATTGCGGGGGCTCATGCAAGCCTGGGCGGCGAGCGCATCGACGGTCAGCGGTTCATTGAGGCGTTCGCGCATCCAGGCGAGCAGCGGCGTGAAGCGGCCCTCCACGCGCTCGATGTCAAGGAGGGCCGAGAATTGCGACTGGCCGCCTGGCCGGCGGTGGTAGACGACGAGTTCCTTCGCCGCAGCGCGGGCGACATCCTCGCCGAGATCGTCGGCGATGAGGGCGAGGGAAAGGTCGATGCCCGCGGTAATGCCGGCCGAGGTCCAGATGTTCCCGTCGCGGGTGTAGATGCGGTCGGGTTCGAGACGCACGTTTGGATAGGCTGCGGCGAAATGCCGGGAGCGGCGCCAGTGGGTGGTGGCGCGGCGGCCATCGAGCACGCCGGCGGCGGCGAGGATGTAGGCGCCGGAACAGACCGAACAGAGCCGGCGGGCGCGGGCCGCCTGGGACCTGACGAGAGCAAGGACGCGCCTGTCGGCCATGGCCTCGCGCGTGCCGGCGCCGCCCGCCACGATCAGCGTGTCGTAGCGCGGCCGGGACGGGACGGCCTCGGCGTGGAGCGAGGCGCCGCTGGAGGAGCGCACAGCGCCGGGGTCCACGGCGATGATCCGGAGTGTGTACGGGGAAGGCGAATGCCCCCGCATCGGCATTTCGAAGGCGGAGATCGGGCCGGCGGCGTCGAGAAGCTGGAAATTGTCGAAGATGAGGAAGGCGATGGTGCGGGGGGCTGGTATTCGCGGCGCGCCTCGCCGCCCGCCCCCGTCACGTTTTCGGGGCGCCTTACCCGCAGGCGGGGCGATCCGGGCCGTGGCTGGTTCAGAGATTGGCATGAAAAGACGGAACTATGTCATTTCAGACAACTGATAGATCGCCGACAAGGGGGCGTCAACGATGGAGCTCACCATGTCACAACAACTCTTCCGGACAGTGTTCGCGATCTATCCGGACATGACCCACCTCGACTTTACCGGGCCGCACCAGTTCCTCAGCCGCCTGCCGCAGTCCGAAACCATTGTGGCAAGCCTGGCGGGAGGCGCGATCCCGGCGGACGGACTGATCTTCGGCGGGACGACCAGGCTGGGAGAGATCGAAAGCTGTGACCTGATCTGCGTGCCGGGCGGTCTGGCGGCGACGAGGGTCGCGCAGGATCGAGCGTTTACCGGGGAGATCCGGCGCCTCGCGCTCGGAGCGAGATATGTCACCTCGGTCTGCACCGGGTCGCTGATTCTCGGCGCCGCTGGACTTCTCAAGGGCAAGCGGGCGGCCTGCCACTGGGCGTGGCGGGACATGCTGGAATTGTTCGGGGCGACGCCCGATCCGGGGCGAGTGGTGCGCGACGGCAATGTCATCACCGGCGGCGGCGTCACCGCCGGGATTGATTTCGCGCTGACCGTGCTGGCGGAGATCGCGGGCGACGACATGGCGAGGCTGGTGCAGCTCGGGCTCGAATACGCACCGGCGCCGCCTCTCGATTCCGGCCGCCCCGAGACCGCGCCGCCGGAGGTGCTGGAACGCTTCAACGCGATGCGATCGAAAATGATGGTGCAGAGACGCGCCGAGGCGGAGGCGGCCGCCGCGATGATGCCAACGTGATGGAAGGGTGTCCCTTTACCTGAACGTCACGGGCTGACGTGTCGCGCGGGTCGATGTAAACTGCGTCGCAGTTGGAACGCGCCTACTTTGAATGAGAGGCGGATTGAAGATTAGGATAGAGGCGCACAGCGCATCGACTTCAGACGTTCCGGCTCCAAGGGAGAAATAGGTCATGATCGGCAGAACTTCGATCGCAGCGCTTGTCCTGACAGGATGCGCCGCCCTGGCGGGGGAGGCGCACGCGCAGCGCGGCGATGCATCCAGCGCGAGCGCGTATACGGGCGGCGGCAATACCGCCCTGCCGACGCTCGATCAGGACAATCCGGCGCTCCATTTCGATGCGGGCGTCAAGGCGCTGCAGGCCAAGGACTTTATCAAGGCCGAGGCCGAATTTCGCGAGGTCCTGCTGCGCGACCAGCGTAATCTCAACGCCAACTACATGATCGGGCTGGCCTATCTTGGGCAGGAAGACCTCACGAGCGCCCGCAAGCATCTGAGGACGGCTGTAAAATCCAAGGCCCCGGAACCCAAGGGTCGGCTTGGCTATGTCGAGGCGAAGCTCGGCGATGCGGCGGCAGCGAACAAGCAGCGCGAAGATCTGGTAAAGCTCGATGCCGCCTGCAAGCAGACCTGTCCGGAGGCTGCAGCGATCGCCTCGTCGATCCTGATCATCGATCAGGCGCTCGCGCCGCCGGCGGGCTGATCTTGTGGGGCGGACGCCCCATCAGGAGGCTGAAGCGGAGCTGACGGCCTTTGGTCTTGGCTTGCCGGAGACCGATGCGTCGCGCGGCTGGGGTCCGACGCGGTCCTTGCGGGTCGCGGGGAAGATGTTCGCGGTGTTCGGCGCCAGGGGTGAGCCGGATGACCAGCTCAGTTTTCTCGTCAAGCTGCCGGTTTCAGCGCGGATGGTTCAGCATCTGTCCTTCGTTCGCGAGAGCGAGGGCTGGTTCAGGCAGCATGACTGGGTGATCGCGCATTTCGGACCGGAGGACGATGTGCTGGCCGAGCTGGACACGCTGAAGGCGTGGCTCAGGCAGAGCTATGTCGCGATGGCGCCGAAGCGGCTTGCGCGGCTTGTCTGCTGACATTGCAGCGTGGTCAGGCTGCGGCCGGATGGCGGGTGGCGGCGGGCGCCGCAGCTTTCAGAACCTCCGCATAACCCCGTGCGATGCGCATCCGCGCTCCAAACCCCTTGCGGACCAGCAGCCGATGCGTATCGGCCAGGTTATAGCAGGGGATGAACATGAAGAGGTGGTGCTCGGCATGGAAATGGACCCAGAAGGGCGCAATCAGAAGGCGCTCGATCGGGTTGGCGAGCGTCGTGCGGGCATGGCTGAAGGGGTCGTCCTTCGTATCGACCATGGCGTGCTCGGCAATGTTGCGCAGGCGCGTGACGAGGGGAAACCAGGTCGCCATGGGCGCAATCCAGAGCGCCGGCCAGGCCCACCAAAACCCGAGCGCCGTGAGCGCCGCGAAGGCAATGCCGTTGACGATCCAGAACCTCATTACGGGACTGTCGGCGACGCGCGCAGGTTTGCGTTTCGCGCCGTTCAGGAAGTTGCGCAAGCGCTGGATGGTGGGCTGGATGCGCTGCTTGAAGAAGGTCTGTCCCGTGAGGTCGCGCATGATCTTGCGGTGAAGCGATCCCCTCGTCACGGGAAAGGGCTTCGAGAGCACGAGGTCGGGGTCCTCGGCCTGCTCCGTGTATTTGTGGTGGGTGAGGTGGTAGGGCCGATAGCGCTTGAGGCTGCCGCCGACCGCAGCGCCGCAGAGCCATTCGGCCATCCAGTCATTGAGTTTCGGATTGGGGTGGAGGGCGCCATGGGCGGCGTCGTGTTCGAGGATGGCGAGGCCTAGCTGGCGGGCGCCGATCAGCATGACGGCGAGAATGTAGGTGGCGGGATTGGGCAGCAGGATGAAAAGCGCACCGGCGCCGATGATGACCACCCACGCGCAAACGACCAGCGCCGGGCCCTTCCAGAGCGAATGGCGCGAAAGCCGGGGGATGTCCCGAGTTCTGTTGAACTT
>Ga0163152_10000722_pt1 | contig 55111 bp, 48 predicted proteins | sample OliLakLV19MP8IB2_FD_148635 | JGI IMG/M metagenome (GOLD analysis project Ga0163152, IMG submission 148635) | Freshwater microbial mat bacterial communities from Lake Vanda, McMurdo Dry Valleys, Antarctica - Oligotrophic Lake LV.19.MP8.IB-2 | ecosystem: Environmental > Aquatic > Freshwater >... | reverse complement strand
TTTCTGGGGTCTTCCAGCTTCCTACGGGAGCGGCCGTCCCCGAACCGTCTACGCTCGCCATGGCTGCCCTCGGCGGCCTCGGCCTGATCGCCATCCTCCGCAAGCGCCGAAAGTAGGCGCTGTGACCGCTTCCTTCCTCTTACCTCTACCTCTTGGACATTTTATATGTTCCAAGAGGTGGTTTTTGTGTATAGCAACAGACATGTGCCATGTCCGATACTGCTTTTTTAGAAAAGAGTTTTATGCTATAATAATTGGATTTTACGCCTTTTCACCACACACATGTTTTCTCTTACAAAGCGTTCACACAAACCTGGGTTTACCATCATGGATGTTGTTACCACAGCGGGCATCATCAGTGTCATGACATCTATTGTGGTGATTGCCATTAATCCACGCGTACAGTTCATTTTTACGCATGATTCCGTCCGCAAAAATAATGCCCAATTCACGGAAAATGCAGAACTCATGTATTTTAAAGACAGTGGCACTCTGCGGGGTGATGACATGCTCAATGTGGGACCGGCCAATAAAGTTCCTATTTGTGCGTTCCAGAATGGAGATGAGAACTGTATCAACATGGATGACTTTGTGGGGAAATATTTAAGTAAGCTCTTTCGTGATGAATCAGAGGCGTGTATTCACTGGTCAGGACTCAGTGCTTATTTAGATGCTGATTGGAACGTGCGCGTGGTGCCGGATCACTTAGGTCTTCTTGGCGTGAACAAAACGCAAGATATTACTCAATGTGGAGCGGTAAGACCCTATGGCATTGAAATTCGTCAGACAGATGGCAGCACTGTTGTCACCGAAGGCGGTGCTCCGGATGTGTACTCTGTGCGCCTCACCAAAAAACCAAGTGAGAAGGTGATTATTACTCTTGGGTTTACCGCAACAGAAGTAAACCCAGGCCCAGTCACGCTTACGTTCAAGCCTTCCAATTGGGGCAAATTCCAGACCGTGACTGTTGCTGCAACAGATGATCCAGATACCGAAGCTCCTATCGTTTCTCTCATTACGCACGATGCTGCATCGGCAGATGCTAATTACAACGGCATGAGTGGCGCTGATGTTCCTGTCACCGTGAATGATGATGACGCACCTGGTGTGACCGTAGTAGAAAGTGGTGGATCCACTACCGTGAATGAAGATCCATCAGCATTAGACCACACCGATTCCTATACCGTCATACTTGATTCGCGTCCCACCGCAGATGTTACCGTTCCTATTGCCACAGACATCACCAAAATTACTGCGGATAAAGCCTCTCTCACGTTCACGTACGCAACATGGAATATCCCACAGACGGTCACCATTACACCTGTGGATGATGATGATATTGAAGGGGATGAGACCACGGTAGTGGATCATACGATATCAACCATTGATGCATTGTATCTGCCGGTCAGCCCGCCGGATGTCACGGTGAATGTGACAGATAATGATGAGCCAACCATTGTGATTACCGGAGCACCTGCCGTAAGTGAAGTGACACCGGCAAACAGCAGTGCGTATCAAGTGCGGCTAGCCGCCAGGCCTGCTGTCGGAACTACTGTTACCATTACGGCAGCCGCTCTCATTGGAGGCACTATTCCGCCACAGCAAGTAACCGTAAACGGGGTTGCATCCGTCAATCTTGTCTTTGATAGAACCACATGGAATGTGGATCAAACGGTTCAGGTGAGAGCACTTGATGATCAAGTGGCAGAAGGTAACGGGCACTTGGGAGTCATTACTCACACCGTCACTGCATCAACTGAGCCGAACTACATAGTAGGGGCTGTACTACCAAGCGTGTCTGCCACCATTACGGATAACGATACCGCAGGCCTCAGTATTAATCCGCTCGCAAGGACACTCTCAGAAGATGGAGCATCTCAAACGTACACGGTGGTGTTAACCAGCCAGCCGCGCAGCGATGTGACGGTCAATAGTACCGGCAATGCAGACGTTGGTGTGTCCACTCCAGGCGGTATTCCTTTTACGTTCACGCCACTGAACTGGAACACGGCACGCACTATTACGCTCACGCCAACAAATGACTTGCTTGTTGAGGGAGTGGAACTGCATGTTATTCCCAATACGTCATCCAGTACGGATATTTATTATAGTGCATTGAGCCAAAACATTGATGTGACCATCAATGATGACGAATACGGTATTGTGGTGTCTAAAAATGCCGTGACGGTAAGTGAAGATGGAACCGTGACCGATTCCTTTACGGTAAAATTATCACGGTTACCGGCTAGCAATGTTGTCGTGCGCGTGACAGTTCCAGATCCAACCGGTGTGTACACGCAGCAGACATCACTGGATTCTACGCTAGAAACAACATTTACCAGAGATCTCACGTTCACAACCGTTACTTGGAACAATCCTCAAACAGTGAATGTCCGTGGCGTGAATGACGTGTATGACGAAACCGATCCACACGCCGGAATAATTAACCTTGCACGCTTCAGTGGACCGGTAGTATTTAATAATAGACCCGTTGTAAACGCATCTATTGCGGATGATGATGCGGCTGGCTTTACCATAAGCAAAGCAACCGTTTCGGTCAATGAGGCTGGGGCAACGTTTGAAGACTATACCGTTACTCCTACTTCACGTCCTACCGCTGCAGTTGTCCTCACGCTCGTACGAACAGATCCTTCGCAAATTGCCACGCAAAATGCGAGTAATACACCTATTGCAGCGTTGAATTTCTCGAATCTGACTTGGGTAGCCCAAACAGTCCGCGTACGTGCCACAGATGATAACTATGATGAGGCCGATCCCCACGCAACATCTGTCACGCACAGTATTAACACGGTAACAACACTAGATGCGCAGTATGATTTGGTTACAGGCATAGCACCTGTTGCCGTATCTGTTGCAGATAATGACACGGCTGCCTTACTGCTCAGCCGAACATCTTCAACGGCTGACGAGGGTAATCATCAAGATTACACACTGAGGCTTGCCACACATCCAACGTCACCCGTGACGGTCAGTATTATACCTGATGGCATTCAAGTCCTGAGAGAGGTGGCTCCGGCTTCTGTGACATTTTACCCCACAGCGGGGCCAAACCTGCCTAAGTGGAACAGTGCACAAACCGTGCGGGCTAGAGCATTTCAAGATTTTATTGATGAACCCGCTGTTCATTCAGGAAGTATTGTACAAACCGTCACCACAACAACAGACCTGAATTACACCGGAAAAACCGCAACATTTGTGCTGAATATCAATGATAATGACACGGCCAATCTTCGCCTCACCCATACCTCCGGCACAACCGAAGTAACAGAAGGGTCTCCTGGTATCTCAGATACCTATACTGCGGTTCTTGATTCGCAGCCAACTGCGCCTGTGACTGTTACTCTTGATCCGCAAAATGACCAGGTCACTACCACGCCAACTACCCTCACATTTAATCCCACAGGAGCTCCCGGTACGCGATGGAATGATGTCAGAACCGTTACGGTACGGCACGTTCCAGATATACTCGTAGAACTCGACCACCCCGATGTCATTCGTCATACCGCAGCAAGCCCAGCTGATCCAGTCTATAACGGTATGGTGCGCGATTTAAATGTGACGGTGCACGATGATGACACAGGTATCTATATCAGCAATATACCTGTAGATGTCACTGAAGCTGCTGGGGTAGATCATGATGATACCTTCCAAGTACGCTTATCAGGAAATCCGGGCGCGCCCAATCCTGTAACAGTCACACTCTCCAATACAGATGGCCAGGTCACCTACAGCCCGCCAACATTGACGTTTACCGGGGGTAACTGGAACAACAATCAAACTGTCACTATCACCGCTGTGGATGATCCTACAGATGAGAACAACATTCACACAGGCTCTGTGCGTTTGGTTGCTGAAAGTACCAATAATGCGTTTGACGGTACGCGCAATATCACCGCAAATATTACGGATAACGACACCGCCAGTATCCGCATTACGCCCACAACGGTAGATGTGAATGAAGATGGTCTTACCGATTCCTATGCCGTGGTACTAACAACGCAACCGACAAATGATGTTACGGTGAATATCAGTCCAGATAGCCAAGTATCACGCTTCCCAACCAGCCTCACCTTTACGGGTGGCTCCGGCGGCAATTGGGCTACTCCCCAAAACGTTCTGGTAGGTGCTATCAATGATTTTATCTCTGAAGGAAATCATAGTGGAACCATCACGCATTCTGTGTCCACATCTGATTTCTTCTACAGCTCTGCACTTGCCGTACCTGTTACGGCAAATATTACGGATAACGATGGCTACACCTTAGTGTTTGACAAATTTCGCACGGCGGTTGCAGAGGGCGGTGCAACGGATGTCTATGGTATTAAGCTTTCAAGAGCACCAACGGCTCCTGTGAACGTCACTCTTTCCAATACGTCACAAACAACTACCAATTGGGGCGGCATTTCCTTTTCTACAGCTAATTGGAATACGTACCAGTACATCACCGTTACTGCCGTTGATGATAGCTTTGATGAAGCAAACATTCACGTTGCAGCCATTAGTCACTCTGCGTTTAGTAGTGATCCCAATTATAACGGTATTACCGTCCCTAGCATGCCGGTGGATATTACAGATAATGATACTGCGGGCATCTTCATTACCGAAACGAACGGTGACACTCAAGTCGCCGAGCGCGCCGGAATGATTGCCGCACCTATTACAGATTTCTATTATATTCGACTAACAAGCCAGCCAAGGGCAAATGTTTCTGTCTTCCTGTCAGCAACAGATGTCACCACAAACCCACCAATTAGAGTAGATTTCACAACATCCAACTGGTCTGATAATAAAAGTGTAAGCATCACCGGTATTAATGACGGCTTTGGCGAAGGCAATGAAACCATTAATATTGTGCATAATCCATCTGGTGATCCGGAATACGATGCATTGGCAGACGCCCTTCTACCAGTAGATGTCATAGAAGCCGATCCGCCAGGAATTGTATTAGCACCAGGTTCTATCACGCTTTATGAAGCAGGAACACCAATAACATTTGAGACCTACACGGTACGCTTGCAATCACAACCAACAAGCAACGTACGCATTACCCCTACACCAAGTTCGTCGCAATTTACGGTCACGCCTGCGTATTTGGACTTTACGAACGGCAATTGGGATACGCCACAGACCTTCCGCGGACAAGCAATACAGGATACCGTTGCAGAAGGAAACACCAATCATACGATCAGTCACGTGGCTACTGGTGACGCTACGTATGCAGCTGCCACGTTAGCAAGCGCAAGCGTTTCTATTATTGATGATGATCCGGAGATTGCAGTAGAAGTACGGAATGGTGGAAGTTATAATCTTGTGACGGATGGATCTCCTGTAGGCTTTGGAAGTACCACAACAGGTACGCCTGTCCGCAAAGAGTTCCGCATTCGAAACAATGCTTTTCCGGGTGGTAATCTTTCATTAAGTGCACTGACCGTGCCTACCGGGTACACCATTGTACAAAACTTTACAGACACAGATCTTGCACCATTGGAAACAGCAACATTCACTGTTGAACTTACTGCCGCATCGGCAGCTACATTTAACGGTGACATCCAGTTCACTAATAATGATGGCGATGAAAATCCCTTCAACATTGCTGCAACAGCAACGGTTACCGTAGCTCCACAACCAGAAATTGAAGTGTATAGAGGGGATTTTGGAGCGGGTACAGCAACACCACTCCCCATGAACTCACAGATTTATTACGCCTATGGCACTGTAACAACAAAGGTATTTACTGTACGTAATACCGGGGCAGCACCACTCACAATTTCTCAGCCAACGCTTACTAATTACGCATGGTTTTCCGTTGTGGACGGCCTAAGTGGTTCCATTCCTGCCGGCGGATACGATACGTTCAGCATACACTACAATAATTGGTGTACCGACGGCGGCTGTTACATAGGTGTGAGCATTGCTAGCAATGATACCGATGAAAATCCGTACGTCTTTGAAGTACGCGGTTCTTCTGCTTGGCAAAATAAGCCGAATATGGAACTCAGTGTGAAAGGAATAGAAAGAGGCTTGAATAACCCTATTGTTCTCTGTAGAGGACGACTGCTTCCAAGAGGTGCAACTACATCCGTTGAACTCCCTACTATTAACCTTGGTACTACCGGTCTGGGCACGTCCATTGAACGAACATTTATTGTAAGAAATGTACCACTGCCACCCACATATGGCACGTGGCCACTGGAGCTTTTCAACAGCACGTTTGATGATTCCGAATTCACATTCCAGGATCTCCAAGTTGGTGAATTGTTATTCGCAGGGGAGAGCCGCGAAATTAATGTACGAATGAGTCCAACGTCCCTGGGCGGTAAAAATAGTATTGGTATACTCTTAAGCTCTGATGCCATCCTTGATACCACGGGCAGCGAGTACGGCTGTAATGATATGAACATTCATGCTGTTGGAACGGCTGCAGCTGAACCAAATATCCAAGTGGATAGCGCTGGAGAACCCGCTCCTTTTGTAGATGGAACAACAGTGTTAAACCGTTCTACGACTATAGGAAGCCCTCTGGATATGTATATAAATGTACGCACAACAGGTGGGCCATTAATCATTAGTTCACCCACACTAGCCGGATCATCCACCTTCCAAATTATCCGCGATGTAGACACGTATACGGTTGCTGGCACTGCCTACACATGGTTTATTGTGAGATACAATCCGTCGGCAAATGGTGCTCACAGTACGGTTGTCACTATTGAAAACAACGACCCCGATGAAGATCCATTTACCTTTACGATTCAAGGCAGCGCGGGTGATCCAGATATTCAAGTATTAGATGGCAGCACCAATGTGCCTGACGGCAGTGGAATCGTAGACTTTGGTGTCACTCCTGCCGCCTCACCAATACAAAAAACGCTTACCATTCGCAATACGGGTATTACGCCTCTTTCCATTAATACAGGAACTATTGGCGTACCAGCTAATTTCACTATTACACAATTACCTAGTGCCTCTGTGGCGCCAGGCACATCAACCACCATGAATGTACAGTTTGATGCACGAGCAACAAGTGCCAATGGTTTGGTGACTATCTACAGTAATGATCCAGACGCTGAAAGCACCTATACCTTTACGGTGCGCGGCACTGCCACCGCGAACCCAGAAGTTAGCGTTGAGGATGTGACCGGCGCAAGATATGTAACAGATGGAACCGATACGATTAATTTTGGCTCTACACCTCAAGGCACGCCCATTACCAGAACTCTTCGGATCCATAATCATGGGCTTTCAAACCTATCGCTTCCATCTAGTACCACTTGGACGCTTCCAAGCGGATTTGCACTTGTGTCTGTTGTACCTCTTACAAACATTCCACCGAGTGGCACGTTTGACATTCAGGTACGTCTGACTGCTGCTGCTGTAAACAGTTATTCTGGGGATATACGCATTGAGAACAACGATTCCGATGAGGATCCGTTTGATATAACCCTGCAAGGACAAGTGACGGTAGCACCTACGCCAGAAATTGCGCTGTATGATTATCAATCAAGTTACATTCCTGATGGTTCCCAATTCAATTTTGGCGATCGGCTTCCACTGGGTTCCACGCGTAGCCGTGCTTTCACCTTTTTCAACACAGGCAATGCTAACCTTACGCTCGGAACACTCACGCCGCCAACGGGTTTCACACTCGTAAGTGCACCTGTAACCCCGGTTGTTCCGGGTGGAACAACAAGCTTCACACTGCAATACAATGCATCGACCCTGGTGAAGGATACGAATCTTGGCATAAATATCACTAATAATGATGCAAACGAAAACCCTTATGATTTCAATGTACGCGGGAATACCACACTGACCGTAAACGGAACTATTTATACCTCAGTCGTCATTGGAAATATTTTGTACGTTGGTGGCAACTTTACAACCATCAACAGTATTGGTCGCACAAATCTTGCAGCCATTGATCTCGCCACGGGACAAGTAACAAACTGGATGGCAAGCCACGCGCCAAATTCGCAGGTGCGCGTGCTACTTGAAACGGGTGCAGGAGGGCTATATGTAGGTGGAGAATTCACACAGATTGCCGGAAGTGACTGTCAATTTATTGCTATTCTGCCTGCCAGCCCAGGTCGCAGCGCTAACTGCGCCATCAGATCACCGCGAGCAGTAACTGCAGGCCGTGGGGCATATGCCATGGCATTGAACCCTGGCCGTACAAAACTGTTTGTGGGCGGTAGATTACCGGGAGTAGCTGCAAATACGACGCCACTGTTAATTTTAGATACAGGCACATGGACCTTCCGCCTTAACAGTCTTTCTACATCAGCAGGCGCTTTTGACAATGGAGATGTGATCAATGCCATTGCAGTTGACTCACTTGAAAATGTGTATGTCGCAGGCAACTTCTATAATTATGGACCACGCCAAAATAGTACTCTCAATGCTGCACACTTCGATATTATGGCATTCCGTGATGAGCCAGATGATATGGGTTCCCAAGGCTATGTCTTAGAATGGTATCCGCCTTCATCACTTGGAACAACAGGCGAAATACGCGATGTAAAATTATACGGCGGCAATGTGTATATGTCTGGTAACTTTAATAATTTGGACGGCAGGCAGTATATTGGCCGTGTTGCAGGAGTGCTTGCAGGAAATACACTTTCTAGCCCTCCATGGCAGGCTTGGAATACGAGTGGCATTAACGGCGCTATCAATAATATGTATATTGAAGGAAGTACGATGTATGTAGCTGGTGACTTTACACAATTAGCCAGAGGAGATGGCAGCAATTTTCCCGCTTACCGTCTAGGAAAATATAATCTTGCAACAGGTATAGGAGACAACTCATGGCATGGCGATAACTATGAATCCGATCACCAGTTTGGACTTATCAGTGGTGCACTGCATACCATTGTGCATTGGGGTTCTTACATTGTTGCTGGTGGTGTGAATGCATTCGTTGCAAAATTACCGTAGAAATTTCTACCTAAAATTATAGGACGCTTCAAGAGAGTGGCGTATCATAGCCCTACTATGAACACCACTCTTTTAAAAATCACCGCGGCATCTGTTCTGCTGATGCCACTCAGCGTCCTTGCTTTGGATTATTCAGATTCTTCAGATAGGTACCGAGATGAAGCATCATTTACTACCGCAGAACGTGCAGGCATCAGCGTGCTTTCAAATTTGAAAGTTGTGGAAGGGAATCCGAACGGCCGCTTTGAAGCCAGGCGCACTCTGAACCGTGCTGAGTTTACCAAAATTGCCATGGAGTTACGTGACTTGCGCGATGATGAACTAACCGATGGCTCGCGCAGCTGCTTCCCTGATGTAAAACCAGGTGATTGGTTTGCGCCTTATGTCTGCGAAGCAAAAGATTTGGGCATTGTGAAAGGCAACCCCGATGGCTTGTTTCACCCGGAACGCCCGGTAAATTATGCTGAGGCACTTAAGATTCTTATTGAAACCTACGATCTTGATTTAGGTCCAACAGATCCACTGGCGCTGGAAGCATGGTATCAAACCTATATTCGCGTAGCAGTACGTAAGAAATTATCACTCTCAAACGTAGCAGCAGCTGACATGCTCACGCGCGGCCAAATGGCACGCCTTGCTGCAAGTTTTGAAGCACACGCCAACGGCGAATTGGAACTCTACCGCCAAGCAGAACGCGGCGTGGATGTTTCCAGTTCATCATCATCTTCCTCTGAATCCTCTGCATCTTCTGACTCTTCTGAATCCTCTTCTTCGGTTTCTGCGTCCCCCTCGTCTTCGTCATCTTCGACATCGTCATCTTCCTCACAAGGATCCATTCCTTCATTCCCCGCGCGCAGCCAGTTTCTTCTGCTTGGTGAACGCTCTGATCCTATCGCCAGCTCCCAGTTCTTCCCTTCTTTGGAACCGGTCTTGGTCCGCGGCGCACGCGTAAAACTGGAAAATGAGAATGACTCTATTCAAACCATGTACCTAGTTGATGCCTCCGGTGCGCAGCTTGGTCAGCTCTCCTTAGATTTTAATGATACGACCAACAAAACATGGAAAGGCACGTTCCCAGAACCGTACTACGAAATGCCCAAGAGCCAAACACGGACACTTGGCGTGGTAGTAGTCATTAAGCCCCGCGGCAGCGGCAGTTCATCAGATGAACTCATTCAAGTAGATACGTTTAACTTGTCCGTACAAGGTGTGTGGACTAACTCTAACTTTGATTCCGCCGGACAGACCTTCGCCTTCCCCAAGCATCAAACAGCACAGGGTACTATCACCAGTGTTTCCAATGCGCTTGATGCGATGGGAGCATTTGGTGCCGGAACGAATCAGCTACTTGCTGGCTTCAAATTTATGGGGAGATCAATTGATCCAACCAATGTTCAAATAGAACAATTGGAATTTTCTGTGAGTCAGGCATCGGGCGTTACCGTTACCAATTGGCAACTGGGTGCGACTGATACTGGGACACGTGTCACATGCAGCGTGAACGGCACAACTGTCAGCTGCCCAACTATTCCTGCAGAACTTGGCGCATTGCAAAATGGCAGCCGCACGTTGCAACTCTATGGCTCCGTCGCTTTTGATCAGAACGTGCAAAGCCCGTTCCTCCAAGTAAGCCTCACACAATCAGGTACGGTTGGTACAGCTGGCGCTATTCGTTGGACAGATGGCACAGGCCATTTCAATTGGGTGAAATTGGATACGCCACTTGCACGAAGCACAGAGTGGAAATAACAACGCTTGATGAACTTTTGGCCAAGAGCTGTGCTGCTACCTACGCGGCACACGCTCTTTCGGCTAATGAACGGGCGGCATTACTACACCTTCTTCCTGCGTGGAAATTTGCAAAGAATGATCAGTGGATACAGCGTGATTTGACACTGAAAAGTTTTGCAGAGGCACTCGCGTTCACAAATGCCATTGGTGATCTTGCTGAACGTGAACATCATCACCCAAACCTGCATCTTACCAATTACAAACAACTGATGATCGAACTGCAAACGCATGATGTAGCTGATCTTTCACTGAATGATTTTATTTTGGCAGCGAAGATTGAGCAGTTAGTAACGGTGTCACCCTGAGTAGTGTCGCCCACGATGCTTCGATACGGCCTCCGATGCGGCTTTGGCCTATCCCCAAGGGGCCCCTTTGGTGTCAGCATGACAATGCGACGCGTATCGAAGGCCCTAATCTGTTACTATCGCATCATTGCATGATTCGACAAGATGGCTAATGAAACACTCCCTTCAATTCCTTTGCCATTTCCTCTGTGGCAGTTTTTACTGCTTCTTTCCAGTCTAAACCAGATGATGCGTAGATGATGCTTCTAGAGGCGTTTACAATGGCACCTGTGCCGTCCGGTATAAAGCCGTGCGCCACATCTGCAGTGGTACCACCTTGCGCACCGTAACCTGGAATCAAAAACGGAATGTGCGGCATAAGCGTGCGCAGATATTTCATTTCTTCCGGATACGTGGCGCCGACAACCGCGCCAACACAGGACAAATTGGATTGTTCACCAATGCGCTGCGCGCCCCAGCTCTCCACCAGCTGCGCCAAATGTTCATGTACTACTTCATCCCCACAGGGAAGATCTTGTAAGTCGCCGGAGCTTTCGTTACTAGTTTTTACCAGCACAAACACGCCTTTATTATTTTGTGCAGCTTTTTCTATAAATGGATTCACACCATCACTTCCCAAATACGGATTCACCGTCATCCAACCAATAGGGCTGCCTTCATACAAATATGCTTCGGCATACGCTTCGCAGGTACTGCCAATATCGCCACGCTTGGCATCCGCAATCACAATCAATCCATGCTCTTTTGCTATATGGCAGACTTCCCAAAACAGTTTCATACCTTCCCAGCCAAGTACTTCAAAATACGCGAGCTGTGGTTTGATGACAGCCGCTGTATCAGACACGGCATCGATGATGCCTGTGCAAAATATTTTGACGCCTTCTATGTCTTTCGAGATTCCCTCTGGTAGTTTTTTCAAATCCGGATCAAGCCCTACACACACCGGTGCGTGCGTCTTGATTCTATCGGTGAGAGCATCGGCTGCGTGCATAATTAGCGTTTACGGTTAAAGACACGTTCATCGCCACACACACCTTTACGCACATTTGCTAAATAAGATTTTGACTCTGGGCTGCAATCATCTGGTTCCCTTTCGTCAGTGGATTCATCAAAGATAGGCGCACCATCACTGGGACTGCCTGGCAAAGAAAAGTTGGACGGCACGCGCAGTTGATTTATGTATTCACGAATATCAATCGCTCCAGCAGGAACCTGAACTATCACCGGTTTCGTGCGAACAGCCAGCAAACCCTGCATAACAATATTTGCCTGATGATCGTGCCCTTTGCCGCTTCCTGCGGCATAGAATTTTATGGATTTCAACGCCTGAGATGCATCCGTTTCCACTTTTATAAGCAGGTTTAGAGAATCAATCTCTTCTTCACTCATAAGAGCCGCGCCTACTTCTGGTTTGAGCATCAACGAATAACTGTTGCCAGTTCTTGTGATTTGCAACGCACCATCAAGTGCTTCGCGCAATCCTTCTAGTGCCTGATCACTCACATCATCCATGTCTTCATTAAAAAATACGAGATCTTTCCATTCATCAAATGATAGCATCATCCACTTTTTAGATTTGAGTGATGCCGCAACCGTTGCTAATTCATGATCATAATTGCCGGACACTTCTTCTATAAAGAAATATTCTTTGCCATCAATGACGCGCAACTGCACGCGTACGCGCAGTGTTCCTTTGCCATCAGACACATCCAGTGTGAGGCGTGCATTCTCTTTGAGCGTTTTCAAACTTTCCAGCGATAGCGGAAGTTGATTTAACTTTCCTTGAGCCTCGCCTTTCATCCAAGCGGAAATATAGAACGTTCCCACATGCGCATGCAGTTCCATACTCATATCCATAGGCTTTGATGTTTCTTGAAGCAAACCAATCAGATCACTAGGCACGGCAAGTGCTGCTGCGGCAACGGGAGTGACAAACGTAGCTGTGATAGCAAGAGAGGCAAGAAGGCGGCGCATAGGGAAATCTAAGAGAATTATGCGACTATGATGCCCTAGCAAAACCAAAGAACAAGCGAAATGCTTACCGAATCCCCACGCTCTGCCGGTACTGCAGTGCCTCCGCAATATGCTGAACTGAAATACTTTCACAACCTGCCAAATCGGCAATGGTCCGTGCCACTTTAATAGTTCTGTGATAACTACGGGCCGATAAACCGAGCCTTTCCACTGCCTGACGCAGGAGCAATTCAGATGCGCTATCCAGCGGGCACAGCGCATCAATGTGCTTCACATTCATTTCTTTATTGGTGCTGATAGGCAAATGTGAAAACCGTTCACGCTGTCGTGTTCTGGCCGCCTCTACGCGCGCGCGAATCGTTTCAGTAGATTCGACGGATGCACTGGGCGTGCGCTGTAAATCTGCAATCGGCACTGGCTGAATATCAATGGTTAAATCAATGCGATCCAGAAGCGGCGCTGAAATTCGGCGCTCAATTTTCTGCGCACTGCCAGCGCTGTACTGAGCCGGGTTCATAGCCGCCACCATAATAAAATCAGCAGGAAATGTGACGGAGCCTTGGGCACGCGTAATGGTAATTTGCCTATCTTCCAATGGCTGACGCAACACTTCCAGTACTTGGGCGGGGAACTCTGCCAACTCATCTAAAAACAAAACGCCCTTGTGCGCCAAACTGATTTCACCAGGGCCTGGGATTTGCCCACCGCCCACAATGGAAACACCACTTGCCGTATGATGAACGAGTCTGAACGGGCGCTCGCGGAACAGCGGGGCATCTTTGGGTAATAAGTTTGCAACGGAATACACCTGAGTGACTTCGATGGCTTCTTCCTGTGTGAGCTCCGGCAAAATTCCTCTAAAGGCGCGGGCAAGAAGTGTTTTGCCAGAACCGGGTGTGCCACTCATCAATACGTTGTGCCCGCCGGCAGCCGCAATTTCCAGCGCCCGCTTGGCATGGTCTTGGCCACGCACATCTGCAAAATCAATCAAGTCATCTGGCAAAGCGCGTTCGGCACGTGACGCAGGTGGATCAACAGGAATAGGATCACGATCACCCTGAAAAATTTCTATCAGTTCGCGCAGGTTTTCAACACCTACGACTTCAATGCCCGGAATAAGGGCGGCTTCGGAAGCGTTTGTGCGCGGGACGACTAAGCGCTTGATGCCAAGTTTGGCGCACGCTATGGCAGATGGAAGAATGCCTGTGACATGACGCAATGCCCCATCCAGCGATAGTTCACCAAGAAACGCCGCATCGGCTAAAACGTTATCTGGGATATCTACCAAACCGTGGGCCGTGAGCAAGCCAACCGCAATGGGCAAATCAAACCGCGGACCAATTTTTTTGACATCTGCCGGCGCCAGATTCACGGTGATGTCACGCCCGGTGGGGAATTTATAGCCACTGGAACGCAATGCCATCCGCACACGCTGCTTGCTTTCTTGAACGGCCATATCGCCCAGGCCAACAATCATCATTTTGCCTTCACCAGCGGTAGAGCCGACTTCAACGGTAATACGAATACTCTGCAAACCAATCGTGGCAAAGGAGGTGAGTTGTGTGAGCATGGGAGTAGAGGAGGAATGCCGTGAGTGTACGCACGTACACCGTTGCAGCAAATTGTTTATCTGGACGGCAAGATGTTATTGGTTTGTAGATATGAAGGGTTAGGGTTCAGCCGTCGCTTGCTGAAGCTATGGCCGACAAGTAGGGTTGGAGTTATATGACATATACGCCACATCTTGAGGTTGGCAAAAAAGGCGAGCTGCTTGCAGAAGCATTTTTACGATCACATGGTTACGACATCCGTGGCAGAAATATCCGGATCGGCCGGGATGAAATTGATATTCTGGCATTTGATCCTGTAGACCAGGTTTTAGTATTTGCCGAAGTAAAAACGCGTTCCACCTTTCATGAAGATTATCGACCCGAGCTCAATGCTGATTGGAAAAAGTGCATCAAATTACGACGATCTGCGCGCAGATGGGTAGCGCAGCACGACTACGATGGTGGTTACAGAATGGATTTGATTTGTATTGCGGGTGGGAAAATTGTGAATCATGTGAAAGAGTTGTCATGGGAATAGATCAGCATTCAAAAATGTGAAATCCTGAATGATAAACACGGTCGTATCTCTGTACACGAGATTGTTTCGCATTTCGTGCTTAGCATTTCGCATTTTGCCATGGAAGGAATCATTCCCAATCACTAAAGAGTATCGATCTTTCTAAGATTGCTTTGGCCGGCCAACGTTTTTCATCTTCATGGCTCTTCATCATCTGCTGCCACGTTTTCTGTTTCTTTTCCCCTTTCAATAAAAATACTGCTGATATGGCTGCTTCCAATACTGGCATGGTTACACTAATGCGATCGCGCACGGCAAAGGTGTCTGTCTCGGTATGAATCACTAAATGATCACCAAAGGCTGCTTGAGGCACCGGTGGAAAGAGGGACGCGATGTGGCCATCTTCACCCATGCCCAAAACAAGAATATTCGTTGAACCGATGCGCAAGCATTCTTTTAATCGTTGCTCGTAATCGCTCACACACTCAACAAGTTGCATAGATGTATCCGGGAAATAGATCTGATCTTCTGGAATATCTGCATGGCTGAGCAGCGTTTCGCGTATCATCTTCTGATTACTATCCGGGTGATGCGATGGCACATAGCGCTCATCAATCAGGTAGATCCAAACGTTGGACCAATCGATAGTTTTGGCTTGCCCCAGGGCTGCATAGATAGGGACAGGCGTTGATCCGCCTGATAAACCCAGAACGCAGTGCCCCTGTTTTTGTACTGCTGCTTCTATAAGAGACATCAGTTGGGAGACAGCCGAATCTGTAAAATGGTCTGACAAACTCTTAAAAAAGGTTGATCGAGATATGTCCTATGGTAGGGTGCCGTGCCTTCTGTAGGCTACTCAATTTTCTCTTCATGGAACTACAAGACTTTATGTACGGCATGTGTAAGCGATCACCTTCTTCATTTGAGCCAGCAATTATCGCCAATGCGCTGAATGATGCCTTGTTCGATACCCCTCCCAAAGAAAAACTAACGCCTGAGTTGCTTGAGCGTATTGAACGGGTCATTCAGACCGCTCAAAAGAAAATACATCGGCTTTGCCATACTAAAAAACATCATGAATTTTTTGATGCGTCCTATTGCAGACGTTTTGACATGTTCTGCAAAGGCGCACTCCAGATTTATATTGGAGCTATTAGAAATAGGCTTCTCACATCCACGCAACCCCATGCTTCTGAATCCACGCGTCCGATTCAGCGGGGCCGGGGCTCCCGGCGGGGTACTGGTACAAAGGCGTCTCAGCGCTTGAAAAATAGGCCTGTACAGGGTCAATAAGTTTCCAGGCGGTGTGCACTTCTTCAAACGATAAAAACCAATGCTTCTTGCCGTGAATGGCTTCCAAAATAAGCATGCCGTGCTCAGGCAAACAGTCCCCATGACATACCAGCGGATCTTCCATGACCAATGGACGATATTCTGGTTCCGTCCCCCCCACACGCGTTTGTAAATGCAGGCGCATGCCGGCTTCACCCTGCAAAATGATATCCAATTTATTAGGCCCACCACCTTTACCTACTGATCTGGGCTCGTTGAATTCAATGGAAATGCGCGTCTCTTTTTTCTGCAAACGCTTTCCAGATCTGAGAAAAAACGGAATACCCTGCCAACGTGATTCACGCGTAAGGAGAGCCAGCGCTGCATACGTATTTTGGCGTGATCCTGGATCTACACCTTGTTCTTGGGTATACGCTGACAGTTTTTCGCCTTTCACCTCGCCTGCTGTGTACTGCGCCTGTAGTGCAATTTCTTCCATAGATGTTGCTGGCGGCAGATAGAACTGGCGGAGTGCTTCGAAGCGGCTTTCGGCAATAAAACTGTCATCATCGCGCAGGCGCATCGTAAGCAATGAGCCCATCATCAGCAGGTGACTTTGGAACATATCGCGGAACGTGCCTGATGGTTCAAAGTAGCCCGCACGGTTTTCTATGCCCGCACTTTCGGCGGCCGTAATTTCTACCGTACGTATGAGTGTATTTTTAAATAGACGCTCAAGCACAGGGTTTGCATAGCGCAAGTAATAGATATTTCGCACGGCATCTTTGCCTAAATAGTGATCCAACAAATACACTTCTTGCTCTTCAAAGCACGTCATGAGTTCTGCGCGCACGGCGTTGTAAGTACGGAGATCCGTACCTACTGGTTTTTCCACAATCACACGGAATGCTTTGCCCGGTATGTGAATATTCCCTTCACACAAATTATGGAGCACGGCGGCAAAGACTTCTGGCGGAGTGGAAAGATACGCAAGTCTCACGGGTGATTGCCAATTTTTTTCCCACTCCGCAATGCGCGGGGCAAGTTTGGCAAAATCTGCCTTATCTGTGTACTGGCCTTGATGATACGTTACGTGTGCTAAAAACGCTTGCAACACGGCATCATCAATACTTCCCACATCACGCTTGATGGCATCTTCTACTAACTTCTTAAATGCGCCTTCATCCATCTCCGTTCGCGCAAAGCCCACAATACGGTAATCACTAGGGAATCGATTCTTTAAGGCCAATATATAGAGAGCAGGATAGATTTTGAGTTGAGCTAGATGCCCTGAGGCACCAAACACAATGAGCGTAAAGGGAGTGGTAGTCGCAAGCATAGTGAAGGCCTAGTGTAGAGCGTGATGTGGGTGGAAGAAAACCGAATCTGAGGATTCAGATGAATCAGAAGATTCAGAGGATGTTTTATAGCTAACAAATAGGGCCTATTATGCTATAATTTGATGAATAATTCTTAATTCTTAATTCTTAATTCTTAATTCTTAATTCTTAATTCTTAATTCTTCCATGCCTTTCCCAGATGATTTCTCACCGGAAATGCGCCTCCGTGCCGCCCGTGCTCAGATTGATGCACGTTTGATTGAGGAGTATCACATTCGTGGATCAGGCCATGGCGGACAGAAGATCAATAAGACCAATAGCTGTGTCCAGCTCGTCTATCCTCCATTGGAAATCGAAATTCGCTGCCAGGAACACCGTGAGCAACATCGCAATCGCACAGCTGCCTATCATCGATTAATTGAGAAAGTAGAAGAATGGCGTGCCGATGTGGAACGCCAATTAGCCGAGCACGATTATTTGGCAGGCAAAGCAAAAGCCAAGAGGCCACGAGGCGTGCAGAAAAAGATTTTGAAAGAAAAACGTAAAAATGCAGAAAAAAAGGCACGGCGAAAAATGATTGGGGAGGAATAATACCGATACGTTTTGTTTTTGTTTCGTAGATGCGCCCAATTTGGGCGCATCTACGAAACGCGAACGGTCGAAATGTTAAAACCCAACCCGAATCTTGGTCCCGGGATAATAATATTGCAGAATCTCTTCGGCTTTTTTGCCTTCATGTGCTTGCGCTTCAGATCCGCAGCCGCTCATACCTACCCCATGCCCGCGCTGCTGCATGCCTTCACACCACGGGTCTGGCTTGCTTTCAAAAATTTCTGCAAAGGGGAAATTAGGCCAACCGGCTTCAGCAGCTGATAACGTCCGGCCATTACTGGAACTAAAGTACGGCGGCTTAATCACTTTGCCATCTTTCGTAAGCACCTGATTCAAGGTGGAATTGACTGATTTCACCCAGTTGGGATTTCTCCCTTCAAACAGATAGCCACTGTACTTTTGAAACTGGGCTGGGCTATCTGAACCATCATAGGGCTTGCCTGGGAATTTGCGATACCTTGGGTCCATATACCATGCGGCATACGTGCGGGCGGCAATGGCAAACGCGCGCTGCTTTTCATAGGGTTCGGTATCGGGCTCTTCGCCAAGACCATATAAGTATAAATCGATGGAAAGTTCATTAATGAGCGTGAGCTCCCCATCCACGATACGACATTCCATAATGCCGCGGAATTGATTCAAGGATTTCTTCCAATCATTGAGCGTGAGAATTCCTTCACCTGGATCAATGCGGATAATGCCGGAACCCAACCGTCCCGCATCGCTGGATGCAACACAAGCATCGCCTACTTGTGTGAGGAAGATATTGCCAGACACAGCATTGGCATTATTCACTTGTACTTTAGCTAATGTGTGAATGACGGTATCTGTTAAGCCCTTAGTATCACTCAGTAATTTAATGCGAATTTTCCGTTCATCAGCAATAGCTGGGGGTGATGGATTTGATGGCGCGGTCGGCGTTGTTGCTGGCTTCGTTGGCAATGGCGCACTCACAGCCCGCTGCACACGACGTGCCGCAATAGCCGTAGTCGTGCGTACGCGTCGGCCTTCTGCTTTTAAGGCGTACGTGAGATCTCCTATTTGGACTTTGTACGTGCCTAAATCCGGTGGCAGAAGCACGCGCATGGTAAGCGTAATGGATTCCCCTTTGCGCAGGAATTGGGGCAATAGCAATTTATCGCGCAAGCGTGTGGATTCCTTTTGGCCAATGACCCACACGCCCATCCGTTCATCGGAGCGTGTAATATCTGCAATAGAAGCACGCTGTGCTAACGGCTTACTGCCGGCCTGAAAGCGTAATTGGAACGACACTTCTCCGCCTGGCCGCCCCACTAAATCCGCATCTTGATAGAAGAACGTCCCCTTGGTTCCAATGGCAATATTCGGAATGAGTTTTGTAGGTTTTACCCGCCCGCCGCCAGGACCATCAGGAAAGGTAATAGATGTATCCACTTTGCCTGATACTACATTTGCGCGGATTTGATCAAGCGTTTCAAACACGTAAAATCCTGGGCAATCGGTTGGAACTAATTGCCGGTGCCCCACAATGGGCGATGTTACTTTGCCATGATACGTCACGTCTTTTTTCAGATTGATGTCATAGCGATCCGCCAGTGTTGCCAACAAGTTCTGTAGCGCTTTCATTTGCATCTGCGTGGGTTCTTCCAGATCAAAATTCCCCATCAGCGATATCCCCACCGTCCCCGTGTTATTGCAGTACGCATGGCCGGCAATCACGTAATCGCCTCCGGCGCGGCCTTCATACACCTGGCCTTTATCATCAATCACATAGTTATACCCAATATCGCCCCAGCCACGGTTGATAGCATGGTATTGATAGAGCGCCCGCATGCGCTCCTCACCTGTACGTGTTTCGCCACCCGCTTTTACCGCGGTGTGATGCACTACCAGCAATTTTATTTTAGGCGAGTAGTAGAGCGGCCACTTGAGCGGCTTGCCGCTGAGTGCTGTAATAACCCGATCCGCCCGCTTAAAATCTTGCGGATACTTTTCTTGTGCCTCAATACAGTCACGTTCGCGTTGGGTGGTGCCGGTAGAGCCCGGCGCGGGGCCATCACTCGTATCATCTTCCACGGTGTCCGTTATCTTTTTCCCATTCACGCGAAATGATTCATTGGCGCCCCATTCGGCGCGGGAGAGAATACTGGGTTTGCCCATGGATGATGTTGCTGCCACGCGATACTTGGCAGGTGTATCAGAAACTCTAATGGGATGGATGGTAAATGTGTCTGATGTTCCACGGAAACGGACTTTTTTTACGGCTTGATCAAAGAGCACCATGTTGGATTCCATGAGTGTCGGGTCTTGTTCATTTTCTAGCTGCAACTGCTGCCACTCTGTCCACGCTCTGCCATCAAAACTACTCACATCAAGTACATCGGCGGAATTTGTAAGACCAATACTGAGCCCATCAATCGGTTCTGCAAACGTTTTGGTAAACGCATGTTGAACAGGGTCTAAAACAGGGAATGAAGCGGCAAAGAGTGATCCTTGGGCACTACTGACAATGCTCAGCAGAAGCACGGCTGAAAACAGTCGGCGCATAGGTGGGCAGTATACGGATTTGATTAGTGTTCGACACGTGATTGTAGGAGTTTTTCGTAATCATCAAGCATGCGCGTGATAGAGAACAATTTCTCTGCTGTGCGCTGTCCATGTGTAGCAATTTTTGTACGGAAAGTTTTATCCTCAAGCTGCGCGATGCACGTTTGGAGTGATGCACTTATCGGCTCGGCAATGAGCGCGTCTTCTTGATGTGTAAGATACGACGCGATACCAGTTTGCGCTGTTACGACTACGGGAATACCCAGCATCATGGCTTCCGCTGCCACCAGACCAAATGGATCGTTATCTATTGATGGCAATACAAGAACATCTCGTGACGCATAAAACGCTCCCAGATCTGGAACAGCCGGCAGAATATGGACGCGCTCTGTAAGTCCTGATCGTTCTATTTGATGCCGCAGCCGTGCTTCATCTTTGCCTTTGCCGAGAATCGTGAGCTCTGTATGAACAAGCGGCATAACCGCTTCTATCAGCAGATTAACTCCTTTTTCTGGGCTAAGGCGAGCTATGCAGCCAATGTGTATCTTGTCCTTCCTCGGCGTTAGCTGGTGGGTTAACCCCCCCGCTAACTGGAACCGCTTTGGATCAATGCCATTGGGAATCGCCACGGTACGTTCTGCTTGCCACCCAAGATCCATAAAAATATGTCTGCTGAGTTCTGAGACGGTAACAGTCATCACTCGTCGGCTCAGGTCACGTAAGTGTGCAAGCTCCGGATTCTGCGTCAGCCACCTGCCAATACGGTCATGCTCCAGCCAAAAGACGGCGGCGTGTTGTTCAGAGAGCCAATCAGTTATGAGTAATTTTTCCGTTAAGCTCAACATGCAAATAACATCAAAAAAACCAAGCTGCTCCATGGCTGTTTGTAATTTTTTCTGGGCTTCACGGCTCCAAAACGGGAACGTGAGCGCACGTATTTTGGTCACCGGCGGTGTGCCAATATCCAGCTTTGTGACCGAAATGCCCCGCTTCAAACATTCTTCCAAAAGTACCGGGCAACTGCCTAAAAATGACACGCTATGTCCACGTTCAGCTAATCCTTCCATCAAACTCAGCGTTTGAATTTCGGCACCGCCCAGGGCGGATTCCAGCGGAAAGCGCGTAAAGAGAATGTTCATACAGATAAAGGATACCGAGAATCTTCTGCCAGTGATACTCTAGGCGTATGGGCAACCGGCGATTCGACCACAGGCAACACGAAGGGAAGCGGCACGTGGCAGGAGGTGAAATATCGGACCATGCAGCACCGTCTCTTCCAGCAGCTGTTTTGCCTCAAGAAGTTGAGCAGGAACTCGTTGTTCTTATGAAAAAAAATCTTAACGGCAAAGAGAATGAAGATTATCTTCGAGGCATCACCAACCGTTATCCGGAATTAACGGTGCAAATCATAGAGCGATTCTTTGCTTTAAGTGCAATGAATGCCATTATAGAGGAACTTCCGCCAAAACAAGAGGAGTAAACTTATTACCTCTTCTCAATCTTCTCCTTTCCGCCCATATATGATCGCAGGACTTCGGGGATCGTTACCGAACCATCAGCATTTTGATAGTTTTCCAGAATAGCAATAAGCGTACGACCAATGGCAAATGCTGTTGCATCATTCATGTGCACCAATTGGCGCGTGCCATCAGCGGTTTTATAAAATGTTCCCAGGCGGCGGGCCTGGTAATCCGTCATGTAATCACTGGTGTGTGTCTCTCGGTACGTTTCTTGTGACGGAATCCAACATTCAATATCTAAACCATTAGCGTTAGGCTTGCCGATATCGTACGTACATTTTTGCAGCACGCGGTACGGAATGCCCAGTTGCTGCACCAAGTGTTCCTGCAGCGCCACAATGAACTGCTGCTCATCAGCGCCGGATTCAGGGGTCGTGAATGATTCCATTTCTAATTTATCAAATTGATGCACGCGCAAAATGCCGCCCATATCTTTGCCGTACGTGCCGGCCTCACGACGGAATGCCGTTGAGTAGCCAATAAAGCGAATAGGCAGCTGGGCGGCATCAAGTGTTTTCTCCATAAAGTATGGGCCCATGGTGTGTTCCGCTGAACCAACAAGTACTTGTTCATCTTCATATAACATGTAGCGCTGATCTTCCGGCTGCAAGCGATCCATCCGATCCATTACATCCCGGCGCATAATTACCGGCGGGAGCATAGGAGTGAATGGCTTGGTCGATACATCTAACTTAGCTTTTTTAGCAACATCTTTGAGAATCTTCTCGTTTCCAAGCACATCGAAGGTCATGTGAATAAGCGCCATTTGCAAACGCACCGCATCACCTTTGAGATATGCAAACCGGCTCCCGCTCACATTGGCCGCCTGTTCAGTATCAATAATATCTAACTCTTGGCCTATTTCCATGTGGCTCTTCACCGGAAAATCAAACGCGCGTGGCGTGCCTACCGTCCGTGCTACCACGTTATCTTCTTCACTTTTCCCAATGGGAACTTCCGGCAATGGTACGTTTGGAATCTGTAGACGCAACGCATTCCATTCCTGTTCTACGTGATCCAATTCTTCCTCTTTGGTTTTCAATGTTTCTGATAACTGTTTCATCTCAGCAATTGCTTGTGCTTTAGCATCGCCAGACATGGTTGGCACGTCTTTGCTGACTTTATTCTTCTTCGCACGCATCTCTTCCACCTCTGGCAAAAGCTGGCGACGCTTGTCATCAAGTTTCAAAAAATCAGCAATAGAGAGTTTGATGCCCTTATTCTTAGCAGCATCCTGGTAGAGTTCTGGGTTGGCACGGAGTAGATTGAGATCGATCATAGGGCTTTTGGAAGCGTATAAAGGCTATAGCTAACCGCACCATTTGCCAATACATACACCTGATCTATCTTTTGATAATTTACGCAGCATCACTCTTGTGGGCCTTTTTCCGAGCGTCTTCTCCACGAATCATTGCCTCGCGCATTTGAGGGTCAGCACCTGTTTCAATCACTCTGAGCTCCGCCACCGCCTGCGCTTCTAATTCACTTACAGGAACAATGACCACATCTTGAGGATTCAGATTAAGCTGCATCGCGCGTAAAAACTGGGCTACAATATTCACAATTGTTTGTTCAATTTCATACGCAGTGACAGATTCTCCAAATACCTCATGTAATCGATCACCAACATCACGCAGTTGCTGACACACATCTGGTGTAATAGGCAAAAGATCTAATGCCATGTCTGGCCGGCTAGTTGGATCTTTGATGAATTCCATACAAAAGGGGGCGCATACTAAATCCAGACTCCTAAAAATCAAGTATTTTGGCTCTCTTGTGGCTCTTTTTTTCTATTACTGATGATAGTACTAAGAGATTTTCGCATTGTTTCGAATATACGCGTTTGATATCTATTAGAACGAAGCGCCCGCTGATTAGTGATACAGAGGCGCTCAGCTGCTTTACCTACTTGCCGCTGCAAATACACTATGCGCTGCTCTATTTCTTGTCTCTCTTTCGCCAAATAGACCAGCTCACGGTCGATCTCTTCACCTGTTTTATGAGGACAGAACCAGAGAGGTAGAGAAGGCTTTTCCACCGGCGCATTGTGCTTATTTGAGACTATCTGTCAAAAAATAGGCCTCAAAATGACCACCAAGCCTAGTCCTAGAGAAGTTTTGCTGTATACTGCCTGTTCTTATGGCACTTTCAGGACCATCCATTCCGTTTAAGCTGGTTTCTGGCTACAAGCCAACCGGCGATCAGCCAACTGCTATTAAGCAATTGGTGACAGGTTTGAACGATAAAAAAAAGCACCAGACGCTACTTGGAGCAACGGGAACAGGTAAGACGTTTACCATGGCCAATATTGTTCAGCAGACACAGCGCCCCACATTGGTATTGGCGCATAACAAAACACTCGCTGCCCAATTATGTAGCGAGTTCCAAAATTACTTTCCAGACAATGCCGTTTCGTACTTCGTTTCTTATTATGATTACTATCAGCCAGAAGCGTATGTCCCAACATCTGATACGTATATTGAGAAAGATGCCAGCATTAACGAGGAGATTGAAAAGTACCGCCATGCCGCCACGTACAATTTACTCACGCGCAGGGATGTCTTAATTGTTGCATCCGTCAGCTGTATTTACGGTCTTGGTAATGTGGAGGATTACGAGGCGTTGGCCATCACGCTGAAGCGCGGCGACATGATCAAGCGCGATCAGCTGTTACGCCGATTGACCGATATTCAGTACCGCCGCAGTGGCACAGATTTTAAGCAGGGTATGTACCACGCGCTGGGTGACACCGTGGAAATTTTTCCACCAGCCGGTGATACCGTCATCCGCATTGAAGTACCGTTTGATGAAATTGAAGTGATTCAAGAAGTGGATAGTTTTACGGGTGAAGTGTTGGCGGAGCTGAATGAAGCGATGATCTTCCCGGCTAGCCATAACGTAACCAGCCAGGAAAAAATTGAGGGCGCCATTGAACAGATAAAATTAGATTTAGATGTGCGTGAGAAAGAATTTTTGCAGCAGAATGAACTGGTGAAAGCCGAACGTATTCGCCAGCGCACGGAATACGATATGGAGATGCTCAAAGAGACAGGTTACTGCCAGGGGATTGAAAACTATGTTCGTTACTTCAACAATAATGGCATTGCTGGCCAACCGCCTTCTACACTGCTCGATTATTTCCCAGATGATTTTTTGCTGATGGTGGATGAAAGCCACATTTCCATTCCGCAAGTAGGCGGCATGCACGAAGGCAATCACAGCCGCAAACAAACACTGATTGATTATGGTTTTCGTTTGCCATCGGCGCATGATAACCGGCCGCTCAAGTTTACGGAGTTTGAAGAGAGATGTGACCAGCGTGTGTATGTGTCAGCAACCCCTGGCAAATATGAATATGCCAACACGCCCAAAGAAGATATGGCCGAGCAGATCATTCGCCCAACTGGACTCTTGGATCCACCGGTGACGGTAAAGCCAACCAAGCATCAAATTGATGATTTGTCTGAAGAAGTAGCAAAGACTATTGCAGCGGGTGACCGTGTGCTCATCACCACACTCACCAAAAAAATGGCAGAAGATCTCACACAATTTATGTTAGATGCCGGGCACAAGGTGCGCTATTTGCATAGCGATGTGGTGACGATGGAACGTATAGAAATCTTACGTATGCTGCGCATTGGAGAGATTGATATTGTGGTAGGTATTAATTTGCTCCGCGAAGGGTTAGACCTGCCAGAGGTGCGTTTCATTGCTATTTTGGATGCTGATAAGCAAGGGTTTCTGCGCTCACGCGATGCACTAATCCAAACCATTGGCCGCGCCGCACGTAACTTGCACGGCCATGTCACGCTGTATGCCGATAAAATGACCGACGCGATGAAGGCGGCTATGGAAGAAACGGATCGTAGGCGCACCATTCAGAAAGCTCACAATGATAAACATGGCATCACGCCAAAAGGTATTCAGAAAGCTATTCATGATATCTCGGAAGAGCACCGTAAGTTGGAATTACGCCGGCCAAAGCATGATCATCAAAAGATTCCCAAAGATGAGAAGAAGCGACTCTTGGAAGAACTGGAACAGCAAATGGAATTGGCCTCAGAAAACCTGGAATTTGAAAAGGCTGCCGACCTTCGTGATGAGATAGTATTACTCAAACGTGAACTATAGTAGCCAACACGAAGCTGTCCTGAGCTTGACCTTAGAGGTCTCCTTTGGAGCCGAAGGGCAGCGGACTTGCGAGATGAAATAGTCTTACTGAAGCGTGATAGGTCATGCATGAAAAGAGACCCATTGCTGGGTCTCTAAAGTCCTGAGCTCAGGGCTCAATTAGCCAATAATCATAGCGCGAACTGCTTCTGCAGTGCCATCAGTACTCAACTGAAACAGCATTGCCCAAGCGGCAAAGGCGAACGTTCCAGCAAGGAACTTCAACCTAGGCGTAGGATTGGCATATGGTTTGTTTGTAGCCATATGTTTGTGTTGGAAAGAAGTAATATCAATATTATAGTATAAAATTGACTTTTTTGCAACATGTTACGAAACAAGTTTTAGGGCAAAAAGGGCAGCCATCGGCTATGAGGATCTCAGGCCCTCGAACGGGGAAAGGCAGAAATGTGCCTAAATTCATGTTTTAATGACGTTTCTGCCTTCCACTGGCTAGCCAAGCACTCGTACCGCCTCTTTATACCCCTCCGGTGTGCCTGTATCGAAGCGCTCCCCCTCAAAAGCATAGCCATACACATGTACATTGCCGATTTCCGCTATTAACGCATCAATTAAGCGTACTTCGCCGTCTTTGGCACCGGATTCTATAGTGTGCAATGCTCTAAAGAGGTCCGCAGGCACAATATACTTGCCCACAATGGCCAAGGTGCTGGGAGCTACACTTTGCTTAGGCTTTTCTACAAGTCCTTTGATCTTCATGAGCCGATGGTGATATTTGGTGGCGGAGTGGTCTATGTCTACTATGCCGTACCTGGAGACAAGTTCCTTTGGCACATCTTGCAAACAGAGCATGGCAGGCATTTCGCCTTGGGGCAGATGATCATAGGCAGCCTTGAGCTGTTCCAAACCGTTTTTTTCACCAGCAATCAAATCGTCACCAAACAGTACCGCCACCATATCGGTCTTTACCCAATCACGCGCATGCAGAATGGCATGGCCATCACCTTTCATCTCTTCTTGATACACCGTGTGAAAATGCACATTGTCGTATCGGCGCAAATCTTCCAGCATGTGTGTCTTTCCGCGCCTGTGTAACTCTTCTTCCAGTTCTGGGTGCTCATAAAAGTATTGCGGAATAGCCTCTTTCCCTTTGCTGATAACAAAACAAATATCATCAATCCCTACAGACAAACATTCATCAACCAGTAAGGCAATGATAGGCGTATTGCCAATAGGCAACAGTTCTTTGGGAACCACCTTTGTCCACGGCAAAAAACGTGTACCAAGGCCTGCCACTGGAAGAATTGCCTGACTCAAGTGCATGGGTGGAGATTCTAGCGCTTTACGTGCTACAAAAAAGGGAAGTTACAGAGAAAGTTTATCGTTTATCGTTTGTTCGTTTATCGATTGGGAGTATTTCGAGTTGTTACACTCTTCGAAACGAAAAACCATGAACCATAAACGCGCCAACGATCAAACGTCATCAGCCTTCCTGAATCCTAACAATCTTAATTTTCTCCTCTTTAGGAACTAACACTTTCAGCACACAATCTTTATTAAACGTAGCTTTCACTTTCCGTGGATCAATCTGGCATGGCAAGGTGACACGGCGGCTAAACGAACCCCAATAGCATTCCTGCAAATAATATTGTGATTGCGGAATGGTGTCTGATTGCCTGCGTGATCCTCGAATCGTCAATACATTGCCATCTACTTCTATATCTAAATCTGATAAACGCACACCGGCGATAGGTGCTTTAATAATGTAGTAATCATCTTGCTCATAAATATCTACTGCCACGCGTCCTTGTGACGGATGATTGGTTGGTTCTGGGTGCACAGGTGATGGTTCTGCTTCAACAAAAGCAGTTGGCTCTTGTTTTTGAGCTTGTTCTTCCTGTGCATCAAACGAAAAAATGGGCTTCCCATTTTCATGGTTATTTTTCAGCGAACTGAAGATGCCGTGGAAAGGAGTATGAGCCATCTCAATGCATTGTATCAATGATGTAGTCAATGCGGCAAAAAGGAGCTATGGCGCGAAAAATGAAACATGGCATTTCATCGCCAAGCCAACGTAAAACAGGGTACACTTTTCCCCAATGTCTTTTCTCGATTCCATAGCGGCTTACATAAGTGAGTTATTGGCACCTGAACAAGTGCTTGAGTGGGTAGTGCAATTTGGAGAGATTATTTTATTCCTGTTCGCGTTTATTGAAGTAGTTCCACCGCTCAGTTTCTTTTCACCAGGCGGCTTTGCCATTATTACCGCAGGCGCATTGATTGGCGATGTACAAACCGCTATTTCTTATTTCATAGCCGCTTGGCTGGGACTCATTTTGGGGAACGCACTCTTTTTTCAAATGGGAAAAATCTATGGCAGAGACGTTGCGCATAAATTTTATTTAACAGATGAGCGCTTACAGTCTGTGGATGAATTCATGCAGCGGTTTGGGCGGATCAGTTTATTTTTTGGTCAGTTTGTTGGCGGTATGCGTCCGTTTATTTCCTTCATTGCAGGTACAACACAGACATCTGTACGTGAATTCTTTTTTTGGATGCTGCTTGGAAGTGCTGCGTGGAGCGCCGTATCGCTGGGTGGCGGTTTTCTGCTCCGTCAGCATTTAAAATTATTATTATCTGGGCTAGGAATTTTAGGAATTGTCTTATTTGGCATAGCCATAATTTTTGTGTGGGGCGCAGAACATTCTCTTGTCAAAAAAAAGAGTGCAGTTGGCGGTGAAAAAATTTCTGCGCGCGTAGAGAAGAAAATGTAATTGCCACAGTACGTTCAAATGCATGAAACATGAGTATTATTGCAACGGAATCATGCTACTAATGGCTGCAATTCTACTTGAGATAAGCGATCTCCATATCGAACAGTTACCATGCCGTTCCTATCGTCGGCTGACATAGAGAAGAATCCAGCCCAGGGTAGCCATGGCGCATCTGGCCATAGGGAATGCAGAAAGTGATTCAATAGCTCAAAATGTGATACTGCGAACAAGCAGTCTGCCGTATTGGAATCACCTACCATGCTATGCCATCTATGAAGGAATCGGAAGAATCGCTTACGTATCTCGGATCGAGGCTCGAATACACAAGCGTCTTCGAAGCAATCATCTGTGTCATATACATCTTCTAACCGGCCATGCAGGTTGCAGCGCTGAAAAATTTCTAGGGCAGCCGGCCAGTCCGATATATGCATATCACTAAGCAATGGCTCTATTGCAACCTCCCTATCGTAGTATATCTCTTCTGCCAAAATACTAGCAGTTCCCCTTGCTCTGATGGCCAGGGAGCTAATGATCCTTAGATTTGATGATCCCTCCCAAGCTGATGCCCGCTGTAGCTCTGCAGCTACAGAACGCACCTTCGCTATACCATTTTGGGTGATATCAGGAAAGACACTGGAATATGTTGTCTCCGCGTGACGCAAAAAAATAAGATTGTATCGACCCATAATGTGTAAATTATCAGATTTATTCTCATGATATAGCAAAATTACCGGATGTAATTCTTATCCGGCCTTGGCTTGCTTGGCATTGTGTTATTTTTTAATATCACTCGTATTTGTGTGGGGCGCAGAACATTCTCTTGTCAAAAAAAAGAGCGCACCAACTCAAGAAAAAATTTCCTAGGTGTGTCTTGCTCATCTGTGTGATGTCAGTAGAATGCCCGAGTCCTCATACGGATAATTCATCATCGATTTTTTAGAAAAATTCGCGCATACTGCATTTCATATCATGTCTTCCATTGCACTTAAGAATCATATCCGGCGCTTACGCTTTGAACGCAACATGACGCAAGAAGAACTTGCACTGCGCACTGGTGTCAGCCGCCAAACCATTATGAGCATTGAACGCGGCCGCACCAATCCATCCATTCTCCTCGCTTATAAAATTGCCACCGCACTTAGCAGTGATGTGACAGAGGTATTTACGATGGAAGGGAAGTTGGCACCGGTTTAGGTTTTTGGTTTATGGTTTTTCGTTTATCGTTTCGAAAGAAATCATGATTTTTTATGTTTTCTGATCGATAAACCATCAAACGATTAACAAACAAACGCTGTTTGGGCCACGGGTACTCGCACATCATCCACATATAATTGCAGATACGTCTGGCCACGGAATGTTTCGCGGCCAAGCCGGCAGGCAATATCAAGCGGCTCTGTAGTGTGAGATGTTAGATGCCCTAAACCAAAGCCAATCAATTTGTGGCCGTGAATGCGCCCTTGTAAATGTGTACCTTCTGATCCCACTGCTCGTACATCGGTCAGTGTTGCTGATGGTAATAAAAACCTGGGCTCTGGGTTGCCCTGACCAAACGGCTCCAGTGTCTCAATCATGTCGATCAACCGTGGATGAATATCCCTTGGCTGCAATGCGGCATCGAATGATAAAGAGGGAACGAGTGTCTCTTCTGTCATGTACGTGAGAACATCAGCACATAAACGTTCTTTGAGTGCAGGAAGATGTTCTGCCTGTAAGTGACAACCTGCCGCCTGGGCATGCCCGCCATAACGCAATAAAAGATCCTCGCAGCGTGCGAGTGCTTCCGTCACATGAAAGCCAGGAATACTCCGCAGTGATGCCGTGCATAAACCATTCTGGATACTACCTACAAAACTGGGACGGCCAAATTGTTCCGTGAGCTTGCCTGCAATAAGGCCAACTGTTCCAGGTGAATAATGCGGGCTTACCGCAAATAACATAGGTGTGAGTTCTGTTTCTATGGTTGGGAGCAAATCTTCCATGTATCCGCGCACCACCTGCTGGCGGTCACGGTTGAGTACATCAAGTTTACTGAGTGCGTGCACATCGCCAAGCAGCGCGTCCAAAGCAATACGTGGATCCGCCATGCGGCCAGCAGCATTCAAACGTGGCGCTATGCGGAACGCAAGATCACGGCTGGTACAGGAGCCTTCTATTCCTGCTTGCTGGAATAAGAGTGCAAGTGGGCTCTGCAGGTTATGTTGAACAACGCCACAGGCGCGCAATCCCTCTTGGACGATCAGCCTATTCACTCCAAGCAGTGGCACTAAATCCGCCACTGTCCCAATAGTGGCCAGCATGGTATCTGTTGCAGTTTCTTCCGTTGGATTTTTGCCCATGGCAGATTCATACGCGAGCAGTGCTAAGTACACCACACCAGCAGCGGATGGATAGGGCTCTGGAAATGTTTCTGCAAGAAGCGGATGCAGAATAACATTGGCATTGGGTAATTCTGCCCCCACATGATGGTGATCTAAAATGATGATATCTATTCCTGCAGCCCTAGCCTTAGCCACTTCTGGGGCTGATGCAATACCGGTATCCACCGTAATGAGCAGATCTGTTCCAGCCTGTATGCACTCTTCTATATGTTGCATTTTTAACCCATAGCCTTCATGCAAGCGATGCGGTAAGCGCGTACGAACATCTAGACTGTGTCGTGCAAAGAATCGTACAAACTGAACAGTAGAGGTAATGCCATCACAATCGTAATCGCCAAAAATACAGACACGTTCCCGGCGTTCTATGGCTTGTGATATGCGTTCTATGAATGGATGAATCTGGGGAAAGAGGAGCGCGTAACTCAAGAGACTGTGTGAGGTATCTGCCATACCACGTGCGGCACATAGTTTTTGCATGAGTGCTGATGCATCGCCCACAGAAGAACTCACGATTGGTGTAAGCCAACGTTTGCCGGTGAGAGAAAGATGTTGCACCGATTGAGACTACCAGAGCTTTTATGAGCCGCGCAGAAAAATTATTCTGATTCAAAGGGCATTCAAAATATGTCGCATCAAATAGGGCTGAAACCGGTTTTGCCCTATGGCAGAACTGGCAGAATATTTAGGCCTTTGACGTAGCACGCTTGAGTGTCCACACCATGGCACCAAGAATAGCAATCGCTGTAAGTGGACCGGCCGGCCCGGTTGGCGTGAGTGGTTTGCCGCTCCACGTTGGCATCTCATCAAGTGGCGCACCACTATGAAGGTTGTTGTCCTCGCCAATAGCCAGTAGGCGTTGCAACTTACGAAAGTCTGCATTGCTCAATTCCAAACGAATCACATTATCGTCGGTTGGCTCTGGATCAGCAGATCCATGGAACGGATCTGTTGGATCAACTGTTACAGGTTCTGCATCTGTACCAAATTGAGCCTCCCATAAACGTTGAATGCGTTCTGCATCATCTTGAGCCTGTTGTTCGGCACGTGCTCGGCGTGTAGAAGGTGACACATATACTTGCGTTGGCGCTGCGTGCAATGTTGATTCCGGCGTTTCATACGCTTCGGCTTTTTGTATGGGACCCATACTGAGTATCACCGCGCCGATGAGGAGAAGATGTATATGTTTCATAGCTCTGACAGAAATAGTAAAAAGAGAGAAGAGTTAGCAGGCTTTACCTGTTTTTAGCAGACAGTTGTAGTACTGCTGCAAATCAGAAATGCCATCGCCACTTGAAGACCACTTGCGTGGATCTGTTTCACCGCTGTCCACTTTTCCATTCACGTTTTTATCTTCGCCCATCCAGCGTGGACGTGCCAAATCCAAACAGCTGTAGCTATTCTGCGTTGGCCCACAAATGCGGCCGCCTTTATCTACCCGGCAATAGCCATCGCACAAGCCATCTTTATCGGAATCGATATTGATAGGGCTTGTTTCATGGGCATCGATGAGACCATTGCGATTCGTATCTTCTACGCCATCAATGAGTCCATCACCATCGGTATCGCGCTTGGTTGGCAATGATTTTCCTATGAGCACTTCTGTTCCATCGGAAATGCCATCACCATCGGTATCAGCCACTAGCGGGTCTGTTTCAGCAGTAACTTCATCGCGGCTGTTGAGCCCATCTGCATCACGATCTACACCAATCGGAAGCGGTTTTTCTGTCATAATGTAACACGTAGACCCGGCTGGGAAAATTTCTAGCTGATGACGAATGCGACTAGTCGTGACCGCCTGACGATTGAGTGCTTGTTCCGTTGGCGGATTATAAATGGAAATAATAGGAATCTTTGCTTCGATGCGCTTGTTGCGCCAGAAACGCTCCGCTTCAGATAAAAACAATTTGCCTGGGAAGCCGTTCGTGGTGACAGACGGATTATTGGCATCGTAATCATCTGGGTAGCAGTAACCCCAGTAACGAACTTTTGTTCCTGTGCGTCCAAGTAAAATTTTACGTCTGATGGTCCAGATATCTTCCGGCAGATGAAATACAACATTCGTATCAGCTGGAATAGTGGCACCACGTTCCACTTGCGCAACGCTTAGAATCAACCAGCCTGGTTCTTTTTCTTCCTTCAAGACCACATATCCGGTTAAGCCGGTTGCTCCTGCCATCACAAATGTCACCACTGTTGCAGCAAGCAGTGCAAGTGCCACTTGGAAGCGATGTTGATGGGTGAGTTCCTGAAATGTCATGTGTGTGAGTATTTCTTATTATTATAGCGTAAATGGCTCAAGAACGCTAGATTGTTAGGTTTGGTTGGTTCTTTACGTATTTTGGGTTTATTGGGTCAATGCATAGTAAAGTGAAGGCCTAATCAACCTAAAAAACCCAATCAACGTAATAAACCTAAATCCATCCGTATTTCTGTAACCTTTTGCTACACTGTGCATCCTTCTCATGGCCAAAGACTTTTACGCAATCCTCGGCGTTCCACGCACTGCTACTGCGGATGACATTAAAAAAGCGTACCGCACGCTGAGCAAAGAGCTGCACCCAGACAAGCATAAAGGTGATAAAGGCAAAGAAGATACTTTTAAAGAAGTGAATGAAGCGTATGAAGTACTGAATAACCCAGACAAACGTAAACGTTACGATCAATTTGGAGAAGCAGGTGCCAATGCTGGAGCCGGCTTTGGTGGGGGCCAAGGATTTGGAGGATTTGATTTTAGTGGTTTCAACCAACAGGGTGGTGCTGATTTTTCTGATTTGTTTGAAGGATTTTTTGGAGGGAATGCTGGACGTGGGCGGGCGCGGGAAGAGCGCGGCAGAGATTTAGAAATTCATCTGACGATTGATTTTATGGAGAGCGTGGCGGGCACTACACGTACCGTACAACTGAAAAAGCAGAAAATGTGCGATACCTGTACAGGCGCCGGCAGCGAACCGGGGACACAAAAAATTACCTGTCCGGAGTGTAACGGCACCGGACAAGTAACACGTACGGCACAATCATTTTTTGGTGCTATTCAGCAACGTACATTGTGTCCACGCTGTGGCGGCTCCGGCAAAGTTCCAGAAAAACCTTGTCACACGTGCAAAGGCGAAGGCCGCGTGAGTGAAACAGTTTCAACCGATATCAACATTCCAGCGGGCATTGCCGATGGCCAAACATTACGCCTGCGTGGTGAGGGCGATGCCGGTCGACAACATTCTCCGGCTGGTGATTTGTATGTGCAGATTAGCGTGCGTGACGATAAGCGTTTTGTGCGCGAAGGTGATGATATCCATTATGTCATCGATCTTTCCGTGCTTGATGCCATGCTTGGAACGGACGTTGAAGTAGAAACCGTACAAGGAAAAACAACCATGAAAATCCCAGAAGGTACGCAACCCGGCCAAGTGTTCCGGCTGCGCGATAAAGGCATGCCCGTTTTAAATACCAACCGGCATGGTGATCATTTTGTGACAGCAAACATTAAAATTCCCACACGCTTGAGCAGAGGTGAACGCAAGATTTTGGAGGAGTGGAGGAAGATCTCGTGAGTTATACAATCCATTGTGCTAGCCGCAAATTATTAAACCCAGCCGCAGGCATCCCTGCCTGCGGCATTGTACGATCAAAATGACATTGGCAAATTCGTCACCTCCCAATTTCCGGATGCAGACGACCATGGGTAATCTTCAGGCTGCAAAACCAAACCCGCGCGAACAGGATTCAGATGGATATAACGCAACGCCAGATGAGCTTCTTTGGCGCATTGCATATGAAATCTTGGCTGCCACAGTTTTTTGAAACCACAATTCATTGTCACATTGCATTTAAAATTTCCTATAATATTTGAGATCTTCAATGGACTCGGTACGCGTAAGAGCAAGTGACAATGATCAGGCATAATCACAAAACCATACAGTAGAAACGGATGTAACTCTTGAACGGTGTACAGAACTTCCACCGCAACACGTGCATAGGCGTCATCTGCAAAAAATGGCTGACGGCAATGTATATTTGTCGTCACAAAAAGAATTTTTTCGTTCTGAATCCAATGTCGTTGGGTCATATCTCTATTATGTTTGATATTTTTAATTACTGAAGGGCTAGAAAATGTTTCCTGGGTCGCCGCAGGCATGTGGCAGAACTGGTTAGATATTCTTTAGAATCGATCGCTTTTACACATCCAAATTTCCAAAATCATCCTCAGCCATCACCGGTGATAATTCTTCACTCACTTCTTGTACTTTCTGGGCACGCGTTCCGGCCTTTGGCACTTTCAACTGCAACACAATCTGACGGTAATCCCCTTCGCCCACGCTTTGGGTTGTTAAATCTTGCATGGAGGCACTGTTAGCAATATATGTGTGCACCACACGGCGGAAATACGGGCTCATGGGAGCGAGCGCAATGCGGCTTCCTGTACGGCGTACAAAGTCTGCTTTCTGATCCGCAATGCGTTGTACTTTTTCTTCCTGCGTTTTGCGATAGCCATCAACATCCAACAAAATAAATGGCGATTTTTCCAAATGTTCTTTGGTTCTAATAATTGCTTTGAGCAACGTTTGCACAGCGTTCAATGTTTCCCCATGCCACCCAATAATGCGGCTCGGTTCGGGAGCTGTAATATCCACACGAATAAGCCCATCGGACTCGGTTGTTGTTGCAATATTCGAAACCTCCAGTCCCAATTGCGCAAGAAGGCCGGTGAGTGTGTCCTTGATCAGAGCGTCATCCATGTAGGGGGAGAATAGCGGGGAATACGGGGTGGGGAAAGATGATGATTGCAGAATGAAGAAGTAAGAATCAGGAATCAGGAATCGTCATTATTCTTACTTCTTAATTCCTGATTCTTACTTCTCATAAAAAGCCCCCAGTCACCCAAGGGCTTTTTAAAATTTCTAAAACAATACTAACGAACCGCATCCTTCAATGTCTTTCCTGCCTTGAATGTTGGAACCTTCATAGCAGGGATAGAAATTTTCTGGCTTGGGTTGCGTGGGTTGACGCCCTGGCGTGCACGGCGTGAAGACAACTTGAACGTACCAAAACCGGTGATGGTGACAGGTGTGCCCTTCTTCAGGTTCTTGATAACAATATTGATCATTGCCTGCAATGCATCAGCGGCAGCGCGCTTGGTGATTCCAGATGCGTCCGCAATAGCGGCAATCAGGTCCTGCTTGGACATAAAAGAATGGGGGAATAGATACACGCGCAACTATACGCGGCGTAAAAGCCGATGCAAGGGAACGTGATCAGTTTTTCGGCTTGCATAAGTCATATTTAGTAAAAATTGGCTTACTATAGAGTAAAAATCTGAATACAAAGAATAGTTTACAATGCAGTAAAATACCATGATTAACCCACACAATGAGTGACTGATTGACCTATTACATGATGAAATGCAAAATGCGAAATCCTAAATGCGAAACTATCTATATATTTAGTGCAACGAGCCTGTTTAGCATTTCGCGCTTCGCATTTCGCATTTTTCTCTGTGTGAAGAATTGACATCCCCAAAGCTTCTGCCTAGTCTCCGCTCTCGTGACTAAGCACCTTGTCATTGTGGAAAGCCCGGCCAAAGCCAAAACCATCAAACGGTTTTTGGGGAAAGACTATACGGTGGAAGCCAGCATGGGTCACATTCGTGATCTGCCAAGCTCAACACTTGCCGTGGATGTGAAGAAGACATTTGAGCCGGAGTATGAGATTCCTAAAGAAAAAGCGGCAACGGTAAAAAACCTGCGTGACGCATATAAAGGAGTAGAGGAATTGTGGATTGCGACTGATGAAGACCGCGAAGGAGAAGCGATTGGTTGGCACTTGACGCAAGTATTGAAAATTAAAGATCCATCTACCGTGAAGCGCATTGTGTTCCATGAAATTACCGAAAGCGCTATTAAAGAAGCGGTAGCACATCCGCGTGTGTTGGATATGAAATTAGTGGACGCACAGCAGGCACGCCGTGTGCTGGATAGACTTGTGGGCTACACGTTGTCGCCATTTTTGTGGAAGAAAGTGTACCGAGGCTTGAGTGCGGGACGTGTGCAATCTGTCACGGTGCGCATCATTGTGGATCGTGAACGCGAGATTAAAGCATTCAACCCAGAAGAATACTGGTCACTGCTCGCGATGTTGGAAACATCAGAACAAAAAAATCTGACTGCACATTTATCAAAATATCATGGTGAAAAAATAGTTCCCGGTTCTCAGGAGGAAATGGATACGGTGCTCAAAAATTTAGAGGGCGCCACGTATACGATTACATCAACTGATGAAAAAGAATTAAAGAAAACTCCGCCGCCTCCGTTTACCACATCAACATTGCAACAGGAAGGTGCGCGTAAGTTAGGGTTTTCCGTAAAGCAAACAATGGTGATCGCGCAGCAATTGTATGAAGGTGTGAGCCTCGGCAAAGGCCAGGGCCATCAAGGTTTGATTACGTACATGCGTACGGATTCTGTGAATTTGAGCCAAAAGGCGATTGATGATGCCAACATGACGATCAATAAACTCTACGGCCGTGAGTATCTGTTAACTGAGCCACGCAAATATAAGACCAAAGCAAAAGGCGCGCAGGAAGCGCACGAAGCAATCCGTCCAACAGAGTTAGAACGCACGCCGCAATCGCTGGCCGGCATTTTGGATCATCAGCAGTTGAAGCTCTACACACTCATTTGGAACCGAACCATGGCAACCCAAATGGCAGCCGCTGAATTAAAGCGTGTTGGTGCTGATATTGATGCAAATGACTATACGTTCCGTGCCACAGGCCAGACGATTACGTTTGATGGCTACTTGCGCGTGTACCAGGAAGGCCGCGATGAAGGCGACGCTAAAAAAGAAGACGACTTTGATGACGGCGAAGGATTGTTGCCCCCATTGCACAAAGGCGATGTACTGAACTTGGAAGAATTGAAACCTGAGCAACACTTTACCAAGCCGCCGCCACGCTACACAGAAGCAAGCCTGGTGAAAAAGCTGGAAGAAGAAGGCATCGGCCGCCCAAGCACGTACGCGCCTACTATTTCCACGGTGATCCAACGCGGCTATGTAGTGAAAGAAGGTTCCCAGTTGGTGCCGCAGGATATTGCATTTATGGTGACAGATTTATTGAGCGAGCACTTTTCCAATATTGTGGACTTGGAATTTACGGCCAAAATGGAACAGAACTTGGATGATATTGCCGAAGGTGCCGTGAAAGGCCGCGAGTTTTTGAAAGAGTTTTATGGACCATTCAAAGATTTGGTAGAACAGAAGACAGAAGAAATTTCTAAGAAAGATGTGTTGAAAGAACGCATTCTTGGAAAAGATCCGGAAACGGGATTAGAAGTGGTGGTTCGCACGGGCCGCTTTGGTCCGTATGTACAACTTGGCAAACCAGAAGATTTGCCAGAGAAGAAAGGAAAGAAAAAATTGAAGTTGCAGAGTGCATCCATCCCAAAACATGTATCGATGGATGATGTAACGCTGGAGCAAGGGTTGGATTTATTAAGTTTCCCCAAAGAGCTTGGCCAAGAAGAAGGCGAAGTGATCAGCTTGGCATTTGGAAGGTTTGGCCCGTACTTAACCTGGGGTGAAGTAAAAGCAGCCCTGCCAGTGGCAGAAAATCCGTTAGAACTCACGCTGATCCGTGCCATTGAAATTTTGCATGAAGCTAAAGAACAGAAACGTAAGGCAGCGGAAGCCATGCGCACGCTTGGTGAATCCCCTGTCACCAAAAAACCGGTGCTCGTAAAAGATGGCCGCTTTGGTCCGTATGTGACTGACGGCGTTACCAATGCGTCACTCGGCAAAAAGCGTGACCCCATGACGATTACGTTTGATGAAGCGGTGGAATTAATCGCCAAAAAAGTGGAACGCGGGCCACGGAAATGGGGGAAACGGGGGTAGAAACAACGTTTGTTCGTTCGTCGCTTGCTCGTTTGTACTGGCAATAGTATCTTCAATTCATGGAAGAATTTATAGTTGATGAACTGGCGCAAATAGCTGTTCAAGGCAAAAGTTTTAATTTTTTAGAAGACGAACCTGAGTTATACACGATAGACGATGTAAAATAATCCCTAAAATGTCGATGTTGTCGTTTCTCTGTTTTATTCCCATGCTAGAATAGCTATATGATCTTCACTGCCATCATTCACAGAGAAGGAGATATATTTGTCGCTGCGTGCCCTGAGGTCGGTTCTATGAGTCAGGGGGAAAGCCTGGAACAGGCATTACAAAATCTTCAAGAGGCAACGACTGTCTATCTGGAAGAGTTCCCGGATACCGTCACAAAAGACCGGTCATTTATCACTAGCTTCCAGACTGCTCATGCCTAAGCTTCCGCGCACATCCGCGGAACGTATTATTAAAACTCTAGAAGCATTAGGGTTTCAAGCAGTGAGACAACGCGGGAGTCATGTGGTTCTTCGTCGAGGTGAGAGAGGATGTGTTGTTCCTCAACACAAAGAAGTGGCCATTGGCACACTCGGCGGCATTCTACGTCAAGCAGATGTGTCTCCTCAGGAATTTATGGAAACATTCCATTCATGAATACTATTCGTCTTTTACTGTTCATAGCAGGCGCGGCAGGGCTTCCTTCGAGAAGCTCAGGATAAACTTCTCGCCCGTCTGCCAATCTCGGCGTAGCCGGAGGCGAAGACGGATGGCAGGCGCGGCAGGGCTCGAACCTGCGACCCCCGGTTTTGGAGACCGATGCTCTACCAACTGAGCTACGCGCCTAGGGGATCTCTATCCTAGTCAAAAAACAGCTAAGCGAGAATGGCAAATAAGATTCACGGCTTATAAGACAAAATTTGCCGCCTATTCGGCTTTCTGTAAAACTATTCGTCAAAACAGGTGTTTTCTGCTATACTTCCTTAATGTCCGTGCGCTCTAAGAAAACCACAACCGGCAAGAAGCATGCAGTCGCCAAGCGGCCAAAAGAAGCCACTACTGAACCTGCCAAGGCTGCATCAAGTGCAAAAAGTATCCTCATTGCTGATGATGACCCAGCACTGTCACGTGTACTTGCACTCAAATTTTCCAATGCAGGGTTCAATGTGTCTGTGTGCCACAATGGTCAGCAGGCGATTGATGCCATGAAAGAAGTACGGTTTGATGGCATCATTCTGGATTTGATCATGCCAGAAAAAACGGGCTTTGATGTACTTAAGGAACGGCCAAGCACTAAAAATGCGCAAACACCAACCTTTGTGATGACAGATATGCGTACCCAGGAAACAGCCGACCAAGTAATGAGCATGGGTGCTTCCAACTTCTTTGTCAAAATGCAAATGCCGCTAGCAGACATTATCGCCGTCATCACTCAGTCCACATAAGACTGTCTTTCATCCATACAAAAACTTCCATACACTGACCCTTACAGATGCCACGCAAAAAAAAATCTGCGGCCAAAGGCACAGAGCCTGTGAAGAAGCCTAAGGGCAAGCCATCAAATAATAAACGTATTTTAGTGGTGGATAATGACCAGATTTTAGTGCGCGTGATGGAGATGAAATTTAAGAATGAAGGTTTTGTTGTTGATGTATGTAAAGATGGCATTGAAGGAATTGACGCCATGAAGAAGGAAGTATTTCATGCCATTGTGTTGGATTTGATGATGCCTGCTAAGAATGGATTTGAAGTGCTAGAGGCACGCAGGTCTACCATGAACGCAAAAACGCCGGTGTTCGTGTTAAGTGCAGTGAGCAGCCCAGATGCCGCGCTCAAAGCAGAATCACTTGGTGCCACCAAATTCTTTCAGAAATTCAACATGCCATTAAAGGCAATTGTGGATGAAATTGCTGCTGCAGTGCTGGAGGTATAAGAACATCACGAAGTGTAGTACTTTACCATGTGCTTCAGCGCGCTGAGCGAATTAAAAATTGGGTGAGCTTTGTAAAATACGCATCGGCCTCTGTGCCACACTCTACCCGCGTCATTACACCTGGTTGGTCATTCAGTTCGATAAGTTTCCACGTGCCATCTGGCGTACGAGCACAATCAATGGAATAGAGCCGTGGCGTAAAACGCGCAAATCTTGCTTCAATAACAGGAATGAGATTGAGCGCGCCTTCAGGCCGTAGTTCCGATGGAACAACAACCATGTAGCCGCCTTTCGATGTGTTAGAAAGCAGATTGCCGGACGTTGGACTACGCGTGAAGGTAAGGAGAATGTCACCATCCGCAATGATCATGCGGAAATCATGCAGCGTATCCACAATGCCCGGAATGCCGGTAGAGGTATCTAAAAATTCCTGCGCGATACATGGGTAGCTGAGTGTGGCCTTTTCTAAGTCCTGACGATTCACTATGTGAATGCCCGCACCTCCGCTGCCGTTCACGGGCTTCAGAACAATGCGGTCAGAAGAAATTTCTTGTGCCTTATAGACATCTTCTTTTGTTTTTAGCAAAACTGTTCTTGGCGAAAGATGCGGAAAAAGGTGCGCCGTTTGCATTTTATTTGTGCATGCTTGCGCTAATTCTTGCTGGTTAATCATGGTATACGTTCCCGTTGGTTGAAATTCACGGCTTTTATTGATGATAAGTGATGCATGAAGAGGAGTATTCGTTGGCTGAAACGCCCCGTCATTCCACAGCCAACCGGTAGAAAATTGCCTATCTCCTTTGTAGGAAACAGCATGGCGTACCAGCCCAAGTGTGGCTCCGGATAGGGCCAAGCTGCTGCCTAAATCTGCATAGGCTATAGGCCAATTGGGTTCATCAAACGGCGGATCATCAAACCGTTTGCCTGAAAAACACGCCACAATGGTGAGGGGGGTTTCTGCCATGTACACAGTGTTGACGCAGAATCACCGTGTGGTCTTACAAAATAAAACTTAGCGTTATCACATTGCATAATCCGCTCTATTTTGTAATGAACCACTTATTACTGTAGACCACGCCTTAAATAAGAAATTTCCTCCCCCCAACTTTTATGAAACGAAATACTCGTATTGCCGCGATCGTTGGTGGCTTTACTATTGTTGCATCGCTGTTTGCATTTGTCAGTACAGGAGCGTTAAGGTCCCCTAGAGCGCGCGTCTCCGATGTGGCTGTTATTATGGTTGGTCCCATTCCAGCACTACCCGGGGAAACTGTGGTAGAGCAAGTGCAAATGCTTAATAACGGTTCATTGCCAGCTCCTAATACAGAACTGCGTGTAACCGTTCCGGCGCCAGCACTCATTACTTATGCCATGATTCCGGGTGGAGCAGGAACCTGTACCTTCACCAATCATGAAGCCAAATGTAGAGTTTCAAGTCTTCCAGTAGCAAAAGTTATGAGTGCAAATGTGTACATTCAAATGCCTTCTGTCTGCCCAGCTGCACCTGTAGTTATAACTGGAACGATTAGAAGCGGTAATCCGGATCCTGTGCCAACAAACAACACTGCAACTAAAACACGCACGGTGAATTGTGGTGGTACAACAAACAATGCGGATATTTCTGTTTCCCTTACAGGCCCTGCCACTGCTTTGCCATCCGGCACTATTTTGTATCAAGCCACGCTGCAAAACGCTGGCCCATCTCGTGTAACGGCAGCTGTCCTGACAGTGCCACTTATCGGCCTTACGTTCCAGCCTGCCGTTTCAGATCCATCTTGCAGACTCGTTTTAAATGTTGTGAAGTGTAGTAATATTGCTCTGGATCTCAATGAGCAGAAAACTGTGACTATTGGGTTGCGAGTGCCAACTCTCAGGTATCAATCAGTATATACTCAAGTTGTGACGGTCGCGCATGAACTAACCGATCCTGTCCCTGCAAACAATACGAGCAACGCCGTCCGAACAACAATTACCACCACTGCACCTGTAGAGGTGCGCGCAGATATCACAGGAAGATCTCTCGGCACAACTGATACGGCTGTAAAGAATCAGCAGAACGTAAACCTGCAGCGCTTTGACATATGGGCAACAGGCAAAGACCTACTCTTTAGTCAGGTAATCTTCACCGCACAAGCTGGCTCACTCAATAATGCACAGAACTACACACTCTGGGTAGATACCAATGCAGATACTGTGGTCGATACCGTACTCCAAGAAGGCGTGTTTGCTGCTGGTGGTAAGGTTACTTTCAATAATATGAGGAATGGCGGGCATGTCATTCCAAAAGATGCCTCTAGTATCTATGAGGTACACGCGGATATCGCATCGAATCTTACCAATAACCAGCTTCAGCTGGCTTTCGCTGTAACCGATCCTGCCTATGTGAAACTTGAAGCGTTAGATATTGGCACAGCACTTGTAGGCATCCGTACAAATGGCGTGTGCTCGGTTGCAAGTTGCCAAATTGTTGTGATAACCGTTCCGTCAAAACAGTATTCCCTTGTAAGCTCAGGTGATTTATATGTGTCCCATGACACGACACCCGTTCGTAACCGGCAGTTCCTTGGTGGCGCACTTGGCGAGACTGCGTTGCGTTTGAATTTCCATGCTGAAAATGAAGATATCGATGTAACGTATCTGCAGATTTCTAATCTCGGCAGCACTGCTTCTTCCATTGATCGACTTGAATTATACCGCGATGGAACAAGCGCGCCATTTGCCACTGCAAGCGTTGGCTCTTGTGGATCAGACCAGACGCCTGCAGGAGTGACAACGTTCTGTGCCCAAATGGAAAGCCGCCAGCTTATTGTGCAAAAGGGTACTCATTTGGATGTTCTGCTTCGCCCACGCATGAAGTCTGATGTGGAGCGTGCTGTACCTGCCCAACTGATTCAGCTCTTTATTGATGAGCGTGCCATATCAAATAACGCAACAGGTGAAGGTGCTGTTCGCGCACGCGGTGGTGTCTCGTCGAATAGTCTGAGCGCAAATAATGGAAATTCTACGGCTGATGGTGAAGTCTTCATTGGCCGCACAAGCGTGAATGCTACCAACGCACGTATTACCGGTCCACAGCATGCCTCCGTGCTCTCAAAGATCACCTCCATTCTCAATGCTAACCCAGATGCCAATGGGACGTCTGTACCAAGCGGTGTCTCACCTATCGGTCAATTCAAGATCACTGCTGCTCCACATTCAAACAGTCAGAACGGTCTAAACAAGGTGACGCTGTCAGATATCATCTTCAATGTCACCGCTACGAACGTGAACTTGAACCCATCGAACTTCAAGTTCTACAACAAGGCAAATGCTGACGCAACTGCTAAGAGAGCATGTACAACTCACACCGCAGCAGGCGTAGCCATTGCTGGTACGGCTTCCGGTGTATTGCTTGTTCGCTGTCAGAACTTGATTGGCACAGTTTCCACCACTATTGATCAGGGTCGGGATCTGACATTCGTCTTGGAAGGTGATATCACCAACCCAAAGACGTCTGCGTCTACCTCTACCCTCCAAGTGACATTGCAGGACTTCTCGTCTATGGCTAACACGACGTTCGGTCCAACGACAAGTCACTTCCAGTGGCGCGATGCTGACAACGCTGCAGCTACAACAGCTGATTTCCTATGGGTGGATTATCCAGCAACGGTTATTGGGTCGACTATTTATAGCAGCTAATTTGATCGAAAATCCCAAAAGAACCTCCTAACGGGGGTTCTTTTTGTAGAAAGCAGAATTTGACGAATAGCGGGAATATTGTCCTTAGGGTAGGCCTGGGCGCTGTTTTCCGCTATACTAATAGGAAATGCACATAGACATTGATATTCCACGGCCAGGCGCAACGGCACTGCTTGTAGCGACACTTGTTGGTGGCATTGCATGGTGGAACTTGCGTACGGAAGCAGCATCTCCTGTACCAGAACCCGTGCAAGCCGCTGCATCCAGTTCTTCTTCGGAAGTTTCTGTGTTGCCAGCCCTGCCAACACAAACAATGACCATGCCAACACCCGTTGGATGGCCCATGTCACCTTATGGGATGTACGGAACACTGCCAACGATGCCTTATGGCTATCAGCAGATGCCATTATACCAACAGACATCACCGTATCAGCCGATGTTCCCACCGTCACCACTCAGCAATCCATCACCACTTGGTACGGGTAGCTCCGATATAGCTCAAGCCGAACTCACACGCCAGCAAAATGAAGATGCGCTGCGTAACACCAAGATGGCACAGGAAATTTTGAGCCGCCGTGAACAAATTCTGCGTGATCAGTTGAGCGTACTGGAAAATATGAGCAAGGCCCGTGGTGGGAATATGACACCAGAAGAAACGGCGCGTTTTCATCAAAGTGTTCGCGAACTTACGTATTTGCTACAAGATAAACAGCGCTCCGAAGAATTGCTGCTGGAATCTTTTGCACAAATAAAGGAATCACAAGATGACCTGGTGATGCTTACAGAAGGTGTCGCCGCTTCTATCAGCACCGCTATTGCGTACATCTTCCCCGTGGAACCGATCTACGGTATTTCTGCATACTTCCATGACCCCAGTTACTTCAAGCGCTTTGGTTTTGCGCATGATGCCATTGATATTCCAACGGAACAGGGAACGGAAATACGTGCTGCCGCTACAGGTATTGTGGTGAAGGCGGAAAACAACGGACTTGGATACAGCTCCATCATGGTTCAAACACCATACGGTGCGTATTTGATAGGTCACGTTAGCAAGATTTTGGTACAAGAAGGCCAGAGCGTGAAACAAGGCGAAGTGATTGCACTTTCCGGCGGCGAACCTGGAACGCCGGGTGCAGGTAACATTACTACCGGCCCACACGTGCACTTCTCTATTTACGAAAACGGAAAGGCGGTGAATCCATTGGATTACTTGCCTGCAATCAACGCATCACGCTGAGCAATCGCAAAGCTATCGGTCATACCTGCAATGTAATCACAAATGGCTTCCGGCAATGTGCTGGCTGTTTTTTGCTGCAACAGAAGAATTTTTTCGGGCAGTGATGTTTCATAATGCGCCGCGAGGTCTTTCAAAATTTTTTGACCCTGCAAATTTGTTTGCCTGATGGATGGATGCTCAAATAAATGGCTGGCAAGAAATCTGCGGAACACTCGCATGTCTTCATGCAAGGCATCAGAAAATGCAACGCACGATGAACTGAATGCATACACATCATCAATCGTCTTGCAATTGGCTCGCTCAAGACGCTTCATGGTTTCTGTGAATAAGTCTTGCACAAACAGTTCAATCAGCGCTCCGCGGATTTGTGTGCCACGTGCAGCGGCTCTATCGTAGGCGCGAGCAGCGAGCGGAACGGTTTTTAGTTCAACCATAGAAAACATCCCGGCACGCAATCCATCATCCGTATCATGAGACAAATAGGCAATTTCATCTGCCTTGTCTGCTACTTGTGCTTCTAGCGTACGACCATGTGGCAACTGTTCATGTTTCATCAGGCCTTCCAATACTTCAACAGTGAGATTCAAACCGGGAATAGTACTAATGTGACGCTCGAGCAATGTAACAATACGGTAGCTCTGACGATTATGCTCAAAGGATCCACCGTGCGTGTGCATGTATTCGTTGAGCGCGGCTTCACCACTGTGGCCAAACGGTGGATGACCAAGATCATGTGCTAAACCAATACATTCGGTAAGATCTTCATTTAACTGAAGAGTACGAGCAATGTCCCGCGCAATTTGTGCCACTTCCATGGTGTGCGTCAGGCGCGTTCGGTAGTGATCACCGTCACCCACCACAAATACTTGTGTCTTGCCTTGTAAACGCCGAAACGCCTGGGAATGAATAATACGTGCACGGTCTCGCTGGAACGGCGTACGAACTGGATCTTCCGTTTCTGGAACGGATCTACCAAGCCTCCCTATATAGGGGACTGCATGCGGCGCAAGAATGGGAAGATTCGACATAGAAGAAGTAAGTATAGCAGTATCTCCTGAGGAGCAGGGATTTTTGCCTGCGGAGCTCACCTTTCATCAAAGCAACACCATCTTTATCCACAACGCTTATCCACAATTGTGGAAAAATAATGTGGATAACCGCGCCTAAGTAGTTGCTAGAAACTATAAGATATTGTTCAATGCCAACGCTTTAGCCCAATTTTCAGTCAGGAGAACTGAGCCATGCCGGAATACTCCGGACAAACGCGAAAGGACGCTTACCGCGAGCTGGTGAAGCATCCTGCCTTCTGGACATTGATTTTGGTTCTTACGTGCGTACTGGGTTACGCAGCCTGGTACGGCTCAAGCGAGCCACAGCCAGCTTCTCCGGAAGTTCGGCAACCATGAACGCCATGGCGCTCATTCCTATTCCCGCTCATGGATGAGCGGGATTTTTCTATGTCCAAACAACCGTCGAATCCGGAAATGCTTGTCCCTGGGTTCACCAGGTGGGTGACCGCACCTTCAGGCCACGGCCCAAAGGGATTTAAGCCTCCCGTAACAAGATTCAGAGAAGAAACATAACCGGCCTAACGTATTGTCGAGACGAGTGGCTAGCATAATCCCGGTTGATGGTAGCGTCTATTATTTGTTGAGGTTTTTAGAAATAAGAATTAAGAATCTAGAATTAGGAATTAAGAATTAAAAATACATTCTTAATTCCTAATTCTTACTTCTTAATTCTTATCAACAGTACATTCCCCATCCCACTCAACACCTCCTCTCTATCTCCTCCCCGAAACGACCACCAGTTCTCTCCATTGCACTTGGTACAATCCGGATGCCGTTCAAATTTTAAAGGATCCATCCCAACTGAAATCAACTGATACGTTGCAAACATCTGAAGATCCGCATATCTGCCTTCTATAAACTTTTCAGGAATGCCGGGCAGTTCTGTAATGGGATCAGTAAATTCTGCACAGTTTTTACAGAGCGATGGACCTGCGCCAATCACACAATGTTCTGCATCAATATCATACTCTTCTGTAAGTGTGCGAAAAAATGATGGAATCATGCCTGCAATTAATCCTCGCCAGCCTACATGCATGAGGCCTATTACATTCTGATCTGGTGCATACACAACAAATGTCTGACAATCGGCTGAGCGAATGCTGAGTGTGAGTTCAGATTGATCAGTCATCAATCCATCAGCCTGAATGATTCTGCTTGTTGGTTCACGAACAATGACGGTTGTAGACCCGTGCATTTGCCATACACTTGCGAGTGCATCTGTTTGTAATTCTTTTTTCAGATCTTCATCCGTTTGAATCTGATCTGATTTTGAAAAAAGATTGATCTCAAGACGATCAGCAAACGGCCGGAAAATATCGAAGGGCATGGACATCATTTCTTTTGATGAGACTGCACTGCTTTTTCTATGATCTCTTTCAATGTTTCTCTAAACCGCGCGGCGGAAAATTGTTCGGCGTGCTTCCGAATGGATTCGGGCTTGAACGTCATTGTTTCAAATTGTGCAATAGCGTTGCAGAGTGATTCCACTGTTTGATCTGCAAAAAAGATGCCCGTTTTAGTATCAATGATCGAATCTAATGCGCCGCCTTTCCCGTAAGCGATCACTGGCGTACCGCACGCTTGGGCTTCTAACGGAACTATGCCGGCATCTTCATCTTGTGGAAACAACAGTGCTTTTGCGTTTGCGTAGAGTGACGGCAAATCCGCATCAGACACAAAGCCTAAAAATGTGACCGTTGGGCCGGCGATCGATTTCAGCCGTGATTCTTCACTGCCGATTCCGGCAATTTGTAAGGGGAATGGTAATCGATTGGCAGCTTCTATCAGTACATCAAAACGCTTATAGGGAACAAGCCTGCCAATGGCGATGTAGCCGGCGCGCTCTTTTACGGGAACAAGAGGTGATTGCAAAAATTTGTCATTCACAGGCGGCGGTAACACCACGCTGTCACGCTCGTAGATACGTTTGATGCGCTGCTGTGTCTCTGTGGAATTGGCGATGAACACATCTACCCGTTTGGCAGTTGTAAGATCCCAACGGCGCAGCGCGCGCAATTTGTTTTTAAGAATACGACGAAGAAAGAACGGCACCCGAAAATCTTTCAAATACTGATCTTCCATTTCCCATGCATAGCGCATGGGTGTGTGGCAGTAACACACATGAACTGCCGAACTTGGTGGAACAATGCCTTTGGCAACCGCGTGTGACGAACTGAGAATCACATCGAATCCAGTCAGATCGATACTTTCAATAGCCCGCGGCATCCACGGCAGCAATACCTGATGCGTGCGCAGCAGCCGATACCATGTTTGTAAACCCGTGACATGAATGTGGCGTGTGCAAAGGGGACCCAAGCGTTCCGGCCGGGCAACCGTGGTAAAAAATGGTGCATCCGGCCACAGCACGGCGCATTCGGCCAGCACATGTTCAGCACCTCCAAAAACCGTAAACCAATCGGCGGTGATAGCTAGTTTCATGACCAATAGTGTAGACATGTTATTCATCTGGAGAAAAGGACTTAGGACAAAGGACTTAGGGATTAGGGATTAGGGCTTTTTGTTTCGTTCCTAAGTCCTAAGTCCCAATCCCTAAGTTCTCCCACTTTCTGGCTTTCCTGAGCCCATGAGATTCCGTACCATAACATCCATGCTCAAGCGCCCAACACGGCCGCTTCCGCGCAGATTCAGCCGAAAAGTATCGCCGCTAACGCGCAAATTTGTAGCAAAGCGTCATGCCCGCTCAAAAAGACGTCTTACGGAACGGTGGCAACGGTTTCAGCGCCGGTGGCAACGTATTGCACTTATGGTCAAGCAGAGCGCCGCACGGTGGCTCATTATTCTTGGAACTATTACAGGCGTGATTGGGATTGGACTTTTTCTGTTCTCACCCATTGTGCAGGTGCGTGATATCCGCGTGCAGCGGCAAGATGCCCGTTTAGATATTGAAAAAGTGAAGCGTGCTGTTGCACCTATTTTTGGCCGACATCTGTTGTTTTTACCGCGGTATGAAGTGGAAAGTGTAGTACGCAAAGCTATTCCTGATGCCAAAGAAGTGCGCATTAAAAAGCGGTATCCATCGCGGCTTACGGTACAAGTTATGCAACAGCCACTTATTGCGCGGCTTATTTTGGAATTGCCAGCAGTACCGAGTGCGTCTGGTGCTGTAGTGCCGCCATCTGCAACCCCACAGGTAAAGCGCTTTGAATACCTTACCGAAGATGGCCGATATGTCCGTATTCCTACATCATCATCCGGGGCTGCGTTGCCATTGATAACCATAAAAGATATTGGGATTCCTCCTGAAACACAGGATCAGTTATTATCGCCGGAATTTTTGGCACGCTTGCAGGAAGCAGAACGTATTCTGAACGAAGATTTTGGAACCAAAGTACTCTACCGCACGGTGTACTTGCGTGGTCGTGAATTTCACCTGGCTCCAGGCAGGCTGAGCTTATGGTTTGATGAAGCATCACCGTTACAAGAACAATTCACACGCTACCAAACGTTCTTGCAATCACCTGGTGCCGCGGAAGCCCAATCATATGTAGATCTGCGGCTATCTGGTGTGGTGGTCTACCGATAACAGGTGTGACTGCACCTTGACCTGCAGCGCTTCTTAACGTCACAAAACCTCGGTCTTTCCTTCCCTCAGCCACGCCATCCAGATACAATCTTTCACGATGTACCTTCCTCTTGCGTCAGTGCTCCTGATGGGTATGATCCCCGCATTTGGTGGATCGCCTCACGTAAGCATGACGCCCCGCGATTTTCCTATCGCTCCACCGGCAGCCGCCTCTGTCCGAGAGGGTGCCGCATCATCACTTGGCACCATCGTCTCTGCTTCTGGTGTCCTCATTACAGATTTGCAAAGCGGACAATTGGTCTATGGCCGAGATTTGGATCGTAGGCGCCCCATTGCCAGCCTTACCAAACTCATGACTGCTCTTATTGTTGTAGAGACCATGGATTTGGATGAGATGATTAAAGTTCCAGCAGACATTGCAGAAGTAGAAGGCTTAGTTGTGTATCTCAAGCCTGGCGAGCGATACAGTGTAAGGAGTTTGCTGACTGCGCTGCTCATCAATTCTGCCAATGATGCAGCTGAAGTCTTAGCGCGCCACGGCGGGAATGATTCAGTGGCTGCATTTGTGAACCAAATGAATGAGCGTGCCAAAACACTTGGATTGAAAGATACATCGTTTAGAAATCCGAGTGGACTTGATGAAACGCATCATTTTTCAACCTCACGAAATATAGCGTGGCTAACTACCTACGCCTTACGTAAGCCAGCGATTGCGGAACGTATGGGCATGAAAAATGCCACTATTACTAGTTCGATCGGAAATACCATTCAGCTGACCAATACGAATCAACTCTTGCATAGTGAATCGGCAGTTATACTGGGCAAAACAGGAACCACCGATGCCGCGGGTGAATGTTTGCTTTCCATTGTGCAAGAAGGCGGCCGTTCGTATGTGGTGATTTTGCTGCACTCCAGTGATCGCTATGCTGATATGCGGATGGTACTGAGTATGCTCCGCACACTTTCTGTCTAACTCTTTTTATGCGTACGCCTGTCATGCGCCGGCTTAGTACGCGAGTACGTATTCTGTTAGGAAGCGCATTTGTGGTGGGCTCATTCTTACCGCCGTACATTCCACAAGCATCGCTTACAGAAGATGAAGCCGAACTTCCGCCACCACAATTCCTGTTTGTGGAGGAAGGATTTTTAATGAAGACATCCACGCTTGGCGAACAAGGCTCACGGCTGGCCTTTGGAGAAGGCTTGGTGCACACCGTTGGGGCTGGCGAAAATATTGATGCCATAGCAAAGCGCTATGGTATTAGCGCACAAACCATCCAATGGGCGAACGGACTAAAGGGAAGAACCTTAAAATCTGGTGATGAACTCCTCATTCTGCCGGTGAATGGCGTGCTACACACTGTCAGCCGTGGTCAAACAGTAGGGCGCATTGCGCAAATTTACGATATTCCCATGGCAGACATTGCGCGTCAAAATGGCGTGAAAGGTGGCTTTATTGTGGCAGGCCAGCAGCTGATTATCCCAGGCGGTAAACCGATTGGCGACCCGAACATTGTGACATCTACGCAACCTGGCAAATTGCAATTTGCGAATCAATTACCAAATAAAGATATCGCCCTGAAGTTTGGGGCAAAGCCCGTAACGCCTAATCAAAGCCCCGGTGCCGTTGCCCGCGCGCCCGCAGCAGCAGTGGTTGCCACTACAGGAATTTTGCAGATGCCGTGTAATAGCTGTAGCTACACCCAGTATTACCACGGCGGCCACTATGCGGTAGATATTCAAACACGTGGAGGTGGGCCGGTCTTTTCTTCAGAAGCAGGTACGGTGATCCGGGCTGATTATGGCTGGAATGGCGGTTACGGGAATGTCATAGAAGTGGACCACGGTAATGGCCTCGTCACCCTCTATGCGCATAATAAAGAATTGTACGTGAAAGCCGGCGATGATGTGGCCCGTGGCCAAACGGTTGCCTACATGGGAAACACGGGTTTCGTGTACGGCAAAACAGGTATTCACACGCACTTTGAAGTACGCGTAAATGGTGTGAAAAAGAATCCACTGCTGTATTTGGAGGAATAGAGGTCATCATAATAAAAACACGTACGAAGCCATTGTCAGCCTGCATGCAAGCTGGTACGGTTTCCCGGCTCTTCTTTGGGCACCGTTCTTTAGAAGGAAGAGCCATCCGCCTTCGTCAGCTCTTGCTGACTGCGGCGAGACGAGAAATGCCGGTTTCACCCATTCTCATAAGATTCTTCCGATTCACTACATTCTGGAGCCATAGCTCCCACCTACGCTCTCCGGAGCTACGGCGGGCAGGCAATTGGTTATCCTTCATCCACTTACAACTGTGGAGCCATAGCTCAATTGGTTAGAGCGCTGCCCTGTCACGGCAGAGGTCGCGGGTTCGAGTCCCGTTGGCTCCGCCAGAATATTTCAATCTCATTAACACGATGAGCATTCTTTTGTTTCCTCCGAAACCCCTCGTAGCTCCGCAGAGCGAAGTGGGGTTGGTTACGCCAGAATATTGACTTCCAAACAACACTACGAGAATATATACATATGTTGAATGAGAATCGCTCGGTGCATCGGCAGCCAAAGATTGAGATTGCCTGGGATGCTATTCAGCAAGCGGGGAATGATCTGATGTCAAAAAGGGGCAATGTGGAACATGGCTATGCACTAGCCGGTTCGATAGTCCCGGATGGACAAGGCGGTGTCATTGCAAAGGTAAACCGTGTTCTAAGTTTAGGCTCAGGCGCGGCATATACGTTTGAAGTGAGTCGCTAACTTGCGAGCGGCATTAGTCACCACCCTTATGCGCCAGGCGAAACATTTATGGGCTTGGGCCACTCGCATCGCAGAATTCATCAAGCCCAACCGTTAGGGCCAGATATTGATTATGAGCGCAGACTGACGAATCAACGTGTATGCATGATTATCAAACTCAATGAAGATGAACAAGGACGCAGAAATGGTGGCGCACAACTTTCTGTTTTTAACGGAAATGGATTTGTGGATTATGCCATTGTGGGCAATGGCCTTAGGCAGGAATTCAAAGCACAAGAAAATGGACAGAAGGTGGATGCTAAAAAATTACAATCTCCTATCGATCCGCCGGCACCTGAGCGCATACGCTCATAAATAGACTTGGCGCAGAGACATAGCATCACCTCACTTCTTCACCCCAGGTAAATCACACACAATATTGAATGGATGAATAATATGCTCAGGCTGTTTTCCTGCTATCCACTGTTCGATACTTTGGAAAGCGTCTAGGTACATGTTGCGCATGCTGTCATCGGCATAAAAAGCGATATGTGGCGTAGTGATGACATTGGGATGATGAATGAGCGCTTTGTTTTCCTCAAAGTTTTGTTCGTGTTCCAATACGTCCAGCAGGGCGTGCGCTATTTTGCCGGATTCCAGGGCTCGCAAGAGTGCTGCAGAATCTATCAAGGCACCGCGGGCGGTATTCACTAAAACGGCACCGGGTTTCATCAGACCGAAAGCGTCATCATTCAATAAGTGATGCGTCTGCGGCGTTGCGGGCAGGTGCAACGTGAGAATATCACTTGAGCGCAGAAGTTCCATGAAGGACACGTACTGGATTCCTAATTCTTGTTCGATATCGATCGTTCTACACTGATCCGTTGCCAGAATTTGCATCTCATAGCCGTACGCAATCTTTGCCACTTTTCTGCCGATGTTACCTGTGCCAAGAATGCCGAGTGTTTTGCCTTTCAATGCCATGCCCCGCAAACCGTGGTAATCAAATGTACCACTCTCTACACGCTTATCACCTTCCGTAATATGCCGCAGTGCCGAAAGCAATAATGCAAACACGTGCTCCGCAATCACATGCGAACCGTAATCAGGCACATGACACACTGTTATGTTTTTAGAGTGGCACGCAGCTACATCAATATGATCAAACCCCACGGAACGCGTACTGAGCAGCTTGAGATCCGGCAATTGGTCAATCACTGCTTTTGGAAATGGCGTGTTGATGAAACAGGAAATCGCATCGTAGTTTTTACAGGCGGCAACGAGCGCCTGATCCCGCAAGTTGGCTTCGGCAAATTGTGCATCTGGAAAGCGCTCTAGTACCAACGCACGATCAGACTCTTCTGTATCTAAAAAGAGAATATGGTGTTCCATGGTTATTCAT
>Ga0163152_10000720_pt1 | contig 55189 bp, 43 predicted proteins | sample OliLakLV19MP8IB2_FD_148635 | JGI IMG/M metagenome (GOLD analysis project Ga0163152, IMG submission 148635) | Freshwater microbial mat bacterial communities from Lake Vanda, McMurdo Dry Valleys, Antarctica - Oligotrophic Lake LV.19.MP8.IB-2 | ecosystem: Environmental > Aquatic > Freshwater >... | reverse complement strand
AAGTTTGAGCAGCAGCGACCGCGCGGCCATGTCTTTGAGCTGGCCCGAGGCGGCATACCATTGCCAGCTTTGCGCCAAGGCCAGGGACACACGCCGACGGCTCCACTGGGGGTTTTTCGCAATCAATCCCTGAATCTCGGCGATCTCGACGCCGCTGATCCTGCGACCTTGTATCGTCTCGGTTGCCAGCACGACCCCAGGATGACAGAGGAATTAATTAGAGTCCCGTGCAAAGTTTAAAAATCTTCACGCCCTGCTTTTACCCTGCCCGACCCAATTTTGACCTGAGTAGTTACACAACAACACACGGGAATTCTAGGGATTTGGCAGCCGAATACTGCACACACTTACGCAAAGATTGATAGACACGGCTCAGTCCGGAGCCGTAGATGGAATCATCCCGGTCTTGCGCGCGAAATTAAACAAGCCGCCCGAATCAACCACCAGCCGGACATCTCCCAGCGGTTTGAAATTATAAGTTTTCCCAGTGGCCTGGACCACTACTGTGGCGGCGTCCAGATCAACGGTCACCACGTCGCCTATTTTGAGGGTGTCGCAAAGCCGTTCGGTGATTTCGCACGGATAAAGTTCCCCGGTGGCCACACAGTTGCGGAAAAAAATGCGAGCGAAACTCTCCGCCAATATGATCCTGGCCTTCGCGGATCCGAGTGCTATCGGTGCATGTTCCCTTGAACTTCCGCACCCAAAGTTTTTTCCTGCGACCACAATCGGATATTCTGAATCAAGCGAGCCTTCCTTGACGAAGCGGGAAGGGTAAAGCGAGTCCGGGAGGCCGGCCAGGGCGTAGCTTCCCAACTTTTCATATTCCTCGGTTATGGTTGGGACGAGATTCAGATATTGGGCGGAAATGATCTGATCCGTATCGATATTGTCGCGGACGACATACACTGGACCGGTGAACTTCGATTGCATGACTGACTTTATTGAGCAGCCGCGATTGATATCAATGGAAATTTTTTGGCAACTACCTGAATTCCTCCAGCGGAATGGCTGCCGCTGAAATCATTTTGCTGCGCGCCCGCGGGGAATGGAAGATCCGAAGCAGCTGCACTCTGGAGGTTGTTCAGCCATGATTTGCAGTGTGGTTTTCCAGGAAAATCAGGAAAATTGAAATTTCAAAAATACTTCGTGACAATGAAACAGTCCGGAATATATTCCACAGCCCTTTGACGACCCTATGGTCTAGCGGTTAGGACACTGCCCTTTCACGGCGGTAGCTCGGGTTCGATTCCCGATAGGGTCGCCATTCTTTTATGGGGTTTTTGCAAAAACCCTTTTTCCACTGGTCACGGATTCATTTAATGGAACTGCATTTTCCATTTTTTGGGGAACAATTGAGAACCAGCCATTGGCCTGTTCAGCGGTGACAAGTTCACGGTAAGATTCAAAAATCACCTTGCGAGAATTGCTTGCTTCGAGAGCGACTTGATCGGCGTTCAAAACCATGGCCACCCGGAAAGAAATGAAGGAATGGCGCAATGCATTATGTTTCCAGGCGAACAACTCAGCCTTGTGTTTAAATTGTTTCGTGGATTTGTTGATAACGTTCACCAATTACTATTTGGTGGCTTTCAATTCGCGTCCATTGGCGGTTTCCTTCTTTTCCTTCTGCATGAACGGCTCAGGCGGACTTAATCCCCCAGGCGAAGATTTGCTTCCAGCCATTTGAGATATGATTTTGAACCATCGGTAATCGGGATGGCGATGAATTCCGGAACCTCAAAGGGGTGATTTTTTTGAACCAGTTTTTGCAATTGCGAAAGTCTTGAGCCTGAGGTTTTGAATAGCAGGATTTCCTCGGAACTGGTCTCAATTTTGTCTTTCCACCAATAACTTGATTTTACGCCGGGGAGTATGGTGACGCAGGCCGCGAGTTTTGCCTCCAGCACTTTGCGTAAGATTTTGCGACCCACCCTCCGGTTGGGGACCGACACGACGACGATTTTTGGGTCCAGTTTTTTTACCGCGCTTTTTTGTTCCATAAAATGAGTTGGGATATCGAGACCTTGGGAACTGTTTCTCAAAGGATTGCAGAAGATAAATTGACTAAAAGATTGTCCATAGCCAATCCCTTTTTGCGTGTTATAGTCCCGCCTTGGCTTGGCTGGAACGGGAGTGAATTTATTTTTAAAAAACTTGTGGCAATTCTAAATCTGTTTGCTACAGTCGCGCACTCTCGAAGACCTGAGTTTAAGGCCAATTCAGTCTTGAGTTGTGGACAAAGCCAGTTTTTTTGATATCGCACTGTGACTACAAAGAAAAAAATAGTGAAAAAAGAATCTGCTGACGCTCATCAGGGTGGTTCACCTGTGCCAGGCCCGAAGGGCAAGGTGGTGGCTTCGGCCACGGCCGCTTCCATTCTTGGTAGTGTGGGAACGAGCAAATCTTCCAGAAACTGTGAGCCTGTGGTGAAAGCCGAATGGCTGAAATATTACCAGACACTTCTGGACCTCCGGGAACGCCTTTTGCACCAGATGAGCGGACTGGCAAAGGAGTCTGCCGAAGAAATGTCCAGTTACAGCCTCCACATGGCCGATTCCGGCACTGATAATTTTGATCGTGATTTTGCTCTGAGCCTTCTTTCCTCCGACCAGGACGCTGTTTACGAAATTGAAGAGGCTTTAAAGCGGATTGAGAAAAACACCTTCGGAGTTTGCGAGCTTACAGGCAAGCCGATCCCCAAAGCGCGTCTCGAGGCCATTCCTTGGACCCGTTTTACCGTGGAAGCCCAGGGACAACTCGAAAAAGAAGGCGCGCTCAGACAGCGTCGATTGGGAGCCTTGGGGAGTGTGGACAGCGCGGGCGGCCCTGATATCGAAGAGGACGACGAGGTTGAAGAAAAGCCGGTCAAGGAAAAGGAATAATCATTTATGGCACGAGAAATTGTCACATTGGAATGCACCGAAGCGCGGAAAGAGGGAAAACCACCATCGCGTTACACCACCACTCGCAACAAGAAGTTGAAGACCGAAAAGGTTGAGCTCAAGAAGTACAATCCATTCCTTCGACGCCATACGGTCCATCGCGAGATTAAGTAATTTTTATGCCACGCAAGACACATACAGACAAAAAAAACACCCGGACAGGGAAGAATCGAAATGGCACGACGGAGGTAAGAACACCGCGTCCCAAGCCGAAAATTGATTTCACCCTGGACGCTCTGGATTTCAAGAACATCAACCTGTTGAAACAGTTCGTGACCGACCAGGGACGAATCCTTCCTAGGAAATATACCGGCCTTCCGGCACATTATCAGCGTCAGCTCAACCGCTCGATCAAACGGGCGCGGCAGATGTTGATGATGAAATAATTTCGATCGAACGACCCGTGTTTAACACGGGTTTTTTGTGGAGAGTGTTTGCAAATGATTTGCAATAAGCTAAGTTGGCTCATGTTTCGCCAAGGTTTTCCCATCCTTCTCCGCGCTTTGGTCTGCGTGGGGTTGATAGTTTTCTCCCATTCGCCTCAACTCGTTTTCGCCGAGAGTCCAGGGCTCAAAATTGTGACCTCCGTGTTGCCTGCAAGATGCCTCGCCGCAAACATCGCAGGGTCCCTGGCCGAGGTGGATTCCATCGTTCCCGCCGGTTCCGACCCCCATGATTTTGCTTTTTCGCACAAAGATTTGAAACGGCTCAACGACGCTGATTTGATTATTTTAGTGGGGCTGGAACTGGAAGGATGGCTGACAAAGCCTTTGAAGGCGGGTGGACCGGCGCTGGCGTCTAAAATCATCTATCTGGGGGAACCACTCGGACCTTCGCTTATTCGCGGATCAACTCCTTTGATTCATTCCAGCTCGGAATCACATTCTCACGACAGCGGTTTAAATCCACATTTCTGGCTCGATCCGGTTTTGATGCAGCAGGCCGTCACTAATCTCACCCAGGTTTTGATCCGGAAGCAGCCGGCAAATCGTGAGGTTTTTTTGCGGAACAGCTCTGCATATCTGGAAAAACTGGCTCTGCTGGATGCTGACTTAAGAAAGATGTTGTTGCCGGTGAAAAAGATACCCTTCATCACCTTGCACGATGCCTTTCCATATTTTGCCAGGCGCTACGATCTTCAGCTGGCGGGCGTGGTTGAGGAGTTGCCGGACGTAAAACCTTCCCCAAAATATCTGGGAGATCTGTATAAGGTGGTTCGCAAATTCCAGGTTCGTGCCATTTTTCGAGAACCTCACATGTCCTCACGGTTGGTGGAACAGATCGCGGCCGATCTCAAACTCAAAGTCGGGAGTTTGGACCCGTTGGAAAGCGGGGATTTCGCGGTCGACGCCTATGAAAATGGCATGAGGAAAAACGCGGAAACTCTGTTCCGTGTTTTAAAATAGCATCATTTCATGCAACCTCCGCCGATCATCGAAATTCGGAATCTTCAGGTCTCGATCAATTCGTATCCCATCCTCAAGGGGGTTGATGTCACCGTCCCGAAAGGGCAGCTGGTGGCACTGATCGGACCCAACGGGTCTGGTAAAACCACGCTGCTGCGCTGCCTTGTCGGTCTGCAAAAATTCCAGCGCGGAAGCGTGAAATTGTTCGGGGAGACCTCTCCCGACCTTTCCAGGATTGGTTATGTGCCTCAAAAACTCCAATTGGAGCCCAGTTTCATGCTGACGGTGCGGGAGTTTCTGGCCTTAAAGTTGAAGCAAACTCGTTTTTGGTTCTGGGAGCGTTGCAAGACGACCGACCAGCACCTTGAAGGAATCGCCCGTGAGCTGGGGGCGTTGGAACTTCTGGACCGCCCCATAGCCCGCCTATCCGGTGGACAGCTTCAGAGGGTTTTGATCGCGTTTAGCCTGCTGAGCGAGCCAGAGCTGCTTTTGCTTGATGAGCCGACTGCCGGGGTTGATACCCCGGGTGAAAGCAGTTTTTATGAATTGATCTCTGACATCCATCGAAAGCGGGGCCTGACCATCATGCTGGTTTCGCATGATCTATCGATGGTTTACCGTCATGCGTCCTGGGTTTATGCCTTGAACGGAGTTATTTGTTGCCAGGGTTCTCCGGAAGAGGTCATGAACGCCGAATCGCTCAAGGAAGCTTACGGCATTCATGTCTCGCCGTATCACCATCACCACGGACATTCGCATTTCCAGCCAATCGAACTGAAGCGAAGTGCCAAGCAACCGTCGTCCAGCGTGACGCCATCCGGCGAAAACTGATCATGTGGAGCGAACCCTTTATGCAACGGGCGCTGACGGCTGCGCTTTTGTTGGGGCCGGTCTGCGCATTGCTTGGTGTTTTTGTCACCGCCCGGAGGATGGCCTTTTTCAGCGACACGATTTCCCACGCAGCACTTGCTGGAATCGCCCTCGGTTTTCTCTGGGGATTTTCTGACCCGACATTTCCGTTGATTCTCTTCAGCCTGCTGGTCGCGGGTGCATTGATCTGGTTGAAAGAAAATACCGAGCTGTTGACCGATACCATCATGGCCCTGCTTTTGTCCGGATCCGTGGCGCTCGGGATCTTGATGATGAGCCGTCTCAAGAATTACCGTGGCGAGCTGCATCGATACTTGTTTGGGGACATACTGGCGATCACCAGCCAGGATCTGCTGCTTTCAACCGGACTTTTCCTGCTGATTTTTATCGGTCTCTTTTTCGTTTTAAACCGGCTCACGCTTCTCACCGCCCACGAGGATCTGGCGCACATATCGGGCGTGAATGTTCGTCTGCTGAATTACGGTTTTGTTGTCGTTTTGACGCTGGCTGTTGCGCTTTCAATCCGGCTGCTTGGAATTCTTCTGGTGACTTCACTCATGGTGATTCCTTCCGCATCGGCAAGGAATGTCAGCCGCAGTCTGAGGCAGCAGATTTTGTTGAGCCTGCTGTTCGGATGTCTGGCAAGTTGTGGTGGAACGTTAGTGGCTTATCCGCTTGAACTGGCATCGGGGCCGGCGATTGTCATGACTTCGATTCTGATTTTCATCCTTACTTTGGTCGTCGGAAAGTTATTCCTGAACCGCAGCCAGCGGGCACAGAAATGAAAAAGTGTTCTCACCATCATGCGCATGTCGGGGGGGTGCCGGAATTGGAAAACCGGCTGAAACGTTCCAGCAGAAAACTGACGGGCCAGCGTCAGGGCATCCTTGAACTGTTAAGGAACGAATCGCGGCCAATGACCAACAAGGAGATTCACGAGGGGTTGCCCAAAGGCGGGTGCGACCTGGCGACGATTTATCGCAGCATGCATTTGCTCCAGGAAATGGGGATGGTCAAGAGGCTGGATTTTGGCGATGGCTCCGCCCGTTTTGAATTGATGCCCGAGGAAGGGGACATCGGGCATCATCATCATCTGATCTGCCTGGATTGTTCGGACATCGTGGAGTTGGAAGGATGTCTAGTTCAGGAGCTGGAGAAGCGGATCGCGAGTGCCAAAGGTTTTGTCTCCGTGACACACAATCTGGAATTTTTCGGGATTTGTCCCTCATGCCAGAAGGTCGGCCGGGGCAAAAAAAAAGCCACGGCTAAAACCGTGGCTGCTACCAATGATTAGTTTCAGGTCGTTTTACTCACGGCCGGACGTCCAGTCACCCAATCTTATATATTCCCGGATTTTGCGCCTTTCATAGCGGTGTTTCTGAGGTTTTTCAGGGCGATTTTCCACCTTCCGAAAGGGGTGTTTAGTGCTGCGGATGGCGTCGGTGAGTAAGTCTAACGATTTAGTCATAGCTTAACTTTCCTTTCTCTAGAGGTTCATTAGCCTAAAGAGTGCCAATCGGTTTCTCGGCCCCTTTTTCCAGCGTGATTGGCCTCTTTTATCTGGCGTTTACATCCTTTTGGACCTTTTTTTCCCGTAGCGGTTCAAATTGTTGCCTAAAATTTTCCGGTTTGTCTAAATTTCGCCCGCGAGCCATATCTTTTCCCCGCAAGAATTCACCCGAGGTCCATTCCCTTTCACGTTTTACATGGGTCAACACCATCCCGATTTTCTCGAAGCTTTCCTGAACCTTTGCGAACTGGGAATCCAGGATCCCGGCCAGGATCAAAGTGCCTCCCGAAGCCAGTCGTGCGACGATTTTTTCCTTGTTCGAAATCAACAAGTCATAGGTGAGATTGGCGCAGACCACGTCAAAGCGCCTGTTGGGACGAATGGGAAGACGTTCCAAATCCCGTTGAAAAATTGAGAGATCCAACCGGTTTCGCCGCGCGTTTTGTTGTGCGGTTCGAACACAATCCGGGTCAAAGTCGAACGTTTCAACAGGGCGGTATCCGAGTTTGGCGGCTGCGATGGCCAGGATGCCCGAGCCGGTTCCGATGTCGAGCATCGTTGCCGCCCCCTTTTTGCGGCAGGCTACAATCCTGCCCAGGCAGTAATGCGTGGTGGCGTGCTGACCGGTGCCAAAACTCAGGCCGGGATCGAGGATGACCAGTTTCTGTCCCGGCTTTTTTTTACGTTTACTCCAGCTGGGTTTGATCAGGAGCTGTGATCCAAACTCAAGTGGTTTAAAATGTTTTTTCCAGGACTCGGCCCAGTTTTCTTTTTTCAGGATGGTGTGTTCAACCTTGATACACGACGCCAGCACCTTTCCAACAATTTGCTTTAACTCGTGATCCAGCAGGTCGGTTTGCTCCGGACTCCAAGTCTGCATCGGTAAATAAACCTCCACCCGGACCTGTTGAGTTTCAAAATCGGTGTAGATGGTCACCGGGGTGCCGAATTTTTTGAGCAGAAAATCGTGGACAGTTTCCTCCATGTCCGGCGTGATCATTACCGAAATTTTTCGCATCTTGTTCATTGTGGAAGATCTCTCCAAGGAGTGAAATTCAGAAGCTGAATCTCTGTCTTTCCCGGGCGGCAATCCACCCGGGTCAGGCTGGCGTATTCAATTTCAAAATGGCTGGTTTTAGGAAGCGGCAGATCCAGGAGGATCGAAAGGATCATGCGGATCACGCCCCCGTGACACACGATGGCGATTTGCTGCCCCGGATGTTCATCCAGAATGGCGCGCAAGCAAGGTTCGACCCGCTTTCTAAAGGTGCGACTGCATTCCGCGTTTGGAATGGCTCCGTTTTCCATCATTTCGAGCCAGGAAAAAGCACTGATCTGATGTTTTTCGTGTAATTCCTGCCAGGTCAAACCGGTCCAATCTCCAAAATCAACCTCATGCAGGTCAGGGTGGGTTCTCGATTCACAGTTCAGTTTTTCCAACAGGGGCGAGACGGTCTGTTGTGCCCGTTTCATCGGGCTGGCGTAAACCGCGTCGAATTTGACTTTCTGCAGATACTCTGCCATGGCCATCGCTTGTGTATGACCTTTGGGCGAGAGATTCATATCCACCCGCCGCCCTCCAAAAACTCGGTGATATTTATCCTCCACCTCGCCATGCCTGATCAAATAAAGTCCTGTGATCGACATAATCGTTAACCTATCAAAATGGCTGCCGCCTGGCGTTCGGTTAATTGTTTGATGGCCGATTTTCCGAGGTCCAGCATCCGGGCAAGTTCGGTATCAGAGAAAGTCGATTCCTCACCGGTTCCTTGAAGCTCGATGAATTGACCATCCGCGTTCATCACCAAGTTCAAATCCACCGCCGCCGCCACGTCTTCGGTGTAACAAAGGTCCGCCAGCGCATGTCCGTTGACCACGCCTACACTGACCGCAGCGATGCTGGTGAGTAACGGGTTTTCCAGGAGTTTGCCTTCTCCCATCAGTTTTTTCACCGCCAGCGCCAGTGCCACGTAAGCCCCCGTGATCGAAGCTGTCCTGGTTCCACCATCGGCTTGAAGAACGTCGCAATCTACCCAGATGGTTCGGGATCCGATTTTCTTCAGATCAATGGCCGCTCTGAGTGAGCGTCCGATCAACCTTTGAATCTCCTGCGATCTGCCGTCCAGCTTTCCTTTGGATATGTCTCTCGCTTTGCGCGTTAGGGTGGAGTAGGGGAGCATGGAGTATTCAGCGGTGATCCAACCTCCCTGGACGTTTTGTTCCTTCATCCAGCGTGGGACTGTGTCCTCGATGGAAACGCCACAGATCACCCTTGTGTTTCCCCATTCCACGAGGGTGGAACCGGTGGAGTAAGGGGCAATATGGTTGCGAAACGAAATGGGCCGCAGTTCGTTGGGGAGCCGTCCGTCTTCCCTGGAAACGGTGACTTCGGAACCTTCTGCGATGGTGTTTGATAAGAAGTTGGACATAAAAGGTCGCGAATCTTAATGAGCCATCAGCTTCGGAGCAACGTGGAAAAACCATCCTTTTGAAGCCCCGGGAATCAATGTCCTGTCGCAATAATTAGCACAAGTGTCCAATAAGTGCTTGACCCGAATCGGTCATATTTCCTAGTCTGCAATCGAAATTTGATGTTATGGGGTTTTGAAGACTTAAAGATGGACACGAGCAATGTGCTTTTGTCTTTTTTTTTGCCCATGCTTCAAGCAACTAGGAGGAAATATGGCCAGCGGTAAAGTGAAGTGGTTTGATATCAAGAAGGGGTTTGGTTTTATTGCCCAGGAGTCTGGGCAAGACGTATTTGTTCATTATACCTCCATTGAAGGAGAAGGATTTAAAAACTTGATGGAGGGTGAAGTTGTGGATTTTGAGATCATCAACAGCGACAAGGGGCCAAAAGCTCAGAACGTGATCTCCCGGGGGCTTGATAGTTTTTCCACGCAACCGGTCTAGAAGAATGCCTTTTGAAGAATCCAAAAGGCGTTTTTTTTTGTCTCCAGCCCTTTGGCGGCTATAGTGTCGGCAATGTCAGTTTCACCGATCAACAGCCTCTATATCCACGTTCCGTTTTGTGCCCAAAAATGCCATTACTGCGCATTTTTTTCCGAAGCCTCCAAGGGTGAGGTGGTTGAAAGTTATGTCGAGGCCTTGATCCGTGAAATGGAACTGACCTGCGATGAACTCCGTCCAACGACCATTTTTTTTGGTGGAGGGACCCCCTCTCTCCTGAATCTGGCTCAATGGAAAAGAATTCTCGATGCCATGGAACGGATGGGGATTTCAGAACGCGCCCGGGAATGGACCATCGAATGCAATCCTGCGACGGTTTCGTCCGACAAGGCAAAGCTGCTGCGCGATGCCGGGATCAATCGGATTTCCATGGGTGTTCAGTCACTGGACAGCGGATTGCTTGACCGGTTGGGGAGGGTGCACTCACGGGAAATGGTTTTTAAGTCATACGACATCCTTCGCCAAGCGGGATTCACAAACATCAATCTCGATCTGATGTTCGCCATTCCGTTTCAAACCATGGAGATTTGGAAGTCAACCTTGTCCGAAGCCACCGCTATGGCCCCGGAACACCTTTCCTGTTACGAGGTGATCTATGAGGAGGATACGGTGCTTTACCACCAATTGCAGGCCGGAAAATTCGAGGTGGACGAGGAACTGGCCTGTCAGATGTATGATGAACTGATCAATGGCGTGGAAAACGCGGGCTATTCCCAATACGAAATCGCAAATTTTGCGCGGAAAGTTTCAGATGGTTCCGAGGATTTATTGTCCTGCAAACACAATGTCAATTATTGGGAAGGGGGAGAGTTTCGAGGTTTGGGACCAAGCGCCAGTGAATATGTTGGCGGAGTTCGGACCAAAAATATTTCTCACACCCAATCTTATTGTGACCAGCTGCGAGCCGGGATCCGACCAGTTGAATCGGTCGATCGACTTTCGCCGATAGGCAGGGCAGGGGAGCTGGCCGGGGTTGGTCTCCGGATGAACCGGGGCATTGACTTCGAGTCTTTTACCCGCAAGACCGGATTTAGTCTGGAAGAAGCCTGGACTGCTGAGATTGACCAGCTTTCGAACCTGGGATATGCCGAGAAATCCAGAGGAAGGTTCCACCTCACCAGGAAAGGGCTCCGCTACGCCGATTGGGCTGCGGAGCTTTTTCTGCGGTCTTAACGGGCTTTCTTGGATTCGAACGCGCGGCCAAAGTCACTTTTGTTGCGCCAGAAATTCCACCAGATCCCGGAGTTCTCTGAGAGTCAATATTGATCCCATGCCATCCGGCATGGCCGACAATCCACCGGCGCGGTTTTGTATTTCCTTTTTCTGAACCGTAACTGCTCCTTCCTCCGGCGTGTTGATCACCAATTCGGTTTCGGTTTCGCTTTTGACAGTTCCGGCGAACGATTTGTCGTCCTTCAGGGTCACGATGACGTTTTCGTATCCGGGAGAAATATGAGCATTGGGTAGCACAATGGATTCAAGCATGTAATCGCGTGACAATCTCGATCCGATTCCGTCGATCGCCGGGCCGACATCCCCGCCTGCTCCGTTTATTTTATGACATCGCAGACAGGACACTTCGGGCCTTTCGATAAATATTTTCCGGCCCTCCCCCGCATTTCCCCCGACGAGCGCTGGTTTGAAAGTTGTCAGCACTTCATTGGTCGGGACGGCGTTGTAGTAATCCGCAACCTTTTTTTGGATCAGGTTATTGGTGCGTTTCCCGGAAGCTTCCAGGATGTCAACCAACAATTCTTTTTCGAAAGTGGGTTCGCTGATCCGGTCGATCCACCGTGCCAGAACGATGTCCGCTTTTTCGTCTTTGACTTCTCCAAGGGTTCGCAATGCGAGTTGTTTGTCCTGTATAGATCCTGATTCCAGGCTGACCAGCAAAAGGTCAACCGCGTCGGACGGTTGCAGAATCGCCTGAAGAGCCACGGCTTCGTTGTGCAGATCCTTGTTTGGATCATTCAAGGCGAAACGTGTTGCTTCGAGCACACGGGGATGGTTGAAGCGGGAGAGGGCTTTGAGCGCCTCAATTCTGGCGCGTGGTGGATAAGACCGAGTCATCGCCAGGTTAAAGAGGGTGCCGGCCGATTCCTTGAGATTGAGTTGTTTGAAGGTTTTGATGGCTTCAGCCATGACAGCCTCGGATCCGATTTGCGAGAGGTTGGTCAGGATCAGTCGGGCGGCTTCGGTTGGAGGCTGGATGTCCCGGTCGGTCAAGGGCCGGTAAACTCCCACGATCCGGTCCCGTTGATGTGGTTTCATCCAGGTGGCAAGCGCCTGGAGTGCTTCAATGCGAAAAACCTCCGCTTCGTTTTCGCGCAGGGCCAAATCAGCTAGCCGTCGGGCGTTGCTCATCCGGCCAGTTCTAAAATTGGCATTGATGAGGCGGAACATCACCGACTGATTTCTGAGAGACTGTTGATGAGCGGTTAAAGTCTGCCCTGATTCCTGATTGGAGGCAGGCGCGATTTTAGAGAGAAAAGCAGCCAGCTCGGGAAGAGCTTCCTGGATGGGGACATCGTTGATCGCCCGAGCTGCCTCCACCACAATCAATGGATCGGTATCGGAGAGAAAATGGCTGATTTCTGGCAGGGCCATTCTACGCATTGCCAGGAGGGCTGCCATTCTCACGGGTCTTGAACCATGCCTTGCCAGGGGAACCAGGCTGGCCCGGTCACCACATTTTGTGAGTGCCATAACGCAAGCGTGGCGAATATACAGATCTTTATCCTCGTTTTCCTTGAGAACCATTAGAATGGGTTGGACAGCTTCCTTAAGTTTGAATGAGCCGAGGGCTTGAATCGCAAAATACCGCACTCTTGGACTTGGGTCTTTGAGCAGATTGAGCAGGTCACGAAATCCCCGGGCCACCCGGCCTTCTCCAACAGCCTTCGCTGTCTGTGCGCGGATCTCCGGGTCTTGGTCGCGGAGCAGAGGAACCAGGGCGCTCAGGGCCATGGATTCCTGAATGGCGGAATCTGGCACCGACTGGGTTTGAATCATCACCAAACACCAGATGGCATGGAGTCGTGCCAGCTGATTCTTGCCCGTTCGCGCCACCTTGGTCAACGGTCCCACGATGCGTGTTCCCTTTTCGGCTAGTTCGTACTGGGCGGCGAGACGGACCCGCTGGTCCGGGTATTCCAAAAGAGCGATCAATTCTTCCAGATTGAGAATGTGCAGTCCCTTGGCCATTAGTTCCGAGGTTTTCTTCGACTCCTGAACGTTGGGATTAGCCGTATTGGAAATGGAGTAAATCCTTCCTTTGTTGCTCTTCGGCCATCCCTCGTGCCAGTCGGAAAAGTAAAGTTTGCCGTTCCAGCCGAAATCAACATCGGTTGGCAGACAATTCTCGATGAACGGAGCGCCGTTGATCAGGCGGAAACCCGCGCCTTCCTGTTCAACCTGGTAGGAGTGAATGGAACTCTTGGTGCTTGTTCCCTTAAAATAGCAGAGGAAAAAATGGTTTTGATACCTCGATGAAAATGCCGCGCTGGAGTTAAAAACCAATCCGGACGGGCCGTCCAGGATGTTTGTCACTGGTGGAATGATGTAGGCTGCCTGTCCTGGAAATCGCGGCATCCAAAGTTTCTCAAAATTCCATGGACCACCGTTTCCCAAAGGATGAATTTGGTAGCCGTTCCGCCAGCCGCTGTCGCCACCCTCGACCAAGTAAACCCAACGTTCCACATCTCCTTGATCAGAGTCGTTTTCGCCTGTGAAAAGATTTCCGTAATTGTCAAAAGCCAGCTCCTGCGGATTGCGCAGTCCGGTGGCAAATACTTCCATGCCGGTTCCGTCCAGGCGACACCGGAAAACCGCCCCTTCGTCGGGAAAGTTGAGCCCTTTTCCTTCGCGGGTTTTGACGTTGGCGCCCCGGTCACCAAAACTGAAATAGAGTTTTCCGTCGGGTCCGAAAGCAAGGCCATGCATATCGTGTCCGGTGATTCCAAAATGGACACCATAGCCGTGGCTCAAAGACGTTTTCGACTTGTGATATCCCTTTTCGTCCATTCCCTCAAGGAGCCAGAGTTCCGGGATGTTTGTGAACCAGAGTTTCTTTTTCCGGACAATCAGTCCCGATGCAATGCCGTCCAATACTGTGTTAAAACCATCCGCGTAAACCGCTGAAAAGTCAGCGCGGCCATCTTTGTCCCGGTCTTCCAAAAGCCTGACGATTTCACTTTCGATAGCCAGATCATCGGATTGTTGTCCGAAATGTTTTTTCACCAGCCTGGTACGGTCATCCACGGACCTGGATGCGAGGTCATCCTCCCACAAATGAGGGTAATGCCGGACATCGAGAACGCTGCTGCGGTAACGGTGCGTTTCAGCGACAAAGATCCGGCCCTCTTCGTCCAGGCAAAAGGCCACGGGGTTGGCCAGCATCGGTTCGGCGGCAAAAAGTTCAGTCTTGAAACCGGGCGGGGTTTTGAATTGTTTGATCCTGAGCTCGGCTTCATTTGAAGCGCGGGCGATGAACGGTTTCGGCGTTCTTTCCGCAGGGACCAGGCCGGTTCTTGGTATATGATTGGTCGAAATATCCGCCGATTGGAGTTGGCGGGAAGCCAAGGCCAGGATGAGAAAGGTCAGCCACTGAAAATTGCCCATATTGCTAGGAAACTAAATGAGGAAAAACGAGAATCAAGGGAATACGCCGTCAACACTTGGTGAAATCGCTTTTTCATGTCCTTTTGGTTTTGTTTACATCCATAGTTGGCTGCCATGGCCTGGGTATTAATCTCTGTCACAGGACTGATTCTGTTCGCGCTGGGAAGTTTCTTCTTTGCGCTTTGTGAATCCGCGCTCTTCAGCCTCGCGCCCTGGCAGGTCAAGATCATCCGGGAAAAGTCCGGCGGCACGAACAACCTGGTGGACCAGCTGCTGGCCCATCACCAGGATCTGCTTTCCACCATCCTTCTTGGAAACACCCTTTCGAATGGCGGGGTGGTGGCTTCACTTCTGACTCTTGCGATGATGGAAGGGTGGAGCATGATTTTTCCGATTCTCTTCCTGTTCATCACCATTCTTTTCATCGGCGAGCTGATCCCAAAAACCATCGGTGTTCGTGCGCCTGAGATCTGGTCCGCCCGGATCGCGAGGCCGATGTGGGCCGTGCATCAGTTCCTCTCACCGATTCGAAAAATCGGGCAATGGACCGCTGCAGCCATGTTTCGGGCAGCATCGCAAAGAAGCTTAAAACCACAGGCCGGCATATCAGATGGTGAATATCAGGAGCTGGTTGACCTTGCCTTTCACGAGGGCACTCTGGGCGCCTCGGAAAAGGAGATCATTCTGCAAATCGTCAACCTTGAGGGGAAGACAGCCAGGGACGTGATGAAGGCACGGTCTCGAATGGCCTGCATTTCAGACGATTGTTCCGTGGACGAGATGCTGGTCCTGGCCCGGAAATTTCAAAACCGGCGGCTGCCGATTTATGACGAAACTCCGGACGTGATCGTCGGCATCCTCAACACCCGCGCGCTCCTTTTAAATCCCCAGATCGACTTGGCGGATGCCATCGAGTTTCCCTCGTTTGTTCCCGAAACCATGAATTTGCTGCAGCTGCTCAAGAGCCTGCAGAAACAGCAGCGCGGTCTCGCGATTGTTCTGGACGAATTCGGAGGAACAGCCGGCATCGTAACCCTGGAGGACATCCTGGAGGAGATCATCGGCAAAATTAAGAACGAGCATGTCGCCAGCGGATTTGTGATTGAAAAACTCGGACCTGGAAAATGGAGGGTGAACGGCATCACACGCCTGGAAGACTTCAGACGCGAATGTCCTGAGATTGGAATCATCAACGGGGTGGAAACAGTAGGAGGTTTGATGGTGAACGAAATGCAGGTTGTGCCCGCCGCTGGTGAATCCCTCACCTATCGCGGCGTCAAGTTGACGGCCAAATCGGTGGACGACCGGCGAGTGAAGGAGCTTTTGATCGAAGTGACGCGGAAAAAATGAAATGAAAGATCACCAGATATTGATCCTTTCCGTCCTCCTGTTTTGTGCGGGATTTTCCTTCTTTTTGTCCGGGATGGAAGCCGGGGTGTTGGCGTTAAGTCGCCTTCGAATCCGGCAGCTGAAACGTTCAGGGAACGCCAGGGCGGCGGTTCTATACGGTTATCTCGAAAATCCCGAGGTGTTTTTGTGGACCATCCTGGTGGGCAACTCGCTGGCAAACCTGACCTTCTTTTGCCTCCTGATCTTGTCTTTTCTGGCTGCTTTCGAGCACAACACCGGCATAGCTCTGCTGGCTTTTTTCACCTCGGTTTTTTTGTTCTTCGTTTTTTGCGAACTTGTTCCCAAAACGCTTTTCCGTCTTTATCCCAACCGGCTTTGTCTCATCCTGGTCGGCCCCTTCAGGTTGGTTCATCTGATTCTTTCCCCCGTGGTCGGTTTGGTGGAAAAATTTTCCTATAAATTGTTGCGGTGGAGCGGTGGAAAAATGTTCACCGGTCGCCTTTTTGCCAATCGCGAAGAACTTCGGTTTCTGATGCAGGATTCCGCGCACTCACTTTCGAAAGAGGAACGTACCATGATCAACCGGGTGCTGGATCTGCACAGCCTCATGGTCAGATCGGTCGCCATCCCTATTCAAAAAGCCATCACCTTCAACGCCTCCACCCCGGTCGGTGATATTCTCAAGTCGGCGGTGGTCCATCCCATGGCCCGGTTTCCGATCTGGAATGATGAAAAAAACAGGATTGTGGGAATCTTGGACACCCACGAACTCATCTATGGCCAGAGCGTGGATCCTTCCCGTCCGGCAAGCTCATTTCTCCGACCCGCACTGTTCTTGAACGAGAACCTCTCGGTCGAAGAAGCATTGAGAACGATGCAAAGAACTGGAAAAAGAATGGCCGTGGTCCTGAACGGGGAGCAGAAGGAAATAGCGATCGTCACCTTGCACGATGCTCTGCGGTTGATTTTTGGCGAGGTGAGTTTCTAGGCCGGCCATGATTGACGAAATCATCATCTTAAAAATCCTGGCCGTGATCCTGCTCGTTCTGATCAACGGATTTTTTGTCGCTGCGGAATTCGCCCTGGTGAAAATAAGGGAAACGCAGCTCAACCCGCTCATCGCCCAGGGAAATCGAAGCGCAAAACTGGCCAAGTCCATCGTCGGCAACCTGGACAAATACCTCAGCGCGGCCCAGCTGGGGATCACACTCGCCAGCCTTGCGCTTGGCTGGGTGGGGGAACCCGTTTTTAAGGATCTGCTTGCTCCGCTGTTGAAATTTTTCAAGGTGTCCGAAGATTGGCAGCATTATATCTCATTTGCCGTCGGTTTTTCCACCATCACATTTCTGCACATTGTCGCCGGTGAACAGGCCCCCAAATGGCTGGCCATTCAGAAACCGCTGCCGACCACCCTCTGGGTTGCCTATCCTCTCGTCTGGTTCTCAAAAATTTCCTACCCACTCATCTGGGCTCTCAATAATTCCGCGCTTTGGTTGCTGAAAAAAGCCGGGCTCGAAGCGGTGAGTGAATCGGAGATGGGACATTCGGAGGATGAATTGCGATTGATGCTGGCCGCCACCCAGAAGTCCCATGCGCGAGATCTTGGCGCGCCGAACATTGTTTTGAACGCTGTTGACCTCAAACGCCGGGTGGTCCGCGATGTCATGCGTCCCAGGCAGGAGATGGTGGTCTTCGATATGGAATCCAGCATTGCTGACTGTCTTGAACTTGCGGAAAAAACCCGCTACTCGCGATTTCCTTTGTGCGAAGGGGGCGATCTCGACAGGACCGTCGGCGTGGTTCATTACAAGGATCTGTTTGCAATGCGAACCAAAGCGCGGACATCAAGGGAACTCATCGCAGTGGCGCGCCGGTTGATTTACGTCCCTGAAACCGCCCGGTTGGAAAAGCTCCTCCAACATTTGCTCGAGCGAAAGTTGCATTTTGCCGTTGTGGTTGATGAATACGGAGGAACAGTCGGAATGGTAACCCTGGAAAACATCCTCGAGGAGCTGGTGGGGCAGATTCAGGATGAGTTCGACCAGGAAAAGCCGCTCCTGGTCAAGATCACCAAGGAACTTTGGGATCTGGACGGCTTGCTGCCACTGCACCAGCTGGCACAACTGACGGGGCAGAATATTGAATCGGAAGGTGTGGCCACCGTGAGCGGCTGGGTCACCCAGCAACTGGGCGGTTTTCCCAAGGTCGGCGACGTGGTGAAGCTGGGAGAGCACACCCTCAAGGTCGAGGAGTCCGACGGTCTGAAAGTATCGAAGTTGACGTTGACCTCTCCCCCCGTTTTAGATGATATGGAAAAAGCGGAATGACGGGTGAAGCGAACAAGGACTTCCATTTCTAAAATCAATTCTATCCAGAAAATCTTATGAAATTGAAACGGCTCGCCTCAATATTCCTCGCGGCTTTGGCGGTTCAATTTCTCCAGATCCCGAGGGTGGACGCAGTTTCCATCTCAGTCGTCCTGGACCCGGGTGGTAATCCCGTATTTTCCGTGCCTGGAGAATTGAGCCAGGTGGAACTCGAGTTTCGCGAAAGTCTCACGGAAGGGACCTGGGGAATTCTTCCCGGGAATCAGCTGAGCCGGATCACGACTGTCGTCGGCCTTCAGATCACTCACCAGCGCGCCTCGGATTCGTCCAGCGGGTTTTATCGACTCCGTTACATCATTGAACCTTCCAGCGGCGTGCTGGCCTACGACATTGGCAATCCCCGGGTGGATCTCGTCTGGGTCGATCCCGTGGCCGGCGACGACTCCCGAACCGGAATGTCGTCAGCGACTGCGCTACATACCCTCACCGAGGCTTGGAACAGAATTCCAAGCGGCAGATTAAGCACCAGGGGATTTCAGATCATGATCATGCCCGGAAAACTGCCTGAGTCATCACTGCCAAATTTCCTCGAAGAAAAGCAGGGAACATTTCAATTCCCCATCATCATCCAGTCGTCACAGGGTCCCGGAAAAGCGATCCTTGGAGGTGACCTCAATTTTTTCAAATGTTCGTATGTGTATTTGATCGACCTCGACATTGTCCCGGAGCCCTCCGGTGACACCCTGCATCTCGAATTGTGCGACCATTTTCTCATGCGGAGCGTGGTGATGAACGGAGGCGTCTGGTTTCCCGACACCACAAACTCGGTCGCCCACGACAACCTGAAGATAAATCAATCCCAGTATATTTACATTGAAGGATGCAACGTTTTTGGAGCTGACGACAACGCCATTGATCTCGTGGCGGTTCAATACGGGCATATTGTCCGAACCAAGGCTCACAACTGCAATGATTGGGCTGCTTATGCCAAGGGTGGATCGGCCTACCTCACTATAGAAGGGAATGAATTCTATGATGCTGGAACAGGTGGTTTCACGGCCGGACAAGGTACCGGTTTCCAGTTCATGACACCGCCGTGGCTCCATTACGAAGCTTATGATTTCAAAATCATCAACAATTTTGTGCATGACGTTAATGGCGCGGGTATTGGAGTGAACGGAGGTTTTAACATCCTCATCGCCCACAATACCATCGTCCGGGCCGGCTCTCGCAGTCATTTGATCGAATTTGCCTTCGGAAACCGGAGTTGCGACGGACATCCAGGCGATGAAGGTTACGAAGAAGGAAGAAACATCTGTGCCACGAACCTGCTTCTCGGAGGGTGGGGGACCACTCTTGAAAACTTCAACGATGATTTCGCCTACATTCCCAATCGGAACGTCCTGGTGACTCAAAATGTTTTTTATAACCCGGATGGTTTCAATTCCGGTGAACAAATCTTCCAGATTCCAGGCCCATACAGCGGAACCAATCAAATCGGATCCAATGTGGAGGTTCCAACTCATGCGGACACCGGACTGGTGATCCAGGGGAATGTTTTTTGGACTCAGGACGAGGTGCTGGCCGGATTGGATAATTCCCGATTGAACGAAACCGAAATAAGGGCCAACAACGCCATACAGTCCTTCAAACCGGAGTTTGTGAACGAGGCTGCCGGAGATTTTAGGCCAAAACCTGGAGGCAATCTTGCCGTGTATCCCGTGTCGGCCATTCCAGACTTTTCCTGGGCGGATGCCCCCACACGTCCGCAGATTCCCGAAGGTAACAACAACAACCAAGTACGTTTTGACCGGGTTGGAAAATCCCGATCGTCTCCATCCGTGGCAGGCGCCTATCTCCCTTGAGATCAGCCTAAGGAAATCGCGAACATCAAGAAAGTGGAAGTGAGCGGATCCAAAACTTGGAGCCGAATTTTCCTTCGAATTTTTCAAGGGCTTCGCGCGCCGTTTTTTCTTCCTGGAAAATTGCAAAAGTGGTGGAACCGCTGCCTGACATCAGCGTTGTCCAGCATCCTAGGCTTCGAAAGAATCTCTGGAACAAAACGAGCAGCGGATATTTCTCCAGCACCGGTGTTTCCAGAGAGTTGTAAACCTCGCCTGCCGCCTCCGTCATTCGATTTTCACGCAGCAGATCGAGCAGTTTTGTGACGCGGCCAGCCTTTCCGTTCTGAATTTCAGGGAATTGATACAGCCTTTTATAAGCCCAGGGAGTGGATATGCCGAACCCCGGATGGACCAGAATGATCCACATTCCTTGCATGGACGGGATGGGGCCGACAGGAGAAATAATCTCCCCACGACCAGTTCCGACCGCCGGTTGTGATTGGAGAAAGAACGGAACGTCCGAGCCCAGTGTTGCGGCGAGTGATTTCAGATCTGTTTTTGTCAGGGGCATCCCCAGAATGTTATTTAGCGCCATCAAGGTGGAGGCGGCATTTCCGCTGCCTCCTCCCAGCCCGGCTTCCATGGGGATTTGTTTTTCCAGGTGAATTCTGATCCCAGTCTTGATCTCGGATTTCCGGAAAAAGAGATCCGCAGCCCTCCATACCAGATTCTTGGAATCCACGGGAAGCCGGGAGTCGTTGCAGGAGAGCTCAATGCCCTCGGATTGGACATCAAAGGAAAGTTCGTCGTGAAGCGGAATTGGATAAAAGAGGGTCTCGAGCTGGTGAAAACCGTCGGAAGCACGTCCGATGGTGTTCAAAAGCAGGTTGATTTTGCAGTTCGATTTTTGGTGAAAAGCCATGAGGTGCAAATAAAAAACGCGCCATTCATGCGAATGGCGCGTGAAGAAAAACGGGATGGTTTAGTCAAAAATCCGGAATCGGCTTCCCATGATACCTGGCGCAATGTCTCCTCCGCTAAATCCGAGGGCTGCGTCTGGTTGGAACATACCTTCGGAAAGATGTTTTGGTTTGTAACTTTCCGGATACACAGGATTTACAGGATAATAAACCGGATCGTAGGAGGGGATGGGGAATGTCGCCACTTCGTAAATCCCGACAAATGTGCGGGCAACGCTGCGGTTGAAACCATGAATGAAACCGGTGGTTTTTCCCACGTCAGCGCCGTTAAAAATGGTTGTTTGTTCCATTGAACGCCTCATTTCCCCGCCACGGACAAACTCGGTGGCGTTGTTCAGCCCACGTCCCAATTTTTGTTCCGGACCGGCGCAGCCGACGGAGAACAAACCCACAGCTCCGACCAAGGTCATTAATAAATAAGAAGCTCGCATACTTTCGTGTTTATGGTGTTTTCAAAAGCCTATCGGCAAATGACGTGAAGTAAAGTGTCTTTTTATTAAACTTGTAATCGATAACGGACGAATCAAACCGAGCAAAAACAAAACCGCCCGGGTCATTTAATCGCTTCCCTCTCCCTTGCGAGCCGTTGTCTTTCCCAGCCTTTCGAGATCCAGATGCAACCTTCAAACATGACCTGGAGAACCATCGTCATCAAAAAAGTGGTGACAAGATCAGCCGGAGTGATGACGGCGCAAAAGACGAAGTTGATTACAAACATGTACCGACGGCCTTTGGCCAGCAATTCGTGTTTGATCACCCCAAGCCGCACCAATGTCAGAATGAGAACCGGAATTTCGAAAAGCAAACCGACGCCAAGGATGAATTTCGTTACAAACTCGAAATACTCCTCAGCCCTCCAGATCTTTGTGGGGATGCCAATCCACTGATTGTATTGGTCCAAACCTTTGATCGAAACTGGAAGAATGTAAAAATAACAGGCCAGAACCCCGAACATGAAAAAAGAGGTTCCTATGAAGAACGCGGATAGAAAATATTTTCGCTCCTTTTGTTTCAGGGCAGGCATCACAAATTGTCCGATAAAATAGAGGATGAACGGCAGGCCCAGGATCATTCCGGTGTAAAATGCGAGTTTCATCGAGATCATGAAACCACCGGTGGGACCAAATTGCTCGAGGTCAACCTTTACCCCGGATTGAATCTTGGGTCTTGCAAGCGCGGCCACAATTTGGGGAGCGGCTCCAAGGCAGATGATCATACCAACAACCATCGCGGCACCACATTTGATGAACACCCATCTCAGGTCTTCAAGGTGGTCCAAAAAGGACTTAATAGGGCCACCCTCGCCGTCCTCTTCGTTGTCAGGACGGATTTCTTCTTCCTCTGGGGACATGGGGTTAGACCTGAGGTTTGGAATCGGAAGTATCGGAGGGGGAGGAGTGTGTGGGATTCGATGAATCCAAAGTCTGAGCGTGTGAATCGGTGGTTCTCACCTGAGTCTCTGCGGGAAGTCTTTTTGGTGTCGGAGTCGTGGGGGATGAATTCACGTCCATGGCGGAATGGATTTCTTCCTGAACGTCACGGGTTGATTTTTTGAACTCACGAATTCCCTGTCCAAGGCCTTTTGCGAGTTCTGGAAGGCGCTTGGCCCCGAACAGAATCCGCACAATCAGCAAAATTAATACGATTTCCCAGCCATTAAGCATAAAATTTGTCAGTTCTTTTTGGTTTTCTGCACCGATTCAGAATCCGAGGTCTTCGGTTCTTTGCTGGAACTCTTAAACTCTTTGATACTCTGCCCCAGGCTTTTTGCCAGGCCCGGGATTCGTTTCGCCCCAAAAAATATCACCACTATCAGCAGGATAAGGAGGATTTCGAATCCATTCAGAAAAGCTAGAGAGCAATTTACCATAAGTCAGGAGCCTACCATAATAAATAAACAGCTCCAGACCTAAATGGACATCTGGAGCCGGGATTTATTCAATAAACGGGGGGAATCAATTACTGCGCCGCTCCGAGAACAACAAATTCTCCTCGGCGATTTTGAGACCATGCAGCTTCGTCATGCCCATCCACAGCAGGTTTGGCCTCGCCGTAACTGATGGTATGGACGCGTTCCGCAGAGACTCCGTAGGAAGTGACCAAAAGTTCGCGCAACGAAAGTGCACGGCGGTCTCCAAGCGAAAGGTTATAACCTTCTGTGCCCCGTTCATCACAATGGCCTTCAACCAGAACGTCTTTGTCTTCGTTGGCCCTCATGTAAGCGGCGACGGCTTCCAGCTTGTTTTTTTCAGAGGATTTTATCCCGAACTTGTCGTATTCGAAATAAGCGGTTTGGGCCTTCAGCGCCTCCCTGTCTTTGGGGCGATCGGCAAGATTTCCGTGACTGCGATTTTGTTTGATCCCTTCGCTGTTGGGGTCTGGCGTGACGGCGACAGGATTCTGATCCTGAACGGGTCTGCCATTGTTGAAAGTGTTGTCGAAAGGATTGCTTTTTGGGCCACCTGTACTGCCGACATTGTTTTTTTGCCCTGTTATCGGGGTCAATGGTTTCTGGGGTTTCTTACAACCAACGGTTCCAGCCGCCAGAATTAGCGATAAAGAGGCAAAGGAAAGGATGCGAAAGAGCGACGATTTCATGTTCAAAAGACGGTTCCAAATTCAAGTTCAATATGGGGATGCGTTATTTTGCCCAACCAGGCTGTGATGAGCTTCCCGAAAGTTCCAGGACATCCTTGACATGTTTGGTAGGCACGTCAAGTAAAGAGAGCACACGCTTTTGCTTTTTCATCCGCGTAAACACTAGCGTTCTTGAATTGGGCGACCACGAAGGATCATACCCTTCAGTGAGAATTTTTGCCTCTCCGCCCTGGGCTGGTACGATGCAGATGTTAAAGCCTCCCATCTGGGCCGTAAACGCGATCCATTTACCGTCCGGAGACCAGTCCGGTTCGGTCAAGGATCCGGCCACTCCCTCGGTCCGGATTCTTTTCGGATCCCCTCCATTTCGAGGGATCAAAAAGAGCGCGGGGCGGGTGCCAAATCTTGAAACGTAACAAATAGTCTGGGAATCAGGTGACCAGGAGGGGGAAGATTCATCATCACGGGTCCGTGTCAGCTGCTTCAGCCCGCCTCCTTCGGAATCGCAGATGTAAAGATCCGGACTGCCACCCTTGCTCAGAATCATGGAAAGTGTTCCATCGGGTGCAGAAGCCGGGCTGAAATTGGAGCCGCCATAACTTGCCACCACTTTGCGGGTGCCGGTGTTCAAATCATGAGAGACGATGTCCGGGAAACCACCTTTGTAAGAGGTGTAATAAAGTTTCCTGGCTGCCGGCTGCCAGGTTGGCGATCGGACTAGGCTATTATCGTGGGTGACCTGGACGGCGTTGTACCCGTCATAGTCTGAAACAAAAATCTCCGTCGATCCTTTCTGTTCCTGCATAAAGGTGATTTTTGTCGAGGCGATCCCCGGTTTACCCGTGATGATTTTTGCCACGGCGTCCGCCAGTGCGTGTGCCTGGGCTCGGGTTGTTCCCTTGGAAAAAGCGACTGCAAGCAGGCTGTTTTTGCCCGCGTCAGAAAGTCTTCCTTCGACTTTTCCATTATTTCCGCCGGAGAGAAAGAACTTGGCTTTTTCAGGACCCACAAATTCCATCCCCACAACGGAAAGATCGAATTTGAGCACGCTGTCCACCTCGCCCGTGTAACCGGAGATGTGAATGGGAACTTTTTTTGAAAGATCAGCTTCGCCGGTGATCCGGATTTCCTCGGCCGGGGAGGAAAGGGCCAGGATAGAGAGGGTTAACAAGTTAAAAAGTATTTTCATCCGAGTTGTCGTTTTGCTTTTAAATCAAAGGTGATGGTGAATTCTCGTTTGTCTTCGGTTGCACCCTCTGGAAAGGGAGCTACCCTGGTTATTCCGTCGATAACCCGCTGCACCAGTCGATTCAATCCGCTGTTGTTCGATTTTGAAATGATGCGGGAGGAAACCACGCTTCCCGATTTGTCGATGGTGATCTTTGCGGTGACACTGTCCGCCCCCTCGGCAATGTCGCCGGCAGACAAAAGGACGGCCTCGTATTTGTTTTTGTAAACAGAAGCGACCACATCCCGGTAATTTGCGAACGCTTCCCCACCTCCTCCGAAGCCGGATAGAGACACAGATGTCGTCCCGGCGCTGCCTTGGCGGATGCTGGTGGTTGCGGAGTTGATTCCGGACAAAATCTTGGCCCGTTCGTTTTGCGCCTTTTGCAGCGCGGATTTTTGTGCCGACAGCTGTTCAGACCGTCGGTTTTCCTCCTTTTTCTTGTTATTGGAGGGGCGGCGGGTCACAACCTGGTCAAAATTTACGGTCGGTTTGGTTTTTGAATCCGGTGATGGTTCGGTCTTTTTGGGCTCGGTTTTCGTGGTTTTGACCGGGGGTTTGATCGAAAAATCGTCAGGAACCTGTTTTTCCACCGGTTCAGGACGTTCTGGCGGACGAGGAACCACCGGGGAGGGCTGTTCCCGAGGTGCGGTTTGAGTCGTTTGTTGTGGATGGGGTGCTGCTGGCGGTTGCGACTGGGCCTGCGCCACCGCCGCAGGAGTTCCACCTCCCCGCGTTTCACCGTCAGTGATTTTTACGTTCACCATCTCCAGGATGGGAGTGAAGGTTTGGTCGGGGGCTTTTTGGTGCAGGAAGGCCGGGCCGATCAGAAGGAGCAGGAACAAGAATCCATGCAACATGCTCGAAAAAAGAAAACATTTTTTCTGAAGCCGGCTCATGACTAGTTGTTCACCGGGGCGGTTTGAGGCGCAACCCGGACTATCCCATTTCTTTGGCAGATGGAGATCACCTGGGCGACATGTTTCCAAGCGGCGTCTTCGTTGCCACGGATGTAAACCACCGTTTTAGGATTCTGTTTGTGCAGGCGCACCAGATCCTGCTCAAGTTGGGCAAGAGTGATGGCGCGACCTCCAAGACGGTAGTCGCCTTTCAATCCGATTTCCACCGTTCGAACGTCTTTTTTATCAACCTGATCTTTTCGGTCAGGCTGTTTTCCCACGTTGGGAAGCTTCATGTCCATGCTCTGCTCAAGCAGTGGGCGGGTGATGATAAAAATCACCAGAAGCACGAAAGCCAGGTCCAGGAGCGGGGTGATGTTGATGTCGTTCAACGTCACCAGGGAATTGCGCTGGGAAAAACGCCTCATCTTTATTCATCCTTCAGGAATTCTGTTTCCATCCGGGAGACCAGTTGTTGTGCGAAATTATCGAGTTCAACCGTCAACACCCGCAAAGTGTGGACCAGCCAGTTGTAGGCGAACATGGATGGAATGGCCACCAGCAGTCCCGCCACCGTGGTGATCAGCGCGGCAGACACGCCGGGAGCCATCGTGGGCAGATCGGCCTGGCCCCGTTTTCCCACGTCTGCAAAAGTGATCATGACACCCCAGACCGTCCCCAGAAGTCCGATGAACGGCGCACCGCTGACCGTGATGGCGAGGAGGATCAAACCGGATTCCAAACGGATCGATTCTCTTGCAACGGCTGATTCCAAGGTTCTTTTGATATGTTCCATCGCCTTAAGGGTGATGAACTCCTTCCTTGGTCCGCCGGGGCTTTTTACCCGAGTATCCAGTTCCTGCGATCCTTCGCGATAAACGGCGAACATCGGGCAGCCTTCAACGTCCAAGTTGCGGTCAAAAATTTCGAGGACCTTTTTCTGCGCTTTGAATTCACTTTCAAAAAGTGCGTTTAATTTTTTCGCGCGCGACATTTGAAGCGCCTTTGAGACCATCACCATCCAGGCGAAAATGGAAAAGATGACCAGGGTGACAATGATCGCCTTCCCTTCAAAAGGCGCCTTTGACCAGACGTAATGCAGGTCGGCCTCGGCGAGAAGATAACTGGTGGGATGAAATAAAATGTTCACTTAACTTTAGATCTCATGATGTAGCGGTCTGAACTTCAATGGTCAAAACGATTCGGGTCTTTCGTTGAAAGTATTTCAAAACTGTTCCAACCCCTGTATTTTTCCCGCTGAAAAATCGACTTTGAACTTGGGATCAAAACAATTACGGTTCGCACCCGTAATTCCAGACCTTGATTTCAAGCCATGGTTCAACCTGAGGGAAAAAAATTAACTCCTAAAAGACCCGGGATGCAGGAGGGAGGCCTACTGCTGGTAATCCTCGTCCTCGGGTTGATCCTGGCGGTCTTCGGTGGCAGTGTGGAAAGACCCAAACTCCAGACAAACTCGCTGGGTGAAAAGGAAAAAGTTTATGCCACCAACGCTCAAGGCGAATCCGTCCCAGTGATGGAGCGTAAAAACAAGTTTTTCAATCCTGAAAACCTCGCGCAACTGGCAAAGGACACCAGTTTCATCGCGATCATGGCCATCGGAGCCACTTTCATCATTGTTTCAGGCGGCATCGATCTTTCGGTCGGTGCCATTTATGCCCTGGCCTCGGTTCTTGGAGCGCTGGTTTTTCAGAAATTTGGACTTGAGTCCACCGGAGGTGGTGCGGCACAACCCTGGACCGGAGTGGTGCTGGGCATAGGAACTTGTCTGGGTGTGGCGCTGGCCTGCGGATTTTTGAATGGATTGATGATCATCAGTCTCAAGGTGCATCCCTTCATCATCACGTTGGGCACCATGGCTATTTTCAGAGGTATAGCTTTCGTCGTGACCCAGGGCCAGTCGGTGGGCGGTTTTCCAGAGCAGTTTCGCAACCTTGTCAGATATGAAATAGTGGAGGGGCTCAGCCTAGTCCCCTTGCTGGTGATGATTCTGGTCACGGTCGTGGCGGGATTTTATTTGCTCAAGATGGTGGGTGGACGGGAAGTGTATGCTGTGGGGGGCAACGAACTGGCCAGTCGTTTCAGCGGCATCCGTGTGGGACGTGTCAAGCTGCGGGTCTTTTGCTTGTCGGGACTGACAGCCGGGGTGGCTGCCCTGTTGGCCATTGGTTATTACGGTAGCGCATCATCGGCGGACGGCTCGGGTTACGAACTGGACGTGATCGCCGCTGCGGTGATCGGTGGCGCAAGTTTGTCGGGAGGGCGCGGGACCGCGTTCGGGGCGTTGCTGGGGGCTTTGATCATTAAAATGATTGATAACGGAATCATCATTCTGGGTATCGACCAAAATTATATAAAAATCATCATCGGTGCCGCTGTCATCCTTGCCGTGGTGCTGGACCAAGTCAACAACTGGGCGGCGCGCAGAAGACGAGTTTGATCCAATGAGGAGTTGCAACTTGCCGCCGCGCCGGTAATAAATTTCCCACTCCTGGGTGCCGTGGATGCCGCGCGGGAGCTGGGTGTGAAACACGGAATCATCATTCAAATCGACTGGCGCACACCCTATGAGTTTGGTTGAACATTCGATCAATAAGGTCCATCTGAAAAAAGATCCGGCCCAGGTTCGCGACGTGAGTCCCCTGGTTCCGGTGACTCGTGAAAACGTCGATACTTTTGCAAAAAACTGGAAAAAACGGCTCCCCAAATGATCTGATTCCAGTCAGGAATCGCCGGCGCCCCGTCGTCTGGCTCAAATACGGACTTGTCGTTTTCCTGGTTCTACTTCTCGGGATCGCCCTTTTTTTTGATTCCATACTGAAGCTGGTGCTGGAAGGGGTCATCAGCTCTGAAACCGGCTTGAAAACAACCATCGGCAAGGTTCATGTCGGATTTCGAAAACCGGTCATTTCGATCGAAAACATCAAGATCTTGAACCGGGAAGAGTTTGGCTCCGGACCGATGCTCGATGTTCCGGAGATTTATCTCGAATATAAACATGGCCTCCTTCGCAGCAATTCGGTCGGGTTCGCTGTCATGCGAATCCATATCGGGACTTTGAACGTGGTGGAAACCAGTGATGGGAGGATTAACGTGGACGATTTCCAGAAGGAGCAAGAAAAGAAGCAAAAAAAGTCGAAAAAGAAGGGTTCTGAAAAAGATGATTTTGTCTTCGGAGGGATCGATCATCTTCAAGTCACGCTGGGACGGACCACCTTCACCAGCCAGCGGCGGCCCAATCAAAACAAAGAGGTTGATTTCGGAATCAGGAACAAGGTGTTTACCCGGATCAAGGACGAGAAAGACCTTCAGACGATTGTGCTGGCTCTGGTGCTGGAAGGCGGAGCGAGTTTTTTGTTGGGACCAAATTTTATCGGACCGGGTTTGATGCCTGCAAAAAGTAATTCCGCCGGCACAAATGGTTCCGGTAAAATCATTTCAGAGTGAGGCTTCAAACAGGTTTCTCCTGCGGATTGACCGGCTCGGGCGCGTGCCAAATCAGTAAAACTGGCGCGGGAAACTTTTGACTTTTCAAGACATTCAAACCGATGGAGATTTTGCCCCCGAAAGAAACATATGAGCTTATTTGAAAATCAGGTCGCGGTGATCACAGGTGCAGGGAGGGGTATTGGACGGGCCATAGCCCTGAAGCTGGCGAAAGAGGGTGCCGATGTGGTTGTGGTCTCCAGAACAGCGGCCAACTCTGAGGCGGTCGCCGCTGAAGTGCGGGCGCTGGGTCGGCAGGCCTGGGCTTTCGCAGTCGATGTCGCCGATTCTGCGGCGGTGGCAAAGGCAGGGGAGGAAATATTGAGCCAGGCAAAAAGGGTGGACATCCTGGTCAACAACGCCGGGGTTACCCGGGACGGACTTCTGATGCGCATGAGCGATGAAGACTGGGACACCGTGATCAACACAAATCTGAAAGGGGCGTTTTCGTTCACCAAAGCGTTTGCCCGTTCGATGCTAAAGCAACGTTCAGGACGCATTATCAATGTGACCTCCGTGATTGGTTTGATCGGCAACGCGGGTCAGGCGAATTACGCCGCCAGCAAGGCCGGCTTGATTGGGTTCACCAAGTCGGTCGCCCGGGAGGTCGCTTCCCGTGGGATCACGGTGAATGCACTGGCACCGGGGTTCATTGAAACAGACATGACCGCAGTTTTGAGCGATGCATTAAAAGCGGAGATTTTAAAGAAGGTACCTTTCAATTGCCTGGGGAAAGCTGAAGATATTGCCGAAGCGGCCTGTTTTCTGGCTTCACCCGGAGCGCGATACATCACCGGGCAGGTGCTCGCGGTGGATGGCGGAATGGTGATGTAAATTCACGCTGGACGATTCGAGGTTGAATGGCTAGAGAATGGCGTCGGTAATTTTTGAAAAACAATTTTGTGATCATGCGCATTTCGGACAGGCGGGGGATTCAGGCTTGACGCTGCTGTGAACGTCGCATAGAGAACACTCAACAGAAACGGAGAAAACCCATGGCTGAAAAAACAATTGAGCAGAGAGTAAAAGAAATCATTGTCGAGCAATTGGGCGTCAATGCAGATCAGGTCACACCAGACGCCAAGTTCATCGAAGATTTAGGGGCTGATTCACTCGACACCGTCGAATTGGTCATGGCTCTGGAGGAAGAATTTGGTCACGAGATCCCTGACGAGCAGGCCGAGAAGCTTCAAAGCGTTGGCGACGTCACCAAATACATCGAGGATATTTCTCAAAAGTAATTCATCAAGACTGTTTGAGGGCAGCTCGGGTCCGGCCCTGGCTGCCCTTTTTTGATTTATGGCAAGTAATTGCAACGATCGTCGCGTGGTTGTCACAGGGCTGGGTGTCATCTCCTCCCTCGGTCACGACATAGAAACATTTTGGAAAAATGTCACCGAAGGAAAATGCGGGATTGGAGAGATAACGCTTTTCGACGCCAGCAAGTTCGATACGCGGATCGCCGCCGAGGTGCGAAATTTTGAACCCGGCCCCGCATTTCCATCCCCCAAAGAAATTCGCCGGGCCGACCGTTACACCCAGTTTGGGATTTACGCCGGATACAAAGCACTGATCGATTCCGGTCTGGATCTGAATGCCGAGGACCGGGACACTATCGGGGTTTTTCTTGGTTCCGGAATCGGAGGGCTTTACACCACCGAAGAACAGCACAAGGTTTACTTGGCCAAGGGGCCGGGCCGACTCTCGCCATTTATGATTCCGATGCTGATTCTGAACATGGCTTCGGGACTGTTTTCGATGTTTTACAAACTGCGCGGTCCGAATGTGGCAACCTGTTCGGCCTGTGCCACCGCCAATCACGCCATCGGCGAGGCGTGGCGAACCATCAAAATGGGCGATGCCGAAGTGATGTTTGCCGGTGGCACGGAGGCGACGATCGTCCCCTTGGGAATCGGCGGGTTCTGCGCCATGAAAGCCATGAGCACGCGAAATGATGATCCTCAAAAATCGTCACGTCCCTTCGATATGGACCGGGATGGATTTGTCATGGGTGAAGGTGCCGGTGTTTTGGTGCTGGAAGAGGTGGAACATGCGAAAAAGCGGGGTGCCCGAATTTATTGCGAACTGGCAGGATACGGCAACACCGCCGACGCCAACCACATGACAGCCCCCTCCCCGGAGGGGGAAGGAGCGGCACGGTGCATCAAGATGGCATTAAAAAATGCCGGCATGAACCCGGATCAGATTGATTACATCAATGCGCACGGCACCTCCACACCCCAGGGAGACATCTGCGAGACGCAGGCGATCAAACATGTTTTTGGCGGGCATGCCAGGAAATTGGCGGTCAGTTCCACCAAGGGTGCCACAGGCCACATGCTGGGTGCGGCCGGTGCCGTGGAAATGGCCATTTGTGCCAAGGTGATTCAGACCGGTATCGTGCCGCCCACGCTAAACCTCGACCGGCCCGACCCGCTTTGCGACCTTGATTATGTGCCTCATTTTTCTCGTGAAATGAAAGTGGATGCCGTGATCAATAATTCATTTGGATTTGGCGGCCATAACGCTACGGTATTGGCGCGCCGGTTTAACGGTTAAACCAGTTCAACTTACCGCCTATGAATTTGCGAACCTCATGCACCCTGGCTGGGGTGTTTCAACTGCTTCCATTCCTGGTGGCCGGGCTTTTGATTTCCTCTCCCCGGATCGCCGCCGCAGAACCCAAGAATTCCTTGAGCGTGGCCCGGACCTCTCATCACGGGTGGCATCAGTGCATGATCATCGGGAACGGCCGGGTCGAAGCTGTCATCGTGCCTGAAATCGGGCGCGTGATGCAGTTTCGTTTTGTCGGGAAAGAAAGCCCCTTCTGGGAAAACAGGCTTCTCGATTCGAAAAAGCCCCAACCTGAAGCGAAGGATTGGTGGAATTTTGGCGGCGACAAAACCTGGCCTTCTCCACAAGAGGACTGGGGGAAAGTGACCAGCCGCGGATGGCCCCCTCCGCAGGCTTTTGATTCGATGCCGGTCGAAGCCCGGCTTGAAAACAATTCTGTTGTCCTGGTTTCCGCCATCGACCCGCACTACGGAATACGCACCTACCGGAAAATCACCCTTGATCCTGCGAAGCCGGTGATGCGAATCAAGACCACTTATGAAAAGGTGGAGGGTAAACCGAAGAAGGTTGGTGTCTGGATCATTTCACAATTGGCGGAGCCGGAAGCGGTGTTTTCCCTGGTGCCATTAAAAAGCGCCTTCCCACTCGGCTACAACAAACAATCGGGTGAAGTGTTGCCGCTCGGTCTGAAAGTTCAGGACCGGTACCTCTCGCTCAGGCGTGATCCTCTAAAATCGACCAAGATCGGGATGGATTCAGATAACCTGCTCTGGATTGGTAAAACTCAAGCGTTATTGATTGAGTCCAAACGGGTCAAGGGAACTTATCCGGATCAGGGGAGCAGCTCCGAGATTTACACCAACCCGGATCCGCTGCCTTACGTGGAGTTGGAAATGTTGGGGCCGTTGCATGAAATGAAGGTCGGTTCAAAAATTGAACAAACTAACGTTTATACTCTCTTTGAAAGATCCAAACCGACTGCTTCCGAAGAAGCGCACGCCATTCTCACCGGGGCAAGATAGATTACCTCCGGCTTCTGCATCTCCCAGTAAGAATTTCAGTGTTTTAAAATAATCATGAAACAAAAGGCTTATGCTGCCGCCGGTGTCGATATAGATCTCGGCAACAAGGTAAAATCAAAACTGCCCGGAATGCTCGCCTCCACCCACCGCAAGGGTGTTCTGGGAAAGGTCGGCGGTTTCGGAGGGTTGTTCGCACTGGACACCAAAAAATATCGCGAGCCAGTGCTCGTTTCCAGCGTGGATGGGGTGGGGACAAAGCTCAAAATCGCCTTCGCCATGAACCGTCACGACACCATCGGCCATGACCTGGTGAATCATTGTGTGGACGATATCGCTGTGCTGGGGGCCGAGCCGCTTTTTTTTCTCGACTACATCGGAACCGGAAAACTCGAACCGAAGGTGTTCGAAGAAATAATCTCGGGCTTTGTCAAGGGATGCGCGGAAAACAACTGCGCCTTGATTGGAGGTGAAACCGCACAAATGCCCGGTTTTTACCAGCCCGGTGAATATGATGTCAGCGGCACCATCGTCGGCGTGGTTGAAAAATCCAAAATGCTGGACGGAAAAGGGATCCTTCCGGGCGACGTGGTCCTGGGCATTGCCTCAAGCGGTCTGCACACCAACGGATACTCGCTTGCGCGCAAAATTTTCTTTGAACAGTTGAAGTTTAAAACGGAGACAAAAATTGCTGAGCTGAGCGGCTCGATCGGGGCGGAGTTGCTCAAGGTGCACGTGAGTTATGGCAAAGTCGTCCGCGAATTGTTGAAACGGTTCAACCCGGGGGAAACCAGGACGGTCAAAGGCCTGGCCCACATCACTGGCGGTGGTTTCATCGACAATATCCCGCGTGTCCTTCCGGCGAAATGCAATGTTCAGATCAGAAAGAAAAGCTGGGAGATGCTGCCGGTTTTCCAGCTTCTCAAGGACCGGGGGGGAGTTCCGGAACCGGAGTTGTATCAGGTCTTCAACATGGGCATCGGGATGACTGTGATCGTCTCATCAACTGAGGCGGACGCGGCCCTCCGACTCATTCGCAAGCACGGGCACGACGCCTGGGCCATCGGAGAGGTTCGGAAGGGAACCGGTGTGGTGGAATTGATCGACTGATTCTTTTTTGCTTCAACGTTTATCCGCCCATGCAGAAAATATCGATGCTCCCCGCTCCAGGTGACCGCTTGCTCCGCTTTGTCGGGGATCAAATTGTGGTGACGGTGAGCATTCCGCCCGAGCTAGGAAGGGTGGAAAGGGTGATGTTGCGGACGACTCTAGGAAAGGCGGAGGCTTACCGACAGGAGATCATCAAAACTTACGCGGGAACCAAACCGCTTTCACTTCAGTTTTGGCGCGACGTGGAGATGGAACAGTCAGGAACGCGCGAATGGAAAATCGCCTTGCTCCTTCACGAAGTCGGCTTTTTTCTGGCCAAGGCTTATTTTCTGAACTCCCAGAATGACCAGGTCTGGCCGGACGGCGACGACCTGGGGGTGTCGGTTCATCCCAACGAATATCGGACCGGAAACACAATTTATTGTGCTTTCACCCGGATGTTTGGAGCCACCAAGGAAATGGCGCAGACCAAGTCGCCCTCCGAGGAACTTGAATTTAAAGCATGGGATCAAAAGGGATACACCCTGATTCCTCCATCTGGCAAACTGCGCGATCTTACGAGGGAACTTTCCCACATCGTCCGGCACCTGGGTTGTAAAATATTGCATCTGCTGCCGGTTAATCCCACGCCGACCACGATGGCACGGTTCGGCCGGTTCGGCAGCCCGTATGCCTGCCAGGACCTGACCGCAATCGATCCGGCACTGGTGGAGTTTGACAAACGGACGACCGGGGTGGAGCAGTTTCTTGAACTGACATTTGAAGCGCATCGAAGAGGTGCGCGGGTTTTCCTGGATATCGTCATCAACCACACAGGCTGGGGATCTAAATTATTTGAGGAACATCCCGAATGGTTTTTGCGACAAAGAGACGGTGCGTTCGCCTCACCGGGAGCTTGGGGAACAATCTGGGAAGATCTGGTGGAGCTTGATCCGGAATATCGTGCTTTGTGGGATGAACTGGCGGTTGCCTTCCTGGTCTGGTGCCGACGGGGTGTGGATGGTTTCCGGTGCGACGCCGGCTACAAAGTGCCGGTACCGGTCTGGCAATACATCATTGCCCGAGTCCGGCAAGAATTCCCCAACACACTATTCTTGCTTGAGGGGTTGGGCGGATCGTGGCATGCGACTGAAAAACTCCTGACCACCGGAATGATGCAGTGGGCTTATTCTGAATTGTTCCAAAATTACAGCCCTCAGCAGGTCTCCGGCTATCTCGATTATGCCCTTGCCCAGGGTCATCGGGTCGGGGTCTATGTCCATTACAGTGAAACTCACGACAATGATCGCCTGGCGAAGCGAGGGAAGTTGTGGTCGCTTCTCCGAAACCAGTTGTGCGCGTTGACCAGCGTGTCGGGAGGTTATGGTTTCACATGTGGTGTGGAGTGGCTGGCGGATGAAAAAATCGAGGTGCATCAGAACCGGGGCATGCGTTGGGGCGACCCTCAAAACATAGTTTCAGAACTACGAACTCTGAACGATTTGCTTCAACAACATCCCTGCTTTTTCGATGGTGCAAAATTGACCCGGGTTAGCGAGACGGCTTCGCAGATTTACGCCTTGCATCGCGAATCCTGGGATTCCAAAGATCATCTTCTGATTCTGGCAAACCTCGATGTAGAGGGTGAGCAGATGGTGTCCTTGAGCAGAAAATCCTTCGATCCAATGGGAAGTCCGACATTGGATCTGCTCAGCGGCAGGAATGTTGAATGGACTGAAACCGAGGATAGGGTCGAACTCAAGCTTCAGCCTGGACAATGTTGTTGTCTGGGAGCAGGTGCCGAGCCGAAAGGTCTGGCTGGAGACGACTATCGTCTGCTCCGGGCGCAAGCCGCCTGGGGGTTGGGCGCGCTGGCAAAACGTTTCCGCTCTGAGTTGCTTGGAAACCTGGATTGGAAGGCTGTCGCTCTACAGGTTCAGGATGATCCCTTTGGTTTTCTCGTGGGTGTGGCCAATCTTCCTGCCCCGACGCCAGCCGGTAATTTTTGGACTGCATGGAAGGAAGCCTCAAAAGGTTTTCCAAAGGTCGTTATTTGGACTCTCCTGGATCGCAAACGCATCGTTCTGGTTCCCTCCGAACATTGGATTTTAATCCAGGATCCGAGACCATTCCACGCGGTGTTGAGGCTGAGCGGATCTCCACTTCCACTTTGTGTGGAGTCGATTCCGGTCTGGGGTTCGCACGTCGCTTGCATTCCTCCACAGGATCTGACTGGCACCATCGCCGGAAACCTAAGGATGGAGAGATACGGCCTGGCAAATCCACAGGTTGAAGGACAGTTTCTTTTTTTAAGACCTGTTCGCTCTGAAATATTTTCTAAACCTTTTCTGCCCGGAAAGGACTCCTTGGTTCTGCTCACGAACGGTCGCGGCGCCATGGCGCGTCTTCGGGTCGATTTTGGACAGATTTATTCCAAATACGACTGCGCCCTCGGCGCCAATCTCGCCCCTGACATGCCGGTGGACCGTCACGTGTTCGTCAAACGCCTTCGAATCTGGGTTAATGCGGATGGTTTCATCCGTCCGCTCGACGGCGGTACAATTTCCAATTTTGAACCAGGGCCTCCCGCCAGATGGAAGTTTCTGGTCACCGCTGGAGAAAATTCCCAGGCCACCCTCATGGTGACCGCGGACATGATTGAACAAGAAAACACGACCCTTTTTCGCGTCACACGTCTTGCCGATCCGGGAATTTTAAACCCGGTGAAAAGTCTTGGGCTCGCAGTCCGGGTGGACATCGAAGACCGCAATTTTCACACAGAAACCATGCGTCACCACGGAGTGGAGAATTATTTTTCCTCTAACATCCGGATCTTGGAGGATCAGATCGGATTCAATTTCGATCCAGCGGCTGACCGGCACCTGAAAGTTTTCTGCACTAAGGGGACGTTTCATCCAGCACCCGAATGGACCGGTGATATCAGTCATCCCATTGAAGTTTCAAGAGGCCAGACCGGCCACGGCACCGCTTACAGCCCGGGATGGTTCGATGTCTCCTTGGACCGGATGGAATCCGCCGTCGTGGTCCTCAACGCGGAGACAAGTCCTGTATCTGAAGATCATCTGCATCAGTTCGAAACCTACCGGGAAATCGCCGTCCGACGTGCGATGGCTAGGGCCGGTTTTCATTCAGATGACGAATTCGGTCAACAACTTGCGGTTGCCGCGCAGGCTTATGTCGTTCAGCGGGGGGCGGGAAAAACGGTGGTTGCCGGTTATCCCTGGTTTTTGGATTGGGGCCGGGATTCCCTTATTTGCGCCCGCGGCCTGCTTGCGGCTGGACTGGTGCAGGAAGTGCAGGCTTTGCTTCTGACTTTCGCCCGGTTTGTCGAACATGGCACCATGCCCAACACCATTCATGGGGCAGACGCCTCCAACCGCGACACCTCGGATGCCAGCCTTTGGTTCGGAGTAGTCTGCGAGGAATTGGCGGAGTTTAATCCTGAGATATTCGGAACTGCTGTCAATGCTTCGGGAAAGACGATATCCGAGGTGCTTTTAGAAATTGCCCATGGTTATTTCCTGGGGACGCCTAACGGAATTTACTGCGATCAAGCCAGCGGACTGATCTGGAGTCCGAAACATTTTTCCTGGATGGACACCAACTATCCAGCAGGCACGCCGCGCGAAGGATATCCGATTGAGATTCAGGCTCTCTGGATCCGGTTGCTCAAGCTGCTGAGGAAGATTGGCGCGCCTCCGCTCAAAGTGGGTTGGGGAGAGATCATCAGCCGGGCCGAGAAGTCCATTGAGCAACTTTTCTGGATTTCCGACCGGGAATACATAGGCGATCTAATCGTAGCACCGAAGGGCGTGGCGGCTGCCGATGGACGTCAGGACAATTCCCTTCGCAGCAACGCATGTTTTGCCGTCTCTCTCGGCATCGTCACCGGTCATAGGGCTAGAAAGACGGTTGAAGCCACCCTGCGACATCTGGTGATCCCGGGGGCTCTGAGAACCCTCGCGCCGCTTCCGGTCTCCCCGCCGCTTCCCATATACGGTGGCGACGGGAGCTTGTTAAACAATCCGATTGAACCGTATTTCGGCCGTTATGAGGGAGATGAGGATACACGGAGAAAACCTGCTTATCACAACGGAACAGCCTGGACCTGGACTTTTCCCTCCTTTTGCGAAGCACTGGCGGCCGCGTGGGATTTCGAACCGGTTGCCGTCCGCTCCGCCAGGGCTTATCTCAGCTCTTCCCAACTTTTGCTCACAACCGGCTGTATCGGGCAAATCCCGGAAATCCTGGATGGCGACGCGCCCCACCAGGAAAGGGGATGTGACGCCCAGGCCTGGGGTGTGACGGAAGCTTTGCGGGTTTGGAAACTTCTCGATTCAGTCAGGAAACAAACCTGACGAGCGATGCCGTTCATCTGGCTTCGGCAGGCCGCTGCATCTGAAAAATCCCCTGATCATATTTTGATGTATAGGTGGAGAAATAGTTCGAGCTGGAGGCCGCCCCCTGGTAGGAATAGACACCACCCGCCAGTTTTCCCAGGTTCGCTTCTCCCTTGAAATGCCAGGTCAGATTTGACTCTGTGGCGGAAAGGGGGGTGGTGTAGCTGAAAGAAATGATCTTCCGATACCGCGCCTTGTAACGCGCTTCGAACTGGTCCGCGCTTTTTCTGGTCACGATGCAGCGAAGCCGGTCCCGATGCCCGGAAGTTTCACTGACCCAGGTTCCGTCCCATGGTCCTTCGAAACTGTTCGCAACGACTTTTGATTCGCGCCAGTCCCGGTTAAAACTGGAACAACCAGTTGCGACCATCACGATGGAAAAGAAGGTGATTCCAAGTGCCGAAAAGCGGTGGAGCAGGCTGAAGGATGTGTGCGTTTTCATGGTGAATGACTATACCCGGCAGGCCTCCCCCGATCCAGCCCGCAGTGAATCCGTGCATGTTTTGCAAGGATTTCGGACGTAATCTTAAAAACGCCGGGCTGTGGAAAAGTTGTGAATAACATCCGGCTTCAAGTGGATAACTTTCAGGGTGGTTTCCTTGACTATTTTATTGTGAAGTTCATTTTTTACTGAGTCATGAATCATCGCCTATCCTTCCTTGGAACCGGTTCGACGAGCGAGAACACACGATGTTTTGAGTCCTCAAGCCGCGCGGATTTTCAGAGCCGCTTCACCGCCGCATTAACGCGTTGCGTGAAGCACGGTTTCACAGTGGAGGAGGCATTTGGCATCATTTGGGAAGAAACACTGGAAGAGATCACTCTTGCAGATGCCGATCACCAACAGCTTTACAACGAACTTCTCATCTGGGCACGGGAATTCCGGTCGCAACAACACGCCGGCCAGGCAATACAAGCCTTCAAATGAGGGGCATGATTAAAAGCGGATGAGTTCCCGGCGGATCGCGGTTCTGTGAACCGCAGCAGTGCGCAACACCAGAAAGCAAGGAACTTTCCACACTACGGAAAGTTGCACCGTTACGGCATTGTGGAACCACGCAGCTCTGCGGTCCCAAGGCTCCACCCGTTTACTCTCGCCCGGAGGTTCTTATTCAAAATTATTTTGAGATTTATCTTGAGTCCTCATAACAGTTCCGCTAGTGGTTTCGCTGACACCTCTTAACAACAACTATATTGCCTTGTTTCGCGTCTATTTTCGTCTCAAACAAACAACTTTCCCCTCTTTTCAACCCGAAATTATTTTTTCGATGAAAAAATTGCTGTGCTGGTCAATTCTGGCATTTTCCGGTCTGCGTCTTTTGTCCACAAATGCCCAGGAGTATCGGGTGGAAAGTTTGGAACCGCTGGTCGGTCCGAACAGCTTTGCCCGGAGCATCAACAACCGCGGTGAAATAGTCGGGTATGCCGTTGAAAACCTGAATACCCGAGCGTTTTTGTTGACAGCCAAGGGCAAAGTCGATCTTGGCGTTTCATCTGGGGCAAGCGCGGTTGCTCTTAATATCAATTCACCAGGACAGGTGGTTGGATTTTTGGAGAACGGGGAAGGAACCTTTGGCTTTTTATATTCGTCAGATATTTTTCAAAGCCTCGGGGCATTGGGCGGACGAAACAGTTATGCCTTCGGAATAAACGATACCGGAGAGATTGCCGGATATGTCGATGCTGCACCTGGACCGAAAGCGTTTGTCCTGAAGCAAGGGACGGTGGTGGAACTCGGGCATTTGGGAGGATTGGAAAGCCAGGCCTTTGGGATTAATCAGGCCGGTCAGGTGGTTGGATCTTCCCGCGTAATTCCTGGAGAACAGGCACAGGCTTTTCTATGGAACGACGGGGTCTTAACGAATTTGAATCTTCGTCCGGGAGGGTCGGCGGGATGGATTTTGACAGAGGCCCGAGCAATCAATTCCCTCGGAAATATTGTGGGCTCCGGCTGGACCAACCAGGAACATAGTGCATTCTACTTTTCATCGGGATTTGTTTCGGGCATTGGGATCTTGCCGGGTGGCACCAACTCATACGCTCTCGGGATGAACATCTCCAACCAAGTGGTGGGAGCATCTACTGTGAAGCACGGTGAAGTGCGCGGTTTTTTGTGGGAAAATGGAGTATTGAAAGATTTGAATACCTTCATTCCTCGCAGCAGCGGTTGGGTGTTGCGTGAGGCGCATGGTATTAATGATTCAGGACAAATCGTCGGGTGGGGTGAGGTAAAGGGATTACCTCAAGCGTTCTTGATGACTCCCATTCCGTTGACGAACGTAAATGAGAACGACTCAGGACCACCGGGAAAGCCTGAACACATTTCGAAGGATTCCAGTTCCCAGCGAACGACATTCACGACGTTTTCCTCGGTGCAGGTTCAGCCAGGCGGTTCCGCTAGCGGGGTGACCGTCGCTCTCATCGCCCCAGCAAGTGGCACATCAATGATATCGCCAGCGAGTTTTGATTTGTTGGCAGATGCGCGACCAGCCCAACCAACAATGCCCGGCTTGCTCAGTTGGTGGAGCGGTGATTCTGGTTTGCTCGACACCATGGGAAACAATCACGGAACGAACCCGATTAATGTTTTGTATGAGCCAGGCGTGGTTGGCCAAGCCTATAGATTCAATCGCGGTTGTTTCATTATTCCCAACAATCCCACTTTAACATTCACCAATGCGCTCACCATTGATCTTTGGTTTAAAGTGGACGCTTGGAATTGGGGAGTTTCATACAGTTTTTTTGACAAACGACAGCCGAATAATCTTTGCAATTACGGAGTAAACGCCTCTCCGGACTACGGGCTCTCTCTCTATTTTAACGATCCATTCGTGACCGGCGGCGATTATTATTACTTAACTGTTTATGAAATGTCGGCTTTAAAGCCTCTTCCGTCGGCAGGCGTTTTTCATCACTTGGCCGCGGTGTTTCGTCAGGTTGGAACGGATGTAGAGTTGAAAACTTATATCGACGGAGCAGTGGTTCGGTCCAATCGCATCCCCGCTTCGTTAAGCCGAACCGTGACCACCAGTGCGTTAACTTTTGGGGGCGCGAATAGTGGATTTGCCGATTTTGTCGGCGTAATGGATGAAATTCACATGTTTGACCGGGCTTTATCCGACCAGGAAGTTCTTCAATTGTTTACCGCACCCAGCGCGCCGTTTGGGCAGACAAACCCTATTGTGAAGGTGGAATTCTTTCAGGACGGTGTTCAGATTGGTGAGCGGCTTTCACCACCTTACAATTTTCCATTGCAAAACCTCTTTTCCGGGAATTACAGCTTTACTGCAGTGGCACATGATTCCGCAGGGAACTCCGCAGTTTCAACGCCGGTGCTGATTACCGTTACGAACGCTCCCCCGGTCGTGGATCTCCTGAGTCCCTCGGATGGAAGCCGATTTTCGGCCCTGGCCAATGTTCCACTTGTTGCACAAGCGTCTGATCCGAATGGAACCGTGAGCAGGGTGGAGATGTTCCAGGGCTCGGTACTGCTTTCGAATGCCATTAAGGCTGGAGGAACCTGGCAGCTTGACTGGACCAATCTGAACGTTGGATATTACACCGTCAGTGCCCGTGCTTTTGACAACGAAGGTGCGAACAACTCTTCCCTGCCGGTCACGTTTGAGGTCACAAATGTGCCTCCGGTAATCAGCATAACTCAGCCTTTGGACGGCGTTGTCCGCGCGCCAGGGCCAGTCGAGGTTCTGGTTGAGGCTTCTGATGCCAATGGCTCGATCGCAGAGATTAGTTTGTTTGCGGACGGAACTCAACTGACCAGCGCCGCAGGTCAGGCATCCCTTGCTTATTCCTGGCTCAATCCCGCTTTCGGAGAGCGGGTGCTCACCGCCCGCGCTGTTGATGACCACGGGGGCACAACAATTTCCACTTCTGTGCGAGTGACAATTGATCCAGAGCTCATTCCTCCTGTCATTTCGCTTTGGACAGACATTGTTTCTCCCATAGAACAAAGCCCAACATTGATCATGCGAGGAGTAGATCGCCAATCCATGATTTCATCGTTGGTGCCGGATATGAGCGGTGCACGGCTGGAAATTTGGATTGGCGACAATGCTCAGAGTGAAGATATACTTTTGTTGGATCGAGAGGTGATTGGAAATGTCGTTTACCTTGAGACCCAACCGGTGGCCCAGGTGAACAACTACTCGGTGTCCGGTAATCAACCGTTTGTCTTCACTTTCATCGACGGCGCTAATCTGAGTCACGTCAATGAGGTGCTGAACTCCATCGTTTTTGCGCACAGGTCGGATGCTCCGAATGCTTCCATCCGGACGGTGTTTGTCGCGTTCAAGACGCCAGCCCAAACGAGCGCCGAATCCAAATCTTTGAATCTGCAAATACTGGCGGAAAATGATGCCCCGGTCTTGCAACTTTCCTCGCCAAACCAATCTTACATTCTCGACAGCCCGCCTTTGATTTTGGATGCGTCAGCCCTGTTGCATGATCCTGATGGGGAGAGTTTTTCTTCGGGTCGGATCCGGGTGGCCATCGTCAGCGGAAATGATTCACTGGATCAGTTAACCCTTAAAAATGGCGACACAGTCTCCATCGAGATTGTTAACGACACCAAGTTTGTGCTTTACCTTGGCCAACGTGTCGCAACCGTGCAGGGTGGGGGAAGCGGAGTTCCCTTGGAAATAAGTTTCCTTGGCGGGGCAAGCGGGACGTCAGCCCAGGCAGTGCTTCAAAGCGTTGCATACTACAACCAAATCCTAACCACATCAGGCGAGAACCGGTTGATTGAGTTTATTTCCTTCGATGAATCTGGAAAGACCAGCCTCCCGGCCTTCTTAACACTGAGAGTGGCATGTCCGTCCTCAATGCAACTCGCGGTGGTTGCAGACTGGTCTGAGGATGCTTCCCCAAGCGCCTCTGCCCTCACGGATGCGGCCATGGCTTTGCTTGCCCCACTGGAAAAGCAGGATTCCTCAGCGCTGATTGTCCACGGTGAAAATTCGGCCAGGGTTGGGTCTTCACTGCAAACGAGCCACGAGCTTACCCGGAAGGCTTTGAAATCGCGCGTTGTAAAAGGCAAACCGAATCTTGCCGCCGGCATCGACCTGGCAGTTCAGACCCTTTTGCAAAATCCCACTGCCAACGGCAGCAAACTGTTGGTTGTCTTTTCAGGGTTGGCCATAAAAGAAAACCAAATTGCCAAAGTGAAAAAGTCCGCTGCATTCGCGCGGTCTTCTGGAATCCGTGTCATCACTCTGGATGCATCCCATCCAGGAGACCAGGTAATGGCTGAAATTGCTTCCCTTCCATCCGATTCCTTCAACGCTTCTGAGTCTGACAAGTTGACGGCTTTCGCCGCTGCGGTCGCGGAAAGTTTTTGCCGCGTGACCAACCGCCCGCCTGTGGTCAATGCCGGTCCTGACCTTTTTATCCAGCTCGGAGATCTGGCTAGAGTTCAATGGAGCATCACCGATGATTTTCTGCCGCGAAATGCAGAGGGAGTTTCCATACTTGCTACAAAATGGGAATTGATCAGCAGCCCCAAGGGAGCTTTGGCCGAAATCACCTCGCCCTTCAATAGTCCTTCTTTTGCCAGCTTCTCTCAACGGGGGGATTACACCTTTCGGCTTTTCGCTGACGATGGTGAGTTCGAATCAACTGACGATGTCGTTGTCACGGTGGATTTCCCTCCGATCACTCAGTGTGGCATCACTTCCATAGCTGATCTGCAAATGCTTGAGGATGGAGTTCTCACGATCGAGGTCAATGTCTCGGGTCCAGGCGCTGGTGCCATTCCAGTGCTAGCCGCTGAATCACCCAACAAAGATATCCTGCTCCCTGATAGCTTTTCCTGGGAAGGAAATGTTCTCACCATCAGACCTGTGGCGAATCGTTTTACTCTCCCCGGCACCCCCGCGGTAATCAAGGTGACCGCCACCTTCGGAAAAACAAAATGCGAAACTGCTTTTCAACTTACAGTATCCCCGGAAAACGATGCACCTCAGCTGGCTTTGCCCGGAACGCAATTGAGCTATCGCGAGGATTCTCCATCGTTGGAATTCTTTGGTAACAACCGGCTGATGCCATTTATCACTGACATTGATAATTCCAATCTGGATGGTGGGAAATTGACCATTTCAGCAGTGGAGAACGGAGAGAGCCTTGACGAACTCACCATTTCTCCTGGCGCTTCTTTCTCCCTGGTTAATGGTGAAATTTGGGTGGCTGCCGGTAAAGGTAACACCCGGTTTGCCACCATCCAAAACAGCGTCGGCGCCAATGGACCAAATCTGGAGCTTGCATTCACCGCAGAAGCGACGCTGCCGCTGGTCAACCAACTTTGCGCTCAAATTTTCTTCAGAAATTCGTCCCAGGATCCGCAGGGAACTGTCAGAAAATTCAGCGTTTCGGTTTCCGACGGTCTTGGGGGTGTGGGCGCCGCCGTTCGCTCGATCGCGGTTCTACCTGTAAATGATGCTCCTCGAGCGGACACTCCTGGTGAATTAACGCTTGCCGCGGACGAGACGAGAGAGCTTTCCATTGGCAATATATCTCCCGGGCCCGAACTTTCCCAAGTCATTTCAGTTTCGGCCACAGCGCTGGATGCGGACGTCCTGGAGGTGCTTTCGGTCGAGAGACCTTCACCCACAGCAGCGTTGATTCGTATTCGAGGGGTGAAAAAGGGGAAAACCAGCCTGAGGGTAAACCTTCATGATAACGGTGGTGTTGAGAACGGAGGGATCGATACTTTGAACATTGATGTGCCAATTCTGGTTGAAAGTTCCGACTTGATTATTAGTGCGCCAGCTTCTTTCGGCATTGACGAAGATACGCCGCTCGAGATTCCCTTCGACGTCTCGCCGCTGCGTGGGAAAACTCCGCCGGAATTTAGGGTTTCGTCTTCAGATGCTCTTCTCTTTCCCAATGGCCTCAGTGTTCAAACTGTGGCGGCCGGCTATGTTATCAAAGGCATTCCACGCCAGGATGGCAATGGAAACGCTGTTCTCAACCTGGAAGTAAGCGAAGGACAACGCGTCGGCGCTCACTCCATTTCCTTAACGGTATTACCTGTCAACGACGCGCCACGGGTTTCGTTGCTGAGTGTTCCTGCACAATTGCCGTCCGGAGTGATCAGCGGCGAGTTCAGGTACGCAATCGAAGATGTGGATGATCTACCTTCGCAGCTTCGAATCACAGTAGTTTCCGGAAATCAAAACGTAATTCCAAATTCGCAGGTAATTTTGAACAAGGATCTGAGTTTCTTTCAGGTCAAGCCAATGATTCCTGGAGCAACAGTTCTCACCCTGGAAGTTTTGGATTCCGGGAATGCTCGCGCCTTTCGGGAAATCCCGGCGATCGTCACGGGGAATTGTCCTGATGATTTGTCAGCATTGGATGCAGGCAGATCTTTTCGTCTGGCAGTGAATACCAAAGCCCTGCTTGCTCCTTCGGGTTTCGAACAACTTTGTGACCCCACAATTCGCTGGAGAAAGTTGTTCGGACCGGGTGCCGCAGAGTTTTTTATCAGTTCAACAGCAAGCGGATCTTCGGAAGCTTCGACCGCCCGGCCGGAAGTCCGTTTTTCCGCTCCTGGCGATTACATTCTTCAATTTTCCGCCGGGAATTCCAAAGTATTCGCCGAGGATCAGATATCGGTGACGGTCGTGGATAATAAAAAGCCCCGTGTCAATGCCGGACCGGATCTCAAAATCGCCCCAGGAATCCTTGCAACATTGAAAGGTTCTGTCTCCGATGATGGCCTTCCTTCCTCAACACTATCGACCAGTTGGGCTCTCAATGCGGCGAAAAGCAGAACGGCTTCGGGCGCTCCGCTGCCGTCGATTCAAGTGTTGAACGCTCAATCCTCCACCGCCTCGGTTCAAATCTCTGATCCTGGAAGTTACACTTTCACTCTGACCGCTTCAGATGGGGAACTGTCGGAGTCGGATGAGGTGACGGTTTTTGTTGTTCCTGCTTGCACAAAAACCTGGACGTCTTCAGGGGATTTTGCGCAAGGTACCTTGCATAATTTATCTGCTCAAACTTTTCCTGGGCAGCTTCGGCTTGCTGATTCAACTCGCCCACATCCCTGGGTCAATTTCCTGTCACGCAATAGCGTAGTGAGGGTCCTGGTCGAAAGTGGAGAAGTGGTCGGAGAGTATTCGATGGCTCCAAACATGGATTCAGAAGGCGAACCCATCGATCCAGGAAATTCACACCACGGGAATGGAGGGCTCGTGGTTGATTTGGACGGAAACACCTGGGCAATACATCCCCTCTCTAAAGGCGCTGCGGATCTAGTCAAAATTGGAGTTGTCCTGGGAGGAAAACGAGGAAAAGTGGTGGAGGGGAACTTCATCACCGATCCCTCAGGAGAATACCTCCAGGGCCCGTTTCGATATTCGACAATACCTTCAGTTGTTCAAGGATTGATTCGAACCTCAGGCGGAAACCCTCTTTCCTATCGCATTAACGAGAAGCCCGTCGACGAAGCTGTTCTCCTTCGAATTGGGCTATCTGATCTTTTTGTTTCACTGGCGGTTGATGTAAATAACAATATTTGGGTGACAGGAAAGGAAATCCCTGGTGTGGGGACTTACATTTTCCGACAATACGACAATAAGACAGGGAAACCGTTACAATCTCACTCTTTTCCACTCGCGCAAATCAATCAACCGCCGCTTTATTTAACCTTCGATTTAGTTGGAAATCTCTGGTTTGTCAGCAACCAAGAACTTAAGAAACTTGATCTTGGCGCCTCCCCTCCTAAGTTGATCAATTTCACAAAACTTGTGGGTATAGAAACCATCGCACTCCAGCCATTAACTGGAGATATTCTGGCATCTGGAAGTCAGGGACTGTTCAAGTTCAAGGTTGATGGTCCCGACGACCAAGGCACCCTAGTTTCCGACAAATTAACTGGCGCAAGTTTGTTTGTTGATTTTAATGGCCACATTTGGGGGCTGGCGGAAAATCGCGTTTTACATATGAATCCGAAAGGGGTTTTGCTTGGTGAAATACCGATTGCCTGCGCCTCAACCTCAGTACTTGTGCCAGGGTCCATCGACAGTGTGGGAAAAATTTGGATCGGGTCTCAACTTCAGAAAACCGCGCCTCAAGAGGTTTCGCGCCCTTTCCGAATCTCCCCTTATGCGGGTTTTCCTAGTGAAGGCGGGTTCACAGGCGCCTCAGACCATGCTACCCCGTTTTTTCCAAATTTGCTGACCACGCGAGGGGACCTGACCGGATATAAACCACTCCAATTGCAACCTCGATCCGGCACATGGTCGGTCATTCATGAACCACAGCAACCCGGCACGAGTTTGAAGCTGATCGTTCATGGACAAGGTTTGGCCGAAGGATCGTTCAAGCTCGAAACACGAGAGGGGAAATCTCTTCAGGAATTGGCGGAGAAAGCCTTTTCAATTCGTGACTCTGAAGTTGCATTTCTCACGAAAGAACCTTTTCTGGAGATCAAAATTACACTGACCGCTGTTGGTGGGCAGAATCCTGTGGTCGAGGATATCACCGTTACCTGCGAAAGCGGTGTGCCGGTTCTGCCCGAGGAAAAACCACTGGCGGATGAATGGCTTCAGACTTTCCAAAATGAAAGCGCTTCACTCGAACCTCTTTCCCGCTACAACCGAGCAGGAATACAAATCGTCGCCGTCAGTCAACCCAATTATGGAGTGGGAACATTTGAAGAAGGGGGCCGAGTTACCTACGTTCCCAACACTGGGTTCAATGGAGAGGACCAAATGACATTCACCGTTGATGACCATGCAGGATTTGTCGAAACGAGAATCATTAATATCAGGGTCGCTCCGTTGTCACGGGACGGAAAAAATCCAATTGCCACTCCGAACCACTATAACATCATGGCAAATCAGGCTGGCCAGAGCTTCGCATCATCTCTGGATCCTCTGAACGATGACCAGGTTTGGGTCGAGAGTTTAAAGGCGTACCATCCCTTCGGTGTCATTTCAGCCGAGGATCCGCGAGCATTGCAAATTGTTTCGCTGACGCGTCCGGCACACGGACAATTAACGCTGAAATGCGACCATCTCGTTTACAAGCCCGACCCCGGGTTCATCGGAACTGATGAGTTCCGGTATTTAATACGTGACGCCCTTGGCCAGAATGCTTTTGCGACTGTTACTCTGAAAGTGCTTCCGGCGGAGAAAATTCTTTGCGGTCCATTGGTTACGAAACAAAAGAACTCAGGGAATTTGGTGGTGCAGGGAACCGAGCGGGGAACAGTTGCAGATCATTTCCAATTTGTTGGCGTGGTTGGTCAGAAGGTCTCCATTTCCTGGAACGGAACTCAGCCTGGAGGCGTAACGGTCCGATCTCCCAAAGGAAAAATTCTGGTCGAGATGGAGGACAGCCAAATCATTCCAGCCCAGGAACGCACTCTCCAGGAAAGTGGCGCGTTTCGGATCGAGGTCTGGTACCGCGGGAAAGTTTGGCCCGACACAACTTACAATTTGAAACTCGATTGCGTTGCGCGTGAGGGAGCGCTGATGCAAGTCTGGTCTGGTTCGTCGCAGTTCTTCCACGAAGAAAGATTGTTCCTCGGGCTTGCCGCCCTGAATCAGGCTGTGTCCAGGGGGTTGGATATTTTCAATCTGGGGATTGCAAACCTTGAAATCAGCAATCTTCAGATGATCAATGGCCCTGGATTCTCCTTTGAGCCGACTTCGATTCCACCGATCGCAGAGCTCAACGGGGAGGCAAAGTTATCCCTTTCAGCAATTGGGCAGCAACGTGGATTTAGTGAGGCTACTCTACGTCTTGAGAGCAATGATCCGGTCCAGAGGCAATTTGACTTAACGCTCGCTGCTTTGGCCTACAACAGTGCAGCTTTGACTTTAAAAGTGAATCAGACCATTGCTGCTCCGGATCAAACTTTTATCGTCACGGTGGATGTTCCCATTGCTGATGTTGCAAATTTGGAAAGTCTCGAGATTTATACGATCTCAGGTGGACGCTTAAGTCCCCCGGAGAAAATACACTCTGGCTCTCCCTTTCAGATTGGCCTTTCTCTTCGTTCGCTCGGAAATCATTCCATTTTTGCCATGGGAATATTAGAAGACGGCACAATCCTCGTGAGTTTGCCCTTTGACTTTGAGATTAGGTCAAACCCGGGTGTAGGATTCATCTATGCTGGAAGCGATACCTATTACCTTGATGCGGGTGCAACAGCAGGGCTATCTTTTAGCCTGCCCATTACAGTGAACGATTCCTCCGAAGATGGAGTTGTCTTGATCCTGTCAAGCGTCGGAAATGGAAACGGAATGGGAACAATCAAGATTGATCCCAAAGATCCAACCAAAATCGATTATCTGCCAAAACCCGGCGCTTCAGGTTCAGACTCATTTTCCTACAGAATTACCGACGGTTACGGACGGTTCGCACAGGGGAAAGTAACAGTCCACCTAACGCCTGCTCCTGTCGGCTCGATTCAGATCCTAGTTCCAGATGCAAAGGAAACAGTGTTGACTGCTCCAATCAACGAAGTGCAATTGAAGGCCCGGGTCACATTCGATCCGGAACAAGTTGCCAACGTTCAGTTCCAAGCAAACGGCCGGCTGCTTGGTGCTGCTCATCGTGACGCGCAGAATAATTTTGTCTTCACCTGGATCGGTATTTCTTCAGGATCTCACCTCATCCAAGCAACCGTTTTGACCAAACAAGGGGAAACTCTCAGTTCTGAACCTAAAATCTTCAATGTGCTTCCCAAACCAGGAAACCTCTACCCTGCCGCTGAGCTTCGTATGTCCGAATTTGCCTCAGTTCAGCCGGAACCGAGTCCTTTCACAATAAAACAGAGCCGACCTAAGGTTTGGGCCGTGGCGGCAGACCAGGATTCAGGGGATTTTCTAAAGTCTCAGGTCTGGCTAGCAAAAAGTGATGGAAGCCTCATTCGTCAAATCCTGCCTGTGGACGGTGGTTGGAAAAACATGGAGAACCAGCAAAACCAGATCCAGCTTCTTGGCGAATTGGATCTAGGCACAATGAGAAACGGGCCCTACACTCTAGTGCTGAAGGTGACCGACGGCTCGGACGAAATCGAAAGTCTTTCACCGATCATACTTGAGTCTGGTCAGAAGCTTGGAGAATTTTCATTCGCGCAAGAAGACCTGGGCATTTCAGTGGCAGGAATTCCCCTTAAAGTGTCACGGCGCTACAGCAGTTTCGATCCAACTCCCCGAGATTTTGGCGTCGGTTGGGCCTTTGAATTGCAGGATCTTGAACCTGAGTTTGATGAATCCCGCGAATCCTTGCTCGATGACGAAGGAAACGAAGTCAGTGTCCGGGCAGGCGGAGGCAGGAATCTCACTTTGACCCTTCCCGACGGAAGAAGAACCACGTTCCTCTTCGATTTCGAATACCGGGTAAATCGTGCAACCGCGGTTTGGAAAAGCCAGGACGGCATCACAGCCAGCCTCGAAGCAGAAGGAAAAAGCCTCGTTCTGCTCCCCACTGACACTCCTTCTCAAGCATATTATTACTGGGAATCCGAGCCCCAAACTCCTTTTGATCAATATGAGTTTCCTGCCTTCAAATTGACCATGCAGGATGGCACAGCTTATAGGTTGGAAGCTCCTGAACAAAGTGACAGTTATGTTAACTTCGGAGATGGCCTCGCTTCGTTGGTGAAACCGAGAAAAAGTTTGCGATTGAAATCAGTGGTCCAACCCTCTGGAGATACCATATCGTTTTCGGCCAACGAAATTACTCATTCACGAAACACCAAGAAATCACGCGCCATTCAGATCGAGCGGGATGATCAAAACAGGATAGTTTCCATCTCAGACTCTTCATCAGGTGATGCCCCGCTCCTCAAATATTCTTACGACCCGCATGGGAATCTGCATCAGGTCCAAAAACTGGCAGAAGAGGGAGCTCCGCCGAGATACGAAACCACCTACACATTTCTCTACCATCCGGAGAAAATTCATCATCTGGAGAAAGTTTTTGATGGCCGGGGTATCGAGGTGGCCCGGTCGGAATTTTACCAGGACGGACGCCTGAAGAGGATCGTCAACGCCGAGCAAACTGCTTCAGAGTTTAAATACGATGGGAATCCTGTTCAAAACGAAGCATCCCTGGCCCCCGGGGATCGTCGCCAGGAGATTATTACTTATCACATGCCCCTGCTTCCGGCAAACCCGACCACGGAGCAAATCGCGGAGCAATCAACTCGAGCGATCTCTCATATCAATCGTGCTGGGAACGTGACCTACGGCATGGATGCTCTTGGGAACAGTGTTTTTCGCTTTTACGCTCCCCCCGATACCAGCAAGGCAGTTCCTGCTGATACTTACCTCGATTCGGAGAAGAAAATCCTGGCAGGAGAGTCCATCACCACTTCCTTTGCCTACGCATTTTATGACAATGGCAGGGTCCAATCGATCACCCTCACCGATCCTGAGGGTGTTAAAACCAGTCAGAAGTTCGGAGAAGATGGTAATCTCCAGTATTCCCTTGATGGTTTAAACTTTGTCTCTGAAAAGTTTTACATCACGTCAACCTACCAGTTCGGACAGCTCCGTTCGGAACTGGAGTTCCGTTCTCGAGTTGCCGCAGCGGAGCTGACAAAAAATATCTATCATGAAAACGGCGATCTTTCCGGTCTGCTTTACCAGACCTACGATGCCGAGGGAAATTATGTGGAATATTCTTATCACAATGGTGAGACTGATCTTGCGCTTGGACAGCTCGGAGACCTTAAAGAAACATCTCATTTTCAAAAAATAGGACAGAATTCCTTCAAACACCTTCGATCGACCACGCATACCTACTACTCAAATGGCCAGAAGAAAACCGAAACGAACACCCGCACGTTGTTAAATGGCAAAAAAGAGTCGGTCGTCACGACCTATTTTTATGATGCGCAAAGTCGTCTTGTTCGGACCGAAGTTTCCTCTGAGACCGCAGTGCTTCAACGCACCCGCACCCACTACAATGCTTTCGGACAAGTCCAGTCCACGGAAGATCATCACGGGGCTAAAACTATTTACACCTATAACGCTCAAGGTGAACTAGTCCAAACTCAGTTCCCTGACGGATTCGTCACCCGCAGCTTGAAGCGGCTGCTTGTTAAAGGCGAAAAGATCGTCATCTCCACAGAACCGCACATTCCAGGAGAACCGGCCCTGGGGAGCAAGACTACTTATGATGCCTTGGGACGCGTTGTGCGGACAAGCCGGCTGAAAAATATTCGTTCCCGGCTCGATATTTCCGGAATCGCACCCGCTCTTCTTCTCCTGGAGCCTGACCCGGAGGAGGTGTCCGGATCTGTCACCAAGAGAGCTTACGACTCTTTAGGCCGCCTGGATCAAAGCGTGGATGCTGAAGGGAATATGACGCGTCACATTTACGACAAAAATGGGCGGCCAAAAGAAATCATTCGCCAAACTGCTCTTCGCGAGATTCATCAAGTCTCAACCTATGATAACAACGGAAACCTTTATCTGCAGCAAACTGAGGCAGGACCAAAACCGGCAAACGGGTCAGGCTTTATCATTGATTACAGGTCGCCCTGGACTGCATTTGAGTATGACGAATACAACCGGCAGATAAAGAGCGGCATTCTCAAATTTCGTTCTACTGTTCCCGTGAAGCTCGAGAATGTCATTGTCTCCCAATACGACCTGCTCGGTCGCAAGACCAATGAAATCGATCAGGCCAATGTCGGCAAAGCCATGCGCTACGACGCTCTGGGCCGCCTGACTGAAGTGGTGCAGCCCTATTTCAAAGATGATCTCACACCTCACCGCGATCAAACCGTCACCCGGTATCAGTATGATGAGCAGGGGAATTTACTCAGGCAATATGACGCGAACCAGACCGCCGCCGGCGTACAAGGCAAACCGGTGCAGTTCGAATACGACGGACTCGGGCGACGCATCAGACGGGTGCTTCCTGAAGGGCAATCCGAGACTTGGTCCTATGACCAAAACCGGGGAGGAGGGCCTGAGTCCCGAACGGTTACTCATACTGATTTTGAAGGGAAAAAGAATGAAACGGTGAGTGATTCCCGCGGGCGGATAATTTCCCATCGTCCCGATCCCGCTTATGAAATGGATGCACAGAAGAAACCGATCTCCTTCGATTACGAGCCCGGAGGCAGGCGGCGGACCATGACCGATGCGTCCGGTGTCACCAGTTTCCGTTACGATCAGCAGGGCCGACTTTGGAAGAAAATCACCCCTCAGCTGGGAACGTTGGTTTATTCCTACAACAATAATAATCAAATATCGAAGATTGATATTTATTCGGGCGAGAACGACCCCACCCCGCGTTATTCTGTGGATTACAAGTATGATGGCCTCGGGCGGCTGGAAAAAACGTTGCCTTCCGGTGGCACCTATGAGGTTGGCAATGTCTATGATGATCTGGGACGACTTCTCAAAGTGAATCATCCCGCAGGGTTGTCGCACCAATATCAATTCGACAATTTCAACCGCCTGACCAAGGCCACGATTTCCGCGTCGGGCGCAACCAAGGCAACGTTTGATTACAATCCGACGGAGCGGCCGCTGGCGTCCACCGGTCATCGAATGGCAGCCTATGAGAGCTTTCTAAAGGTGACTCGCCAGCGGCACTACGAATACGACACCCTTTACCGGCTGAATTCGGAAGTCTCGCCCAGAGGAAAAAGCGCGGATTTTGACCGGGAGATTATTTATGATAAGGCTCTCGGATACGACGACTCCGGATACGACCGGGTCGGAAACCGCCGGTTTCGCTCGGTTCTTCCTGATAAAACGCCCATTGGAGGATTGGAGGGCGCGAAAGATACATTTAATGCCAACGATCAACTGACCCGGGAGGATCTCTACGACAACAACGGCAACACCCTTCAAGGCAGGACCGGACTGGGCAAAGTGGTGAGTAAAGCGAAATACGATTTCCAGAACCGGTTGATCTCGGCCATGACCCCAAATGGCACCGTAAATCTTCTTTACGACGGAGATGGCAATCTGGTCCGGAAAACTGTCGGTGACAAAACGACCTGGTTTTTGGTCGATTCCCTGAACCCGACCGGTTACGCCCAGGTGTTGGAGGAATTGGAAGGGGTACCAGGCGGCCTGATGGTGACGCGCGACTATTTTTACAACCAAAGTCGGCTGATTCAGGACCTGAAAACCGTAATAGGGGTCAGGAATGACTAAGTTACTACTTCTTTCCTTTGGATTTTGAGACGGTGGCAAACGACAATTAAAATTCCCTAGCGAGTCGAGGAACCCCTGGAAGGTGTGGACGCCGGCCAGGTCAGGGTTCTGCTCAATGGGCTCCAAGGATCCGGTCTATCGGCTGGAAAGAACGATTTTATAAGGCCGACCCGGCGCTGAATGGACCTCAGGATTCTTGATACCGCCTTTTTCATTTCCAGCCGCGTTGTGATGCAAAGTTTCCCCAGCTCAAGCTTGGCTTGATTCCATACTTGCTCGTCCGGATTCAACTCCGGTGAGTATCTCGGCAAGTGCTCCACCACTAACCCTCCCTGGCTTTGTTTCACGTATTCCTGGATGGGGGCACTACCATGGTAGGACGCGTTGTCGGCGATGATGATCAGCGGACCAGGAACATCCCTTCGTAACTTTTTCAGAAACTCAACAAACTTGTCTCCATTCATCGACCCCGTAAAACTTGCGAACTTCATGTCTCCGCGTGGGCTCACCGCGCTAATCAAACGCATCCCGAACCGGTCCCCGCTATCTTTGACTACGGGAGTCCGCCCAATTTTTCCCCATGTCGTTCCACGGTGGGCATCCGATCTTACCGCGGCTTCATCCACGAAGAAAATCACCGCGCCCGTGCGGCGGGCCTGCTCACGAAGTCCGGGAAAAGTCTCTTCAAGGAAGCGTCGCAGTTCCTTGGGCTTTTGTTTGTAGCTCTTGTAGAGAGGCCGTTGTGGGCTCAGTCCCATTTGCGCCAATAAACGGTTCACCGTGTTGCTTCGGTAAAAGTGCGTGAAGACGGTGATCGCCGCCAAGTAGATTGGGGGCATGAAATTGATCACGGACACGGATGAATGTTCCACCGGCGA